>SAMEA104315426__coassemble_140_pt1 | contig 107814 bp, 81 predicted proteins | sample SAMEA104315426__metabat2_low_PE_027 | metagenome-assembled genome bin SAMEA104315426 (sample SAMEA104315426) | gut metagenome | biome: Monkey gut; feature: monkey-associated habitat; material: faeces | place: China | collected 2013 | reverse complement strand
AAATCCCTTGCGATTTTTTTTGTTCCTATCAAGACGGCTTTATTCGGATGGTTACAGAGATAGTATCCTTCACACCAAAATACAAAGCCAATGAACCATAGAGAATGAATACACTAACAAGTGTAATTGGAGCAAAATAATTGTTCAGGAATATCAAAATTCCGTTTATGATACCGCACATACCTAATAGAGATACAACCACAGCCACAACAAAAGAAAATATTCTGAATGCATTGTAGTATTTCGGCATTTCATCAGAAAAAATTTCCTTAAGCGTATTTGTAGAGCGGTATTCATAGTAAGATGAATAGTCAAGGTTGTATATACTATCTGCGATTTTAGAGCAAGTCTCAGTGGTTGGATCTTCGTCAAGTTTTGATTTAGCATTGAATAGTGTAATACTCCTACTTATAGTAACAAAAGTGAAAAGCCCGAAAAAGCTTACGCCAACCCAATCCATATCTTTGATAGTTGAATTAAGAACAATTAATAAAACAGTGCATAAAAAATATACGGCACTGACTGTCTCAACAATAGCGGAAAGTGTGATGCGTTTTTTGAAAGACTTTAAGTTTCCGGTGTATATATCCTCAAGGATTATCGCTTTAGAAAGAGCATTATCGTATGCCAGTATGTCAGGCATCATTTTATTAAGAATCCCGGATAATAGTATTACAAGAATTAATGCCACAACAAAAGAATTGTCATTAATGAAACTGTTATTTAACAGTCCGAGTACCGGATAAATAAGTATCCAAAATAAAAAATAAAAACTTGATTTCATAATTTATTGATGATTGTTGTTTAATGATTTTACAATTTATGTATTAGTTAATCCACTACTAAATTCTTATACAAAAATTATACAAAGGTAAACAACTATCGTAAAAAATTAAGATAAATTCCTGACTCTATCATTAAAAAATATACAGTACAGTGAAAAGACAATATATTCAAGGAAAATCAGAGGCTTTTAGCTGTAAGTGACCCGGGATAAGCATTTTGTGTGCTATCTTGAAGTAGTCATATATGGCGGATTAGCACTTCATAAGTGTGCGGTTTGTAATAGAAGCAGGAGACTAATTGAAAAAAAACATTACAAACGCAATATTTGCTCCCATGAATTATTTTATCTATCTTTGCGAAAAATAACCGCCGAGAAAATAACCGCCGCGAAATTTCGTCTGCAAAACTACAAAATCTCTCCATATCTTTTGACTCTTGATGATATGTAAAGTACGCAAATTCAATAACTTTAGATTTATTTGAGAGATATTTAACATTACTCATTTCATTAAGTTAGGCTATTGGTGATAAAGTTTAAATGTTAAGACTTGAAAATTCAACGTATATATTAGAATTAGAGCAAATTTTACAAAAATAAGAACCATACTATCACAAAAAATTGTAACTTTGTTGATCAAAGCATTCAATTTTGATATTAATTGGTGTATTACTTCAGTGAAGTCGTTTTTATATTAAGATATGCTAATTTTATACGGCATATTTTTTATGTAAGATATTTATTGGAGTATTTTGAAATATATATTATGAGACAAATTGATAGTACAGTTGATGAGTTGGTCTTGTTACCATTTTATGATATAGTTTGTTCACCTATGAATTATATTGGGGGAAAATATAAGCTTCTCCCTCAGATTTTGCCGATGATTCCAAAGAATATAAACGTTTTTGTAGATTTGTTTTGTGGAGGATGTAACGTAGGCATTAATGTAGAAGCTAATAGAATTATATTTAATGATAACTTGACGTATCTCATAGATCTTTACAGACTATTATATTCATTACCTAAAGATGAGATATTAAATCATATTAGAAATCGAATTTTAGAATTTGGCTTGTCATTGACAAATAACGAAGGATATGTTTTGTTAAGAGAATTGTATAATACGAAGCGCAATCCATTGGATTTATTTGTTCTTGTGGCATTTTCTTTCAATCATCAAATAAGATTTAATAGTGCTCATGAATTTAATAATCCTTTTGGAAAGAAACGGAGTGCGTATAATTCTCGAATGGAAAAAAATTTAATTGCATTTATCAATAAGTTACAATCTCGTGATGTGTCATTTTTATGTTTTAATTTTGATGAATTTGACTTTTCCGGCTTATCAATCAATGATTACGTCTATTGTGATCCGCCATACCTAATTACAACCGGGTCTTATAATGATGGAAAAAGGGGCTTTACCGGGTGGAACAGATTCCATGAATTAAAATTATTAGCAATATTGGACGAATTAAATACACGAGGTGTAAGATTTTCATTATCTAATGTTTTAAAGCACAAGGGTAGTTGTAATACAGTACTTTGTGATTGGCTAGATTCACGTGATTATTATGTGCATCACCTTTGTAAGGATTATTCCAACTCAAGCTATAATTTAAAGAACAGATGCGATACAGAAACTGATGAAGTTCTGATAACTAATTACACTTGCTGATGAGATATATAGGGAATAAAGAAAATATACTTGATAAGATTTATTCTATTCTTGTTGAACATGGAGTAACCGGTAAGTCATTTTTTGATTTTTTTTCCGGAACAACTAGTGTAGCCCGGTTTTATAAAAAGCTTGGCTACAAAATATATACTTCCGATGTAATGTATATGTCTTTTTGTTTACAAAAGGCTTATATTGAAAATGGCGAAGAACCTACTTTTAAGAATTTGTTACCACATATCAACATTAATTCTTCCAAACTTTTTGCTTCATCACTGGAATTAGTATTAGAATATCTTGACACAATTCCTGATGTGAAGGGCTTTATTTTTAATAATTATACACCTGAAGGAACAAAAGAATTGTCACAACCACGAATGTATTTCAGCAATGAAAATGGTATGCGTATAGATGCAATAAGACAAAAAATTGAATTGTGGCATAACGAACGTTTTATATCTGATTCGGAGTACTTTGTCCTCATATCATGTCTTATAGAAACTATTTCATTTTATGCTAATATTGCGGGTGTATATGCTGCCTTTCACAAAAAGTGGGACCCTCGAGCAATAAAAAAATTAAAGATGCGCCCAATTCAAATTATTCCAAATATGACTAAAAACTATGTCCATTATGGAGATAGCCTTGAAATAGTTGGAAACTATGAGGTTGATATTTTATACCTTGATCCGCCATATAATGAAAGACAATATTTGCCGAATTATCATTTAGTTGATACTATAGCTGCTTACGATAATCCTGAAATACGAGGAGTTTCTGGAATGCGAGGCTATGATAATAAAAAATCAACGTTTTGTAATGCGAAAACAGCATTAAGAGATTTGGATTTGGTGGCAAAGAATGGAAAATACAAATATTTGGTACTAAGTTATAACTCAGAAGGAATTATGCCACAAAGTGATATAATTACAACTCTATCCAAATATGGAGAAGTCGTATTAGAAGAATTTCAATATTTACGGTTTAAAAGTAATAATAATGGATTATCAAAAACAAGGAAACACGTTAATGAACAATTATTTATATTAAAAAAATATGTGCGCTGAAAGTAAAAACCTTTGGATATTAACAGAAGAACGACCCAAAAGGTCTGTTCTAAAAATGATATTTTCATATTTTGCTAAAGATCACAATTGCGGGTTCTTTGGTGACACAATTAGGATTATCCCTATTTTAGACTCTAATAAGTGTTTTGGCTTTACGTATCAGGTTTTTGGCTTTAATTGTGCAAAAGTAAACAAAATCTTCATTAAAACCGTTTCCGGTTCATCTAGTTTTACGGATTTCCTTATTTATTACCAAGATAACCAACCTAAGCCACAAGATGACCCCATTTATGCAATTGAAGAAACGAAAACAGATGATAAAGAGAGCCGAAACACGGGTGTCTATCAAAGATGTAGCAAATTCGTTTTTATTAATTACTTTTATCCAAAATGTAAAAAAGTAATGCTTTATGCATTGCAAGTTGGTCAAAAGAAAAAGCCGACTGAGACTTATATTTTTGGTACAAGATTGTTATTAACATTAGGCGTTGAAATATTGGGTAAACAACTAGACAGGAATGTGTTTGTGCCATTTAAAACACTAGATGAAGTAATACAATCAAAAGCGTCAATGCGAAGAGCCCCAAAAGGTAATGTCCCAATTCTACTATCGAAATTTGACGACAAAATTCAAATTTCAGGCAGATTATATAAAAATGGTTCTTTATCACATGACCCTAATATTGGGGCATTAAGTATTATTGCATCTGTTTTGCGAAAACTTGGGTGGCAAAAGAAAATTGAAATTATAAATCATGGGTTATCTCAATTTCATATTGGTTCTAAAAACAAGTTCGTTCAGATTGCAAATCAAATTGGCATTTCATTACAAGGCTTATCTATGCCAAATGCTACTCTACCCAAAGATTATTGGCATTATGATACTCAAGGCGAAAAATTAGGCACAATTTTTATACATCTTGTTGTAGAAAATTTTACTGAGAGTTATTCTATATTTGAAAACCATGCAGGCTGTGAAAAAGGTTATTTTCACACATCGGATGGTCAACACATACCACTTGCTAAATATGCAAATAGAGAAGCCTATAAACTTGGTGATAAAAAACAAATAGTGTTTATTCCGGATTTGGTTCTGTTGGATGTTCAAGAAACAGAGGTCATAACAATAGAAGGAAAGAAATATCAAAAAAAGCGTCAAGGTATTTTAGAATTAAATAACTATGATTCTTTTGACTCTATGTACCTCAGAAAATATTATCCGGAATATCATATTGTTAGAACTGTAGTTTTATATGGAAGCAATGAAGAACAAATATTTGAAGTAGAAGTTGGTTTCCTTTTGAATCTACAAGGAAAGTTAGTTTTAGGAATTAGAGCTCCAAAACTTTTCCATCGCGCAATTAATAATCTTCTTGATTATTGGAAATAATTTTTTAATAAATTTTGATGTTTGACAATTTTAATATATATCAAGGCGATACCATGCAACTACTTGCAAGTACTATCAAACAAGTAGATATGATATTCGCCGACCCTCCGTATTTTCTTTCAAAAGGATTTACGATGAAGTATAAAGGGAGAATTAGATGCTTTGACAAAGGCGAATGGGACAGAGTAAGGTCGTTGGCTGAAATAAATGAATTTAATAGAAAATGGCTTTCATTGTGTAGAGAATGGCTTAAAGAAGATGGAACTATTTGGGTAAGCGGTACTTATCACAATATTTATTCCGTCGCAAATTGTATGGTTGAACTTGGTTATAAAATATTAAATATTATTGTATGGAATAAGCCGGATGCACCTTACACTCTATCAGAACTACATTTCAATTTTTCAGCTGAGTATATTATATGGGCACGTAAGTCAAAAGAAAAACGTCATTATTTTAATAATGAGTTGATGAAACAACTTAATGGAGGAAAGCGTATGAGTGATGTTTGGAATATCCCTACTACCGGCTTATGGGAAAAGTCTCAAGGTAAACACCCTACACAGAAGCCGCTACGCTTAATGTATCGTATTATTCTATCATCAACTCACGTTGGAGATACAATTTTAGATCCATTTGCCGGCAGTTGTACTACAGGAATTGCGGCTAACTTGCTCGGACGTAAATTTATTGGATTTGATCAAAGTGAGGAATTTCTAAATCTTGGTTTACGCAGGAGGTTAGAAATTAATAACGAAGCTGTTGCCGCTAAATATTTGCGAAAAATGAGCGAAAATCCAAATGAAGTTATGGCTATCGTAAATCATGCTCGGAAATCTTTAAAAGAGAAAATGATTGAAACAGGTATTTGTTATTTACGTGCCGGTGATAGCAAAGGTTCATTACTTGTAACTCCCGGATTTGAAAGAATTCAATATGTTCTTCTCCATACTTCCGGAAATGATGCAGAAATGTATCGTTTAAAGACAAAAGGGCATTTTCAGATATGGACTGCAGATACTTTACGTGAACATGGCTTTTCTCCTGAGCATGCTCCGTACTATGTAGTACTCCATTTTGATAATACTAAAAAAGTTGAATTAAAAAAGAATTTTATTCTTGAACAACGAATTAATACTTATCGTGCAAAAATAAGACCGCTAAGTGATTTTGTCGGTATAAATTGACTTATTATTAAATACTATATCTTCGTACAAAATGAAAACTTATATTTTGCTTTTACTGTCACTTCTTGCATTTATTGCACCAGGTTGTGACGACAATGATGTTATGGATACTTCGCTTATTAAAGGTGAGTGGCTGTTACAATCTGAAGGGAGTACTGAAAATAAGATTATATATAATTTCACTCCCAAAAGCGACCAGACACAGTCTTGGGGCGACTTGACTGTTTGTACTGTTACCCCGTCAGGCGAAAAAATAGATGAAAAATTTTATGATTGGCATATTTCCGACACGAAAAATGATAATCCGGTTCATCTTGACATTACTCTTAAAGACTTGAATGGTAACAATGACATCTGGGAGGCCGAAGATCATTATGTCGTGGAAAAACTTACTGCTAAGGAGCTGATTTTACGCAAAAATGAAGTAGGGGACTCCAAGACCAAACTTAGTTTTATAAAAAACAAGTAGATTCTATTTTGCTAACTTGTAAATCTTTACCATATCTTTATCACCACCTGTGAGTTGACTGCATTTGTTAATCATTCCTGTATCGTGGAAGCCACATTTTTCCATTACTCGTCCTGATGCCGGATTTCCTATAAAGTGGTCTGCCCAAATATTATCGAAATGCTTTACGTTTATGCAATAATCAAGCATTAATCGTAAAGCTTCTGTGCATAATCCCTGATTCCAATAAGGCTTGCCTATCCAGTATCCTACTTCGCAGTCATTTTCACCAATAGGTATATTGCTTGTGGCTTGGGTGTAGTACCCCATGCACCCGATAGGCTTTCCTGTGGATTTTAGTACAATAGCCCAAGTGCAGTCATTTGAGAAATATTCGCGAATGACGTTTTTGCTATATTCTATAGAATCGTGTACAGGCCAGCCGGCACGAGGTCCTACTTCAGGATCTGACGCATACTTGTACAGTATCAAGGCATCTTCTTCAGTCCATCTGCGGAGAAATAATCTATCAGTCTGCATAGTGCTAAAATTTATCTATCTTCACAAATCTTATTTGGCTTTTGAGCAACGGAAAGTTGAGTTCTATGATATTATTATCCAAAATAGTCGCTGAACATTCATCATCTATTACCTCCATCCGTGAATCGTACCATACGAGGTCATAGTTATTGGAAAAGACGGTCCGTTTGAGTACCCCTTTTATCATACCTGTTTTCCAAAAATTACCGTATGCAGTAGCTCCGGAAATGTAAATGATTGTATAATTGCCGGCATTGTCAGGTAATATAGCTATAAAATATTTTCCGCCCACAACAGCGTATTTATCGTTATCAATTTTGTCAACGTATTTGTAAAATCCCACAAGGCTATCATTTGCGTTGACTTTGATAATATCCTTTATATTGTCAAGATTATATCCCGTGTTGAGACATTTACCGTTATCCTTTATGGCACGAAGAGTGTATTTCTTGATATATAAGTCTGCAGAAGAGGTGGCAGAGATATCAGCGATATCGTATTTCCATGAGATGTTTGCCAGATGGGTTTTCTTATTGAGGTATAAATTTATTCCGTCAAACTTATTCCCGAATATTGAGAGTTGATTGCTGTGCTTGTCGAAATTTGCAATTTTCGGGTCTGTGATTTTTCTGCTCAGTACAGTGGAATCATTTTCGGCATTGACAATAGAAAAAGTAAGGAACATTTTATTATCGTCAAATGCGGCAAACTTATTTTCATTCCATTTAAATCCGATTTTGTATCCTGTTTTCTCACGGCTGTAAAGGCTGAATACGATAGAATCTCCGTCTGCCGGCATCTTTACGGGACAAAAATTGATAAAAGCATTTATTGCTTTCACGTCAGGTATGCTATCTGTGAAAAAAGAATCCGCTTGTATCTTTATGTCACGGTGTTTGTGAGTAATCCTGTCCGATGCGTATGAAGAAGCGTCGGAAAGCAAGATGGCAAATAATGTTGCACAAAAAATACTCAGTCTATTCACGGCTTGCATATGTAATGTCTTTTACTTTGTTCACGAATTCCTCCTCCGGCAAGTCCCATTCGAGCCAGTTAATCTTAAAACCTCTGTTTTCCATACCTCGAAACCATGTCATCTGGCGTTTAGCAAATTGGTGAATAGCGATATTCAGTTTTTCAACCATTTCATCGTATTTTAACTGCCCGGTGCAGTACAGTGTCAGGTATTTGTATTCAAGTCCGTAGTATATCAAGTCCTCAGGAGCAATTCCCCTATCAAGCAGGTTGCGAACTTCATTTACCATACCATTTTCAAGGCGGGATTTCAGTCGAGCCGTAATGCGATTCCTGCGATTTTCTCTATCAATATTTACGCCGATGATTACAGCCCCTTTTATAGGCTGAGGTTTTGCGAATTGAGCTTCGTCAGGGTGCTGTTCGTAGTAAGTTTGTATTTCTATGGCACGAATTGCACGCTTACAGTTATCCACATCAGTGGTGTTGTGAAGCTTTTTTTTCTCGGAAAGAATATCTTTAAGTTCATCAAGAGTCTTTCCGGCAAGACTCTTTCTTAAATCATCGTTTTGCGGCACTTCAGGCAATATAAGCCCGTTAAGTACGGATTCTACGTAAAGACCTGTTCCTCCACACAGTATAGGCAAATGCCCGTTATCCTTTATGCGAGCATACGCTGCTTGGTAATCCCGCAAGTATTGGTACAGATTATACTTTTCTCCGGCGTCAACTATATCAATCAAATGATACGGCACACCTGAATATTCCTCCAAGTCCTTGCCTGTGCCCAAGTCCATATTTCTGTACACTTGTCGAGAGTCAGCGCTGATAATTTCACCGTTAAGTGCCTTTGCCACATCAACAGCTCTACGAGTTTTCCCTGAGGCGGTAGGACCGGTAATGACGAGTAGTGGAATATTTGCAATCATTTGAATGTCGTATTAAAATTGATTTAAATAATAAGTATATATAAAAACAGAAATCGAAAACCTCACGATTTTCGATTCTCTTATTTCTTCCTTCACTTTCAACATTTATGCATGTGAGTTAAAGGACATAATATTTTATTAGTCATAAAGAAAATATTCTGTCTGAAACCAATTTACTTTTCTTGAGCAGATTCTTGTTCTTTAAGAATTTCAACTGCCATGTCGTAAATTGTTGTATCGTCAAGAACTACGATACCTCCATCTGGTCCCGGTTCAATGTGAACGCCTAAGTTTTTACCAAACTCGTAGTTGCTACCTCCAAAGTAGTTACGTACTGTTTGAACTGTAGTGTTGAGTTTGTCAGCAATACGGTGAGTTGCTCCATCAGGCAAACTGTCTTTGATGCGACGAAGTTCGTTGAAAGTGATTGTCTTACTCATAATAATATAGTTTATAAAGTTATTACAACGGTTAGTTTTTATTTCTGTGTTAAAATTATATCTTAATTTTGAATTGAGCAAATTATTTTAACAAAAATGCAATATGTTTTATAACAATATTTTTGTGTTCTGAACGATTTCTGTTATTAATTCGCTGTATATTAGGGGAATATGTTGCTTTATTTAATTTTATATTCTTTCTACCGATTTTGCTGAAATCCAGGCGCGGTGTGAGTTGTCCACTTTGACTTCGTACCATAGCGGATTTTCCGCATCGTTTGTGACTTTGACGGAATCCATAATTACGAGCTTTGTCCCTTCATGTAAAAAGAGCGCCTGTTCGGACTTATCTCGAGGAACACGAGGTGAGGTGCCGAGTTGTACTGATTCGTCTATGATTATGGCTTCTGAATTGTCAAGAAGTCTGTTTGCGGACTTTATGCTGTAAGTTATGCCGAACACAATTCCCAATACGAGAATTACGCCGATAAAGAAAGATATTTTTCTGTACTTGACTGTGTTCAGAAATATATATCCGGCTACGCATAGGAGAAACAGCACGAAGAGAGTTGCTGTCAGATACGCCCAGCCGTTAGCGGACATAAACGTGGTGATATTGTTGTCCACCTTTTCCATAAGTGTGAAATTATCTTCCTGCTTATCGGCAATCTTAGTGTTTACGAAGTCCAGATTCGCTTGCGCATCGCTGTTTGTAGGGTCAAGCTTGAGCGCACGGTTGTAGTTTAGGATAGCCTTGCCGTTGTTTCCGTTTCTGTAATAAGCATTACCGAGATTATAGAAGATTACTGATGAAGTTCCGGATTCTTTAATCGCTTTGGTGTACAGTTCTATTGCCTTGCCGTATTCTTCGCTCGTGTAAGCGGAATCCGCTTGCTCTGCATAGTTCTGAGAAAAGAGATTCAGCGAGCAGAGTAAAAATGCTATTACTATGTATATTTTGCCTTTCATATCCAGTGTTATTTATTTATATCTTCAATTTTGCCGATAATGTCACAAGCATTCTTAAAAGTCAATTCTGCGTTTTCATTGGTAAGCCCCGGTGTGTAACGAGCCATTTCGCAGTCGTCAAGTACTGTGATTAGTTCCTTAGTGACATCTTCAGGTATATTGTTTTTTGATAGTTCGTCGGATATATTTTGTCTTGTGAGTTGAGATGCTGGCATTGAAAGTTTGTCACTGATATATCCCCAAAGTGCTTTCAACATTTCTTCGTAGAAGGCATCGTTATTGTGCTGCTTCAAGAATTTTTCTGCAACGTTAAGACGTTTTTTAGCCACTTTGTTTGCACGTGCTTTCTTGACGCCTGTGACGTCTGCCGTGAATTTGATGTGCTTGGAGTAAGCAATCACTATTGCTGCCAAAGCAATAGTTGACAGTATATATATCAGCCAATAGCCAATGCCATATATCACAGGTGTATTGTCTTTGCTTAGACCCTTGTCTCCGGACTTGATGTGAAGAATATCCGTGTTCTTTACGGTGATATTCTGCTGGTCGCTTGATGCCGCAGGAGTGTTTGCACCCTTGGCTACATTAAGTTTGTAAGACGGAGTCTTAAGTGTCTCGTATTTTTTAGTTTGCGGATTGAAATATACGAATTCGTATTCCGGTATCGTAAATTCTCCTACTGCCTGAGGTACGAATGTGTATTCTATTGAATTTGTCCCTTTTACTGTGTTACCGGCAATATTGGCGTTTATGTCAACCTTCGGAGTGTATTGCTCAAACTCTTCAGGAAAACCGAGATCCGGCTCTTTGATGTACTTGATGTTTCCGCTACCGGAGATATTCAGTGTAAGAGAGGCTGCCTCGTTTGTCCTTAGTGATGTGGAACTTATGTTTGAGTTGACGGTAAAGTTGCCCACTGCTCCGGAGAAATTGTCCGGTTGAGGTTGCGGTAACGGTAAAATGTTGATTGACAGATTACCGGGCTTTACGTGTACCGTCTTTTGCACAGGGCGTGAAGTGGTGAAAAATCCTACGTTTACTCTTTCGTATTGGACTACGGAGATGTCGTATTGTCCTGAGTTTATGGTAAGTTTACCTGTTTGCTGAGGGAATATGACGTATTTTTTAAGAACTGCAGTCAAGTAGTTCTGACCATTGTAATGCTCTATTTCACTGCCTATTGAGGCTTGGTCGTTTGCTTCATCGATAAGGAAGCCGTCAAAAGACGGAGGTGTCGCAGATGTAATGCCCTCTATGGATTGATACTTGGTGTATAACTTCATAGTACATTCAATAGCCTCTTCCTTGTATGCTTGGGACTTGTTAAGAATGATTCTGATGAATACGTCTTTGTCTGAAATCTTTTTATCAGGTGTCTGAGTACTTATATCGTCTATATCTACATCGCCTTGACTGCCTCCTCCGCCATTGCCGGAGTTGCTGTCAGGTGGTAAAACTTTAAATGTCACACTCTTTGTCTTAAGTACTTTTCCGTCAACTGTTATTGATGCTGCCGGTACGGTGTATGTTCCTTCCTTCAGTGCTTTGTAAGTAAAGGTGTAGTCTATAGTCGTGCTTGAAGATTGTCGTCCGTTAACGAACTCATAGGACTGCATTGTGGACTGAGCAGGACCGTAAAGTTTTTTACACCCGTTGATGTCAGGTGCATTAAAACTCGTACCTTGCCCGTCTTTAAGCCTATAGGTTACGGTAAAGTTTCTTCCTGCTATCACATTGCGTGGCGGTACTACGCTGAAAGTTGATTCTGCCACCACGTTTGAGATGCAGATGCATAAAATAGTTATTATTAAAAATATTTTCTTCATTTCCTGATTTTAGTTGACTCTATATATTACCACGGTTTATCTTGACTGCGACGCTGAGTGTTTTGCTCTCTGGCTTTTTGAGCCTCAATGCGTTGGCGAGTTTTTGCCTCCTCGTTTTCCATCGCTTTGAGTATCTTTTCAGCGTTTGCATCACTCATAGCAGGTTGTTGCTGCTGCTTTTGTTGGTCTTGTTTTTGCTTATCTTGATTTTGCTGTTGTTGTTGCTGTTTCTGTTGATCCTGTTGTTGCTTTTGTTGGTCTTGTTTGTCTTGGTCCTTGTTTTGGTCCTGATTGTTTTGATTTTGCTGTTGCTGTTGGAGTTTAAGCTGAGCAAGACGAAGATTTTCTCTTGCCTTGTCATTATCAGGATTGCGTCGCAGCGCATTTTTGTAAAGTTCAATACTTTGTTGGTACTGTTCTTTATTGTAAGCAAGGTTACCGAGGTTGTAATACGCCTTTTCAACAATATTTTGCAACTGTCCCGTCTTGGTCAGGTTTTCAAGCATAGTTACAGCCTCCTTGGTTGTAGCACTTTCGTCATTAGGATTTGTGTTACCACCTTGACTGAGTAGGGTAGTAGCGAGGTTGTACTGGGCGTGTTCGGAGTTTGGGTCAATTTCGAGCGCCTTACGGTATTTCACTTCAGCGTCAGCGTATCTCTTGTTTCTGAATAGTTCGTTACCTTCCTTAATCAGGTTTCTTAGATTTTTCTTGGCGCTTGCCTTTTCTGAGCCTACGGAAACTTGTTTATTTACAGTCTTTTGCTCCTCGTTTTGCTTATCGTCATTGCCTTGATTATTAATATCAAGCGATTGTCCGAAAGCATTGCAAGCGAGCATTGTAAATAGTATGATAATTAATTTTGCTTTCATTTTTTTGTGAAGAAATTATAGTTGTTGAGCCAGCGAATTGCTCTGTCAAGTACAAATATATCACAGAATAAAAATATGAGGGCTATCCATGCAAAGATAGGAAATTGCTCTGCAGAAGCTTTATATACAACGTGTTGTATATCTCCCTTTTCAAGCCTGTCAAGAGAATCTTGGAGTGTACTCAGTGCATTGCTTTGTGCACCGTTGACGTAAATGCCGTTACCCGTTTTTGCTATCTGAGATGCTACTTGCTCGTTAAGTGCGGTTGTTACTACACTCCCTGTATTATCCTTCAGGTATGAGCCTCTGTTGTCAAGCGGAATAGGGTTACCTTTGGGAGAACCTACACCAACCACATTTATCTGAATACCTTTGTCGGCTGCTTGTTTTGCCATTTCTTCCGCATTCCCTTCATGGTCTTCTGCATCGGTGATGAGGATTATGGACTTGGACATTGTTTCGTCTGCCGTAAATGCGTTCATAGCAAGTCCTATGGCATCTCCGATTGCAGTACCTTGCGTTTGCATCATATTCGGGGATAGCGAGTTAAGATACATCTTTGCTGATACGAAGTCAGTGGTCAGCGGTAACTGTGTTGCTGCCTCTCCTGCGAATACGATAAGACCTACTTTATCGTTGTTCAGTTTGTCAACGAGTTTGTCAAGAATGTGTTTTGCTCTGTCAAGCCTTGATATTCCGGCAGGGTCATCGTTTGAGCTGGCAAGCATTGAGCGAGAGACGTCGAATGCTATAACCACTTCTATACCTCTGCTGTCTTCGACATCTTCTTTTTCTCCCGAGCGCGGGCGTGCTATTGCTATAATCAGAGATAGCACTGCTATCAGTTGTAGAGTGATTTTAATGTAAGGCTTGTAAGGTGAACGTTCAGGCATCAGGGGCTTCAGTATTTCAATCTGTCCGAATTTGCGTATTTTACGTCTTCTTGCAAGTCTTGCCCAATAAAACAATAAATAGATTACCGGCAGTAATGCCAATAAATATAATAAGTGAGGATAAGCGAAATTAAACATATCTCAAAATCTTTTTAAGGTATAGTGCGGAGTATTGTGTGTCGCATCGTCAATTCGAGAATTAGAGATGCAAGTGCCAATATTGCCCATATCAAATAGTTATCTTCCGTGTGAGAGAAGTTTCTTATATCCATTTCAGTTTTTTCAAGGCTGTCAATCTGCTCGAATACTTCGTTGAGCACTTTGTTTCCTGTTGCGCGGAAATATTTACCGCCTGTCGTAGCGGCTATTTCTTTCAGCGTAGTTTCGTCAATCACCACTTCCTGGTCAACGTACTGTATTCTGCCGAAATAGTCTTGTTGAGGGTAGGGTGCAGTACCGTTAGTACCTATACCGATGGTGTAAATCTTAATTCCGAACTTCTTTGCAAGTTCTGCCGCAGTCTTTGGTGCAACATTGCCGGTGTTGTTTGAACCGTCGGTGAGAAGGATTATAATCTTTGATTTCGCCTTGCCGTTTTTCAGTCGGTTGACTGATGTAACAATACCATCGCCTATTGCTGTAGCATTGCCGAGCATACCCATTTGTATACCTTGTATATAATTGGTGAGCGTTGCGCGGTCCATTGTCATAGGTACACCTGTAAGACTTTGTTCGGCAAAAAGTACGAGTCCGATATTGTCGCTTTCACGTGATGAAACAAAACTTGTTGCCACTTTTTTCGCAGCCTCAAGTCGGTCCGGATTAAAGTCGCGAGCAAGCATACTCGGTGACACGTCAAGGTCGATGACGATGTCGATACCCTTAGTGTTTTTAGTATTCCAGCTGTCGTGTGTCTGCGGGCGAGCGATAACTATGATTATGCACGCAAGTGTGAATAATCGCAGTGCAAACAGAAAGTGCATCAAATACTCCTTGTACGATTTTCCTAATTTTTCAAAAGGCAATGTGGAAGATATTTCAATTGCGGGGTGTGCCTCACGATACTTCAGCACGTACCACACTATTGCAGGTACGAGCAAAAGTAAAAACCATAAATATCCCGGGTGTGCAAATTGCATAATATCTATTGTTTTGTGTTATTAGTTTCAATTTTTGTTTCTTCAGGTTCCGGAGCAGGCTTGGTATCTTCTACAAATCGGAGTGCAGAGTTGAATGACCTCACATTGTCTTCCGGAAGCGGTCTTACTTTGGCGAATTTTACGAAGTCAGCCACTTCAAGGATTTGACGAATCATATCGTTGTGTGACTTTGTTTCGGGATTGCTGTTCAGTGCGCGTGTTATCTGAGAGGTAGTCATTTCAAGTGCATTGATTCCGAAGCGATCCTGCAGATAGATACGTAAAATGTCAGTAAGATTGGTATAATATACTTTTTCTTGCCCTGTAGCGCACAAGTTTTGCTCTTTAAGCACATTCAAGTCGCGTATAGCCACTTCGTATGGTGACAACTTCGGTTCTTCGTGCTTGAACGGGTTCGGTAATGCTTTTTTCCTGTAAAGCATATATACGTAAACACCTGTGCCGAGAAGTAACAGGATTATTATCAGCCACCCCCAATAGTCTATGATAAAATCCGGCAGAAAGTCGTACCACTTGGATTCATAATCTTCAACATCGGCATTAGAATTTATGGTTTTCAAGTGTGAAACGTTCACCGGCATTACCTTTATTGCGAGTTCATTTGACTCGATAGTGTCTTTGCCTATGAGGTATTTTATAGCCGGAATGATGTATTCTCCGGAGTCAAAAGATTGTATGATAATATCTTTCCTTATTTGTCGCAGAGAGTTTCCTATACTTGCAGAGTCCAGGGTAATTATATCCGAAACTTCTATTTCAGGGATAATGTGGTCTTCAGGATTAAGTACAAGTCTGCCTGCCGAATTTTCCGGCTCTACTACTTCGATGTGTATAGCAGCCTTTTTACCCATCAGCAAAGTGACTGAATCAAGTGCCGCCGTTATTTTTGCACCGTAAGTAATGTTGATGCAGGAAAAAAACAGCAAAACTGAGTATATTAGTCGTTTACTTTTCATAATCTTACTTTACTCCTCTACGTTTAAATAGCCCCATAAGTACTTTTACATAATCTTCATCGGTAGGAATTGAAGCCAAGTCTATCTTAAAACGGTTCAGTGCGGCTTGATTTTTTTGTTGACATTCGTACCACCATTTGTCGTAAGTACTTCTTACGTTTTTCGATGATGTGTCAATCCAACGGTCTTTACCGGTCTCAAGGTCTTTAACTCGCATAAAGCCTACGTCAGGAAGTTTTGCATCACGTTTGTCGTAAACTTGTACGGCTATAAGGTCATGGCGGTTGCTTGCTATTGACAATTCTTTCGTGAAGTCTTGCTCCGTGATGAAGTCGGACATCAAGAAGGCGGTGCACCGCTTTTTCATTGCATCTGTGAAGAATCGTAATGCTTGACCTATATCAGTGCCTTTATTTTCCGGTTCATAGTTCAGTAATTCGCGGATTATGAACAGGATATGCTTTTTACCTTTTTTTGGCGGAATGAATTTTTCAATTTTGTCCGTAAAAAATATCACGCCTATCTTATCATTATTCTGAATTGCTGAAAATGACAGTGTCGCTGCTATTTCTGCCATAATTTCTCTTTTATCCTGACCAACGGCACCAAACAGGCGGCTCGCGGATAAATCCACGAGTAGCATTACCGTCATTTCTCGTTCTTCTTCGTAAACTTTGACGTAAAGTTTATTATGTCGAGCAGTGACGTTCCAGTCAATATCGCGAATGTCATCGCCATACTGGTACTCTCTGACCTCGGAAAAAATCATACCTCTGCCTTTAAAAGCAGAGTGGTATTCTCCGGCAAAGATATTTTGTGAAAGTCCGCGAGTCTTTATTTCTATCTTGCGGACTTTACGTAGTAACTCATTAGCGTCCATATAGATAAGTATTAATTTCAAATCACCGCATTACGTGGTGCATAATCACTTCTTTTACGTTTTGTCAAGGCTGTGCTTGCAAATAAAGTGCTTGTATTTAATCTTAAATCTATGGATTAAGGTACTTCTATTTTATCGAGAATGTTAGAGATGATTTCGTCGGCTGTGATGTTGTTTGCTTCTGCTTCGTAAGTCAATCCAAGACGGTGACGCATTACGTCGTGGCATACAGCTCTAACATCTTCAGGCACTACGTACCCGCGACCTCTAAGGAAGGCGTAAGCTCTTGCTGCTTTTGCAAGGTTTATTGAAGCACGTGGAGATGCCCCGAATGAGATGATGTTTGTAAGGTCGTTAAGTCCGTATTCTGCAGGGAAACGAGTAGCAAACACTATATCCACGATATATCTTTCAATTTTTTCATCTACGTATATTTGTCCGGCAATTTTCTGCACTTCAAGAATTTCTTCAGGGCGGAGTAATGCTCTTACGGTTTTCTTTTCATTTGCGATGTTTTGGCGGATAATCACTTTTTCTTCTTCGCGAGTAGGATAGCCGATTACAACCTTCATCAAGAAACGGTCAACTTGCGCTTCTGGCAGCGGATAAGTTCCTTCTTGCTCGATAGGGTTCTGAGTAGCCATTACGAGGAACGGTTCATCGAGGCGGAATGTTGAATCGCCGATAGTAACCTGGCGTTCCTGCATTGCTTCAAGTAGTGCTGACTGTACTTTCGCCGGAGCACGGTTAATTTCATCAGCAAGTACGAAGTTAGCAAAGATAGGTCCTTTCTTTACTTGGAATTGCTCCTTTTGTACGCTGTAAATCATAGTACCTACGACGTCGGCAGGAAGCAAGTCCGGTGTAAACTGGATACGGCTGTATTTTGCATCTATTAATTGTGAAAGTGTCTTGATTGCTAATGTTTTAGCAAGACCAGGAACACCTTCAAGAAGTATATGACCATTGCTTAGCAAAGCAATCAGGAGAGATTCGGTAAGGTGGCGCTGACCAACTATGGTTTGCTCCATTCCTTGGTTGATAAGGTTGACGAAATTGCTTTTTGAAGCAACTAAATCGTTTAATTGACGAATATCTACGTTCTCGTTCATAATATAGTATGATTTAAACTTTTAGTCTGTATGTGTTAGTTTTTCTGTCTTTTTCTTTTATGCAAAGATAAGGACAATAATAATCAATTAATAAAACGAAATGTTAATTTTAACTATTTATCGTTAATAGATTGTATATATCACTTTTTTTCATATTTGTTTAGAATCTCTTGGCACTTCCTGGTTGCAGTGTTTACTGATTCTTTTGATTTTGAATCTATTCCGTATTTTTCAGCAGGCGGGATAACCACTACCGTTCCGGGTGCTATGGTGTTCGGATTCTTTAGTTTGTCTTGATTTTCTATGTAAATGTATGCCCAGAACTCCGGATTGCCATAGTATTTTCGTGCCATTTGGGTGAGAAACCTGTTTGCTCTGACAGTGTCGGTCACTACTTTTTGCTGTTGAACCGCAGGATTTTCTACTTTTGCAGAGTCTTTTGCAACTTCTTGTTTGACAGTTTTTTCTATGTAGATAGTGTCGTGCAGAATTATTTCTTCAGGGGTGCCGCTGTTTGTGATAAATGTTGGCACGGACCAGCCTATTGCCAAGCCGATTATGAAGAATACTATAAGCCATATCCAGGACTTATCGCTGCTATGTTCTTCTTCACTTTCTTCTGATGCAATGCCTGCATTGTCAGTGTTAACACTTTCGGTAGTACTGCTCTCAGGTTCTTTTTCAGGAGTGCTGACTTCGGCTGTGGTTTCAGGAGTGATTTGCTGAGGATTGAAAGTAGTAGATGTATCTTCTTTTTTCGCTTCTGTTATAATCTCTGTTTCGGTATTTGTTTCAGCCGGATTAACAGTTTCCGTAATCACTACATTTTCACCGTCAGCCGGCTCTTTACTTATGCTTACTTCTTCGGTAGCCTCGGTCAATTTTTCTTCAGCAGTATTCGTGTCTTGTACTGAGTCATCACTTTTCTCTGCATCATTGGCAACCTCGGTATTTTCCTCAGCAGGTTTATTGATTGTTTCAGTATTTTCCAATACTTCATCAGTGACGTCATCGTCAAGTTCTACTGCATCAAAAAATGCGAAAGGCTGGTTAATAGTCTCGGCAAGTTCATTGTCCGGGATAAAGCGGATATCGTCTTTGGATATATGTGATTCGCCGCCTTCGTTGTCGCGAGGCAGTATTATGAATTTTCCGAAACCTTTAATAGTGACGTTACCGTCTTTTGCGAGACCTTCAAGGATAGTGGCGGTAAATGCGTCAATGAATTGTTCCGGATTGACGTTTACGTTGAATCTGCTCTGTAATTGCTGTATCAGAGCGGTGAGATTAATTGTATCTTTCATAAATCGGTCTTTTCAAGTGATTTTACAAATGTTGATGCCGGAGTAAATGTAACGCTTATCACCGGTGGTAACAGGATTCGTTTACCTGTGGATAAGTCTCGACTTACTTTTTCATCTTCCTTTATTGCATCAAATCGTCCGAATGTCGGAAGCGCTACTGCATCAAGGCTCTTAAGATTTTGGGTGATAACATTGCAGAATATTTCTACAGCCGTGTTTGTATCAGATGTGTTGATTCCGATTTTTTCTGAAAGAGATGATATAAATTGTTTATTATTCATTACTTGGTGATTGTCGATGTGTTAAATTTGACGTTTTTAAGAAAAAACAAGCACAAAGATAGCAATTTTTTTATGATGATGCTTTGAATATCGTCAAATTTGACTAAATTTGCGCTATAAAAATGACACGGTGATATGCTCGGGATTAGTCGTTTTTACGCTTGAATTCTCGGTGTATTGCTTGGAATGCATAGAATGTAGTTATAGCAAATGAACAACTATTACTGCGATTATGAACTAATTATCTCCGGCGCGCTTAAGTGTGTGCTGCTGGGTTTTACGCTGAATATTTTTACGCACTACTTTAGGCTTTGCTTGCTGACGTAGTGCGTTTTTTTTTCTTAATATAAATTAGGTATTAATTGTTATGTCAAAATTAAGGTTTAAGGTTGTTGAGGAAGCATTTGACAGGAAGGCTGTCAAAGTCGATATTCCCAAGGAAAGGCCTGATGAGTATTATGGTAAATACGTGTTTAACCGCAAGGCGATGTATAAGTATTTGCCTAAAGCCACTTTTGATGGATTGGTCTATGCTATTGACCATAAAAAACCTTTGTCAAGAGTACTTGCCGACAGTGTCGCTGACGGTATGCGTCGTTGGGCTATTGATAATGGTGCAAGGCATTACACTCACTGGTTTCACCCACTGACTGACGGTACTGCAGAGAAGCATGATGCTTTTATTGAGCATGACGGTAAGGGTGGGGTATTGGAAGAATTTTCCGGTAAACTTCTTGTACAGCAGGAACCTGATGCTTCAAGTTTTCCTAATGGTGGCATTAGAAATACTTTTGAGGCGAGGGGATACTCGGCTTGGGATATTTCTTCTCCTGCCTTTATTCTTGACAAGACACTGTGTATTCCTACTATTTTTATTTCATACACCGGTGAGTCGTTGGACTATAAGACTCCGTTGCTAAGGTCACTTAACGCTGTGGATAAAGCAGGGACGGCAGTGGCTAAGTTCTTTGATTCAAAGGTAAAGCACGTCATTTCTTACCTTGGTTGGGAACAGGAATATTTCCTTGTAGATGAAGCTCTGTATTCCGCTCGTCCGGACTTGGTGATGACCGGCAGAACGCTTATGGGGCATGAAAGTGCCAAAAATCAACAGCTTGAAGACCACTATTTCGGTGCTATTCCTTCTCGTGTCGAGGCATTTATGCTGGACTTGGAGATTGAATGTCACAAGTTGGGAATTCCGGCTAAGACAAGACATAATGAGGTGGCTCCGAATCAGTTCGAGCTTGCTCCTGTTTTTGAAGAAACTAATCTTGCTAACGACCATAATCTTCTCTTGATGTCGCTCATGGCTGAGGTGGCACGAAGGCACAATTTCCGTGTTCTTCTCCATGAAAAGCCTTTCGCAGGCATTAACGGCTCAGGAAAGCATAACAATTGGAGCCTCGGCACTGATACGGGTGTGCTGCTTTTTGCACCGGGTAAGACTGCTGATGAGAATCTGCAGTTTATCACTTTCGTTGTAAACGTGATGGCAGCCGTCTATAAGCACAACGGACTGCTTAAAGCTTCTATTTCTTCCGCTACTAATGCTCACCGTCTTGGTGCTAATGAAGCTCCACCTGCTATCATTTCTATTTTTACGGGTAAGCAGCTTGCACGTGTTCTTGAAAATCTTGAAAACAGTAATGCCGCAGAACTTGAAAGCCTTTCAGGTAAGATGGGGAAGAGCGTAGGTATCTACCAGATTCCGGAGATTATGATTGACAATACGGACCGTAACCGTACTTCTCCTTTTGCCTTTACGGGAAATAGATTTGAGTTCCGTGCAGTAGGCTCAAGTGCAAACTGTGCTTCTGCTATGCTTGCCCTTAACGCTGCCGTGGCTGACCAGCTTAATGACTTTGCTGCTAAGGTTAATAATCGTGTAAGCAGAGGAGAGGCATTGAAACAAGCTATTTTGGAGGAAGTGAAATCACTGATAGTATATTCCAAACCTATTCACTTTGACGGTAACGGATATAGTGAAGAATGGAAACAGGAGGCTGCCGGCAGAGGTCTTGACTGCGAGACGTCTGTCCCTAAGATTTTTGATTCATATCTTGATACAAAGTCTGTTGAGATGTTTGAGCGTACGGGAGTACTGAACAGAGTGGAACTTGAAGCAAGAAACGAAGTGAAATGGGAAATGTACACTAAAAAGGTACAAATTGAAGCTCGTGTGCTTGGCGACCTCGCTATTAATCACGTCATTCCAGTTGCAACTCGCTATCAGTCTATTCTCGTGGATAACCTCGTGAAAATAAAGAGTCTTTTCGATGATGCCAAAGCTCAAAAAATCATAAATCAGGACTTACAGACTATTGAAACTATTTCCGAACACATGTCTGTGATAAAGGAAGATATTGAACGTCTTGTTAATGCTCGTAAGAGGGCAAATAGTATTGATAATGAACGTGATAAGGCTATCGCTTACCATGATGAAGTAATTCCGCTGATGGAGGTGATCAGGTATCATATCGACAAACTCGAACTTATGGTGGATAACGAAATGTGGCCGTTGCCTAAGTACAGAGAATTATTGTTCATCAGATAGTATTCATTTTTTTAGTTACCGACTATTCAAGTATAATATATGGAGATATTGAAGCACGAATGTGGAGTTGCGATGATAAGGCTGCTCAAGCCGATTGATTATTATATAAATAAATACGGCTCTGCGCAGTATGCCCTTAATCTGTTGTATCTGCTTATGGAAAAACAGCATAACAGGGGACAAGAGGGCGCAGGCGTAGGAGTGGTAAAACTAATGTCGCCTCCCGGGTGTGAATATATGTTCCGCGAGAGGGCGTTAGGCACTAATGCCATTTCGGAAATATTTGACTCGGTTTTTTCTCAAGTGGGAAATCTGACCGATGTTTCTCCGGATTACGTTCAGGAGCATACTCCGTTTGTGGGTGAAATATATATGGGACACCTCAGATACAGCACTACCGGCAAGTCCGGTATGAGTTACGTTCACCCATTTTTGAGGAGAAGCAATTGGAAATCACAGAATTTGCTCCTGTGCGGTAACTTTAATCTGACAAACGTTGATGAAGTATTTCAGTCTATCGTCACCAATGGGCAACACCCTCGCTTTTACAGCGACACTTATATGCTCCTTGAGCAGCTCGGTTACTGTCTTGACAAGGAAAACAGACGAGTATATAAAAAGTACAAAGACTCTTGTAGCAAGCCTGCTGACCTCTCTCTGAAAATTGAGGATAATATCAGTATTTCAAATATTTTATCGCACGCCGCACCGATGTGGGACGGCGGCTTCGTGATTTGCGGTGCTACCGGTTCCGGAGAGATGTTTGCCCTGAGAGACAGCCATGGTATTCGTCCCGCCTTTTATTATATTGACGACGAAATTGTGGTCCTCGCCTCCGAGCGACCTGTCATTCAGACTGTCCTTGACGTCAGCCTTGGCAGCGTGAAAGAACTGACTCCCGGAAACGCACTTATCGTCACTAAAGCAGGAAAAGTGTCTATTAATCCTGTATTGCCCGAGTTGAAAAACGAAAAATGTTCTTTCGAGCGTATATACTTTTCTCGCGGAAGTGACACGGATATCTACCAAGAAAGAAAAAAACTCGGTAGAAACCTTGTGCCGGACATCATGAAAGCCATTGACGGTGACTTTTCTTCCGCCATTTTCTCTTTTATCCCGAACACTGCGGAAGTTGCATTCTTAGGTATGATTGAAGGCTGCGAACAGATTCTGAATGAACATAAGGCAAGTCAAATTCTTGCGCTTGAAAAAGCCGGAAAACTTACCTCCGATGCTGTTAAGAATATTGTGCAACAGAAAATCACGGTAGAGAAAGTTGCTATCAAGGACATAAAACTCCGCACATTTATTGCTGAAGGCACTAAGCGAAACGACCTTGCTGCACACGTCTATGACGTGACTTACGGTTGCGTGGAAAAGGACAAATCCACTCTCGTCGTCATAGATGACTCCATAGTGAGAGGTACCACACTGAAGCAGTCAATCCTCAGAATGTTATCCCGACTTAAACCTAAAAAAATTGTCATAGTCTCCTCTGCACCGCAAGTCCGTTATCCTGACTATTACGGCATAGATATGTCCCGCCTCAGTGAATTTGCCGCCTTCCGTGCCATAGTGGAACTTCTTATAGAAACAGGCTGCGAAAGCCGACTTGCAGAAGTATATCAAGACTGCAAAGAACAGCTGAAACTGCCTGTAGAAGAGCAGATTAACTGTGTCAAAAAAATATATGAAGGATTCACTGACCGTGACATCTCCGAGAAAATAGCCCAAATGCTCAAGCCCGAAGACTGTGATGCAGAAATAGAAATCGTATATCAGTCAATACAAGGACTCCACGATGCAATCCCCAATCACCCCGGTGACTGGTATTTCTCCGGAAACTATCCCACACCCGGTGGCAATCGCCTCGTAAACACCGCCTTCATCAACTTCTATGAAGGCAATCAAAACAAAAGGTGATAACCGAAAAAATACACCGGCAAGGATAGTCCGAGGCTATCAGCCGGTGGTAGTGAAAAATTCATAATTGAGTTCTGTCTATCACTTCAGACTTACTTTGGTATTTTTCATAAATAGGATAAAGAGAACTGTCTGGATTGACAGAAGCAAATACTATCTTATCTGCTATTTCAGCAATGTATTCATTGCGGAAAAGTGATGCTTTACCATTTCTTTCATCGCATTTTCCGAGGTATATTATAAGTAATCGTCCGGAAGAAATCAATTCTGTGTATTGCTGAGGCAAACGATAATGTTTTTTACGAGCAAAAACGATGATAAGCGGTTGTTTCCCTCTAAGAAGAAAATGCCAAACATCAGTTTCTAACTTTGACTTAAAACTGCTGATAACACACTGCCCACTTTTAGCCATTTCGGTAGCCCAATCGTAAGTCGGCATTACGGATGTCACCGAAATTTTTCCCGGTGCAAAAAATGCAGTTTTCCGGCATTTCAGCAGTTCAGTATTGCCAAGGTACTCAATCATTTATAAAGATATTCTTCAGGATTGTTTTTATATGTATCAATTACAACATCGTTAATAAGTTTGCAAACTCGTTTAATTTCAAGTATAATTCTTGATACATTAGGCACTACACCAGGATAATTTTTAGATACCCAGTTGTAATAATACAGCGAAGATGTCATTAAGACTTCAGCCATAGTCAATAACATTCTAAAATGAAGTTCCTGTGAATAGTCTATATCAGCAAAATATAATCTATTATCTTCATCACATCTTAAATACATTTGTCTTATTTCGTTCCAACCTGAATGAATGCAATCAGAAGTCATAGAATATATTGCATTATAAAGTCCAGGTTCGTAGATTTCCTGCATTTGTCTGAAATTCTTTCCTCCTGGATTTTTTCTTGCATTTTTAATATCTTCAATAGAAAGGTTTTCAACTTTTATTGCATCATCAAATTTTTTCTTAAAAACAGCTAATATTGGCGTATCTGCAAACCTCTCATCTTCAAGAATTTTCAAATGAGGTTTAAACGCTAAAGCACGATATTCTTTAACATCATTTGGGTTGTCTATTAAATAGAGCATCTTGATATATGCTTCATATATAACTCTATTTAGTAAAATAAAAATATCAACATTTTTAGCTTTATATGCGTTAACGTAATATTTAAAAAATCTGACTTGCTTATGGAATAAGCCAACAATAGGGGCATGCTCTTGTTCTACAACAAGATAACTATCCGCTGAAGGATCAATCATCTTATTGAATATAAGTATAAGATTGTCACAAATAGGCAATATAAGCAAATTGTCATCCTTCAACAACGCTGCAACATCATCTTTATTTGTAAGTTTACAAAATGGTCCCATCTGCATTAATTTAATTCATCACCCATACGGTATTTGATGTCGTAGTTGATAATGAAATCGTATTGTTCTTCAGAAAGTTTAAGCGACAAAGATAATAAATAGTCTATTTTATCTAAAATAGGCTTTAATGGTTTAACACGGAAAAGTTGGATTTCAGTTTTTCCAGTGGTCTTTTGCATTCTGATGTGAGGCTCTGAGTTCTTTTGGAAAGCGTTCATTAAATCTAAAAATAAACTGTCAAAGCATTCTTCTGATTCAATGAACACATTATCCATAATAAATAATGTAGTTAAATTGAAGCCATCACTTGAATTCTTCCAAATCCAATAAAATAATGATGAGTTTATGGTGCACACCACTTTTTTATAGGAAGTTTTAGCGATACTTATACATCTCCATCCCGACGGCTTTGAAGGGACGTCATTCGAATAATATCGAGGATCCTGATTAATCGCTTTTATAAAGTTATTAGCAGTTGTTGCTACAAATAGTTTATTTTGTTCTAAGTTAACATCTGCCTTTAAGTTACTTAATACAACCCTTACAATGCCCGAAGCAAGTTCTCCTCCATATCTAAAAATCCCGTTACCAAATGTATTTGCTTCTCGATAAACTATACATTTAAAAAGATTGTTGCGGGTTTCTGAATACCAGCGTATTTGTTTATCAGTGTATAATAATGTTGCATTTGACTTAACATACATTGCTATTGTAAGTCGTTGAGCGGCCCCTTCAAATAAGTGAGCAGGTCTTATATCATAAGAAGAATAGAAACAACAATGATTAAATTCAGCAGCTTTTCTTACTCCTGAATGTTGTTTTGTGGAAATATATGAAATTGGAATAATCATTCCAAAGTTAGAAGATGAAGAAATAATTGATAAACAGCGGTCAATTATGGCTGAATATAAATTACCGGAAAGGCAAGCTCGTTCAGAGCACCCCATATTTTTAAGTTCATTCTGTCTGCACTCAACATATGGAGGATTCCCAACAATGACATCAAATCCGCCATTACCGTGAATGATTTGGTAGAATTCAGCGAGCCAGTGGAATGGTTGATGAGATTCTTTCCATTCGGCATAATCGGCAGATGCAAAAATGTCATTATCCGGATCTTGTATGTGAGTTGATAAATATAGTTTTTGATTTAGCAGACGATTAAGTTTTGCCAAGCGTGACTTTAATTCTGCTTTTGCTCGCTTAAATTCAGCAAGGTTTACATCTTGAGTCAGTTGTAATTCTTTGAATCGCTCAAACGTTATAGCCACAATGCTCATTTCCTGCTCAATATCATTTTTGAACTCCTGATTTGCAAGCTCTTGGAGAATATCACCGGCAAATGACAAGTCTTTGTTTAGTTGTTCCTCATTAGCATAGCCTACAAGGGTGTTACCGCAGCGGATATTGAAGTCAATGTCAGGGAGCGGGTCAAGACCGAGGTTTGGCCGCCGTCGGTCAACATCTACTACGGCTACCATTTTCAGGAAAAGACGAAGCTTTGCAATTTCCGTTGCTTCTGCCATAATATCCACTCCGTAAAGGTTTCGCAGAATAATGGATTTGAAAATGAAATACTGAATGTTAGAGCGGTATTTGTCGCTGATTTCCGAGAGTTGCTTTTTGAAATATGTCGGTTCTTCCTGCATTCGTGTGATACATTCTTCATAAAGCGGTTCAAGAATATTCATTGCAGCAAAAAGAAATGCACCGGAGCCGCAAGTGGGGTCGAGGATAGTAATATTTTGCAGTGCATCGTAGAAGTGCTTTATGAATAGACGATCTGCTTTAGCAAGCAAGTCGGCGGTAAAAAGTCGGATATCAAGATTGTAAGTGATAAAATCGTTAATTGAATATATTTCACCGTTACGGATTTTAGAAATAATATCACTGCATCGTTGAAGTCGTTCTATTGTTTCACGCCATATTTCTGTAGGCAATGCCCACGGTTCAGGCGTAGGTTTATTCCAATCGGCACGAAGAGTTGCAAGCGGAATATGTTTTTCCGGCAGGTCACCTACCGGTGTTTCGCAGTATTCCCGGTGCATCTGCTTGGTGATAATGCCTCGGCGTATGTTTTCCGGAATATCGTCAAATCTGTCATAACCTTTTTTTACGGCATCAAAAATGTATCTGTTGCCGCTGTTACGAAGCGTTGTCCAAACGTATCCGTCTGCATTGAAAGCATCAGGATTTTTCTCTTTCACTTTATCAAACAGGAAAGGAAGAATACAGTTACGCCCGATGTATTCCGTAATGTCCTCTTTGGTGTAATATGCACCCATCTGTGCGCGGTCGTTAATATACTGCTCAAAGATATACCCGAGTACATCAGGATTGATGTCTTTGCCGCTGGCGGTGATGCGAGTGTCAAGATGCCACCGCCACTTGTCAAAGAAGTCAAAAAGGCGGATAAACGCATCATCTTCAATTTCGATGTCAGGATATTTATCTTCAAGAAAATGTGTGTCAAACATACCACCGTTAAGGTATGGTATTTTGCCGTATATTTGTTCAAATTCAGAGTCATGCACAGGCGCATTCAAGCCTTCATGGAAGAGTTGAACAAGAAAGCCCTTGTAGAAAGAACAAAAGAAACGGTTTTCACCCTGTTCCGTCCTTACCCATTCAAGTTTGTGTCGCAGATAGTCAAAGTCAAGATTTAAGAAGCCTTTCTTCTGAATAAAATAGCAGAACATCAGGCGATTGAGCATAATTGACGTGTACCAATTCTTGTTTTTATTATCCTTGTCGGCGATATTATCATCTATGCCTGAAATGAATTTGACAAAAGCGGTATGCTCTTTCTTAAATCCTGAATAAAAATCTTTCGTGATTTTTTCAGAATTTACAGCAAAAACTCCTTGCACCTTAGAGCGGAGGTCAACGATTGTTGTATCTTCACCGAGATTAAAAGAAAAGCCCTCTATTTTGGAGTAAAGTAAATCAGCCTTTTCAGCAGTTTCGTATTCCACAAATACAAGGTCGCGTTTTTCATTTGCTTTCACCGGTACAACCCACAAGTGGTGTTGAGAGTTTCCAAGTTGAAATATGGCAATATAGTCGTTTGCCTGGCGGCGAAGTTTTGTGTCAATTTTCTTGCATGTAGTATTTGTGGGAATAGTATTTACTTTGCAAGTGAGGATTTGAAAGCCATTGCGTTCCGCTATACTTGTGAAACAATAATTAATTTCATCAACAGTGATGGCAGGGAGTTGTGCCTGACCGCGGAAACGATTCCAGCCGAGTTCTGAAACGAAAAGTTCTCGGAATGAGCCCTCGGAAATAAGGGATAAGAATTGGCGTTTGTTAATCATAAGTGCTAATTATTTATCGGTACGGAGTCCAAGTGAACAAATAATAGACGGGTCTTTGTGGGTGTTATCATCTGCAGGCAGTCTGCAAAGATTATTGTCCATTCTAAGTTCAAGGACATACTTCACAATGTCGTCGTTGTTTTGATTTTTGTAAAGCATTTTTCCTATATTCGTTTTTGAAGTTTCAAGCAATGGATAGTTGTAAATATCATCAATTGCATATTTAAGTTCTTCTCTTTGTTCGTCAGAGAAAAAGATATTCGTGCCACATTCGTAGTAATGTTCAAGCAAGCCTATAATGCGATAACGAATGCTACGGTGACTACCAAGCATACCTCCAATAGATGTGTTGGCGGTTTCTTCCTGAATACGTTGTATGGCTGAAGCCACGAGTTCGTGGTGATTTTCAACAGGCATTATGGCAGGAGTGTCGGCACGGCATGCCATAGCTTGTAAAATGCGTTTTTGTGATTGGCTTATAATTTCGCCTGTCGGACTTAGCCATGTAAGAATATCGAAATCGTTGTGCGTTTTGGCGTATGTAATAACCCCTCCTTGTGCAGGTTCTGAAACTGATTTTGTGGAGTAAATCATATTGCTGAGTGCAGGAATAATATGTTTAAGTTCCGGATTGGCATCAGTGGCGTTTTTCCATATTTGGAAGGCTTGAGAAGAAAGGTCAACGTCTCCATCTTCTTCCTCATCGAGTACACCGCTTTTTTCGTTAAACATATCTTTGAGATTTTTCTCATTTCCCTCAAAAAATATTTCATCGGATCCTACTATGTTAGCGTTAGCATTGATTCGTTCATTAAGTCGTTTACGGAGAGAGATGATTTTTTCCACGCCTTCTGCCGGAAAAAATGAATAGCAAGATATTTCATTTGAGGTTTGTCCGATACGGTCAACACGTCCCGCACGCTGAATAAGCCTGATAATAGCCCAAGGTAAATCAAAATTCACGATAATGTGGCTGTCTTGAAGATTCTGACCTTCAGATAACACATCTGTGGCAATGATAATCCGATATTGCTCCTCAGCAGGAATGTTCGGTCTATCATTGCTGTCAGGTGAAAATTTTTCAACAATAGCGGTTGGATTATCAGAGTTTCCTGTTACAACGGCAATTTGCTTAACGCCGCGTTTGACAAGTTGGCGATAAATATAATTGGCGGTATCGGAATACTGTGTGAACACCACTATTTTTTCGTCCTTGTGAGTTTCACAAAGCAGTTTTTCCAACTCATTAAGTTTTTGGTCGGTCTTTGGTATCCAATTTCCGCAAAGGTTAATCATCTGTAAGATTGTTTCGCAGTCTTTTTTAAGTTTCTGTTTGAGTGTACGTTTGAAGTATTTACTATCAATCATAGAAACGTTGTTCTTCAAAGAGATGAAATTGTAATAATCTTCAGCCTTATGCTTATACACATTGATATCCGTTGGAATAACTATTTCACCATTGACTTCTGAAATTGAAGGTTCTTCATTTGATGGTAATAATGACGTAGGATCGTCATCGTCAAAAAATTCATCCGGGAGGTCGTTTTTATCACCTATCGGCAACTTTAGTTTGTTGTCAAGTGCATAAATGAAGACCATATTACGGAAAATATGCCTGTAAAGCGTTAGTAAAAATGAAAAGCCGCTACTATCAATGCGCTTGAAGAATGTTGATTTTGCGAATCCCATCATTCTTTGTCCGGCCCGGGAAAGATTTTCAAAAATTTCCTTTTCGGAATTTGAGGCTTCGTCCGTAATTCTGTCATTTATATAGTTTGATAAGCCATAACGAGGTAATTCAAGCGATTCCATAAGGTCAATCATTTTCTCGGAATACAGCCGACTGTATTGGTCGCCCGGTGTGGTGACAAACTTAATAGCACGTGGTATTCTGTCCGGAAAATAAGAACGAGAACCATCGGGTAACTGTAAGTATTTACGTCCGTTTTCAGAATCGGTCTTTGCATAGTTATCTTTTATGAAAGTTCGGGTACGTCGAACAAGAAATAGTTTCATCAAATCGTTCCAGTCCTCTATTTCATCACTTTTCTCAAAAGCTTCAATACTTCGAATAAAAATTTCACTATGTTTTTGCATAAACTGACGTTCTCCTCCGAGTTTGCGAATATACGCTTCAGGACGAATACCAAGGTCTTGGTCTTCCTTGATAAAAAGGCGTAACTGATTGCTTAAGTCTCTGAAATCTTTATTGTAAGGAGTTGCTGTCAGTAGAAGTACATTACTATCTTGATGGTCAATAAGGCTTTTGATATTGCAATAGCGAGAACCGTGACTTCCATTGCGCAAGTTATGGCTTTCATCAATGATGATTAAGCGAAAATAGCGACTATGTTCTACGTCAATAGGTTTCGCCATTGACATAATTTCAACTTTAAGATCGTACTTAGCAGCATATTTTTTCCACATATCCTGTAAATTCGCAGGACAAATAATAAGTGTGCTGCTTGCAAAAGTTGTTTCATAAAGTTTGGCAATGGCACAAGCAGTGATAGTTTTACCAAGACCAACCACATCACCAATCATTGCTCCACCTCGTTTCTCATTACGAAGATGCCGAGCGGCAATTTTAACGGCAGTCTGTTGGAAATCAAAAAGTTCTCTGCGGAACTCCGGCGTTAAAGTAAATTCCCTGATTCCGGAACGTGCTTCTTTGCTTAGATGGTATGCCGTTTTTAAATAGACATAATATGGAGGTATTATATTCTCACTTGCCCAACTTGTATCAATTATTTTAATTAGTTCTTGAGTAATGTCAATACAAAATTTGTCATTCCAACGATTATCAAACCAATTAGATAATTTCTTTGAATTATCGCTGTCGGCAAATTCTGCATTAAGTTCACCTTGCTTTGTCAATCCAGAATAAGTAAGGTTACTGCTACCAAGGATTGCTTGTATCTTATTAAAATTGTCATCAGGGCGGTGAGCAAGATATAATTTTGCATGAAGTGGCTCTCGAACGTAAAGTTTGACAACAACTTTGCCGTCTTTCATTTGTGTTGACAATCGGCGTAAAGTGCTCTCATCTTCTTTGGTTGGCAGTCCGATTAAAAGTTGGCGAGTGAAATTCTTTGCTATTTTAAGTTTTTGTTGACCTGCAAACTTGTTATCAGGTATGTGTTCTTCTTTTGAATATAACAGGCGGAGTAGATCCTCGTCAGGTTGGTACATTCCGACGAGTAATCTGCAAGTTCTGTGAATTTGTATAATTCCATCGTTAGATTCTTCCTCTATCAAATCTCCGGGTAAATTATCTATTTGTTCACACACGAGCTTCCACCCGCGCAGGTTAAAATATCCTACACAAAAATCAACACGTTTTACACCGGTATTAGTTATAATATCCCGAAGTCCTTTTTCAAACTTCAAGTCGATGTTGTCATAAATTCGAGCCATGGCAATAATGTCATCGGCTTCAAAATGACAGAAATTAGTGGGTATATAAAAGCGTGAAGCCATATTTTGAAATTCCCCCATTCTAAGCCTTAGGACTTGCTTAACACAACGGAATGACAAGATGACTCCACGCCATATATATGTATACCCCAAACCCATTTCAAGATTAAAAACGTAATCTTGAAATGAGCCGGACGTGTATATACACATCTACGGCGTCTATCTTGGCAAAAGTACTTTGTTGTGTTGTTTCTGAGTGTCCTAAGTTCAGAATGAAATTGACTTTGCTAAAATAAACGCTTTGTAATGTATTAAATAAGAAGTTTGCCGTTCGCTAACGGCTTATTTTTATGACTCCAAAGTTAATAATAATTTTTAAAGTATTAAAGAAAAAGGTGCGGCTTTTGGACCGCACCTTTTTCTGCTTATTACTAAAATCTATAGCTCGTTTTCAGAACTATTCTTCAACATTCTTTTCAGCGTATTCTTTGAGGAGTTTTTCTTGTACGTCACCCGGAACGAGTTCGTATGAAGCAAACTTCATTGTGAATGATGAGCGACCGCCTGTGATTGAGCTTAATGCTGTTGAGTAAGAAGACATCTCTTTGAGTGGCACTTTGGCTGTGATTTTTTCAAATCCGTTTTCTGATGCCATTCCCATGATGATTGCACGGCGAGATTGTAAGTCACTCATTACGTCACCCATTACGTCGCTCGGTACCATTACTTCTACGTCGTAAACCGGTTCAAGGATTTTTGGATTAGCATTGCGGAATGCTTCGCTGAATGCGTTACGTCCTGCAAGCTTGAATGAGATTTCGTTTGAATCTACCGGGTGCATTTTACCGTCGTAGATACATACGCGTACGTCTCGTGCGTATGAGCCTGTGAGCGGACCTTGTTCCATTCGTTCCATGAGTCCTTTGACGATTGCCGGGATAAAGCGTGCATCGATTGCACCACCTACGATACAGTTGCATACTACGAGTTTACCGCCCCATTCAAGTGGAATTTCTTGTGTATCACGTACGTTCATCTTGAATTCCTGTCCGCCGAAACGGTAAGTATCCGGTGCCGGCATTCCTTCAGTGTATGGTTCGATAATCAAGTGTACTTCACCGAACTGTCCTGCACCACCTGACTGTTTTTTGTGGCGATAGTCGGCACGTGCTGCCTTGGTAATAGTTTCGCGATAAGGAATCTTCGGTTCTTCAAAGATGATAGGGAGTTTATCGTTGTTTTCTACACGCCATTTGAGTGTGCGGAGGTGGAATTCACCTTGACCTGAAAGGATAGTCTGTTTAAGTTCTTTTGACTGAACGATTTCCCATGTCGGGTCTTCTTCATGCATACGAGTAAGGATAGCACTGAGTTTTTCAGCATCGCTTTCAGTGACAGGACGGATAGCGCGTTGGTATTTGGCAGCAGGGAATTTAATGAAGTTGAATGAGTTTTCGCATCCTTTCTCATTAAGAGTGTTACCTGTTCTTACGTCTTTTAGCTTAACGGTAGCACCGATATCGCCTGCGCAGAGTTTATCCACTTGTGTCTTTATTTGTCCGCATACGCAGTAGATTTGTGCGATACGTTCTTTACCGCCGCGTTCAACGTTTTCAAGGTCAACACCCGGAGTAAGTGTGCCGGACATTACTTTGAAGTACTGTACTTCACCGATGTGCGGTTCTACTGTTGTTTTGAACATGAAGATACTTAGAGGACCGTTTTCATCAGGTTTTACTTCTTCGCCGGCAGTGTTAACAGGTGCAGGCATATCTTTAACGAAAGGAACAACGTTTCCGAGGAATTCCATCATACGTCTTACGCCCATATCTTTGAGTGCGCTTACGCAGAATACCGGGTATATTGAGCGGTCAATAAGACCTTTTCTGATACCTTCACGCATTTCATCTTCAGTCAAGTGACCTTGTTCGAAGAATTTTTCCATGAGGGTTTCATCATTTTCAGCAGCAGCTTCCACTAATTGCTGGTGAAGCTCTTTAGCTTTATCCATTTCTTCAGCCGGAATGTCTTCGATAGTAGGTACACCGCCGTCAGGACCCCAAGAGTATTTTTTCATGAGGAGGACGTCAATCATAGCGTTGAAGCCCGGTCCGCAAGAAAGAGGATATTGGATAGCAACGATTTTCGGACCGAAGATTTCGCGCATTTGCTCAAATACGTTATCGTAGTCCGCTTTTTCACCGTCAAGCTGGTTAATAGCGAAAATAATAGGCTTTTTGATTGAAGAAGCAGTACGGAAAATGTTTTGTGTACCAACTTCAACACCGTATTGTGCATCAACGAGAATAACACCGGTATCTGTTACGTTTAGTGCAGTGATAGCGTTGCCAACGAAGTCATCAGCACCCGGGCAGTCAATAACATTTAATTTCTTGTTAAGAAATTCGGCATAGAAAACAGTTGAGAATACAGAGTAGCCGTATTCTTTTTCAACAGGGAAATAGTCGCTGACTGTATTTTTTGCTTCTACTGTGCCGCGGCGTTTTATAACTCCACACTCGTAAAGCATAGCTTCAGCGAGCGTGGTTTTACCCGAGCCTTTACTACCAAGTAAGGCAATGTTTTTAATCTCGTTTGTATGATATACCTTCATGTTATTAGAGAATATTTTAGTTGATTAGTATGTTATTTAAGGGTTTGTTTGTAAAAACGCCCGCAAATTAGTGATTTTTTCTGAATAATTATCAAAAAAAATATATGTTATGTAACATATTATTTGCAATAATACACTGTATCAAGCATTTCCTTAGCGAGAAAAGGCGTAAAATGTGTGTTATCATAGAATGTCATTCCTGATGAGTATGCTTTGCGGTATTTGCTGAGGTCATACACGTTTTTTGCTCCGAAAATACTCTTTATGCTGTCTGTATCGCTGCTGTTCAGCACTGTATAGTCCGGCATCGGACCTAAGATAATCTTGAAGTTGGTCCGGTCTTTCTGCAGTATAGCATTAATTTGTTTTAATATAAGGAGGTGATAAGCTGTGGCGCGCTTATCGGTGAAATGAAACTTTGCAATGTCGTATTTCGGTGATATTCCGTATTCAGGGTGGAGGTCATAAAGCGAATCGCAAGAGTTAAAGTATGTTTCATTTGTCTTTTCATCGTATCTGTCAATAAGTGCGGTCAGGAATCTCACCTTATCGGCAATTTCAACCGGAGGCATTGCGCCTGTGATTTTATATTTGATGACTGACTTGAACATACTCCAATCCGTGAATCGCTTTAAGTAATAATAGTGGAATGCGGGTGCGGAGGCAAGTCCGTCAAGTTGCCACGGAGTGCGATAAGAGAGGTATTCACTTCTGTCGTTAAAGAAAATCGGAGGTATTTCAATCAGTGCGTTTCGTATTGTGTCGCCTTTGCTTTGAATAAACTGCATTTTCAGCAGTATTCCTTCCGGTGTCTCGTTTGAGGCGTCAAAGTGGAAGATAGAGGCATTTTTGCCGATGTGTTTCGCCCAGTCGTCGGCTCTGAAATTAATAGTCCTTGAGCTGCCGAAGATGAAAGAGTCGTACTTGTAGCATTCTCGCCCGTCAATGTATGCGCACGTGCTGATATATCCTTTATTAAAAGGTATTGCGGACTTGAAGGCAGGGCAGGGCTCGTGTCGGCGAACTACTCCGAAGGGATCCAAGATTACGTATAGCACCACAATGGCAAGAACCGGAATTGTTGCTGTCAGCGTTTTAAGCACAAATTTATTTATACTGTCGTCTTTCATTGTTCTCTAAAATTGAAAGTAAATAAATTGTGCCGATGATTCATCTACGGCAAAGATTATAGAGTACGTCAGTGCCGTATATAGTAACCACCGGACAGGTGCTGAGAGTGACAGGTTTTCCAGCGGACTGTCTTTATGTCGCCCTGCGTATTCAATTATCATCATCGGGATAATTGTGATGAAGGGTGTTAATCCGGTAGGCATCGAGAGCATGGCGGGGGTGAAAATATGTGTTGTGATATTTGCAATATCCTCTATTGAGTTTGCTCTGAATATAAGAAATGAAATGAGAATTGCCACAAGTGTAAACAGGTAGTGAGGAACGTTGAACTTCGTTTCCCCCTTTTCCGTTAATGCTCGCTCGGCTATATAAGCCACAGCCCAGAATGCGCCCCACAGAATATATGTCCAAGCTGCTCCGTGCCATAATCCTGAGATTAAAAATACGATTACAATATTAAAATATGTGCGTGCCTTTGACTTTCTTGATCCGCCTAACGGAATGTAAACGTAGTCACGAAGCCACGTCATCAGGGAGATGTGCCAGCGTTTCCAAAAGTCACGGATACTGTACGCAAAATACGGGTATCTGAAATTTGTGCTCAGCTTTATTCCGAATAGCCGTGCCGTGCCGATAGCCATATCACTATATCCCGAGAAGTCGCCGTAAATCTGAAAGCAAAACAGGATAATAGCAAGAAAAACAGTGCTGCCGTTGTAGTAATCTACGTCAGAAAGTATTCTATCTACATATACTCCGCAAAGGTCTGCCACTGCTACTTTCTTGAATAGTCCCCACAGTATTTGTCGCATACCGTTGACAGCCTCGGCATAATCCCACACTCTGTTTTTCTGAATCTGGGGAAGCAGATTTACTGACCGTTCTATCGGACCTGCCACCAACTGCGGGAAAAAGGCAATGTAAGTGGAAAAAGCAATATAATCACTCGTAGCGCATATTTTCCTTTTATACACATCTACTGTGTAAGAAATAGCTTGTAAGGTGTAAAACGAGATTCCCACAGGCAGAATGATGTTCAGCAGAGAGTGGTCCGCGATGTGAAAACCTATGTTATCAAGCAGATTTATAGCATTTTCCAAGAAAAAATTCAGGTACTTGAATGTCCCGAGCACTGCAAGATTAGCAGTGATGTTTGCGATAAGCCAAAACTTTTTATTATCAGTCTTTTCTATTAGCAGGGCGGTGAAAAAAGTGGTAAGAGTAGTGAATATCAGCAATCCCGAAAATTTCCAATCCCAGCAACAGTAGAAAAAATAACTTGCCACCAGTAAAAATCCATTTTGCAATTTAAGTCTGTCCCGCAGTAAGTACCAATAAACGATAAATACCACGGGCAGAAATATTGCGTATGTGATGGAATTGAAGAGCATGTGGAGGGTAGCATAGAGGCTCAGCGAATATAGTAATTCAGCCGATTACTTATCAAAGATAAAATTACAAATTCGTTTAGCAGCTTCTTCAGTGTATTTCTTTATATCATCTTTTCCCCAAATGTCTTTTTTATATTGTGCAAATTGGGAGGCTAAACCGAAACTACTATTCAAATATCCTTGTTTGCTTTGAATTGTTTTTCCTTTTTTAGTCTTAAACCAATCATTGCTAATGGATTTGTTAATGTTTTCTTCGAGTAGTATCTTATTACCTAATTGATTTACCAAATCTTCAAATTCCGATTGAGTTTCAATATCAGCATCATTCCTAATTGATTCAATATTATGTCCGCTGGCAGGCATAATATGTTCAACATTAGTAGAGTTATCAATGTTGAAATACAAATCGTTTTCTTTAGCAAAAAGGTATTCATTCAGAAAAACAAGAACATTTTTACTATAATGAATTAAATCTGAATTAATATCATCTTCTTTCCAATTTTCTTTAATATGGCTATTAAAGTCTTCAATTATGTTCTCTTTTGGATACGTAGGGTCAACCAAGTGTAAGTTTTCATTGAATAAGAATGTCTTAAATACACTTGCAGAATATCCGGTTTCTCCCATTTCCATAATTGCAAAAAGCCTAATAAAACATTCAACAATAGATGCGATTCCTTCTTCTTTGATGTCCTCAACGTCGTAACGGTAAAGATATGGTAGAAGAAATAATTTGAAGTTTTCGTTAAACTTCAAGATAAGTTTTATTATAGGGTAATCAATTATTTTGGTCCAAATCTTAAGTATTTTTTCGTATGCATTACATAACTCAGTTGGATTTAAAAGTAACCCTGAGTTCTCTGTGGTGTAATATCTTCGAATGCCGGGGGTAGTTACTTCTCCAAGTTTGTAGGCATTAGATCTAGCTCGTTCAATATACATGAATTGCTGAAGAACTGAATCTATATTTAGAACTTTTTTAAGGCTAAGTTCATTCGCCATTTCATTAATTTTTTGCCATTGTTCTATAAAGGCTGTTTGATTATCCGCATTTGAGTAAAGTTGTGCGGAAATAATATCAGCGTCAGATAATGGCATACCTGTAGAATTAAGAGAATTAAACATTGTTATGGCTTGTTCAATCTGCCAACTCTTTATTTCAATAATTTGGCATTTTTTTAGAAAAGTCTTTGAAAAAATATTTAATTGAGACTCTGAATAACTTAGTAATTTATTGTGGAAGTATTTAAAGTTTCTGAAAAAATTAGTATATTTATTATCTTTTTGTTTTCGAGCAATCTTAAAAACATTTTTCTCTGCTTCTTCAAAAGTTTCAGCACCGATGATAATTTGAAAATCTCTTTTGTATAATTCATTAATTGAATTATTTTCGAGAATTATAACTTTGCGAGCTTCATTCCAATCTTTTTCAATTTCAACTTGTGAGTCTTCGTCAGCTTTGTACAATATACTGCAAATTGTGAAATAACTATTTTCCAATCCCCTTTCTAATGCACGCGTGTCATCGCAGCGTCTCATTTTTTTTAATGCATATTTAATGCGTAATTGAAGAGCTTTGAGAAGTAGTAGAAAAGTCGTCGTACGTTGTTGTCCATCAATTAAATTCAACCGATTATTAATGGAGCAATCAATGATTATTGTTCCAAAAAAATAAGGGTCCTCTTCATTAGAATTTATGAAAGATTCAATATCTTGCCATAATTTATCACAATGTACTATAGTCCAAGAATAACCACGTTGGTATTCAGGAATTCTAAAAATGTCGTTATTGCCTAATTTTGTATACTCACTAATTAGTCTGAGGTTAGGTTCTATGTTTTTTGTTGGCATAAAAAATTATTTAAAGTATTTATAAATATTTGTAGTTATTGTGTTTTATTTCTTTTTCTTTGGAATAATTTTCTTTTCTTCAGCTTTCAACCGTCGCTCTACTTTCTTAACGTCTTCTGCAGGAGGTAAAGCTTCAGGGCGAATTCCACGATCAAGAAGCATATTTCGTACAGCGCTATTATTGTCAATATGTTCACGTTCTATACCAACTTGACCATTGAGGTCTTTTTGTTGAACGTTAACAGATGTCATTTCAGCTGCAAGATCTTTTGCTTTTATTGCTATTGTTGATAAAAAATCTGCAAGAGGTCTTTTGTCCGGAGCACCTACACGACGTTTCATCACTGCAGTGTCTATGCCGAATAGGGCTCGGTCTCCTTTTGTTCTTATGATTGCGAAGCCTCGAGAGTCAACTCCTCGTTCATACAAGACACCGGATAGAGTGTGTTCTGTTTCAGCAAGTTTGGCACGGGCTTTAACTCGTTCATAGTCAAGAAGTCTCTTGTGAACAAGTTCTGCCCTTCGAGTTTGGACAGCAAAATAATTTTGAGCAAAAGCAATCTCCGATTTACGGGGATCTCCATTTTGAGCAATCAGATAACATGCATAACGAGTTAGCATGACGTCATCTATCTGACGTTCAGCACCTTTGCCTATGGGTATCATTTTGCGGACGTCCGCAAAATGATCCGATACAGTTTCTCCTGCATTATCGCAAGATTCTTTTGCTTTATCAATAACCGGTTGAAAGTTTCTATATTGTGAATATCCTAAAGCTACTGATAATTCACGAGCACTCCAGCATTCTATGCCTTCGTATTCCATGGCTATTGATTCAAAACTATTGAATAGTTCTTGTATCTCGTTTGCTTTCATTGATAAAAATCTGCATTAATACTATTCTTTACTCTTTTTATGTACTTATTATTAAGTTTTACAAATTTATAAACTTTTTATTATATACTAAAGACTTATATGATATTTTTGCTATCAACACACGGTTCTTTCATTAAAAAATACACAGTAGGGTGACGATGATGAATCTGCTTCGTCAACTTACGGACCGAACCTCCCCGAGGTTCGTTTTATGTGGGTATTCTATCACCGCATGGCGCACTGCGTGCTTATACGGTGTTACTTACAGCCGAGCCTCGCCGAGGCTCTACTTTGGTGTCATCTTCGTTAGTAACTATCTCAGGGTGTCGCACTATGTGCTTACCCTGAGTTACTTACAGCCTAAAGTCTCCGACTTTCCTTGATAACGTTGTCTTTTTACTCAGTCTATTATATATTTTAAATGAAAGAGCCGTGATGCGTTTCTAATTAAATTTGATTAAATATGCATAAAATTTACCTAAAATGAATAAATATAAGTAATTAATATAATTTATTAAATATTTAGTGTTATTTAATGCATAATATAAACGTAAAATATTTATCTTTGCGACGGATAGTAAAATGTTATCAAAATAGGTTAAATTCAAACAAATTGTTATGCAATGAAGAAACTTTACTCCCTTTTTGTTGCGACTTTCCTGTCTGCCGGTGTAGCGATGGGAAGCGATTTGCCTACGATGTACGGAACAGTCATCTACACTAAAGATGATGCAGTACCCAAGGCACTTTACAGTATCAAACCATCGAACCCCGTAGTTTTCAATAAGGTGGCGGAAGACAGGGCAATGTATTACGTTGGCGGTGCTGCAATAGTAGATGGAATTTATTACAAAATGGCAGTTAATACGGCATTGCTGTCATACGGTATGGTGAGCGGCTACATTTATAAGTACGATGCCACCACGTGGGAATTGATTTCAAAGGACAAGGTTCAGAAAACACAAGGAAATCTAATTTCCATCGAGACATCTCAAGCAGCAGACGGCACTGTATTCGGTGAATTTTATTCATCGGACTTTAAGCGCAGAGAACTTGGTGTCATTGACTATAAGACGATGACAAGGACAACTATTGGTGAAGCCGTTCGTCCTTATGCTGCGATGGGTGTTACTAAGGACCACCGTTGGTACGGAATCGGTCATGACGGTAATTTGTACCAAATCAGCACGGAAGATGGCTCGGAAACTCTTATCGGCTCTACCGGAGTGACTATTGCGAATGCAAGCGGTACTGTTAATTTCCAAACAGGTGAAATTGATCAGGAAACAGATACTTTCTATTGGCTATGTGTTGACCCGGATGCAAACTGCGGACTTTACACTGTCGATTTGACAACGGGTGCTGCCACTCTTGTTCAGCAGTTTGAAAATGCTATTGAATTTACGGACTTACTTATTCCTATGCCTGAGGCTAAGGACGGAGCTCCGGCTCGTCCAACGGATTTGGCTGCGGAATTTGTTAACGGCAGCACTTCAGGAAAAATTGTGTTTACCGTTCCGACAAAAACGTTTGCCGGTGAAGACCTTGCCGGTGAAGTCACTTACAGTGTGTCTGCCGGAGAACAAGTGCTTGCTAAAGGAAGTGCTGCTGCAGGTGCTACAGTTTCAGCACAAGTGTCAGGCGCACCTAAGGGTATGACTGAATTTGTGGTTAAGTTGACAAATGAAACGGGCGATTCTCCTGAAGGAAAAATATCTGCATGGATTGGTCTTGATGTACCGGTGATTGAAGGTACTCCTGAATTGGCTATAACTGCTGCAGGTGACTTGACACTTACTTGGGCAAATGCTACCCAAGGAGAACACGGTGGATACATCGGTGACGTGAAATACGACATTTATCAATATACTGACAATTTCCTTGATGCCAAAGGTGAAGTGTCTACGAATGCGTATTCTGCAAAAATAGAACTTGGAGAATACACTAATTATTCCTACGTAGTATCTGCTAAAAATGATGATTACGCAAGTGGCGGATATGTTTCAAATAGTGTTATCGCGGGTCACGCTTACGAAGTTCCTTACTACGAACCGATTCAGAGTGAAGACCGTTTCGGCTTATTTACTGTGATAGATGCAAATGAAGATGGCTACACGTTCACTTACGAAAATATTAAAGGTGACAATAACGGAGCAAGATATTCATATTCAAAGACTAATGATGCCGATGACTGGTTTATAACTCCGGGTATTAACCTTAAGGCAGGTAAAAAATATCAACTATCATTCCGTGCAGGAACAGGTAATGATGATTATGCAGAAAACTTTGAAGTAGCAGTAGGAAAACAAGCAGCAGTAGAAGCAATGACTCAAAAGATTTTTGAGAATACTGAAGTGTGCAACTATCTGATTCCTACATTCAAGAAAGAATTTGAAGTAGCCGAAGATGGTGAATACTTTGTAGGTTTCCACGCAGTTTCACCGGCAGACCGTTTCTGGTTCTACATTGATTCGATAGCAGTAGATGCTGTTAAAGATGGTAATGCACCGAAGCAAATTTCTGATTTAAGTGTAGTAGCCGGAGCAAAAGGCGAACTTAAGGCAGACGTTACATTTACAGTCCCTGCAACAACAGTCAGCGGTGCAGCTATTGCATCTGTTTCAAAAGTTGTGATGAAACGTGATTCTCGAATTCTCAAGCAATGGGATAATCCAAAGCCTGGAGAAAAATTACAATTTGAAGAAAAATTTGCAAAGTCCGGAATGTATGGTTGGTCAGTGACAGTATTCACAGGTGATTCGTACAGCGAAAAGAGTGACAAAGACGTATATATAGGTTTGGATTATCCGGTTGCTCCTGTTCCTGTGGCAGTGGTAGATGAAGAATCTATGGTAACGCTGAAATGGGAAAAGGTTGGTGAACAAGGTGTTAACGGCGGATATGTTGACCCTGCTAAAGTAGAATACCAAGTATGGAACGTCACAGCGTCAGGAACTCTCGGCGGTCTTATCGGAAAAGTTACAGATGCTTCTGAATTGAAGTTCAAGTTTAACACTGTCTCTCAGACACGAGCAATACAAAACTGGGTGGTAATTCCTGTCAATGAAACAGGTAGTACACAGACCACTAAGTTCAATATACCGTTAGGTCCGGCTTACGAATTGCCATTCGAAGAAAGTTTTGCAGGAGGTTCTACTACAAACGAGTGGTGGCTGAATGTAGGCGGTAATTATCGCTGGTACACATGTACTGATACATCAGTAGATGACGACGGCGGCTGTGCAAGTTATATGTCAATAGCAGGAGAGTATAGCATAATGAATAGTTATCGTATTGACCTCGGTAGCGCATCTTCTCCGGCATTAGTATTCAGCTATAATGGTGAGAAAGGAGCAAACGTTGTACTTGATGTTTACGTCAGAGACAATAGGGGCATAACAAAAATGGTTAAGCACATCAACTTTGCAGAAAAGACTACAGATGATTGGGAAGCTGCAGAAATCTCATTAGCGGACTTCGTCTCTTCAAAATACATCTTCTTGTCGTTCGATGCACGAGGCACCGATGCCGGTCCTGTATCCGTATTCGTTGACAAACTAAGCATTACCGATGATTCAGGAGTGGAAAGCGTAGTCGCTGATAAAGTGAAGAACTCTGATATTTATTCACTTCAAGGTATTAAACTCCGCAGCAATACGTCAGATACTACAGGTCTTCCTGCCGGAGTATATATCGTAGCCGGTCAGAAAGTATATGTGAAGTAGTCTTTACTAATTGGTTTTATATTTCAGAGACTGTGTCGTAAGCATAATTACGATGCAGTCTCTTCTTTTTATGGTGCGAAATTTAGTTAAACAATTTAAATATTGTGTATGATTGGGAAAATATCATTAACTTCGTTGATTAATTGAATTCAGACAATGAAAATAGGTAATATAGACTTTGGAAATCAACCTGTGTTTTTAGCACCGATGGAAGATGTTACAGACCGTTCTTTTCGTCTTATATGTAGAGAACAGGGGGCTGATATGGTCTATACTGAATTTGTTTCCGCAGATGCACTTATAAGAAATATTGCATCTACCACCCGAAAGTTGCATATCGATGATAAAGAACGTCCTGCAGCTATTCAAATTTATGGGCGTGATGTAGATTCTATGGTCGAGGCGGCAAAGATTGTGGAGCAAGCCTCTCCGGACATTATTGACATTAATTTCGGTTGTCCGGTGAAAAAAGTGGCAGGCAAAGGTGCGGGAGCCGGTATGCTGCGTGATATTCCCAAGATGCTCGATATTACGAGGGCGGTGGTAGAAGCCGTTAAATTGCCGGTGACAGTAAAGACTCGTCTCGGTTGGGACCATAACAGTAAAATTATTGTAGATTTGGCGGAACAACTTCAGGATTGTGGTATCCAAGCACTTACCGTTCATGGCAGAACTCGCTCACAGATGTACACCGGTGAGGCTGATTGGGATATGATAGCGAAGGTCAAGGCTAATCCGAGACTTCATATACCGATTATAGGAAACGGTGATATTACTTCCGGTGAAAAACTTAAGGAGGCATTTGAAAAGTCCGGAGTAGATGCCGTAATGGTGGGTAGGGCAGCAATAGGTGCTCCTTGGATATTTAATGATATGAAACATTATCTCAGGACAGGAGATGCGCATAGTGAAGTGTCGTCAGCGGAAAAATTTGCTATTATCCGTCGTCAGATAATCGAGAGTATTGACAGAATAGACGAATATCGCGGGATATTGCATATCCGTCGTCACCTTGCAGCATCGCCATTGTTCAAGTGTATTCCGAATTTCAGAGAGACACGTATTGCAATGCTCCGTGCCACAACATATTCGGAACTTGAAAAAATCCTTCAATACATTGAAATAGAAATAATCCCTAATATAAATACGATTTGAAATAATATTATGAATAATAAACGAAACTCAGTTCTTGTGTTTTTACTATGTGCCTTTTCCGTATTTTCGGTTTGCGCACAGAGAGTCGGTCATTACGTTCTTAAAGTAGAAGATTTTACACAGTTAAAAGTGATAGACGGAGTTAATGTAGTCTATAAAAGCAGTGTTGATTCTGCAGGTCTTGCCGTTTTTGATGCTTCGGACAAGATTGCTCCGCTTATAGTATTCACTCCCGGTAAAGGTAAACTCACTATTCAGTACGATAAGCGTAATGAAAAGTATTCCGATATACCTACGGTAACGGTTTATTCAAAATTTATCACGTCTGTTGAAAATCAATCCGATTCCTTAATTCGAGTAATGTCTCTGAACTCCGGTCCGGAACTTAAACTAAAAGTAATGGGTAACGGTAAAATAATTGCTAAAGATATAGTTGTGAATAAACTTTCCGCCAATATCACTACCGGTAGGGGTGCTATTGTAGTGACAGGAAAAAGCGACTATGCAAGTTTTACCAATCTTGGTGCAGGACAGATTCAGGCTGATATGCTTGAGGCAACTGAAGTGAAAGCAAAACTCGGCGGAACCGGAGTTATCGGTTGTTATCCTGTGAATTATCTTGAAGCTATAGGCGTAGGTACGGGAAAAATATATTATCGCGGAACGCCTGCTAAGATTGATAAAAGCACTATTAAGACCCAAGTGCTGAAACTTGAAGAGGATTAATATCCGTTCCTGCTGATGAATGAGGAAAAATTAAAATCACTGACTGCCAAATCCCTTAAATGGAATCTGGTGGATAAATTATCCACACAGGTCTTGTATGCAGTCACCGGAATAGTTCTTGCATGGCTTTTGCCACACGAAGACTTCGGGCTCGTAGGTGCTATTTTGATTTTTCAGGCATTTGCATCACTATTCGTTGACAGCGGTTTTTCTTCTGCTCTGATACAAAGAAAAAATCCGACTTCTGAAGATTATTCCACAATCTTGTGGTTCAATCTTTTTACTGCAGTACTGCTATATGTCGTATTGTGGTTTTGCGCCCCTTATATAGCGGAAATCTTTCAAAACGACACGAGGCTGATACCCTTATCTCGGGTTATGTTTCTGTCTTTTATCCTTAATGCCTCCGCAATAGTGCAGACAAACAGGCTGATGAAGCAAATGAATGTACGTCCGATAGCGGTAACGAATGCTTTAGGACTTGCTGCAGGTGGTGTGGTAGGAATTTATTTGGCTTTTGCAGGTTATGGAGCGTGGGCTATTGTATGGCAGACTATTGTTTCGTCAGGGACGAAGTCTTTACTGCTATGGATTACAAATAAGTGGCTGCCGTCATTCACATTTTCATTTTCAATCCTGAAGTCTTTTTTTAAGGTAGGCTCCGGTGTGATGGCAACGTCATTTCTCAATACAATTTTCCTTAATATATACTCATTCTTTATTGGTAATCGCCTTGGTATGGCACAGTTAGGTTACTATACTCAGGCTGATAAATGGAGTAAAATGGGAATTATGTCAGTGTCTCAGACCCTTACTTCCGCATTCCTTCCAACACTGTCATCAGTCCAGGACGATGAGGAACGATTTAAGAGGGCTACTACTAAGATGAACCGTTTCACGGCATATTTCATATTTCCATCAATGCTCTTTTTATGTCTTTTGGCTGAACCGATTTTTCATATCTTATTCGGAACAAAATGGGATATGTCAATAGTGTTATTTCAATTATTGCTCATAAAAGGCATTTTTAACGTATTGACAGGACTTTATAGTAATTATCTCTTGTCGCTTGGCAGGGCTAAGACTATTTTTGTGTTAGAAACTATTAAAGACGGCTGTTCGCTCATCGCTCTTTTGATATCACTTCCGTTTATGACAATTCTTTCCGATGGTGATATAGTTTACGGAATAAAAATCATGCTTGCCGGTCAGATTGTTGCGGCATTAGTATCGTGTGCGGTTTCGCTAATTGTTGCAGCAAAAGCGTCAAAGCAGAGTTCCCTACAGTATGTCGTCCATTTGTTGCCTTACTTGGTGATAACTCTGTTGGCTTTAGCCGCAGCATATCCTGTCTGCACTGTTATAAGTAATCCATGGCTTCTTGCCGCGGTTCAGTCGATAGTAATGATAGGCGTATATATGTTGGTGAACAGTCTTTTACACTCCGCATTGCAGAAGGAAGTGCTGTCTTACATATTTAAGAAATCAGAACGGAGTGTCGCTTGAATCTGATGTTAAATCAGCCGAACCTCCACTCATTGGATTTGAATTCTCAAAAGGATTTGAAGTATTGACATCGGAATTAAGGCTTGAACCGATTGTCACAATTCCTTCAGAACTTTGAGGATTATCACCGTCTTTCCAGTTTTCAAATCTTGCGAACTGATTTCTGAAACGAAGTTTGACATCACCTACTGCACCACTACGGTGCTTAGCAATAATAAATTGTGCCAAACCTCTGATGTCGTTTCCTTGAGCGTCTTTATCACTCTTGAGGTAGTATTCCGGACGGTGGATAAAGCATACTATGTCCGCATCTTGCTCAATCGCACCGGACTCACGAAGGTCAGACAACTGTGGAATTTTACCGTCTGTACGGTTTTCTACGGAACGGTTTAACTGTGATAGTGCTATGATAGGAATATTCAGTTCCTTCGCCAGTTGCTTGAGAGAACGTGAAATCATACTTACCTCTTGTTCACGGCTACCGAACTTCATACCGGAAGCGTTCATCAACTGCAAGTAGTCGATTATTATCATTTTCACGTTGTGTTCTCTTACGAGTCGTCGAGCCTTTGTTCTTAATTCGAAAATAGAAAGGTTTGCAGAGTCGTCAATGTAAAGAGGGCTGCTGTACAAACTCTTAATTCGCGAATTGAGTTTATCCCACTCTTTATCAGTAAGACTACCGCTCTTAACCTTTTCACCTTCAATCTCGCAGACGTTGCAAATAAGACGATTGACAAGCTGCAAGTTAGACATTTCAAGTGAGAATACTGCTATCGGTGTGTTAAAGTTTACTGCCATATTCTTTGCCATTGACAGGACAAATGCAGTCTTACCCATAGCAGGACGTGCTGCAATGATGACGAGGTCTGAGTTTTGCCAGCCGGAGGTGACTTTGTCTATATCATCGTATCCGGATTCAAGTCCGCTAAGACCGGTCTTTCGGTTTGATGCGGCTTCAATTTGGTCCATGGCTTGTTTGATGACAGGGTCAATCTGAGTAACGTCTTTCTTTACGTTCCTTTGAGAGATTTCAAACAGTTTTCCCTCAGCCTCTTGCATCAAGTCGTCAACGTCATTACTTTCATCAAAGGCTTTTGACTCAACTTCGGTTGAAAATCGGATAAGCTCGCGAGCAAGATATTTTTGTGCAATAATTCTGGCGTGGTACTCAATGTGTGCGCCTGATGCAACTCTTGAAGTCAATTCAGAGATGAACAATGGTCCGCCTACGGAGTCTATTTTGTCCATCTGTCTCAGTTTTTCTACCACCGTAAGCATATCAATAGGCTGCTGGGCTGCGCCAAGTGACTGAATGGCTTCATAGATTATTTGATTTGAAGGTTCATAAAAACTTTCCGGCTTCAGAATGTCGCAAACGTTGGAGTAAGCATCTTTTTCAAGCATAAGTGCGCCTAACACAGCTTCTTCAATATCCTTGTCGTGAGGCAACATTCTGCCACCTGTAGCATAAAGTGGAGAATTTGTCTTAGGACTGCGAGTATTTTGTTTTGTATTATTGAGATTTGCCATAATTATTCTTTTGAGACCACAAAGTTATTAAAAAGTAACTTGAAATCAAAAATTATTTGTGACCTCTCGCAAACACAATAGATAATCATCACTAAATCAGCCGTGCTATTCTTTTGTTTGCTTTTTTTGTTTCAGCCAAAATATAAATAAAGCAAGTGCTACAATAACATCTACGGCGTTCCACATTTCTCTCCCTAATCCAATTTTCCAAAATGGTTGGAATAGCAATGCAACTGCACCTGCGATTATCGCATAAGTGGTATCTCCTCGCTTATTGAAGGAAAATGCCAGACACGCAAAGAATATCATTGCAGCAAATCTTACCAAGACGTAATAGCCGTATGGCATGGGAGAAAGACAGATAAGCAAGGCTATAGCCATACCTAATCCGATATTAGCGAGTTTTTTCATCTGTTGAATAATTATTAGTTGAATATTATTTTGTTCTTATTCTATATATCTAAATCAATCAAAGGTAAAGGTATAAATTTTGAATAAGTCTTGAAAATTTGCTTTAATTTTTTTAATACTATTATTAATTGAAATCTTTCCAGTGATGAAAATCAAAAATTTTCAGCTGTTTAAGAGAATATTGTCAGGAATTATTTGTAATTTTGCGTTTGCTTCCAAACGCCCCTCCGCGGCGACCGTGGATTTCAGCCATGATACCGAGCTACGGCACTGCCTGACAAGTGGGAAACTTGTGTTGCTGCGGCATTTGGAAACCTTAAATCCAGATAGCATGGAATACATGCATCTTGATATCACTTAAAGTTGCATTTAACCTATAAATTAATTAAAATAATGAAAGCAAACCTAATTATGCGGAGGCTACGGATGGTACTCTCCGCAGTTTTGGTCGCCATAGGGCTTTATGCACCGCCTAAGGCAAGTGCGGGTGTACCTTACCCTAACGACCTGTATCTGACTCAGCAGTCGGATGTGACATGTACGCTTGTGTCAAATGCGATGATGCTGCGTGCTCGTACTTACCTGAGCAACAACAGTAACTGGACTGCGATTACCGAAGCTTCGCTCATGCCTTATGGCTGGATCGACGGTGCCGGTCAGCGGTCCAATTATTCGGCTACTTTCGGCAACTGCTCATTCACAGTCAATCAAGCATACGTCAACGGTTTGACCGTGGCGCAGTTACAGGGGATTTTGGATGCTCACCCTGAGGGCGTGTGCATATATGTCACCAGTATTCCTCATGCACAATGGATAACCGATATAGAGAATGGTATCGTGTATAGCGGCGACTCCTCATGTCCTGCTTACTTCGGCCGCCGTCCCTTGTCCAACACCTTACAAGGTCAATATTGCGGCTACAATCAAAATACGGTGTTGGCCCGCGTGACCAGTTACTGGTACGTGGCGTCTTACAACGTGCCTGCTAACACAAGTTACACCACACCTTCCATTACACAGAAAAAGCAGAATCTTCCCAACGGAACTTACCGTATTGCATGTTACGGCAATCCGACATACGGCCTTGACATAGCCGGAGGGTCTACCGCCGACGAGGCAAACGTGCACATTTGGGAATACTCCGGGGCTAAGCAACAGCAGTTTAATGTAACCTTTGCCGGTGACCATTATAACATTCAGGCTGTACACTCCGGTAAGAATTTGGACCTTTATAGGGCTGCTTCGGCTCCGGGGACCAATGTCCAGCAGTATGCCATAGACGGGACGGATGTCCAAAATTGGGTACTCGAAGAAGCCGGCGATGGTGCTTTCTATATCGTCAACAACAACGGCCTTTATATGGATGTAAAAGACGGTATAGTCTCCAATAGCACCAATGTCCAAGGATATAGCGGCAACAAGAGCAACGCCCAGAAGTGGTTCTTCATAGCTGTTGACGGAAAGCAGTCGATACCGGATGGTGACTATCAGATACATTTGGCATCGAACTTCGGGTACGGTGTTGTTGAGGCGACAGGTACATCATCGTCAGGCAGCAATATACATCTGTGGACGCTTGACAATTCGGCTCACCACAAGTGGAACGTGAAGTACTTGGGCAATGGATATTACTCCATGCGTCTGAAGCACAGTAATATGGCGCTCAATCTTAGCGGAGGTCCGTACAAGGGCTACGCCAACGCCCAACAGTATCCGTTCACCGACAACGACGAGGCTTCCATGTGGATGCTCAAGGATGCCGGCAAAGGAAGCTTCTATATAGTGAACAAGAAAGGCCTATTCCTCGACATATATAGCGCCAAGGTTGCCAATGGAACAAACATCGGCGGCTGGTGCGGCAATTCAAGTGATGCCCAGAAGTGGAAATTTGTTGCTGTGAACGGCACGCAGACCATCAAGGACGGCTACTACAACATCCGAAGTGCCAAAGACAACAACTTCGGCGTTGACGTGGAAACCGTGTCCAAAGAAAACGGCGCAAATATCCACCTGTGGACCATAGGCACGGGCAACAACCAGAAATGGAATGTCAAGTACCTCGGCAACGGTTATTATTCAATGGCAGCCGCCCACTCGCGCAAAGTCCTTGACATGTATGGTGGCGGTATTGACAACGGCTGCAACGTGCAACAGTACGGCAACACCGCGGCTACAAATAGTGCACAGCAGTGGATTATCAAGGAAACCGGCGACGGTGCTTACTATATAATCAACAAGAACGGCCTCTTCCTTGACGTAGAAAACGGCACAATTGCCAACGGTACAAATATCGACGGCTGGTGTGGCAACCGTACTCCTGCTCAGAAATGGTTATTCACCGCCGTGAATGTAGATAAAGAACCGCCTGTAATCAGCAACATCAAGATTACAAACCTCACCAGCTCGGGCTACACGGTGACTTGTACGGTTACAGACAACGAAAAGGTGACATCCGTAAAGATGCCTACGTGGAGCGTGGCCAACGACCAAGATGACATCAAATGGTATGAGGCGACCGTCAATGGCAATACAGCTACCTGCGACATCAAGACCTCTAACCACAATAACGAGACCGGCGTCTACCTGACCCATATCTATGCCGAAGACGACTTGGGCAATACGACAAGCGTATCCACAGGCGAGATAGATGTTCCTGTCAGAAGCAACAATCCGGACAGGCTGCCCGACGGCGTATACCGTATCGCTTGCTACAGCAATGTAAATTACGGTCTTGACGTAGCCAATGCCTCTACCGCAGACGAGGCCAACGTAATAATAACGGAGTATTCGGGCCGCAAGAACCAGCAGTTTAATGTGACTTACAGCGACGGATACTACCATCTGCAAGCTCTGCATTCGGGCAAGAATCTGGACCTCTACAAAGCCGGTTCGGCTTCCGGAACCAACGTCCAGCAATATTATATCGATGGAACGGAAGTTCAGAACTGGGCTCTCCGCAGCACCGGTGACGGAACGTACTTTATCGTCAACAGCAACGGTCTCTATATGGATGTCACCAACGGCACTATGGCCGACGGCGTCAACGTCCAGGGACATTCCGGCAACCAAAGCGATGCCCAGAAATGGATATTTATAGCGGTTAACGGCGTACAGTCTATACCTGACGGTGACTATCAGATACGCCTGACCAGAGACTTCCGATATGGCGTCGGCGTCCAAGACGCTTCCACATCAAACAGCGCAAATGTCCAGTTGCAGCGCATCACCGGCGAGGATAACCAGAAGTGGGCTGTCAAGTACCTCGGCAACGGCTATTACTCGCTCACTGCTAAGCACAGCGATATGGCACTCAACCTTTACGGCAATGAATACAAGGGCAGTCCGAATATCCAGCAGCATCTGTTTACGGAAGGTGATGACGCCTCCGAATGGATACTGCGCGATGCCGGTGCCGGTAATTTCTACATCATCAACAAGTGCGGTAGATTTGCCGATGTCAACAACGGCGTATTCGTCGATGGCACCAATATCAACGGCTGGACAGGCAACTCGAGTGATGCCCAGAAGTTCAAATTTGTGGCTGTCGATGGCGAGCAGTCGCTCTACGATGGCATATACCAAATCCGCAATTCGTCAAATAGAGACCTTGTGCTGGACGTAGACCAAGCCTCGACAGACAATAGCGCGAATGTGAAATTGAGTAATGCTAACGGTGGCGACAGCCAAAAGTGGCGCATCAGCTACCTCGGTGACGGTTATTATTCCATCGTTGCCGTCCATTCGGACAAGGCCCTTGATATGCAGAACGCCGGTATCGACAATAACTGCAAGGTGCAACAGTACGAAAACTCCGCAGCCACCAACGATGCCCAGCAATGGATAATCAAGGAAGCCGGAGACAAGGAATTCTATATTATTCATAAGAACGGACTCTTCCTTGATGTGGTCAATGGCGTAATCGCCGATGGTTCGGGCATCCAGGGCTTTGTAGGCAACCGCTCGAACGCGCAAAGATGGGTGTTCACGGACGCTGACTCGGGCGAAATCTCCGGCATTGATACGCCGTCCGTAGGCAAGGCTATCGAAAAGGTTGAGTACTACGATGTAAGCGGTCGTCTTAGCGACAAACCTTACGAAGGCTTTAACCTGATTGTCACCATCTATGATGACGGCAGTAAGGAAGTCAAGAAGGCTTTTATGAAGTAATCTCCTGAACGATACTCTATATATGGTCGGCCGAAGCGCAAGCTCCGGCCGACCTGTTTTTGTGCCGTCATTGTTACTGAGCTTTTTGACCGTCTATGCAAGGCGCTCATCTCGAACCCCGGCACACGTTAATTGAAATGCCGTAGAAATCTGTAAATATTTATGCAGAATAGTTGTAAATTATGAACTAAATGTATAATTTTGCTTTTGAATTCTAAAAAAAAACTATGCGTAAATTTATTATTTTTTTTGTATTGATTGTGTCGCTTATTGCTAATCCTGTTATTGATGCTGCATCTTCCGGTAAATGCGGTGAAAATATCACGTGGACTCTTGATGACGAATGTAATCTTGTGATTGAAGGTACGGGTGCAATGGACGTTTTTTATACGCCGGAAAACGTTCCTTGGGGACGTGAAATAAAGACGGTAAAGATATCTGAAGGTGTTTCGACTTTGGGAATGTTTGCTTTTCAAGATTGTCAGGACTTAAAGAGCGTAGTTATTCCCAATAGTGTTACGGAAATAGGATATTCTGCATTTAGTGGTTGTACCGGATTGAAAAGTTTAATTATCGGCAATTCTGTTGCGAATATTGAGGATGGTGCATTTGAAAATTGTTCTGCCTTGACGTCTATTGAAATTCCGAATTCAGTTAAAAGAATCGGTTATTTTGCATTTTCGGGTTGCTCCGGTTTGAAGAATGTCAATTTGCCAAACTCTGTCTTGGTTATGGATGGTGGAGCATTTAGGTTTTGCACGGAATTGACGAGCATTAAAATCTCAAATTCCGTGACGGAAATAGGATATGAAACTTTTAGAGGTTGTAAGTCATTGAAAAGTGTTGAAATTCCTGAGAATGTTACCAAAATCGGCACGGGGGCTTTCTCTCTTTGCTCTACTTTGATAAATGTCGTGATAGGCAAAAAAGTGAGTGAAATAGGGGATTATGCCTTTCAGAATTGTGCCGCTCTTAATAAAGTCATTTCGTATGCGATAGAGCCTCCCGCATGTATGCAGTACGATCCTTTTGACGGCGATGATAAGGGAAAGTGTGTACTTGAAGTACCAGACGAATCTGTCGAAAAATACAAGATGGCAGATGTGTGGAAAGAATTTCTTAATATTTCCGGCGTTGAGAGTGTAGCAGCAGACGGTAATGTATCCATTGCGATAGAAAACGGTATGTTGACAGTCAGAGGCGCTTCCGAAAATGCTGATATGGAAATATATAGTATTACCGGTGCTGCGATTTATCACGGCAAAGTGACGGCGGTGGAAGTTTCTGATACTGAAATATATATAGTGAGAGTAGCAGGAAAAGTATTCAAAGTAGTTAAATAATTTTTGTGATATTCAAACATTGTTTGTAAATTTGCATTAATAAAGTGTTCGGAATGGTATTTACGCCGGGTTCTTTATTGTGAGATTTTGGAAAATGATTTTTTTTCAAAGTATGTGACTTTATAGAAACATTTATTAGACCATTATAAACAAAGGCCATGATTATCATAGGTATAGCCGGAGGTACCGGCTCCGGTAAAACTACAGTTGTGAATAAGATTATAGATAGTTTCCCGGCAGGGGAAGTTTCTGTAATTCCACAAGATTCATACTACAAAGATTCAAGTCATATTCCCCCGGAGGAGCGTTCTAAAATCAATTTCGATGAGCCTGCCGCTATTGAGTGGACTTTACTCGTTGAACATCTTAAGCAGCTTAAAGAAGGTAAAACTATTGAGATGCCTACATATTCGTACATCACTTGTACTCGTCAGCCGGAGACTGTGACAGTGAAACCTACTGATGTAGTGATTGTAGAGGGTATTCTCGTATTGACCGAGCCGTCATTAAGAAATATGATGGATATAAAATGTTTCGTTGATGCAGATGCTGATGACAGACTTATCCGTGTTATTGCCCGCGACTGTGTGGAGCGCGGACGTACTCCGGAAATTGTCATTCATCGATATCAAGACGTGCTTAAACCGATGCACATGCAGTACATTGAGCCGTCAAAGAGATATGCAGACTTGATTATACCTCAAGGAGGTACCAATACTGTGGCTATCAGCCTGCTTACTGACTATATCTACGGCAGACTCAAGAAAATACATAAATCCAAATAATTAATTTTACTGCGGATATATAATGGCGGAAAAGCAAGTACTTCGCACGGACAATCTCGTTAAGAAATACGGTAAACGTACGGTCGTGAACCACGTTTCTATCGACGTAAAGCAAGGAGAGATTGTAGGACTTCTCGGACCTAACGGTGCCGGTAAAACCACTACTTTCTATATGACAACGGGATTGATTACTCCTAATGAGGGACAAATCTTTCTTAATGACCAAAATATTACAAAGTTCCCGGTGTATAAGCGTGCGCAAATCGGTATCGGCTATCTTGCTCAGGAAGCATCTGTATTCAGAAAATTAACTGTTGAGGATAATCTCCGTGCCGTCCTTGAGATGACTAATCTTACACAGGAGCAGCAAGATGAAAAACTTGAAAGCCTTATCAGTGAATTCAGTCTTGAAAAGGTGAGGAAAAACCTGGGTGACAGACTTTCCGGCGGTGAAAGACGTCGTACTGAGATTGCTCGTTGTCTTGCCATAAGCCCGAACTTCATAATGCTCGATGAGCCTTTTGCCGGTGTTGACCCTATCTCAGTGGAAGAAGTGCAGACCGTGATTTACAAACTTAAGGAAAAAAATATCGGTATCCTTATCACGGACCATAATGCTCCGGAAACCCTCAGCATCACGGATCGCGCTTACTTGCTGTTCGAAGGTAAAATCCTTTTTCAGGGCACATCTGAGGAACTTGCGGAAAATCCGATAGTTAGGGAAAAATACTTGGGTAGAGGATTTATATTTCACCGTAAGAAATTCGATTTTGATTAATTTTTATCTTTTATTCTCCGCAAAGAAAAAATTCGTTTTGAATTTTATACAAAAATCACTAACTTTGCACCTCATTACGGAGCATCGCCGCTTCGTAATTTAGTGATTAAACATAGATAATACAATAATTATATTACATATAGACAATTATGAATGTAACTTTAGAAAAAGTCGGCGAATTGACCGGCAAACTGATTGTCAATGTCGTAGCAGACGATTACGCTAAGGACCTTGACAAGCAAATCAAGGAAATCGGTAAAACCCACAATTTCCCGGGTTTCCGTCCGGGTCACGTGCCTACTTCTATCATCGTACGCCGCTTCGGTAAAGACGTTAAGAGCGATGTTATTAACAATCTCGTTTATCGCGAAGTTGTTAAATATATCCAAGATAATAAACTTCCGCTACTCGGTCAACCACTTCCTGTTGAAGTTAAAGAAATTTCTATGGAAGAAAAAGATTATACTTTCGAATACGAAGTGGGCCTTTCTCCTGAATTCAACATTGACTTGACTGCTGAAACTGTTCCTTACTACACTATCGCCGTTACTGACGAAATGGTTAAAGAACAAGATGAGGCCCTCCGTGAAAGATTCGGAGCTCAAATCCAAGGCGAAGAAGTTACTGAAAAAGCTGTCATCAAAGGTTCTATCCAAGAACTTGATGCTGAAGGCAACGTAAAAGAAGGCGAAGACGCTATCCAAGTTAACGACGGCTCTCTCTTCCCATACTATTTCTCTGACAAAGAAGAAGCTGCAAAGTTCCTCGGCAAAAAAGTTGGTGACAAAGTAGTTTTCAATCCTGCCAAGACTTGCAATGAAAACTCTGCAGAATTGGCATCTATGCTACGTATCAGCCAGGATAAGGCTGCTGAAGTTAAGTCAGACTTCGAATTCGCTATTGCTGAAATCACAGTGGTAAAACCTGCTGAAGACGGTGAAGAATTCTTCAACAACGTATTTGGTAAAGACCACGTACACAATGCCGAAGAATACACTGCTGCAGTTAAAGGTATGATTGCAAGTCAACTCGTTCCTAACAGCGATAACTTGTTCCGTATCCAAGCAGAAAAGCAACTCGTTGATAAATACGGTAACGTAGAACTTCCTACTGAATTCCTCAAAAAATGGCTTATTGCTACAAACAAGGAATTAACTGCTGATAATATTGATGTTGAATTTGACAAAATGCTTCCGTCAGTTAAATGGGAACTTATTAAGGGTAACATTTCTGAATCACTCGAAATCAAAGTTGAAGAAGAAGACCTTAAGAACTTCGCTATGATGATTGCCGCACGCCAATTCGCACAATACGGTATGACAGGTCTTTCTGAAGACGTTTACGAAGACTATGCAAAACGTATGCTTGAAGATAAAAACTATCGCGCACGTATTTCTGAAGAAGTTGCAGATAGCAAACTATTCCACGCCCTTATGGCAAAAGTAAATCTTGACAAAAAAGAAGTTTCACTTGAAGAATTCAAGAAAATTGCTGAAGAAGTTCAGAAATAATGTTTTCTGAATAAGATATTTTCAAAAAAGCGGGATTATGCTCAATGCGTAATCCCGTTTTTTTTGTATATCTCTTGATATTTTGAGAAAATCGAGATTGCATTAAAAATTATTAACAAACGTGTGCGGCTTTTCTGCACATATATCAGGTTATATTTGCGGCAAAAGAAACGGATATAAGATATTATAACGTGTAATATTAACCTTTTAAGAAGTTTGTTTTATGAACCGATTTTTTTCGCGAGCACTGATTTTTTCAGCCTTTATGTTTTTGATTTTTGACATAGTCTCCGTGTTTCTATTTTTCTGCACGGAAGATGCCGGATATTACCATGAAAGTTTTAATTTCACATGGTGGATGTTACTCACGTCATTAGTGTGGAACACCTTTTTTGCCGGCTTGGCGTGGTATCTGCACCTGCCTCTTGAAAAGTTGGCAGATGAGGAAGAAAAGGCTGATAATACATATTCACAGCCGAAAGAAGAACCTAAGCAAGATTCAGATGATAACAATTTTTTTCCTCATTCGCCTTATCTTTGATTTCATTTTATTAGTGAAAATGCGGAGAAAAAGATAATCCCCTAAAAGCGTTGAACTTTCAGGGGATTATTATAAGATTACCACCGAGGTGGTAAAAAGGTTTCCCTTCGGCATATAGCCTTATTGTGATAAGATGTAGAAAATTTCTCTTGATTTCCAGCAAAGGTATTTCAAATTTTTCATATTACCAAAAAAAATATCTAAAAATTCATAAATTGAAAAATTTATTATATCTTTACGAAGTGAAAACATAATACTTTAAACTAAAAAATTAATTAGCAAACACTATGAAACGAATTTTAGGCATTGATACCGGTACTAATAGTTTAGGCTGGGCAGTTGTTGACTTTGATGAGAGCAAAGAAGAAAATCAATATACACTAATTCGTAAAGGTTGTCTCTTGTTTCAAGAAGGTGTTAAAATTGAAAATGGAATTGAGTCTTCTCGCGCTTCGGATAGAACGATACATAGAGCAGCAAGGCGTCACTATTTTCGCCGAAGATTGCGTAAAATAGAAACTTTAAAGGTTTTGATTAAATATGGTTGGTGTCCTTATATTTCAGATGAGGCTCTTAAAAAATGGCATTTGCAAAAAGAATATCCGCTTGATGATGAATTCCTCAAGTGGCAAAGAACTGATGAAAGATTTAATAAGAATCCGTATTATTATCGTCATTTATGCCTTCATCAAAAACTTGATTTAAGCACGGAGCATGACCGTTTTATCTTAGGTCGTGCGATGTATCATCTTGCGCAGCGTAGAGGATTCTTAAGTAATCGTCTTGACCAAACTGATGAAAAGGAATCAGGTAAGGTAAAAGCTGCGATTTCAGACTTGTCTAAAGATATGAAAGATGCAGGTTGTGAATATCTTGGAGATTATTTTTACAAGATATATAGCGAAAATGGAAATACGGAAAGGATTAGAAATAAATATACTCATCGTGAAGAGCATTATGAGAAAGAATTTGATGCTATTTGCAAGATGCAGGGCTTGTCGGAATTGCAGATAGAAGAACTAAGACGCGCTCTGTATTTTCAACGTCCGCTTAAAAGTCAACGTCAAGGAGTAGGCAAATGTACATTTGAACGTAATCGTAATAAGCCGAGATGTTCTGATTCTCATCCTGCTTTTGAAAGATTCAGAATGTTATGTCTTATTAACAATATCAAGGTTAAAAGTCCGTACGATACCGATTTACGACCTCTTAATGTTAATGAACGTGCCTTAATAGAACCGCTGTTCTATCGTAAAGGGAAAGGTACATTTGATTTTGAAGATATTGCAAAGAAAATTGCAGGAAAGAATAATTATAAATATTTCAAAGATAAGGGAGAAAAAGGCTTTTCTTTCAATTATCGTATGACACAGGGCGTATCCTACTGTCCGACAACTCGTGCATTGATGGATGTTTTCGGAAGTGACTATGCCACAGGAATTGCTGAAGTATATACATTATCTGATGGTAAAAGTTTAAATCAAATTGTTGATGATGTATGGAACGTTTTGTTTAGTTTTGCCGATGATGAAAATTTAAGACAATGGGGTAAAGAAAAGTTACAACTCAGTGATGAAAAGGCTGATGAATTTGTAAAAATCCGTCTTAGTCATAACTATGCATCACTTAGTTTGTATGCTATCAGGAAAATATTGCCGTGGCTTGAAGAGGGGCTTATTTATTCTCATGCGGTAATGATGGCTCAAGTACCTACAATTTTAGGACTTAGTATAGACGAAATTAGAGGACGAGGAATAGATAGAGACCTTGTTGAATTGATGAACAATTATAACAAGGTCGATTCAAAAATCTGCGGTACACTTGAGGATTATGTTCGTGATTACTTATCAAATAACTTTGAATTGAAACCCGGTGTAATTGACACTCTTTACCATCCGTCAATGATTGAAACGTATCGCGATGCTGAACAAATCAACGGAGTATATCAATTAGGCAGTCCGCAGACAAATTCTATTCGAAATCCGATGGCAATGAGGTCGCTTCACGAACTGAGAAAAGTGATTAACAGCCTTCTCAGAGAAAAAGTTATTGACCAAAATACGGAAGTTCATATTGAATATGCGCGTGAATTGAACGATGCAAATAAGCGTGCTGCCATCGCCCGTTGGCAGCGTGAAAGGGAAAAGAAAATTAAAGATTACGCAGAGATAATTAAAAGTGAGTTTGAAATTGAACCTACTGAAATAGATCTGATGAAGTATGAACTGTGGGAAGAACAAGGACATATATGTCTTTACACCGGTAAAAATATTGCTTTGCATGATTTTATCTGTGAACACCCTAAGTTTGATATAGAACATACTATTCCACGCAGTGCCGGCGGAGATTTTACTATGGAAAATCTTACGCTCTGTGACTGTGAGTATAATCGCTATGTTAAACAGTCCAAAATACCGGCGGAACTTGGCGATTATGATCAAATTCTTTCAAGAGTTGACAGTCTTTGGAAAGATGAAATAGAAAAAATGAAAAAAGATGTGGATAAAGTTCGCACTTATTCGTCTATGGCTAAAAATCTCAAAGATGGATTAATACAAAAACGTCATTTCTTAAAAATGAAATTGGATTACTTGCAAGGAAAATATGAAAGGTTCTTGATGAAGGAAGTGCCGGAAGGGTTCAGCCGTCGTCAGGGAGCAGGAATTGGTCTTGTAGGAAAGTATGCAGGGCTATTTCTTAAATCGCTTTTCCATGATCCTAAAGATACTAAGAAAAGTCATATAGTAGTTGTTAAAGGCGCTACAACGGCTGAATTTAGGAAAATGTGGGGAATACAAAGTGAATACGAAAAGAAATCACGTGATAATCATATCCATCATTGTATTGATGCTATTGTAATCGCTTGTATGTCGCGCAGTCAGTATGCTGAAACTGCGAGGTATTATCACGACTTGGAATGTTATTCAAGGGGGCAGGGCGAAAAACCGAGATTCAAAAAACCATGGGCTAAATTTACGGAAGATATATTGGCTTTGTCACAAGAACTTCTCGTGAAGCATGACAGTAAAGACAATTTGCCAAAGCAATCAAGAAAAAGAATAAAATTGAGTGGCGGAAGGACAGCGATTGCTCAAGGTGATACTACTCGATGCTCTTTACATCAAGATACTTTCTATGGTGCAATAGAGAAAGATGGTGAAATCAAATACGTAGTACGCCGTCCATTATCGTCATTAACTGAAAAAGATATTGATAAAATTGTTGATGATTCTGTCAGAGCTGTTGTACGTTTGGCAGTTGAGCAGGGAGGAATAAAAGCACTTGCAGGCGATGTATGGCTTAATCGTGAAAAGGGAGTAAAAATCGCAAAGGTTAGATGTTATGCTTCTAATATAACTAATCCAATATATCTGAAAGAACAACGAGATATATCAGATAAAGATTACAAGCGCAGTTTCTATGTGGCAAACGATAGTAATTACATTATGGCCATCTATGAAGGAGTAGCGAAAGGTAAGATTAAGCGAGATTTTACTTTGGTCAATAACATTACTGCCGCTAAGTTTTTTAAGAAATCCGCTGGTAATGACGGTGAAAGTATAGTGAGTGATGTATCTAAAGATGGCTATCCTTTGAAATGGACTTTAAAAACCGGTCAACATGTGCTGCTTTATGAAAAATCTCCTGATGAGGTTCTGTCTCTTGACTATAAAGAGTTAGCAAAAAGGTTGTATTATGTTTCCGGATTGTCAACACTGAATATAGGTAAGTATTCTTATGGAATTATCATTTTGCGCTTTCACCAGGAATCAAGAATGTTTAAAGATTTGAAGATAGTAGGTGGTGAATATGTTTCAGGCGAACAATATAGACCTATAGTTAAATTATATCATTCGCAATTTAAAGCATTAGTTGAAGGATTTGATTTTGAAATCACGGAACTTGGCGAAATAAAACTAAAAAGGTAGAAGCTTATGCTGAAACGAACATTGCTATTCACAAAACCGGCTAATATCAAATTGAGATATTCTCAGTTGGTAATTTCATATAAAGAAGAGTCGGAAGACGTAATAACAGTTCCGATAGAGGATATAGGAGTTGTTATAGTGGAAAATCAACAAGTGACAATTACTATACCTCTATTGAATGCTTTATCTCAAAGTGGAGTTCAGGTCGTATTTTGTGATTCAAGAGGAATGCCTGCATCTACATTGCTCAGTTTTGAAGGAAATAACACGCAAGGGGAAACTCTCAGAAATCAAATTGATTGTGGTGAAGTCCTTAAAAAGCAATTATGGAAGCAGATTATAGAACGTAAAATTTATAACCAGTCCTTGCTTCTTGATAAAGTTGGAAAAGACGGTGGCATATTGAGGCAGTATTATATGAGCGTTAAAAGCGGTGATACGGATAATCGCGAAGGTGCTGCATCACGTTTATATTTCCCGTTATTGTTCGGAAAAGACTTTGTACGAGACAGAAATTCTTTCGGCGTAAATGTATTGCTGAATTATGGTTATTCCGTATTGCGTTCAACAGTAGCAAGAGCCTTGGTATCATCAGGTTTATTTCCAGGAATAGGAATATTTCACCATAACCGGAGTAATGCGTTTCCTCTTGCCGATGATATAATGGAACCATTTCGCCCTTTTGTTGATGAAATAGTCTATAGCCTTTATAACAAAGGTGAAGATATGCTTTCAAAAGATACAAAAGCAGAACTTGTAAAAGTATTATATGCAGATGCCGATTATGATAAAGTTACAAGACCATTAAGCGTAGGAATGACTATGACAACTGCAAGTCTTGCAAAATGTTTTTCTAAAACGCAATCCAAACTAAGTTTGCCAAAATTACCATGAGTTACGAAAGAATAATTGCTTACAAAATTATGTGGCTGTTTGTAATGTTTGATTTACCGGTAAAACTGAAAAAAGATCAAAAATCAGCAGCGCTTTTTCGCAAAAATTTGGAAAAAGACGGTTTTATTATGTATCAATACAGCGTATATATAAGGTATTGCGGTTCTTTTGAAAGTTGCGAAGCGCACATAAAACGAGTAAAAGCGTTTGTTCCTGATAATGGGAAAGTAAGTATATTGTCTGTAACCGATAAGCAATATTCCAATATTGTAAATATTTGGGGAAAAATTGAGAAAAATATTAGTCATAACCCTATGCAGTTAGAACTTTTTTAGTAAATTTGCGGTGTGAAAGATGACCATCATTCCACTTTCTATTGATAAATTTTGATGTAAATATCTATATATAAGGATATTATAAGATATAGGTTGTGGTTTGATGTAGAATAAAGATATTAAACAACAGGGCAAGGCTCGGGGCAGACACAGACGCGTTGTGGTTTGATGTAGAATAAAGATATTAAACAACACAAGATATTAATGAAAATACCCCTGCATTGTTGTGGTTTGATGTAGAATAAAGATATTAAACAACTACGGGCGTGATGCGTGAACAACTTCGCGGTTGTGGTTTGATGTAGAATAAAGATATTAAACAACACCCGGGTGCAGTATTGCAACGTATTTGAGTTGTGGTTTGATGTAGAATAAAGATATTAAACAACAATGCTACCTTTTTGCCGTCAAGTCAACGGTTGTGGTTTGATGTAGAATAAAGATATTAAACAACCCACTTATATGTATATTATTATTAACACTTGTTGTGGTTTGATGTAGAATAAAGATATTAAACAACTTACTAACACAGGCGGTTTTTTAGCCGCCAGTTGTGGTTTGATGTAGAATAAAGATATTAAACAACTACCCGTGAATGTTCCCGCGTCGATTCGTGTTGTGGTTTGATGTAGAATAAAGATATTAAACAACGTTAAATTTAAATAGTTTATATGTAATTTGTTGTGGTTTGATGTAGAATAAAGATATTAAACAACGTCAAAAAGGTTAAAAATCTTATTACTGTGTTGTGGTTTGATGTAGAATAAAGATATTAAACAACCATCATAACCAAGGGCAGTATTTTTATATTGTTGTGGTTTGATGTAGAATAAAGATATTAAACAACTATGGTAAACGGGAAGAAGTTCACCGGGCTGTTGTGGTTTGATGTAGAATAAAGATATTAAACAACATTATATTATCTTTGCATTATCAAATTTTGTTGTGGTTTGATGTAGAATAAAGATATTAAACAACACCGATAGTATTATATCACACTGCCTTCGGTTGTGGTTTGATGTAGAATAAAGATATTAAACAACCCGCTTGCTGCAAGTGCTTATCTCTTGTTGTTGTGGTTTGATGTAGAATAAAGATATTAAACAACATAAGTTCCGAGACGCCATTTATAGTTATGTTGTGGTTTGATGTAGAATAAAGATATTAAACAACTCGGGTCTAAGTGCATCTTGTCTTGTAATGTTGTGGTTTGATGTAGAATAAAGATATTAAACAACCGGAACGGGTAACCTTGATTTTGCTAGTAGTTGTGGTTTGATGTAGAATAAAGATATTAAACAACTATGAAGAAAGATATGTTTTAAGTTTATAGTTGTGGTTTGATGTAGAATAAAGATATTAAACAACTACGACAATTTACACCAAAAGACTATTTACGTTGTGGTTTGATGTAGAATAAAGATATTAAACAACAAACCATACAATTTACTTACAATACTCTTGTTGTGGTTTGATGTAGAATAAAGATATTAAACAACCAAGGACGGCGACGGAGATATAGACGTAGAGTTGTGGTTTGATGTAGAATAAAGATATTAAACAACAACACCCCGGTAGTAGCCGTAACCTTCGGGGTTGTGGTTTGATGTAGAATAAAGATATTAAACAACGGTATTAGCGCGGGAGTTGCAGACTACATGTTGTGGTTTGATGTAGAATAAAGATATTAAACAACGTGACGTGTACGAACAGCCTAACGATACAGTTGTGGTTTGATGTAGAATAAAGATATTAAACAACAAGATTTGAAAATGTTCCTACAATACTCCCGTTGTGGTTTGATGTAGAATAAAGATATTAAACAACGCATCGACAAGGGATTTCAACCACTCCTTGTTGTGGTTTGATGTAGAATAAAGATATTAAACAACATGGCTATTCAACCGTATCTTTGCAAGGCTGTTGTGGTTTGATGTAGAATAAAGATATTAAACAACAACTCTTTAACCGCAACGACGTGTATTACGTTGTGGTTTGATGTAGAATAAAGATATTAAACAACAATTCTCACATTGGGCATCATTCAGGAACTGTTGTGGTTTGATGTAGAATAAAGATATTAAACAACAACTGCCGATACAGTTTCACAGACCCGGTGTTGTGGTTTGATGTAGAATAAAGATATTAAACAACAAGTAATTGCACGGCTATTTGCCCGAGTGGTTGTGGTTTGATGTAGAATAAAGATATTAAACAACCGCTTTTGGAATTGAATTTACAACACCTTGTTGTGGTTTGATGTAGAATAAAGATATTAAACAACGGACAAATCAAAAGAATTACGTGAAACCTGTTGTGGTTTGATGTAGAATAAAGATATTAAACAACTATTTTTTTAAAAATATCCATTAATTTTTGTTGTGGTTTGATGTAGAATAAAGATATTAAACAACCGTTGAGTTTAACAGAAACATTATTATTATGTTGTGGTTTGATGTAGAATAAAGATATTAAACAACTTGAGTGGTGCGCGCCATGGTAGCCCATTTGTTGTGGTTTGATGTAGAATAAAGATATTAAACAACTATGTCAATAATCTAAGTTTTATACCGTGAGTTGTGGTTTGATGTAGAATAAAGATATTAAACAACTTATCAAGATAATCACGTAGAACTGAAGCGTTGTGGTTTGATGTAGAATAAAGATATTAAACAATGTAAGTATTAGAGTTATTATTTGCTGCAAGTTGTTGTTAGATGCACGGCTCTTTCATTTAAAACACACAGTAGCGTGAGTAGAAAGACTATATATTCAAGGAAAGTCTCCAACTTTCCCTGATGATGAGCTTGCTTCGTCAACTTACGGACCGAACCTCCCCGAGGTTCGTTATATGTGGGCGCTTCTATCTCAGGGTGGCGCACTACGTGCTTACCCTGAGTTACTTACAGATGAAAGTTTCCGACTTTCTTTTTTCTTTGATGACGTTGTTCTTATCACCGCATGGCGCACTACGTGCTTATACGGTGTTTCCCACAGACAGGGCCTCGCCGAGGCTCTTTGCTGTTTCACTATTAGTATTTGTGTTTTAATCTTGTAAGTAATACATAAAAAATAAAGGCTACCTCTCAGTAGCCTTTATCGTTAATATGGTATGATTTAAGCTGTTTATTGAGTGTGAAATATAAAATTATGAATAAATTATTTGTGGTTTATTTATTTGTATCTTGCCCAGCGAATGAGTTCTTTAATGGTAGGCTTTTTGCCGTACATAAAGATTCCCACGCGATAAATTTTTGCTGCTATCCACACCATTAAGATGAATGTGAGGAAGAGGAGTATTATTGATACTATCGGTTCCCAAGCAGGTATTCCGTATGGTATGCGTACCATCATCAGCATTGGTGATGTGAACGGTATCATGGAAAGGACTACAGCTAATGTGGAGTTCGGCTCCATTCCTACTACTGTTGCGCATACGAAGCCGATTACGATAGGCATGATTGCGATGGATTGCAGTTGTGATGCGTCTTGAATATTGTCAACGGCAGAGCCGATTGCTGCATATATTGATGAGTAGAGCAAGAAGCCTCCTATAAGGAATATTACCATATATGTCAATATCATACCCACTTGTCCGAAGTTTGTGAGTGTAGAGATTGTCTGGATTGTCTCAATGTCACTGCCTGTGCTTATAGTCTGTCCTGCGTTCATCGCAGATACGTCGGCGAGTGTTTCAGCCGGGAGAAGTGCAGGAATGATTGCTCCTACGCTTACCATAATGAGTACCGCCCATATTGCAATTTGTGTTATTGCCACGAGTCCTATGCCGAGAATTTTACCCATCATAAGTTGTTCCGGCTTTATTGATGAAACTACGATTTCAAGAACTCTGTTGTTTTTCTCTTCAATAATGCTTGTCATCACCATTTGTCCGTAGATGATGAGGAACATGTATAGAATGAATGATACTGCAAGTCCCATCATGAAGTTTGCCATACTTGATGTTGAAGCTTCCTCTTCACCCGTGTCTTTAGAGATGCGATAAGTGGCGATTTGCACGTCGGCATTGACTTCATCAAGAATCTGTGAAAGATTTTCAATGTTGTATGCTTTAAGTCGTTCAGTCTCGATAGCATTTTTTATTTTACTTGTGATAGTTGATTCAACGTCAATAGAGCCGGCATCATGGTTGTAAAGCGCGACGTTTGAAGGATTTTCAAGGATATCGCTTCCAATGACGAGAATACCGTCAAAGTTTTCGTCAGCCTTTGCAGAGTCAAGTGGAACATTAGTGTCTGTGAAGTGTAAGGTTTCACTACTGTCAAGGTATGGAGCAATTTTACCACTATTGTCAATGACAGCATAGTTGTAAGTGTCATTTTCGTGGAACACCATCAGCACGGTAGGCAGAGCCATAAGTGCTAACATTATTATAGGTACGAGAAGAGTGGTGATGATAAAACTCTTTTTTGAAACTCTTTCGAGGTACTCGCGAGATATGATGATTCCTATTTTGCTGCTCATTTGTGTTCTTTGTTAAAGTTGTTAACGGTAGAAATGAAAATTTCGTCCATAGACGGGAGAGCCGGAGCAAATGATGTCATATCAACGCTGTCGGCAGCGAGTTTTATAAGTTCTCTGCGGCTTACGTCCGGAGTGAGCTTGAGAATGACAGATGTCTGTGTCGGAGAAGTTGTCTCAATGTCTTTTTCCAAGATGTGACCGTCAAGTCGTTGTAATAATTCATTAGGATTGCCTTCAATGGTGATGCGGTAGCGGTTTGCTCCGAGTTGCTGACGGATATCTGCCACAGAACCTGTAAGGATATTTTTAGACGAGTTGATTAGTGTGATATCATCACAGAGTGACTCCACGCTACTCATATTGTGAGTGGAGAAAATCACGGTAGCGCCATTCTCTTTAAGTCTGAGAATTTCGTTTTTAAGAATATTCGCATTAATTGGGTCGAATCCTGAGAACGGTTCATCAAAAATCAGCAGTTTGGGATTATGAAGAACGGTGATGATGAATTGAACCTTTTGAGCCATACCTTTTGAAAGTTCTTCCACCTTCTTGTCCCACCAGCTTATTATTTCAAGTCTTTCGAACCATTCACGAAGTCTTAGGTTTGCATCTTTGCGGCTAAGACCTTTGAGTCGAGCGAAGAAGATGGCTTGTTCACCCACTTTCATTTTCTTGTAAAGTCCTCTTTCTTCAGGCAGGTAGCCGATACTCATAACGTCGTCCTGACAAAGCTGATGACCATCAAAAGTCACTGTTCCGCTATCCGGAGCTGTGATGTGGTTGATGATTCTGATAAGTGTGGTTTTTCCTGCGCCGTTAGGTCCTAATAACCCGTAGATACGCCCTTCATTGACGGTTAGAGACACGTCATCAAGAGCCTTATGCCCTGAATAATTTTTGGTGACGTGTTCTACTTTCAGTAATTCCATTTTATTGCGTTTGGTGTATAAATAATAAATGCTTTTTATTATTATGACGCAAAAATAGAAAAAAAGTTGCAAATCAAATTGATTTTTATTCAAAAAATTGATTTGAGAAGTCGTTTTCGGAATGATTATTCTCTTGATTCTCAGAATTATTTTCTTGATTTTTATTCTTGGAGTGTTTTGTGTCGGAAAAGATGACACGACCGCTGCAAATATAAGTTTTGGTGTAGTATTGTTCGGATAGATTATTGATTGTGACGCCTCTTGAAGTGGAAGCGTGAATCATATCACCGTTACCGATGTATATCCCTACGTGTGAAATCCGATTTTTATTTTTTCCTGTTGCAAAAAATACGAGGTCTCCCGGAAGTAAATCACCCTTATTAATACCGGTGCAAAATTCAGCCTGCTTGGCGGAATTCCGGGGAAGGTTTATGTCAAGAACATTTTTGTAAATTGTCATCACCATACCGGAACAGTCGGTACCATTCTTCGTTTTCCCTGCGTAGGCGTATTTAGTGCCAATCCATTTTTTAGCTTCCTTGATAATATCTTTACGCTGCTTACTGACTTCCAGGTTATTATGATTTTTATCATTATTGCTGACGTATTCCTTCCCGGCATTGTCGTAAATAGGATCAGAGGGATAAACCTTTTTGCTGCTGTGGCAGCTTGCAAGGATAAAAGCGATGGGTAATATGAATAAATACTTTTTCATCAGTCGTAAAAGAATAATATATAAGCGTATGTAAAGCAAATTTATGTAAAACTTGCAAATAATCAAAATATGTGTGCCATAATTGCGAATAATGCGGATAATTCAGCACATATTAATCAGTCAGTTGTTACAGTCGAAAAAAAATACGTGAAAATCAAATTGAATTTTCAAAACAAATTTGTAACTTTACAGAGTTAAAAATTTTTCTAACTCTTAGCAATATGTTACTACGCAAAATACTTCTCTCATCTATGGCGTTTATGGGTTTTGCTACCATATCTTTTGCACAAAATCCGGAGTGGTTGGAAACGGATTCAGCTGATGCCATCTCTTCTCGTATTAATAGGGATTTTCCTTACACAGTGAGTGAAATCAAGCAGAAAATAGATTTTTTGGACAGTAAGACTGTTGATAAATATATCAAGAAGGGATATATAGAGACGAAAAGAATTAACGGGCGTAAAATGGTGCATCGTAAAGCACCGAGCAACGTAAAACTGCTTGCACCGGAGCTGTCAGGCTTTAAGGGTAGAGGTGCAGATGCAGATGTTAATGATTTAAAACTTGTTTCAGATATCGTGTATAACTCTAATGGTGACGGCTCTGTCTCCCAAGGTCAAAGAGTGAAATACCGTTTTACCATTGATGTTCCGACTGTAGATGCTATAAAAGGTGATACGCTTAAGGTATGGATACCTGTACCGTTCTTGTCTGACCGTCAAAAAAACGTAAGAATTATATCTACGTATCCTCAGGATTATGTGCTATCCACTCTTGACCGCTCCGTACATAATACTGCGTATTTTGTTCAGCCGGTAGGCGAAAAGAATACACACTTTGAGTGCGTTGTACAGTACGATGTGTATGCTCAGTATTTTTCTCCGCATTACATTCTCGGTAATCTGAAACCATACGATAAGAATTCCGAGGTCTATAAGAAATATACTACTTTTGAAGCCCCGCATATTGTAAATCTTGCCGCTTTTGCACGTAAGATAGTAGGAACAGAAACGAATCCGTATAAATGCTCGGAACTCGTTTACGACTATATTTCAAAAACTTATCCATGGGCAGGTGCTTTGGAATACAGTACAATACCGTGTATCCCTGAATACGTTATCAAAAGCGGTCATGGTGACTGCGGACAAGTATCATTATTATATATATCATTAATGAGAAGTCTCGGCATTCCGGCACGTTGGGAAAGCGGTTGGATGTTGCACCCGGGAGCTCAAAATTTGCATGACTGGGCTGAAGTGTATTTCGAAGGAGTAGGGTGGGTGCCCATTGATACCTCATTCGGCAGATTTACTCCGTCTGAAGATAATGAAGTCCGTCATTTCTACTCAACAGGAATGGACCAATGGCGTCTTGCTGCAAATAAGGGCGTTTGCGGAGCATTTTTCCCGAATAAGACATATATCCGTTCAGAGACTGTCGATTCACAAATGGGGGAAGTGGAATGTAGTAAAGGAAACTTGTTCTATCCAGGCTGGAATCAATCTCTTGAAATTCTGAGCGTTGAAAAAATTTCCGGTAATACTGAAGTTGACCCGCAGACGGTGGTAGATGAAGTAAAAAATGAAGTGGCACCGGATCGTCGCCAAGTAGTTTTTGAAATAAAAGCAACAAAGCAAGATAATGCTGTGCTTCTGACAGGGAAAACGTCCGAAGAAACTGCAAAAGAAGCGGTAGTTGCAGCATTTGCAAGAAGAGGTATGGCTGTGATTGACAGTATTCACTGCTATCCTACGGATAAATGGGCACTCGTAAAATTATCCGTATGCTGCCTCAGAACGCAGCCTAAACTTTCTGCCGAGATGGCAACGCAGTCAATCATGGGACACCCTATACGTCTGCTTGAAAACGTTGGCGGTGGCTGGTGGCGCGCTCAGACACCTGACGGCTACATCGGCTACTTGTCTTCAGCCTCTATTGAAGTAAAAAGTCCGGAACGTATGGAAGCGTGGCGTAATGCAGAAAGAGTGATTGTGACAAGTGTATATCAGACTGATATTTACAGAACGGAAAAGAGTAAGTCTCCGAGAGACATTATCTCTGACGCCGTTTTGGGCGATATTCTTGTGGGCAGATACGATGCCAAGTCCGAAAAAACTCTAGTAACACTTCCCGACGGTAGAAAAGGCTATATCGCTACATCTGCTATTGCCCCGTTCTCGAAATGGGTTAAACAATCATTTGATGCACAAAAAATCCTTGATACGGCGTACTCAATGGAAGGAACTTATTACTTATGGGGCGGAACATCAATAAAGGCATGTGACTGCTCCGGACTTGCCAAGATAAGCTATCTTTCTAATGGTATTATACTTATGCGTGATGCTTCTCAACAGGTGAAAACCGGTAAGAATATAGGCACGGATTGGACTACCTTCCAGCCGGGTGACTTATTGTTCTTCGGAAATAAAGAGACCGGAAGAATCACTCACGTGGCAATTCACGACAATAATGGTGATTATGTTCATTCATCAGGTAGAGTAAAGCGGAATTCGCTTAATCCTGAATCCCCGCTTTACGGTTCGCACTCATTTATCACGGCAGTGAGAATTAAAGGAAGTATTCCATCAGAAGGAATTACGAGAGTAGAGAATCACCCATGGTTTTTTGATAAAAAATAACAACTAAAAATACTAACAAGCCTTAATTTACAGATATTATGGACAGAAGAAACTTCCTCAGAACAGCAGCACTTGGTGCGATGGTAGCAGCTGCGCCTGTATCTTTTTCTGCATTTGGCGAATCAACTAAGAAAACGGGCCGTTCCGGAAAACTTAATCTATCTTTTTTTCCGTACGAACTGCAGTTGCGCCATGCATTTAATCTTGCAAAATATAGCCGTACCACGACTCCTGATGTGCAAGTAAGACTTGAATATGACGGTTTGGTAGGTTATGGTGAGGCGTCAATGCCGCCGTATCTTGGTGAAAGCGTGGAAAGTGTAACAAAATTCTTGTCATCTTTGGATCTTTCACAGTTCTCTGATCCATTCCGTATTGAAGATATTCACGATTATATGGACTCTGTCGCTCCAAATAATCGAGCTGCAAAAGCATCTGTTGATATTGCTCTTCATGACCTTTTAGGTAAGATAATGGGACAACCTTGGTATAAAATCTGGGGACTCAATCCTGAAAAAGCACCCAGCACATCTTTTACTATCGGAATAGATAAAGCAGATGTCGTTCGTCAAAAAGTTGATGAGGCAGCTCCGTATAATGTGCTCAAAGTGAAGATGGGACTTGATAATGATAAGGAATTAGTGGATATTATCCGCTCAAAGACTGACCGTCCTATATGCGTTGATGCAAATCAAGGTTGGAGCAACAAAGAAAAAGCGCTTGAAATGTGCCATTGGCTGTCAGAACGAAATTGCTTGTTCGTAGAGCAACCGATGCCTAAAGAAATGATAGAAGAGACAGCGTGGCTTCGCGAACGTTCTCCGCTGCCTATTATAGCAGATGAGTTTTTGCAGCGTCTTCCGGACGTTCGTCGCGCAGCAGAGGCTTATGACGGTATTAATATTAAGTTGATGAAGAGTACAGGTCTTCACGAAGCATACAAGATGGCTGTATTGGCACGTTCGCTCGGTATGAAAGTTATGCTTGGCTGTATGACGGAAACATCTTGTGCCGTAACAGCGGCAGCACAGCTTGCACCGATGGTGGATTGGGCGGATCTTGACGGCAATTTGCTGATAGCAAACGACCTCTTTGACGGAATAAAAATTGTAGAAGGTAAGGTTACTATTCCGGACCGTCCGGGTATCGGAGTAGAACCGCTCGTTTAATCCCGAAATAATGCAGCAAATCAGTTAATGCAATGTATTCAGGACTATATTAGGCGGATATTTTGCCATAAAACGGAAATTTAATCAAATGAAGTTTGTATAGTTCAAAAAAAAATTATACCTTTGCAACTCGAATTTGCGAAAATAATAATAAAAGTAATATAGGCAATGAAAAGAACGTTTCAACCATCAAACAGAAAGAGAGTCAACAAACACGGCTTCCGTGAAAGAATGTCAACTCCTGACGGTCGCAAAGTCCTCGCACGTCGTCGTGCAAAAGGTCGTGCACGTCTTACAGTGTCTGACTCTATCGCAGGAAAATAATTGCTAATTTCAAATTAAGACGAATAAGCAGGCAGTGCTCGGTGAGTGCTGCCTTTTCCTATTTAAATATGCGCAAATTGCTATAAAATGCGGGTAAAGTTAAAAACTCATAAATATAGTCGTTTTGTCATAAATTATCTGCAACGGATTAGTGAAAGTCAAAGTAAGTTTATAAATTTGTGATTACTTTTTACGTTGTTTATTCCAATCTTCTTTAGTGTTTCGCGGGATAATTGGCAAAAAAGTAGTAAATTTGCACTTCGTATTAAATTTTGAAATATGACTCGAAAACTGATATTTTCAATTCTCTCTCTTTATATAATACTTGCTTTTACAGCATGTAATTCCGATAAGCCGGAGGATCAAAGCACTGAAGTATATTCAAGTGCTGCCGTTACTGCTTTTTCATTGCAGAAAAATGAAAAAGTTCTTGTGGGGCTTGATTCCGTAAGATTTACTATTGACTTGAAGAAAGGTTTGATTTACAATGCAGACTCTTTACCTCGCGGCACAAGGGTTAACCGTCTTCTTGTTAATATCACGTCAAGTGCTTCCACTGCTGAATTGACTTTTAGAAAATACACAGGAAGAGATACTACCGTTAACTATCTGGAATCTACAACAGACAGTATAGACTTTTCTCATGGTCCCGTGCAACTTAAAATAGTTTCTGTAGACAAAACTACTTCTATGACTTATTCAATAAAGGTGAATGTACACAATATGGAACCTGATTCACTCTATTGGACGAGGGCTGCAGTTAAGAATTTACCATCTTCTTTTAATGTTCCTGCTGCTCAGAAAACTGTAAAACAAGGTGATACTTTTTATTGTCTTACTTCAAATGGCGAACAATATTGCCTCGCAAGTACAAAACAGCCTGAAGCAAATTGGAACCTTGAAAGCGTTTCATTTCCTTTTACTCCGGCAGTAGAAGAATTCAGTAGCAATGATGACACGTTCTTTATTCTTGATAACGAAGGAAATTTGTACAAGTCAGGTGATAAGTGTAGTACTTGGCAGAAAGCAGACGGTTTCCAATGGATTAATATCTTAGGTGGATACAACGGTCAGGCACTCGGAGTTAAGCGAGTTGGTAACGATTATTATTACACAAGTTATCCGGCGGGAGTTGATACTAAAGTTGACAACGACTTCCCTGTGATAGGTACGAGCCAGTTGTTTGAGTATTCAACAAAGTGGAGTCCTGCAAAACAAGTTATTATGGCAGGCGGAAGAAATGCGGAAGGCAAACTTGTTAATACCACTTGGGCTTACGATGGAAACAAGTGGGCAAATATTTCTACAAAAAGACGAATTTGTGCTGCAGAAGGAATGTGCGTTGTACCGTATTATACTTGCAGTATTGACAGTACTAACTGGACAGTAAAGAAAAGAGAAGTACTTCTTGCTTTTGCCGGAAAAATTGATGATAACACGATGAATAGAGATACGTATATTTCTCTTGACCTTGGATTTAATTGGCGTAAAGCCGGTCAATTACTCCAGATGCCGAGTACTATCCCCGGTATGTTCGGAGCTCAAGTCTTTGTTTGTGAAAAGACTATGTCAACCGTTTCACGCAGTTCAGATGAATGGAGAGAAATTGGTGAAACCGCACTTCCTGCCTGGTATGTACTGCCTGTAGCAGTATCACGCTCGGCTCAGGAGATTACTGAATGGGAAACACCATACATTTATATGTTCGGCGGAATGAATAGCCGATACACATTATATAATACTATATGGCGCGGAGCAATCAGCCGTCTTGAATTTAAGCCAATACAATAGAGTTTAAGATTTTGAAAAAAATATTATTCATATTATTTATTGTATTTGCACTTTCAGCAGCGAAAGCACAGGATACCACTTACAAGTTTGACGCAGGCGTACAACTTGGAATTAGCGGCTACTTGGGTGAGGCGAACAGTAGCAATATATTCAAGCACCCCGGGTTTTCAGCAGGTGCAAGTTTTCGCTATTTGCCTAATGCTCGAATGGCATTTCGCGGAGTCTTTATGACAACCTCACTGAGCGGAAATACCGCAGATATGGATAATGTGTTACCCGGCGGACAGAACTATGAGTTTTCATCAAGAGTGTATGACCTCGGTGCAAGATATGAATTTAATTTTTTGCCATACGGAATCGGTGAGACGTATAAGCGTCTCAGCAGAATAACTCCGTATATGACATTAGGCATCGGTGTTACGTATGCTACCTGTGACGGTGAAAATACTTTTGCTCCAAACCTCCCGCTCGGTGTAGGAGTTAAATATAAATTGAGTCGCAGACTGAATATGGGGCTTGAGTTTACGATGACAAAAACTTTCAGTGACAAGATTGACGGAAAGAATTTGTCTGATATGTATTTGATAAAAAGTTCTTTTATAAAAAATACAGACTGGTACAGTAACATATCTTTTTCTATAACGTATGAGTTTGGAGAAAGATGTTCCACTTGCCACTATGTAGAATAACGAAATAATTGTTTACTCCTTAATGAATAGTTTAATAGATAATATTGATAAAAACAGAGTGCCTCGTCACGTTGCCGTAATAATGGACGGTAACGGGAGGTGGGCAAAGGCTCGTGGATTAGAGCGTTCTGCCGGACATGTGCAAGGAGTAACAACAGTACGACAGATTACTGAAATTGCATCAGAGCTGAAAATAGGTTATCTCACCTTATATACTTTTTCTACGGAAAATTGGAACAGACCAAAGGAAGAAGTAGATGCACTAATGCACTTGATAGTCACTGCAATAGAACGTGAAACTCCTGATTTGATAAAGAATAACGTACGACTTACGATGATAGGTGATACATCTCGTATGCCTGAATTTGCGTTGACCAGACTTAACAAGTGTATTGAAGATACAAGTAAAGATACAGGACTTACTCTATGTCTTGCTCTGAGCTATTCTTCTCGCTGGGAGATAACTGCCGCTGTTAAGAAAATTGCGGAGCAAGTATCGGAAGGCAGTTTGTCGCTGTCAGATATAAATGATGACGTTGTCAGCAAAAATCTTACAACGTGTTTTATGCCGGATCCTGACTTGCTTATACGTACAGGCGGAGATAAGCGAATAAGTAATTTCTTGCTATGGCAAATAGCTTATTCGGAAATATACATTACAGATAAATATTGGCCGGAATTTTCAAAAGAAGATTTCTGCCGTGCTATTATAGAATATCAGTCCCGAGAACGACGTTTCGGATTGACAAGTGAACAATTAAAATGATTTTAAATACCAATCTTTCATTATACACCATGCGTAATAAGATTTCGTTCATATTACTTTTCTTGAGTTTGTTTGTTTCCTCATCTGCGGCAAAAGCTGCGGAGTTGACAGACACGATATATAATCCGCCTGTTATCTATACTTCTATGCCGCGTACTTATCAGATTTCCGGGATAGAAGTGGAAGGTGCGCAGAACTATGATGATAATACTATTATCGGCTTTTCCGGACTTAAGGTTGGGCAAAAGGTTGAAGTGCCGGGACAAGATTTGTATAATGCGTCTCACCGTCTTATTCGCCAAGGATTGTTTTCACAAGCGCAAATAAAGGTGGCAAAAACGTATGGTGATGAAGTATGGTTGGTAATATCACTTCGTACACACCCACGTATTTCCGAAATTAATTATTACGGAATGAAGAAGGGCGAGAAAGATGATATTCAGGAGCGACTTCAACTTATGAAAGGTAACCAAATTACCCAAAATATAGTTAACAGAGCTGAGGCTATCATCAAAAAGTATTACGCAGAAAAAGGTTTCGGTAATGCTGAAGTTAAGATTACCCTTCGTGAAGACCTTTCCGTAAAAAACGATATGATTGTGGATATTAAAGTTGACAAACACGAAAAAGTTAAGGTCCACAAGATATATATTGAAGGGAATGAAGTGTTCAGCGACAATGCTGTGAAAGGAGCTATGAAGAAGACTAATGAAAAAGGTCCGCTTCGTAATCTTTTCAAACAGAAAAAATTCGTTGAATCCGAGTATCATGACGACCTTAACCGTATTATTGAAAAATACAACGAAAAAGGTTATCGTGACGCTAAAATCGTAAAAGACAGCGTAGTCAAATATAATGAAAAGACAGTTGACGTATATATTACTGTTGAAGAAGGTAAAAAGTACTACATCAGCGATATAAATTGGGTTGGTAACACTGTATTCACTACGGACCAACTTAATGCGGTGCTCGGTATTACTCCCGGTGAAGTTTATAATCAGAAACTACTCAATAAGCGTACAAGCGAAGATGATGATGCGGTTTCGAACTTGTATATGGACCGCGGCTACTTGTTCTATCAACTTGTGCCTATTGAGAAAAACGTTGTAGGCGATTCTATTGACCTTGAATTGAGAATGTTCGAAGGACCTCAGGCACGTATTAATAAAGTGGTGATTAATGGAAATGACCGCCTTTATGAAAAAGTAATTCGTCGTGAGCTTCGTGTACGTCCGGGCGAATTGTTCAGTAAAAACGACTTGATGCGTTCTGCACGTGAAATCGCTCAGACAGGTCACTTTGACCCTGAAAGTATGGATATCCGTCCTGAGCCTAATGAAGAGAATGGTACTGTAGATATTTTGTTTAACCTTCAGTCAAAAGCAAACGACCAAGTAGAATTCTCAATGGGTTGGGGTCAGACAGGTATTATCGGTAAATTGTCACTCAAGTTTACAAACTTCTCTATAAAAAATCTTTTCCACCCGAGTACATATAAAGGTCTTATCCCACAGGGTGAAGGTCAGACATTTACCATTTCAGCGCAGACTAATGCTCGTTATTATCAAGCATATTCAATCTCTTTCCTTGACCCGTGGTTCGGAGGTAAAAGACCGAACTCACTTCAAGTATCTGCATACTATAGCCGTCAGACAGGTGTGAACTCATCTTATTATAACTCTACATGGTCAAATCCGTACTTGTACTCAGGTTACGGCTACGGTTACAACTACGGATACAATAGTGACTATTATCAGAACTCAATCCAAAATGCTTACGACCCTAACAAGTTCTTGCAGATGGCAGGTGTCACGGTAGGTTTCGGTAAGCGATTGAGCTGGCCTGATGACTACTTCACTTTTACGGCAGAATTATCTTACAACTGGTATTATCTTAAGAACTGGGAATACCTCTACTATATGAACAACGGTACGTCAAATGCAGTAGTATTGGGACTTACTCTTGCACGTAACTCTACCGATAATCCGCTTTACACACGTAGCGGTTCTTCATTCTCGCTTAATTTCTCATTCACTCCGCCTGCATCTCTTTTCTCACCGGGCAAGAACTGGGAAAAACTTTACAAAGAAAATACCACAGAATCAAAGAAACAATTATACCGCTGGATAGAATATTGGAAATTACGTTTTAAATCACGTACTTATACTCCGCTCACAGACGTTGACGGAAAGTGGACTCTCGTGTTTATGACACGTGCCGACTTCGGTCTTCTCGGCAGTTATAATAAGTGGCTTAAATCACCATTTGAAACATTCTACGTAGGTGGTGACGGTATGACAGGCAGCTACACTTACGCTACTGAAACAATCGCACTCCGCGGTTATGATAACGGACAGTTTACACCGTGGGGTAGTGAAGGTTACGCTTACTCACGCTTGGGAATGGAACTTCACTTCCCGTTCATGTTGCAACCTACCACTACCATTTACGGTCTTGCATTTCTTGAAGCAGGTAATGCATGGACAAGTGTTAAAGAATTTTCACCGTTTAACCTGAAGCGCAGTGCCGGAGTCGGTGTGCGTATTTACCTCCCGATGGTTGGTATGATGGGTATTGACTGGGCATACGGTTTTGATAAAGTATTCGGAACAAAAGGCGGTTCACACTTCCACTTTATCCTCGGTCAGGAATTCTAAGATTAAACTATTTGAGATAAACAATATCATATAAGAAAACATATTATTCAACGAATAAATATTTTAGAAAATGAAACGTCTTTCATTATTTATCCTGTCGGCACTTATGTGCGTTGCGTATATGAGTGCTCAGAAATTTGCCCTGATTGATATGGAGTATATCTTAAAGAATGTTCCTTCATACGAAATGGCAAATGAACAGTTGAATCAGTTGTCCCAACGTTGGCAGAAAGAAGTTGAAACTCTATCCGGTGAGGCTGAAACGCTTTATAAGAACTACCAGGCTGAAAGAGTATTTTTGACTGACGAACAGAAGAAAAAGAAAGAAGAAGAAGTAGTGGCTAAAGAAAAAGAAGCCAGTGAGCTCAAATACAAATACTTCGGTCCCGAAGGAGAATTATACAAGAAGCGTGAGACACTTATGCAGCCAATCCGTGATGATATTTACGTTGCAGTAAAGAAGGTTGCAGAAGAAAAAGGTTATCAGGCGATTTTTGACAGAGCCACTTCTTCAAACATAATTTTTGCATCTCCGAGAATTGATGTTTCAAATGAGGTGCTTGCAAAATTAGGATATTCAAATTAATTGATGTATCTTTGCAGAACAAGTAAGAAAAATTATTTAAGAACACTAATATCAACTAAACTTTAATAAACAACAATGATTAAGAAATTTCTTGCTGCAATTCTTATTGCACTTCCTTTAGCAGTATCTGCTCAAACCGTAAAAATCGGTGTTATTGACGTTGAGACACTCGTAAATGAAGCACCTGAAACAGCAGAAGTGCAAAAAACTCTCCAAGAGGCTCAAAATAAATACAATTCTGATATTCAAAAACTTCAAGAAGAAGGTCAAAAGGCACTTGACGAGTACAACAAACTCAAAGAAGATCCTGCAACTCCCGCTGCAATCCTCCAACGCCACGAACAATCTCTCAACGAGATGTATCAAAAGATTCAACAACACGCTGAAACTTACGATAAAGACCTTCGCCAACAACAATATCAATTAATGGCTCCTATCTACGATAAAGTTCAGAAAGCAGCACAAGCCGTTGGTCAGGAAAAAGGTTTTACTATCATTATTCCTCTTGCAGCAGCTATATATATGAGCGCTGATGTAGTTAACATCAACAGTCTCGTTAAAGAAAAAATTTCTGCTCCTGCAAAATAAATTTTAAAAAAATATATTTAAGGTCGTCAGGGCATAAAGTGCTTTCGGCGACCTTTTTTACTTTGAAAATATATTCAACCTAATTAATTTACCCCTATGCTACGCAAGTTTTTACTTTTCATTTGTATATTAACCGCAACATCTGTTTTCGGTCAGTCAAAATTCGGTGTTGTGGATTTTCAGAACATTCTTGAGTCATTATCAGAGTATAATCTTGTCAAACTTCAACTCCAAGAGACGTCTAATCGCTACAACGAGGAGTATAAAAAGATGTCAGAGGATATTGACCGTAAATTCGAGGATTACCAGACTATAAATACGGCTTCCACTCCGGAATCCATTAAACAGAGAAGAGTACAGGAAATACAAAATCTGCAAAAGCGTGCGGAACAATTCCTCGAAACTGCTGAAAATGATTTGCAACGTCAAGAAAATCAGCTTGTTGACCCTATTAAAGTACGTGTCAAAGATGCTATCCGTCAAGTAGGCGAAGAACTCGGTTTTACATTTATTTTCCCTATTGATGCACCACTTTTCCAGGGCGTCGAAGTGGAAGATTTGACAGAAGTTGTAAAGCAAAAACTACAATAAATTTTATCCGGAGTTTATAGCAAATGAGCCGATATGCTGAAGTAATATTGCCGCTGCCTCTTGATACTACATTTACGTATGAAATACCTGATGATTATCAAGATAAAGTCGTTATAGGCTCCCGCGTAATAGTCCCGTTCGGTAAAAAAAAGTTTTACACCGCAATAGTAGTAGGTTTTCCGTTCAAGTTGCAAGGAAACTTTGACGTAAAGCCGATATTGCTTTTGCTGGATTCTAATTCCGTGGTTTGTCATCCTCAGTTAAAATTATGGTCTTGGATAGCGGATTACTATTTGTGCAGCATCGGCGATGTATATAAGGCGGCGCTCCCGTCAGGTCTTGTCATTGAAAGTGAGAGCGTCATAGAGTTCAATGACGATTACGAGGAATCGTTAGACGATAGATTGTCAGATATAGAGAAGGTTATAGTGGCATTGCTGTCTTCGCATGGCAAAATGACCATTTCAGAACTTGAAAAAGCCGTTGACAAGCATAATTTATCTCCGGTCATCAAACGTCTGCTTGAAAAAAACGCAGTAATCGTTTCAGAGCGACTTAATGAAAGGTATAAACCCAAGCGTGTGAATTATGTAAAACTCGCTATGGGTGTAGAGGAGGCTTTCGCAGCTGTTAAGCGTTCCCCGAAACAGGAAAAATTTCTTCTTGCACTGCTTGAAATGTCAAAGATGCTCCGGTGTAGTGATGAACCGAAGGAGGTAGAGCGAGAAGCCCTCTTATCTCGTGCCGGAGAAAGCATCGCTATTCTTAGAGCAATGTTGTCAAAAGGTATTATTTCGCAGTACACGAAGGAAATAAACAGATTCAGTTTTAACGAGGCAAGCACCAAGCCGTTGCCAAGACTCAGTGAAGCACAAGCTGTAGCACTTGATAAAATACATAAATCCTGGCTTGACCATAATGTGACACTTCTTCACGGAGTTACGGCAAGTGGAAAGACCGAGATTTATATTCATCTCATTGACTATGTGTTAAAAGAGCACAAACTCGCATTCTATCTTGTTCCTGAAATTGCACTTACCACTCAGCTTACTCGCCGTCTGCAAGCAGTGTTTGGTAAAAGAGTACTTATCTATCACTCTAAATTTACTGATAATGAGCGAGTTGATGTATGGAAGAAATTGCTTGAAGGCAGTGAGCCGTGCGTGGTGATAGGTGCTCGTTCCGCTGTTTTTTTACCATTTAAAAATCTCGGTCTGGTGATTGTAGATGAAGAGCATGAACCGAGTTATAAACAGTCTGACCCGGCACCGCGTTATAACGGTCGTGACGTGGCAATGGTTCTTGCAAAAATGCATGGTGCTAAGGCACTGTTAGGCAGTGCCACGCCGAGTATAGAGACTCGCTATAAGGCAGAAACCGGCAGGTTCGGACTTGTAGAGCTTTTTGACAGATATTCCGGAGCAAAACTTCCTCAAATAAAAGTTGTTGATATAATAAAAGCAAGGCAAAAGAAAGAATACGTTTCTCCATTTGCTTTAGAGACAATAAAAGTGTCACGGCAGGCACTTGATGCAGGTAATCAAGTTATTTTCTTTCAGAATAGGCGAGGATATGCGCCGCATCCGCAGTGTAAAATGTGCGGTTGGACACCTAAGTGCGACTATTGCGATGTGATAATGACTTACCACCGCACATCGGGTATGCTCGTTTGCCACTATTGCGGTGCGATGAAGACTTTGCCGAACGTTTGTCCCGTCTGCAAGCAACCGGCTATTGAAATTTACGGCTTCGGAACGGAGAGAATTGAAGATGAAGTGGGTAAGAATTTTGAAGGTGAAAAAATTCTTCGAATGGATCTTGATACTACGCGTAATAAAAATTCATACGACCAAATTATTTCGGATTTTTCCTCTCATAAGGCGGATATCCTTGTTGGAACGCAAATGGTGACAAAAGGACTTGACTTCGGCAATGTGACTGTTGTGGGTGTACTGAACGCCGACACTATGATTGATATCCCTGATTTCCGTTCCGCTGAGCGTGCATTTAATATGATAAGTCAAGTGGCAGGTAGAGCAGGGCGCAGAGAGGGCAGCACCGGTATTGTCATTGTTCAGACAACTCACCCGGAACACCCTGTGATAAAATACGTTACAACTCATGATTATTTGGGATTTTACAAGCAAGAATTAGCGGAAAGACAGAAATATTACTATCCGCCGTTTACTCGTATTATCATAATTCAAATCAAGCATAAGGAAGTGAGGACAGTGGAAAGAGTTGCAAATATTTTTGCTGTAAAGTTCAGGCAACTTTTCGGTAACAGAATTTCGCAGCCTGAACGCCCTGTAATTGACAAAATAGCAACGTGGTACATACGCCGAATGATGCTCAAAGTGGAAGTGACAGCATCAATGCAGAAGGTCAAAACGATAATCCGTGAGGCATACGAAGAATTGTGTGCAGATGCTGATGTTCGCCGTTGCGTAGTAGTTTATGATGTTGACCCCGTCTGAAATCTAATAACCTAATCAAAACTTAGAGTCATTTTTATAGTAATTTATTACATAAAAGTGACTTAATTTTGTTAACTTTGCATATAATTTTTAAGAAATCAACTAATGAAAAAGTTTAACGAATATAATGGATTTAACCTTTCTGCTATAAACCACGAGGTTTTGGCTAAATGGAATGCAGAAAATCTTTTTGAAAAAAGTATGTCGGAACGTGAAGGTTGCCCTTCTTTCGTGTTTTTTGAAGGTCCTCCATCAGCAAACGGAATGCCGGGAATTCATCACGTTATGGCACGTACAATAAAGGATATTTTCTGCAGATACAAGACGATGAAAGGTTTCCAAGTTAAGCGTAAAGCAGGCTGGGATACTCACGGATTACCTGTGGAACTCGGTGTTGAAAAGAGCCTTGGAATCACGAAGGAAGATATCGGTAAAAAAATCTCAGTTGATGATTATAATGCCGCTTGTCGTCGCGAGGTGATGAAATATACTCGTGAATGGACAAACTTGACAAACTCAATGGGATATTGGGTTGACCTTGAAAATCCTTATATCACTTACGATAACAGATATATTGAGACAGTATGGTGGCTTCTCCGTCAAATCTATGACAAAGGATACCTCTACAAGGGTTATACTATTCAACCGTATTCTCCTGCTGCAGGTACAGGACTAAGTTCTCATGAACTTAATCAGCCCGGTTGCTACCGTGATGTAAAGGATACTACATGTACCGCACAATTCAAGATTTGTAATCCTGCCGGCGTATTTGCTGAATGGGGTACTGCTTATTTCCTCGCTTGGACCACTACTCCGTGGACTTTGCCTTCAAATACGGCTCTTGCAGTTGGTCCGAATATTGTTTACAACGTAGTTCGCACTTATAATCCTTATTCAGGCAAGCCTATTACAGTAGTTATTGCAGAATCTCGTATGGCGGCTTACTTTAATCCGAAGGCAGCAGAATTGTCGCTGAGCGATTACAAGGAAGGTGATAAACTCGTTCCTTACGAAGTTGTTGCGCAGTACAAAGGTTCTGAACTCGCAGGTATGACATACGAGCAACTTCTCCCGTGGGTCAATCCGGGTGAAGGTGCATTCCGTGTAATTCCGGCAGACTATGTTACAACAGAAGACGGTACCGGTATCGTGCATATTGCAGGTACTTTCGGTGCTGACGACTTACGTGTGTCACGCCAAAACGGAATTCCACCATTGCATCTTATCGACAAAGACGGTAATATCCGTCCGATGGTTGACTTGACAGGTAAATTCTTCTTGTTGTCTGACCTTGACCCTAAGTTTGTGGAAACTATGGTTGATGTTGATGAATACAAGAAGTGGGAAGGTAAATTCGTTAAGAATGCTTACGACCCGAACAAGACAGATAAAGACGAAACACTTGATATAGAAATCTGTATGTATCTTAAGGCTAATGATAAAGTCTTTAAGATTGAAAAGCATACTCACAATTATCCTCACTGTTGGCGTACTGACAAGCCTGTGCTTTATTATCCTCTTGACAGTTGGTTTATTAAGACTACAGCTGTCCGTGAACGACTGATGGAGCTTAATAAGCAAATCAAGTGGAAACCGGAATCAACAGGTACAGGTCGTTTCGGTAAGTGGCTTGAAAATCTTCAGGATTGGAACTTGTCACGCAGCCGTTATTGGGGTACTCCGTTGCCAATCTGGAGAACTGAAGACGGTTCTGAAGAAATTTGTATTGACAGCGTAGCCATGCTTTATGATGAAATTGAAAAGTCAGTAAAAGCAGGATTTATGAAGTCTAATCCTTATAAGGATAAAGGTTTCGTGCCTGGTGATTACTCTAAGGAAAACTATGAAAAAATAGATTTACACCGTCCTTACGTTGACGATATTGTTCTCGTGTCAGCTTCAGGAAAGCCGATGAAGCGTGAACTTGATCTTATTGACGTATGGTTCGACAGTGGTTCTATGCCATACGCTCAGATCCACTATCCTTTTGAAAATAAGGAAGCTTTCGATAATGGTGAAGTTTATCCGGCAGACTTTATCGCAGAAGGTGTTGACCAGACTCGCGGTTGGTTCTTCACATTGCATGCGATAGCAGGTATGGTATTTGACACTATAGCGTACAAGGCTGTAATTTCAAATGGACTTGTTCTTGATAAAGACGGCAATAAGATGTCAAAGCGTCTCGGTAATGCCGTAAATCCATTTGAGACTATTGAGAAATTCGGTTCAGACCCTGTCAGATGGTATATGATTTCAAACTCATCTCCATGGGAAAACTTGAAGTTCGATACGGCAGGTGTACAGGAAGTTTCACGGAAATTGTTCTCTACACTTTACAATACATATTCATTTTTTGCACTGTACGCAAACGTAGATAAATTCGATGGTTCACAGCCTGAAGTTCCTTTAAGCGAACGTCCTGAAATTGACCGTTGGATTATCTCATTGCTTAACACTCTTATTAAGGACGTTGATGCCGCTCTTGCGGATTACGAACCTACTAAGGCTGCTCGTGCAATTAATGATTTCGTAGGCGATAACTTGAGTAACTGGTACGTACGCTTGAACCGTAAACGTTTCTGGGGTGGTGAGATGACGAAGGACAAATTGTCTGCTTACCAGACTCTTTACACTTGTCTTGAAACGATAGCATTGCTGATGGCTCCTGTTTCACCATTCTTCGCTGATAAACTTTACCTTGACTTGACTTCTGTAACTGAAGGTAATGAAAAGTCAGTTCACCTCGCTAAATTCCCGACTGCAGACGAAAAAGCTATTGACAAGGTACTTGAAAACCGTATGCACATTGCTCAGGAAATTACTTCCATGACTCTTGCATTGCGACGTAAAGCGAACTTGAAAGTACGTCAGCCGCTTACTGCGATTATGGTTCCTGCTATTGATGAAAAACAAAAACAGGCTATTGAGGCAATGAAGGACTTGATTCTTAATGAACTTAATGTCAAGGAATTAAAACTCGTAGATGGCGATAACGGTGTGCTTGTTAAACGTGTTAAACCTGATTTCAAAAAGCTCGGTCCGAAATTCGGCAAGGCTATGAAACAAGTAGCTGTCGCAATTCAAGCATTGTCACAATCTCAGATTTCACAACTTGAACGTGAAGGAGTGATAAATCTTGATATTGACGGAAATAAGTGCGCTATTGAAACGTCTGACGTAGAAATTATTTCTGAAGATATTCCCGGTTGGCTGGTCGCTAATGACGGTAGTATCACAGTAGCACTTGACGTGACCGTAACTCCGGAACTTCGCAAGGAAGGTATTGCACGCGATTTGATTAATCGTATTCAGAATATCCGTAAGTCTCGTGACTATCAAATCACAGACCGCATTGACATTATCTTTGCCCACAATGAGTTTACAGATGATGCTATTGAGGATTATAAAGAATATATTGCAACTCAAGTACTTGCAGATTCAGTAAAAATCGGCGAAATCGCGGCACCTAAGGAAGATGAAAAACTTGAAATAGATGAAATAAAGGTAGATGTAAATATTAATCTACATAAATAAAGATTAAGTTACTATGTGTGAAAAAGTGCGTTATTCTGATGAAGAGTTGCAGGAATTTAAAGAGTTGATTCTTGCAAAACTCGCCAAGGCTCAATCCGAGTACGATAGTATTATGGCAGATATGTCCAATGAACACGGCAATGATACTGTTGATACATCTCCTACGTTTAAAGCTCTTGAAGAGGGTGCTGTAACGAACGGAAAGGAAGAGGCTTGTCGTATGGCACAACGCCAAGCAAAGTTTATTCAGCATTTAAAGGCTGCATTGATGCGTATTGAAAACAAAACATACGGTATTGACCGTCAGACCGGAAAGTTAATACCTAAAGAACGCCTCCGTGCAGTTCCGCATGCTACACTTAGCGTTGACCAAAAAATATCAGGTAATCACTAATTAAGCAATTAGAAAATATACGATAAATGAAACGAAACCGAGGCTTACTCGCGCTGATAATAATCCTTGTAATTATTTTTATTGACCAGGCAACGAAGTTGTATGTCAAGACTCACTTTTACCTTGGTGAAAGTGTTGACGTCACTTCATGGTTTAAAATACTGTTTATTGAAAACAACGGTATGGCATTTGGAATGGAAATCGGCAGTAAGATTTTTCTAACGCTGATTCGCTTAATCGTTTCATTTATCGGTATTTACTATATATGGAAAATTAAGGATAATCCAAGGCTTAAATTAGGTTTTTTGATAAGTCTGTCGCTTATTATTGCCGGTGCTATGGGTAATAATATTGACGGGATATTTTACGGTCAACTGTTTAACGACCCGTATCCTCCGGAAATTGCCCAAATGATGCCGGCTGAAGGCGGATATGCCCCCGTTTTCTATGGAAAGGTGGTGGATATGCTTTATTTCCCATTGTTCAGTTTTAATTGGCCGGATTGGGTGCCGTTTGTAGGAGGAGACAATTTCTTATTTTTCCAGCCTGTATTTAATATTGCTGATGCTGCCATTTCTGTAGGCATCGCAATGGTGATATTTTTCTATAGTTCTCAGATTAATGACCTTACATCTAAGAGTGAGGATACTGAAACTGAAAAAGTATGAGGAAGATATACGTAATAGGAATTTTATTCGTGTTTATTCTCCTGATGTCATGTTCTGATAAGGGAGGTGTGTTATCTCACGATGATTTTGTGTCATTACTTGTGGATATACACAAGGGAGAAGCATATACGGATATTAATTTCCGTGATTTTCGTATGGATTCCGCTCGTGCTGCGTATAAGCAGTCAATTTTAGCAAAACATGGTATAACTCAGGAGGAGTTTGACACTACGATGGTGTGGTACGGAATGCACATCGAGGACTATCTTGAAGTTTACGATGACGTGATTGCCGAGCTTGAGAAAGAAGTGGCTAATTCAAATGCTTCACTTAATGCCTCTCTTTCACTTATCGGAGATTCCGTGAATACTTGGACTGAAAGCAGTTACTATGTAATAAATAAAAAGAGCCCTTCGCAATTCCTTACATTCTATCTTGAAAAAGACGAGAATTGGGAACCCGGTGACAGTTACACTTGGCAGATGAAAACTTTTAATCGTCTTTCTCCTGCTAAATGGACTATGGTGATAGCTTACGAAGATAAGACTGCTGAATACAAAAGTGAGGAAATTGCTGATGACGGTTGGACTAAGATGACGATGGTAATTGATAGTCTTCGGACTCCGGTTGCGCTCTATGGTTATGCAGAGTTCAATATTCATAACGATGAAGAGATTTACGTTGATTCCGTTTCCTTAATCCGTAATCGCGTAACGGAACTTGATTATAGACGTAGATTTAATCAGCGACGATTCAATTTCGGTATTGACTCTCAAAAGAAACTTGACGATGAAAAAAGTGGTTTGCGAGAACGTATGCTTGCTCGTGCGAAGGCTGATCCTCAACGGTGATATCCGCAGGCTCGTGTTGGTAAAAAAAACTGGTGACGGAACTTTTGAATTTTCATCTTTCAGCGGAGAAACCGAGCATACTGTTTTCATTGACGATACGCTGGCTGTAGTTGACGATTCTTTCCTTAAAACGGATTATGAGAGATTTAATTTACTGAATTATTATCAGCTTGAAAAATTTTTTATTGACCAATCACTTTCAGTTAATGATACAGGACACAGATGCTTGATGATACTATGTCAAGGTGATGTGAAACCGTTTACAAACTTTTCCCGACCATGAAAAATAGATACCTTTTATTAGTAGCCTTTATTTTTGCAGCACTTACCGGATATGCTGCAAAGTCAATGTCTATAAACGACAGTGACGTTAAGCACGCATTGCAGAATCTTGATAAAGAATTAAACAGACGTGACGTCTATAAGAAAGAGCGTGAGGCACGTATTCAGAGCATAGAACAGTCTCTTTATGAGAATACTGAAAACGATTCTGTAGAGAAACGTATAAATCTTACTATGAACCTTGCCGATGCTTTTGCCGCTTACGATAATGATTCTACACTATTCTATTTGAAAAAGGGATATACTCTTTCCGATGAAATAAAAAATGATACTATGGCAACTCATTTTCTGCTTAAATACATTACGTATTTACCACTTGCAGGCAAAGCCGTTGAGTCAATAGAATTATTTGAAAAAATTGACACTGCAGGTATGTCGGACAATATGTATATTGAGTACCTTAAAGCTGCCACTCAGATGTCAAGTTACGTTGTATCTTCTTATGCGGATCAACCGGAAGTGGCTGCGCTCTGGAAAAGTAAAACCAAAACATTCCAAAAGGAACTTTGTTCTAAACTCAGCAATGATTCTCCTCTAAAAAAATACCATGAAGCTGAGTACTATTTTTCTCTCAAAGATTACGATAAAGCTACTGTCATGCTCAAGGACTTAATGGATAACGAACCGGAAAGTAGCAATATCAGAGCAAGGGCAGGACACGGGTTGGCATTGATAGCTCAGGCTTTTTCCGATGAAAAAGCTTATACTTATTACCTCGCATTATCTGCAATTTCCGATGTAAAGTCCGCAACACTTGAAATCACTTCTTTGCAGCTCTTGGGTATGCACCTTTTCGAGAAAGGCGATTTGGACAGAGCTTATATGTACCTCTCGGCTGCGCTTGAAAATGCAGTGGAGTGTAATGCCTCCATGCGTGTGCTTGAGACATCGGCTACTCTGCCCATTATAGAAAAAGCACATACGGCACAGGCAAGAGAGTCAATGCAAATATTGACAGTCGCATTTATTATCGCTGCATTGCTCTTGATAGTGGTGGTATCACTATTGATTAATCTTCGAATTCAAGTAAACCGCAAGACTGTGCTTCAAGGACACCTGGAGGGTGCAAACAGAGTAAAGGAAATTTACTTAAGCCAGTTCATCAATCTTTGCACTGTCTATATGAGCAAACTTACGTCTTTTAACAAGATGGTAGAGCGTAAAATTACCAGCGGTAAAACAGAGGACCTTGCCAAAATCACAAAGTCCGGTAAATTCATTGAAGAGCAGAGTAAAGAGTTCTATGAAATATTTGACGAGGCTTTTTTACATATATATCCTTCATTCGTAGAGTCCGTTAATGCACTGCTTCTTCCGGACAAGCAGATTCGATTACTTGAAGGAGAAAAATTAAACACCGACTTGCGTATTCTCGCCTTTATTCGCCTCGGGCTTGAAGATTCAAGCAGAGTAGCACAGATGCTTAATTACTCCGTAAACACTATATATGCTTACAGAAACCGATTAAGAAATCGTGCTATCAATCGAGATACTTTTGAAGACGATTTGATGAAAATTTCATCAATATAACTGACATATACGGCTGTTATTATTGTAAATCCGTGTTATTGAGTGTTAAAATGGTTAATTTTATACATAGTTATCATAATTATTGGTATTTTTGACTAACAAAATTCAATACAAAAGACAATAGATAATAATACAATTCAAGAAGAAATATAACATAGCCGTATGCGAGCTGCGGTTTGCGTTTCGGTAATTGTTTGTTCATAAATTTTTTACCCCTAATTATAAACCATTAAAAACTAACCATCAACAACTTTATGAAAAAGTTTTTTTACACAGTCGCTTTGATGTTGGCTTCGTTGTCGATGAGTGCGCAGTTAGTAAACGTGCAGAGTATTCAGCGCGTTAACACTAATGTCACTATTGACAAGCCTGTCATCAGTGCCGATGGCGAATTCGTAGTGGCACAATCCGCTTCCAAGGGTATTGTGAAAATCAATCCTGACGGTACTACTGCCCAAGTTGCGAATGTTAAAGATGCATATAATTTGCGTCTTACCGCCGACGGTCAAAATGTAGTATTCTGCAAGCCGGAATATCGCACTAATCATCTTCGTTACGTTTCATTGCAAAGTGCAAACGTACTTACAAAGAAAGTTTCTACACTTGTAAAGGCTTCTCGTAATCTTAATTCAGGTGTAGGTATTGACGGTTCTTCTGTTACTGCTGTTGAAAACGGTAAAATCAGAACAAAGAGCCTTAATGGTTCAAAGGCTGTAAGCGGTGCTGTTGCATCTATTAATTACGGTCACCTTGATATCACCGTCAATGGCAAAACCAAGACTATTGACCCACAGGGACGCGGCTCATACATCTGGCCGTCTATCAGTCCTGACGGTAAGAAAGTCGTTTACTGGTGTGTTGGCGCAGGTTGCTTCGTTTGCAATCTTGACGGTAGCAACGTGCAGCGTGTAGGCGCTCTCCGTGCAGCTGTTTGGGCAGGTAATAACCGCCTCGTAGGTATGGACGAAGTAGAAGGATTTGCTCAGCAAGTTACTGCATCTTCACTTCGAGTTTATGACCTTACAACAGGTGTATCTCAGACTATTACAGGTACTAATGTGAAGGCTCAATATCCGTCTGCAAGTGCAGATGGCAGCCGTATCGCATTTACTACACCTGAAGGTGAACTTTATATGATTACTCTTACTAAATAATTCGTCAATATGAAAAAGTTTATATTAATGTCGGCTTTGGCATTAGCCGCTACTTCATTCTCAGTTGGTGCAAAGACTGCTGACGAATTACGTGTTTACATCAACCCGGGTCACGGTGGTTGGACTCCGGACGACCGTCCTTGTACTCTCGTTGGTCACGGTGCGTATTCACGCGCAAATACTGATACATTATCATTCTTTGAGTCAAATACTGACCTTCAAAAAGGTTTCGGTGTACTTGAAAAACTTATTTCTTACGGACTCAAGTTTGACCGCACTCTTAATCAGACAGGTGCTGCAGGTCAAGTAGGTGCTGCTCGTGATATGAGTAACAACATCGTTATGTCTCGTGTAAAGAATGGTCCGTATTACGATGATAATGGTACTGCAAACCAACTTATCAACGATGGTAAGACTGTTCCTGAGGATATTTATATTTACAACCGTAACCTTTCTGAAATTTGTGCTGAAGTGGATGCAAACAACTTTGATATGTTTATTTCAATTCACTCAAATGCTGCTACTGAAGGTACTAATACAAACTATCCTCTTTTCCTTTATCGCGGTTATGATGACTTACACGCTGATGACGGTGTGACTGTAGAACATCAGACTACTTCAAAGGATATGGCAAGTAAGTGCTGGCCTTACGCTTTCGGTAATGAACACATGATGTGGACTTACTATTCTATGACAAATATGAACCTTCGCGGTGATATTAGTTTCTATGGCGGTTCTTCTACACGCACTGATCCTACTTACGGTCCTGCTAAAGGTTACCTCGGCGTGTTGAAACATCACGTACCGGGATTCCTCGTTGAAGGTTACTTCCACACTTATCAGCCTGCACGTCACCGTGCTATGAACTGGAACGTTTGCGACGTTGAAGGTTACGCTTACGCTCGCGGTATTGCTGACTACTTCGGTCTTCAAAAAGAAAGCACAGGTACTATCTACGGTATCGTTCGCGATGAACACGAGAAATTTACTGATGCTGCTTATAAACCGAATATCACTACCGCCGATGCTTACAAGCCGCTTAACGGTGCTACTGTAACTCTTAAGCAAGGTGAAAACGTTGTAGCTACTTACACTACTGATAACTATTATAATGGTGCATTCGTATTTGAAGGCGTTCAACCGGGTGATTATACTCTTGAATTCTCTTGTCCTGAATACTTGCCATGTGATCCTGTTGCCGTAACTGTTAAGGCTGCAGAAACTGTATATCCTACAGCTACTATGGTAAATGAAAACTGGACTCCTCCTACTATCATTTACGAAAACTATCCTGACCTTGTTGGTGAAAATAATAAAGGTATCCTTGTAGGTGATGATTACAAGTTCAATGCTAAATTTGAAAACTTGGAAATCCCTCAACTCGCAGGCAAAAATGTTCGTCGTGTTGTTAACTACAATGGTAAACTTTACATTCTCGCTCTTGACAGGGCTCAAAAACCTAATCCTACTATTGTAGTATTTGATCCTGCTGATCAAAGTGTAACAGAAGTTTCTACAAACGGCACTGAAGGTTCAGAGCTTAATGTAGCTGATATCCAAGTTTCTGCCGACGGTGTTCTTATCGCATGTGCAAAGGAACTTTGCCACTTCTCTGACGCTCAAGTAGGTCTTGACCGTGAAGACACTGATCCTGAAGAAACTCGCGGTGAGTTCAATGTTTACAAATGGGCTAACGACGAGGCTACAGGTCTTCCTGCAGGTGAACCGCAAAAATGGTTCAGCAGCTTACTTTCAGGTAATATGTACAAAGCATACGTAGGTGAATCTATGGCTTACTCAGGCACTACTACAGAAGGTGAACTTATCACCACTGCTGAGTCTTGGTATGGTTCAGGTAATATGTTCTTCAACCACTACGCTATCATCGATGGTGCATTAGCATCTGAAAGCAAACTTAACAATAATGGCGGTTGGGCTAATAAGAAGACACTTGGTGAAGGTTTCACATTCACTACTTCTCCTCTTGATGCAGACCACTATATCGTAACATCTCCTAATATGCCTGCTTACTCTGTAGAATTTACTAATCCTTCAGGTGTTACTACAGGTGCTGATAACACTGCAAACATCGCTCGTGCATCTGCATTCCGTATGTCAGGTCACAGCCTCGTGGCAGTTCCATTGAACAGTGGTAATGCTAACGGTGGTGTCACTATCTTGGATATTACTAATGGAGTTAACAGTCCTGCAGTTGTTATAACTGAAGGTACTATTGCTTCAGCACTTGATGCTCCTGCTGCTACAGTAGGTAATGTATCTGTTAAAACTGACGATGAAGGTAATGTTAAGGCTGCTTACATCAATCTTGCTCTCGTTCGCGACGGTAAAATCAGTTACTTTACTACTGAAGGCGTAGAACAACCAGTTAATCCTGTTGCATATGCTTACGGTCTTAACGCTACTACAAACGAAGATAAAGTAGTTGTTAACTATGGTCTTACTAATGAAGCTGTAAGTGCTTCTCTTGTATTGTCAAAAGTTGGTGGTACTGAAGAAGATAAACTTACTTATGCTCTTGCGAACACTAAGGGTGAACACTCATTTGAATTTGATAGAGCAGATCTTCAGGAAGATGCTCAATACACATGGGAAGTTGTTGTAAACAGCAAGTCTAACGCAGTTGCCGGTGTATCTAAGTCTTATTCATTGCCAACTCTTGCTCGTGGTTCTGTTCTTGCAATTACAGACCCTGAACAAGCTTCATTCGGTTATGTTGCAATCTCTCAAGGTAAAGCAGCAGGTGTTGACTTGTATGACCCGCAAGGTACCCAAGTTGGCGACAAACTCTTCAAAGGCAGTTCACTTTGGAGCACAGGTAACCAATCTGACCCATTCCGCGGTGCTGAACGTGAAGGTAAATTTATGTTCGCAGCATGGGGTGATGCAGCATGTGGTATCACTTACTTTGACCCGATGAATGTAGGAGAAGGTGTTAAACCATTCTTCGCAGGTGAGAAAAACAGTGCAGGTGCTTATATCTACAATGGTGTAAACCTCGGTGGTGGTACATCAGGTATTTGTGTTGTTGGTACAGGTGAAAATACTAAAGTATATTCATTCTCTGAAGACCACGATACCTCAATCGCTCCTGCAAACCGGGTTGTACGTTACGACGTAGGTAACTCTTGGTTAGTAACAGAAGCACCGGTTGCAACAGGTGTTGGTGGCGCAATGCTTAACACAAACTGTGATATGGTTGGCTTCGGTGATGGTTACTTCATCTCACAAGTTCGCTCAGCAGGTAACAACACTTACGGCTGTCCGGGATTTGCATATTGGGGAACTGACAACGAACAAAAACTCAACTCTGCTGACGAAGCTAACAAAGATTGGATTAACTCTTGCAACAGTGCAATAGCAATCAGCCGCGACGGTAAAGTTCTTGCTATCGGTACTTGTGAAAGCAAGATTATCATCGCTGACGTTGTTTGGAATGACGGTACTCCTTCTATCACTAAGAGATACGAAATCGCTACTCCTAATATTTCTTGGGCAACAGCACGTTTCGACTACGCAGGTAACTTATATTACTATGGTCGTGAGTCACAAACATGCAACGTTTACTCACTTGCTGAACTTAATCCTTCAGTATCAACTCCTGCTCCTAAGGACAACATCATCTCAGGTGTATCAGGTGTAGGCGTTATTGATGCAGACGAAGCAGTTAACGATGCTCCTGTTTACTACTACAATTTACAAGGTATCCAAGTTTCTGCTGAAAATCTTACACCTGGTATCTACGTTCGCGTACAGGGTAAAGATGCACAGAAAGTGCTTATCAAATAAATTGATTCTTAATCTCGATTGCAATTAACTTGCAATATAACAAAGAGGGTTGCGCCGATTGGTGCAATCCTCTTTTAGTATCAACTACTTCGATTGCAGCCTCGTGCTGTGTAACTTTGATATATGTTTTTTGAAAGAATATTAAAGAGAGATTCTTTTTGCGTGGATCGAGAATATAGCGAAAATTTGAATAAGATCGGCGTAACTATTGTAATATCTGAGTTTTAATATGTTATATAGGGAGTTTCAGTTAATGCACTCAAAAAATATCGGTTAACAGTCTTAGGTTTGAAAAACTCTGAAAAAATTGATTCAATATGCAAATATAGATTTCTCGTGAGTTTAAAATTGCTGAATTTTGCAAAATTAGGTATGAAGAGTCGGTCTCAATTTGAAAACTGAGACTTGAAATTGAAAAATTTTGTGTCACGTTCGTTTTTTTTTCTTTGCGGTCCGTTTCGGAGGCTTGCTGTCGTGCAGCAAGTGTGGCTGCGTTGGCTATGTGAATGCCGAAACTGCCTTCCATTACGGTGGTTCTGAGGTTGCCTATTATACGCCGTGCAGTTGATACGGTCTTCGGTTCATTCTCGCCTTCAGGAAGGAACATCGGTGTATTTCCTTGTGGATGTTTCTTTGGCAATTGTGATGACGCAGCCATTTCTTTCAATGGCAGTAACTCATAAATGCGACCAAGCTCGGTAAATGGGAAACTTTTAGAAAAAAGTTGCAGATAATCATATTCTGTAAAGTATAATTCTATGTCAGATATTTTTTTGTAACTTCATTGCTTGAAATTTTTTAGGAATTACCCCCGAATAAGCCCGTGACGGGTGTAACGGGGGTTCTTTGTAAAGTTACAATTATTTAAGACTCTGCCAATCAATTAGTTAACTATTTACTGAATATCCATAATTAGTATCGCATGGCTGTCTATCGGACAGTGATAATAAAAAAAAGACCGAGTGACAAAATCTTTTGGATTCCGCCACTCGGCTTTTTATTTATTCAGATAACAGAGTGTCTTACTTCACTTCTTCGAAGTCAACATCGGTTACATTGTTATCGTTGCCGTTGTTACCTGCGTTACCGTTTGCGTTACCGCCTGCATTTGCACCCGGGTTTGCAGCACCAGCTTGTTGCTGTGCATTAAGAATGTCTTGTTGCACTTGACCGAATACAGTTTGCAACTCTTTGATTGCGGCATCGATAGCGTTGACGTCCTGATTCTTGTGAGCATCTTTAAGCTTGTTAAGTGCGCTTTCAATCATTGACTTCTTGTCTGCAGGAATCTTGTCGCCAAGTTCTTGAAGTTGTTGTTCAGTCTGGAAGATGATAGAGTCTGCTTGGTTAAGCTTATCTACACGTTCCTTTTGTTGAGCATCAGCAGCAGCGTTTGCTTGTGCTTCGTCTTTCATACGTTGAATTTCTTCCTTAGAAAGACCGCTTGATGCTTCAATACGGATTGATTGCTCTTTACCGGTTGCTTTATCTTTTGCAGATACGTTAAGGATACCATTTGCATCGATTTCGAAGGTTACTTCAATCTGTGGAATACCACGGCGTGCAGGAGCGATGCCATCGAGGTGGAAACGTCCGAGGGTCTTGTCGTCTGCTGCCATTGGACGTTCGCCTTGAAGTACGTGGATTTCTACTGACGGCTGGTTATCAGCGGCTGTAGAGAATACTTCGCTCTTACGAGTAGGTATTGTGGTGTTTGCTTCAATAAGTTTTGTCATAACGCCACCGAGGGTCTCAACACCTACTGAAAGTGGTACTACGTCAAGAAGTACTACGTCTTTGAAGCTTTGGTTACCTGACATTGATGCGCCTTGGTATGCTGCACCTACTGCTACTACTTCGTCAGGGTTAACGCCCTTGGAAGGTGTCTTGCCGAAGAATTTTTCTACGATGTTTTGTACTGCAGGGATACGTGTTGAACCACCTACGAGGATTACTTCATCAATATCGCTTGGCTGCAAGCCGGCATCTTTAAGTGCTTTTTCGCAAGGTACGACAGTTGCTTTGATAAGGCTATCTGCAAGTTGTTCGAACTTAGCACGAGTAAGAGTCTTAACAAGGTGCTGTGGAATACCGTTTACCGGCATAATGTACGGCAAGTTGATTTCTGAAGATGTGGTGCTTGAAAGTTCGATTTTTGCTTTTTCAGCTGCATCTTTAAGACGTTGCAATGCCATAGGGTCTTTACGAAGGTCAACGTGATGTTCTGCTTCGAATTCATCGGCAAGCCAGTTGATAATAACTTGGTCAAAGTCATCACCACCGAGGTGTGTATCACCGTTTGTTGAAAGCACTTCGAATACACCGCCACCGAGTTCAAGTACTGAAATATCGAATGTACCGCCACCGAGGTCGAATACTGCAACTTTCATATCCTTGTCTTTACGGTCAATACCGTATGCAAGTGCTGCTGCCGTAGGCTCGTTCACGATACGGAGGACGTTAAGACCTGCGATTTGTCCGGCTTCCTTAGTTGCCTGACGTTGAGAGTCGTTAAAGTATGCAGGTACTGTGATGACAGCGTCTGTAACTTCTTGACCGAGGTATTCTTCAGCTGTTTTCTTCATTTTTTGAAGAATCATTGCTGAGATTTCTTGTGGTGTGTATTCACGTCCTTCGATGTCAATACGCGGAAGATTGTTAGCTGATTTTACTACGCTGTAAGGTACACGCTTGATTTCGTTAAGAACCTGGTCATAAGTTTCACCCATAAAACGTTTGATTGAATAGATTGTACGTTTAGGGTTTGTGATTGCCTGACGTTTTGCAGGGTCACCAACTTTTCTTTCGCCACCTTCTACGAATGCTACTACTGAAGGAGTAGTACGTTTACCTTCACTGTTAGGTATTACGACTGCGTCGTTACCTTCAACTACTGCTACGCATGAGTTAGTAGTTCCTAAGTCGATTCCAATTGTTTTTCCCATAATTGTATTTTTTTTTATTTTATATTATCAAGTTTAATTATTTCGTCTGTGATGTGTCTTGCGACTCATCGACGCTCTTGGATTGTGCAAAGGTCGTGCCAAAAAAAAATATGGGGCGTATAAAAGTTTTTTATGTATCTGAAATTCTGACAAAAATTCAGTTTATCACTGACAAAATGGCGGAGATTGCATACAAAAAAGGTTGAAGTGGCAGAAAGTGCTGCTTCAACCTTTGTAAACTAAACGATTATTTCGTTTATTCCGTGTAGAATTTTATTATTCTGCTGATAGCTCTTTGGCACACCGGGCAGAAGTAGTCAACTTTATTATCTCTCATTCTGCAACGATCAAGAGGGCGGTAAACTCCCTTTGTGGCGTAAGCAGCACCTTCGTAAACCCCCACTTTGTAAGTATTTTCTTCGGTCACCGGGGTAGGAATAGGAGTGTCTTTGTCTATCATATCCGCCCATTTTGATTTGAAGTCAACAAGAGTGGTCACATTCTGTTCCCACGGCTCTATATCCAATGGGTAGGTGTCTTGCATCACGTCTTGGTGGTCGTAAAAATATTCATCGGCAAGACCTCCGAAACTGTGTCCGAATTCATGTGTCACCACCGGCCAAAAGTTCGGATTTTTTGCAGTAGTGAGTGTATAAGAATTGTATATGCCGCCACCTCCGTATTGATCCGTATTTGCCAATATTATAATGTGTTCGTACGGAATACCGATAAGGACATCGTGAATCAGTGAAGTGGAAGTTGTAGTTAAATATCGTTTTGAGTAAAATGTGTCGTAGTGAGAGTCGAAGCAAGTTCGTTTCCATACGTATTCCGACGGACTGCTCAACCCGCTGTCTTCAGACACTGATTCTACGGCTACAAAGTTAAATCTGTCTGCCATTGACTTAAACGGCTCGTGTGACAAAATGCTGTTTACGGCTTTCTGTGCGTGAACGTAAAACGAATCCGTTTCTTCCTTTGAATAGCCTTCACCCAGAATGGCTACGTCTATTTTATCCTTAGGCGAACCGGAATAGTGAATGTACTTATGTGGCGTAGTATGCCCGGTGTCAGGTCTGCGGATCAGAATGTCATCAGGGCGAAGCGGGTGACATGTGACAGAAGTTGTTTCACCTCGGTGATTATAAAGCTTTACACATATCATTGCTGTCCGCTTTGGCATAGGAACGAGTACAGTGTGTTCCATTGACATTGTAGTACTTTTTGCCTCGTCAGTGTCAAGCCATTCAAGGAAAAGTGAAGAGAATGAGGTTGCATAAATCACTTTCCCGGAGATGCTGTCAGTCATTATCAGTTCCCCGTTACCTTTTAGCGGCAAGTTTTGCAAGTTATGTCTGCGACCTGCCCAATTTTCGGTCACAAATTTATTTTTCAGTCCAATCATTTGCTGACCGGCATTTCCTGTAAATGTATAGTCAAGACGTAAGGTGCTGTCGCAGAAGAATTTGTCAAAAATTACATTTTCCCCGGCGGCAGAAAGAACAAATGATAATAGCGCTATGCAAGTGAAATATGTTTTCAGTCTCATAGTATATGTTTTTTATTTTATAAGTTTAAGAATGTCGTCATTAATTGCAGGAGATGCAACAAGAATAGAGTAATTGCGATTCTCTCTAAGCGAAGTGATGACAGCACCGGCTTCAGAGGCAATCAATTCGCCTGCTGCAATATCCCAAATATGAAGATTAAGTTCCCAATAAGCATCTAATAGCCCGGCTGCGACATAGCAGATATCCGCTGCTGCGGCACCAAGTCGGCGGAATGCTCTGACCTTTGGTATCACATTTACAGCATTGGCAATATTATTATCCGGGTTTTCATTTCTATCAACCGGGAACCCTGTAGATACAACGGCGTGGTCAAGACGGACATTTGCCGATACGGATAATTTTTGCTCACCTGAAAATGCACCTTGTCCTTTTATAGCGTAAAAAAGTTCGTCAAGGTAAGGCAGGTAAACAACACCTAAAATTGTCTCACCATTTTTTTGCAGCGCAATGGAAATGGCAAAAATCGGCAGACCTGCACTATAATTGGCAGTACCGTCAAGAGGGTCTATTATCCAACAGTATTCAGCACCGGAATTATTAGTCTCGCCGGATTCTTCAGATATGATATTGTGGTCAGGATATTTGTTTTTGATGTTAGACGTAATCAGGTTGTCGGACTCCTTATCTGCCACTGTTACAACATCGTACTCATTGTATTTTGTGTTTACATCAAGGGCACGACTTCGGAAATATTTCAGTTGAATACTCCCTGCTTGTCGTGCCCATGACACTGCGTCTAATAAAAAAGTGTCAAGCATCTTATTTATTATATCTTTAGGCTTTATGAAAGCGAAATCGGTAATTGACGTTTGAAGAGTTCTTTGAAAGAGATGATAGTCTCGCTACGACCTAAGTCCAGAGAATGAAGTTTGTGATGAATGACGTCGTACAAGTCTTCATTATTTTTGGCATATACTTTTAGAAGTATATCGTATTGTCCCGTTGTAAGGTGACACTCTACGACTTCAGGAATCTGCTGCAACTTATCAACGATATCGTCGAACTTAGACGGGTCTTTGATATAGATGCCAAGATAAGCGCATGTGTCATATCCAATAGATTCAGGAGCAATAACAGTATTGGAGCCCTTAATGATTCCAATGCTTTGCAACTTGCCGATACGCTGGTGAATAGCGGCGCCTGATACTCCTGTCTCGCGTGCGATTTCCAAGTAAGGCTTACGTGCGTTATCTGAGAGCATCTGAAGAATTTTGATGTCGAGAGAGTCTAATTGTTGTGACATGATTATTAGTGTTAGTTTATTTTTTGAATTGCAAAGATACTTATTATTTTCTATTATTTCAAACTATTTGTGTGTATTTTATGAACATTTATAGGTTTTTAGGGGAAAATTTATTAAATTTGCATCTTAAATGAATTGCAATGAACGTATTGAAAATAAAACAAGTTATAAATTGTAATGATGATTTGCTTGATAAAGTCAAATCATTGTATATGATTTCTTTTCCTGAAGATGAAAGACGTCCTTGGGAAAACATTGAGGAAATGATTACTAATCACTCACCGTATTTTAAGGTCAATGTCGCTACTGACGAGAATGGCAATTTTATCGGCTTTATGACTACGTGGCAGTTGCCTGACACTCTGTACGTTGAGCATTTCGCTGTGGAACAGAATCTGAGAGGTAAAGGATTCGGTGCGGAATTTTTTCATTTAGTCACTGACGGAGCGGAAAATGTTGTCCTTGAAGTGGAACTTCCTCATTCCGGCGAGATGGCAGACAGGCGAATCGCCTTTTACGAAAGAAATGGATTGAAGGCGATGGAGGATTTTCCGTATTTCCAGCCGCCGTACCGCGATGATTTGCAACAAGTCCCTATGATGTTGATGACAAAGAAAACTATCGAGGATCCTAAATTTTTCGTATTAATGTTGCATACGTTGGTCTATAATCAGTAAGAATATGGCTCTTTCCAAGTTTTTAAGGAATATCGGTATCCTGAGTTTGCTTGTTACGGCATCGTGTGGAGTAAAATCATCAAACGACGTTTTGACAGTTTCCGTAAGCGTTCCTCCGGAAGAATTTGTGCTGAAGGAAATAGGCGGAGATAAGATTGACGTTAAATGCCTGATGACTAAGGGCAGTAACCCGGAAAGTTTCGAACCTACCGTAAATCAAATTCTTGAGCTTTCCAAGAGTGATTTGTATTTTACGATTGGACTTCTTGACTTTGAGTACGGACTGAAGGATAAAGTTAAGGAAAATTCAAAGGATATTGAAGTGATTAACTTTGCTGACAGCCTTGAACTTCTTTACGGCACTCACGGCGACTGCGGACATCATCACGAACATCATTACCACGGTGTCAGTGACGCTGACCCTCACGTTTGGGCTTCTATCAAAAATCTGAAAAAGATGGGGCAAACCGCGTATTACGTTTTGTGTAAGTACGATGCTCAAAATAAGGGTACATATAAGGCTAATTTAGATAAATATACTCACCGACTTGACTCCATTGATGATATTATTTCCGGCAAAATATCACGATTACGTACCAAGTCATTCTTAGTATGGCACCCCTCTTTGAGTTATTTCGCAAACGATTACGGACTAACACAGATTACTATCGGCAGTCATAATAAGGAGCAGTCAATAAGCCGTCTTAAAGAGAAAATAGTCCAAGCAATGCAGGACAGTGTACGAGTCTTTTTTTACCAAAAGGAATTTGATTCATCTCAGGCAACAGTGGCAAATGAAAAAATTGATGCTCGATTTGTTGAAATAAATTCTATGAACGAAGATGTGACAGGCGAATTAATCCACATAGCAAATGAATTGTCAAAATAAGGAAACATTAATCAGTCTTAACGGCATATCTGTCCGTTGGAATGAACAGGCTGTGCTCTCTGACGTTAACTTTGCAATAGCAAAAGGCGACTTTGTGGCTATTACCGGTCCTAACGGTGGCGGCAAAACCACATTGATAAGAATTATCCTTAAGTTGCTCAAGCCTTCGTCAGGCACTGTGATATACACAAACGATAAACTCAAAATAGGGTATTTACCTCAAAAAAATATGATTGATTCGCATTTCCCTATCACACTGAGGGAAGTAGTTGAATCCGGTTTGCTGTCAAGCAAATTAAGCAAGGACGAGGTGGGGCGTAAAGTAGATAAAATCCTTGATTTAATACAACTTACCGAGCACGCCTCCAAGCCGATAGGTACATTGTCAGGCGGTCAACTTCAGCGCGGACTATTAGGACGAGCTATCATTTCCGACCCCGAAATATTAGTCCTTGACGAGCCTCTCAGTTATATAGACAAGCATTTTGAAGCCAGAATTTATGAGATACTTAATGACTTGTCACAGAAAACGACGATAGTACTCGTTTCACACGAGATGACTACCATATCTGCTATGGCAAATCGTCACTTTATTGTGGACAAAAATGTCCATGAGTGTTGCGCCGCACATCATTATGTCAAGTCCGAATGTGAATAATCGCAAGATAACAACGAATAAAGGCTGTTGCGATGCAACAGCCTTTTCTATGCTCTGATGTAAAATGAATTATTTACCTTCAGCCTCTGAAACTCCGGCAAGAGCAGGGTCAATCATGATACGTCCGCAGTATTCGCAAACGATGATTTTCTTGTGCATCTTGATTTCGAGTTGTCTTTGAGGCGGAATACGATTGAAGCAACCGCCACAGGCATTACGCTGGATATAAACCACAGCCAAGCCGTTTCTTGCATTTTTGCGGATACGCTTGAACGCAGCGAGTGTACGCTCATCAATACGCGGCTCGATGTCGTGTGCTTTATCGCGAAGTCTGTCCTCTTCCTGGCGAGTTTCTGTCACGATTTCATCAAGTTCGTGCTTCTTATCTTCAAGGATATGTTTGTTGTCTTCAATAGCTTGTTTTATAGAAGCGATTTCAGCCGTTTTAGCATCGATTACTCTATTGAATTCGTTGATATGTTTTTCGCTGAGTTCGATTTCAAGAGTTTGGAATTCAATTTCCTTTGAAAGCAAATCATACTCTCTATTGTTGCTGACGTTATTAATTTGTTCTTTATAACGTGCAATTTTGATTTTAGATTCTTCAATCTTAGCCTTTTCTGCTGCTAACTCATTGCGTTTAGCATCTATTTCAGCTTTGAAATTAGAAATACGAGTTTCAAGACGTACGATTTCATCTTCGAGGCTCTTGACTTCTGTAGGAAGTTCACCGCGCACACTTTTTATTCTGTCAATCTCTGAAAGAATGGTTTGTAACTCATACAGAGCCTTAAGACGTTCTTCCACTGAAAGAATTTCGCTTTTTGATTTCTCGGTAGCCATTATTTTAACAATAAATTATCGGATTTTGTTCTATTTCAGATTTATAGACTGCAAAGTTAGGAAATTTTTCTGTAATAATCTTATAAAAGATTAGTTTTGTGCATTTTTCGGTGTCAAAATGTCCTAAATCCATTAAGATTATATCCTTTTGATGATCTATAAAGTCATTATGTTTACAGTCTGATGTCACAAAGATATCCGCTCCTGCTTTTATTGCATCTACGATAAAGTCTCCGCATGCTCCGCCTCCTATTGCTATCTTCTTTACGACGGCTTTTTCATCATATCGGCTTAATCGTGCCGCACTGCAGTCAAGACTCTTTTTAATGTGCTCTATCGCTTGTTTTACACTCATTCGCTCTTTCAGTTCGCCTGCCACCGGACCGGTTTTGTCCGCCATTTTCACGAGTGGCTGAATATCGGTGAGTCCAAGTATTTCGGCATCTGTCATTGATACTCCGAGCGTAGGTGCAAAGTCTATGGCTGTGTGGCAACTGTAGATGGTGATATTATTCTTGATAGCCTTGAATAATACTCTGTCCATTCTGTTTCTGTCAAGAACTTGTTTTACGGCGTGGAACAGGAGAGGGTGGTGAGTAACCACGAGGTTACATTTCTTGTCTATCGCCTCTTGAATAATTTCTTCAGTTGCGTCAACGCATATCAGCACGCCGCTACATTCCTCTTGAGGATTTCCTACTTGAAAGCCGCAGTTGTCGTAACTTTCTTGCAGGTGTAGCGGTGCTATTGCTTCAATGCTGTTTGCGATATCTTTATTCTTCAAAACTTTGTAGTCTTAAAAACGTTTAAATATCAATCTTTGATGTCAATCTTGAGAGCAAGCTCGTCAAGTTGCTTTTGGTCAAGTGGGGCAGGGGCATCAAGCATCACGTCGCGTCCGCTGTTATTCTTCGGGAAGGCGATACAGTCACGGATACTGTCAAGTCCTGCAAATATTGATACCCAACGGTCAAGCCCGTAAGCAAGTCCTCCGTGAGGTGGTGCACCGAACTTGAAGGCATTCATCAAGAAGCCGAACTGTTCTTGAGCGCGTTCAGGAGTAAATCCGAGTATTTCGAACATCTTTGCCTGGAGTTTGCTGTCGTGGATACGGATAGAACCACCGCCTACTTCTACACCATTGACTACCATATCGTATGCATCTGCTCTCACTGCTTCCGGGTTGGTGTCAAGCAATGCTATATCCTCGTCTTTAGGGTGTGTGAACGGGTGGTGCATAGCCATAAGTCTTTGCTCTTCATCGCTCCATTCGAACATCGGGAAATCTACTACCCACAAGCATGCAAACTTGTTTTTGTCACGAAGACCGAGGCGGTTACCCATTTCAAGACGTAATTCGCACAACTGCTTGCGTGTCTTCATTGCATCGTCGCCGCTTAGGATTAGAATTAAGTCACCCTGTTCTGCACCGAATGCTTCTTTCACCTTAAGCAATGTGTCTTGATTATAGAACTTGTCAACAGATGATTTTACGGAGCCGTCTGCTTCAATACGTGCGTAAACCATACCCTTTGCGCCGATTTGCGGACGTTTTACGAATTCAGTAAGTTGGTCGATCTGTTTTCTTGTATATGAAGCAGCACCCTTGGCACAGATACCGCCGATGTATGCCGCATTGTCGAATACTGAGAATCCGAAACCTTTAAGGATATCCATCAGTTCCACGAACTTCATTCCGAATCTCAAGTCAGGCTTATCGCTGCCATAGTACTTCATTGCATCAGACCATGGCATACGTTGGAATGGCTCAGTGAGTTCAATACCTCTTATTTCTTTGAAAAGGTGTTTTGCCATACCTTCGAAAAGGTTGATGATATCATCTTGGTGAACGAAACTCATTTCGCAGTCAATCTGAGTGAATTCCGGCTGACGGTCTGCGCGTAAATCTTCGTCACGGAAACATTTCACGATTTGGAAGTATCTATCCATTCCTGAAACCATCAATAATTGTTTCAGAGTCTGTGGAGATTGTGGCAATGCGTAGAACTGACCTTGATTCATTCGTGAAGGCACAACGAAGTCTCTTGCTCCTTCCGGAGTAGAACCTACGAGCATAGGTGTCTCTATTTCAAGGAAACCTTTACTGTCAAGGTATCTGCGAACTTCCATTGTCATCTTGTGTCTCAACTCAAGATTTTTGCGCACAGCGTTACGGCGAAGGTCAAGGTAACGGTATTTCATACGCAAGTCATCACCGCCGTCTGTGTCGTCTTCGATAGTGAATGGCGGCACTTCACTCTTGTTGAGTATATTTAGTTCTGAAGCAAAAATTTCAATATCCCCCGTAGGTATATTGTTGTTCTTATTGCTTCGTTCAGACACTTTGCCGGTCACTTGAATGACATATTCTCTACCGAGGTGATTTGCCTTCTCGCAGAGTTCGGCATCAACATCATTGTTAAATACTATTTGAGTGATTCCGTATCTGTCGCGGAGGTCAACGAAGGTCATACCTCCCAACTTTCTTAAGCGCTGTACCCAGCCGGCAAGTGTTACCGTTGAATTGACATCACTTATGCGGAGCTCTCCGCAGGTTTTAGTTCTGTACATAGTTATATATTATATATACTTATTATTCTTCATCGGCATAAATTAGTCATTTGACAAATCTGCCGTTATCGTTTCCTTTATATCTGCAAAAGTACAAATAAAAAATTGATTATTCAAATAAAGCATTAATAATATATGTGTATATTCTCACGGACCGCACCTCGCCGAGGTGCGAGTGATGGCGGGGGCTATCCTGTCACCGCATGGCGCACTACGTGCTTATACGGTGTTTCTTACAGCC
>SAMEA104315426__coassemble_136_pt1 | contig 113317 bp, 101 predicted proteins | sample SAMEA104315426__metabat2_low_PE_027 | metagenome-assembled genome bin SAMEA104315426 (sample SAMEA104315426) | gut metagenome | biome: Monkey gut; feature: monkey-associated habitat; material: faeces | place: China | collected 2013 | reverse complement strand
TTCTATCTTTCAAGAGGTTGGGCGAGCCATTTTATGGTTTAGCGGACAGTAATATCAAAAAACATACGTTAGCGCAAATTATCAATATATATTCTGCGCTAACGTACTTTTAGTACACGATCCTTACTCATAGCGAATGCTCTACGGCAATAAAAAAGGATGTGAAAATTTCACATCCTTTTTATGTATATTTCCATCATCAATTATTTCTTATTCACTCTGAAACGGTCAACGCCGTCACGGAGGAACGCCACAATCTGATGTGCTGCAGCAATACCCGCATTGATGTTTGCCTCGGAAGTCTGAGCACCCATTTTCTTTGGTGTAAAGAAAACTCTGTTTCCGAACTCGGCTTTGAGAGCATCAGCGCAGTCAGGCTTAATATCTGCTACATACTTGATGTCAGGACGGTCACGGAGCACTCTCATAAGTCCGTCTTCATCAATAACTTCCTTACGAGCCGTATTAATCAGGACACCGTTCTTAGGCAATAACTTGATAAGTTCATAACCCACCGAGCGACGTGTTTCATCTGTTGCAGGAATATGTAGAGATACGAATTTATTCTCCTTGTAAAGTTCTTGCAATGAATGGATTGGGCGGACGCCTGCTTCTTCCATTACGCTATCGGCACAATACGGATCAAGCGCACTTACTTCCATTCCGAAACCTTTAGCTATGCGTGCAACGTTTCTGCCAACCTGACCGAATGCGTGGATACCTAACGTCTTGCCTTTAAGTTCAGAACCTGACGTACCATCGTACATATTTCTGATTGCCATAATCGTAAGACCGAACACAAGTTCTGCCACTGCATTAGAGTTTTGTCCCGGAGTATTCTCAACGCATACACCGTGTTCCGTTGCAGCCGCAAGGTCAACATTATCATAGCCTGCACCGGCACGTACCACAATCTTAAGATTTTCACCTGCTTTAAGCACTTCGTTATCCACCTTATCAGAACGGATAATCAAGGCATCAGCATCAGCAACAGCTTCAAGCAAATCTGCCTTTGCTGAATATTTTTCAAGAAGAGCAAGTTCATAACCGGCTTCTTCCACCACCTTACGGATACCTTCAATAGCAACACCCGCAAATGGTTTTTCTGTAGCGACTAATACTTTCATAGCCCACAAATTTTAATGGTTAATATTTATCGACTTAGTGTTTAGCCTCGAATTCTTTCATACATGCAATGAGTGCCTCAACGCTTTCCATCGGAAGTGCATTGTAAAGTGACGCACGGAAACCGCCTACTGAACGGTGACCCTTAATTCCCACCATACCCTGAGCAGTAGCGAAGTCAACAAATTCCTTCTCAAGTTCTGCATATTCAGGTTTCATCACGAAGCATACGTTCATAATAGAACGGTCTGCATGGTCAGGTACTGTTGCCACGAAAATGCGGCTTGCATCAATAGCCTCATATAGTTTTGCAGCTTTTGCAATATCCACTTTTTCTATTTCACGGATACCACCGAGACTCTTATAGTATTTAAGCGTCTGGAGTGCTGAGAAAATAGGAAGTACAGGAGGAGTATTGAACATTGAGCCCTTATCCACGTGTGTCTTATAGTTTAGCATCGTAGGGATAGGACGAGTTACCTTGCCGAGGGCATCATCTTTAACGATTACGATTGTCACACCGGCAGGAGCAAGGTTCTTCTGAGCACCTGCGTAAATCACATCGTACTTTGATACGTCAATAGCACGTGAGAAAATATCTGATGACATATCTGCCACAAGACGTACATTACCTACTTCCGGGTCTTTACGAATTTCAGTACCGTAAATTGTGTTGTTTGTTGTGTAATGGAAATAATCTACGTCGGTCGGCACCTTGAAGTCACGAGGAATATAGTTGTAATTGCGATCTGCTGAAGATGCAACCACTTCCACTTCTCCGAAGAGTTGAGCTTCTTTTATTGCTTTGTGAGCCCAAACACCTGTGTCAAGGTATGCTGCCTTGTTTTGCAGCAAATTATATGGTACCATACAGAACTGCATACTTGCGCCACCACCGAGGAATAGCACACTATAGCCTTCCGGTATTTCAAGTAATTCCTTTACTAATGCTGTTGCTTCATCTATTACTGCTTGAAACTGTTTGCTGCGGTGTGAGATTTCAAGAAGTGAAAGTCCCATATCGGCAAAGTTCAACACAGCGTCGGCTGTATTCTTGATTGTGTACTCACTCAAGATTGAAGGACCGGCATAAAAGTTATGTTTTTTCATATCAAAAATTATTTTGATTATTATGAATTTAGTTTTCTATTTCGCAAAACTACAAAAAAAATTTGATAATAAAACTTATTTACGTAATTTTTTCCGTAATCTTTTCGTTTTATCTTATATGACCGCCTTTCAATACATCATAATTATTCATTAATGCCGATTTATGCAGTTTTAATGCAATTTCATTGAATAAACTCACTGAATTTTTTTGTGACAATTAACAGATTTATTTAATAAATCTGTTTATCTGACCCCTCCTTCACCCCTTTTTGCCCTTTGTTGCCCTTAAAAGTCCTTAATCATAAAGCGAAAAAAGGCAGCCACCCGAGAGTAGCCACCTTTCAGTTATTTAAGCAGAGATGAAAAAATCTTATTTATTGTGGTAGTAGAAATCCAGAATACGGCAACGCATAATGTATTCGTAGTGAGATTGAAGTCGATCAATAGTAGATTTCAAATAAGTAGTTTTGGCTTGTTCGAATTCCGTAGGAGTAGAACGTCCGAGTTCATATTTCTCTTTCATAGCCACGAATGCCTGTTGTGCTGCATCTTCCGTCTTAAGTCCGGCATCGTATTTTTCTCTTGCTGCTACGGCACGATAATACGCCTGCTGAATATCCTTTTGGAGTTGAGTTTCAGTATCTTGAAGATTGAGTTTTGCACTTATTGCCTGAACCTTTGCCCGGCGCACTGCATTACGAGTGGAAAAAGCATCAAAAATCGGTATTGAAAGTGTAAAACCTAATGTTGTGGAATAGTTGTCACGCATCTGTTGTGAGAAAGTCTTGTTTTCAAGACCGCTCATATTGACGTAACTGCTTCCTACACCGAAGTTAAAAGATAATCTCGGTAAATATCCTGCTTTGGCAAGACTTACTTGCGCATCTGCAGCCTTAACGTTATTCCTTGCTACAAGAAGACCGTTGTTAATATTTTGTGCTTGAGAGTAAACATCTTCAGCAGAAGGGATTATAGGAGAAGATTCCGTAAGAGGTTCTATATCAAAGTTTTCAATATCAGTAAGTTGGAGCAGCTGTGCAAGGTCAAGTAGAGCAAGCTTGGCATCATTTTGATTGGTAGTGACGCTGAGTTCGTCCTGAGCAAGTTGCGCACGAGCCTGTATAAGGTCTATTTCAGCCACTTTGCCGGATTCAACAAGTGATTCCTGACGAGAAACTTCGTACTTCGAGAGTTCGGCTTGTTCTTTTGCAGTGTTCACAAGTTCTTTATAGTAAAGAGCTTGCAAATATTGACTGATGACATTAAGTGTCACGTTGTCCTTAGCGGATTCAAGTTGCAGAAGTTGTGACTGAAGGTTTATTTTAGCGTATTTGAGTTGTCTTACGTTTGAGAGTCCGTCAAATAGCGGCAGACTCATACTTGCACCCCATGAAAAACTTGAAGTATTACGGTTTTCGTAAGTATTTTCGTTTGTAAGACCGCGACCGAAGTTAAAACTTTGTGAAGCGTTTGCGCTCACGTTTGGCAAAAATGCATCTTTTGCCTCAGTCACGGAAAGTTCTGCAAGGTCTTTTTGCACTTGTGCATTTTTAACTGAAATACTGTGAGATACGGCATAGTTAATGCAGCTGTCAAGCGACCATTTGTCTTGCGCACCTGCCGCTACTGCGGCAAGTGCTATTATAGAGAGTGAAAATATTCGTTTCATAAGTCATCTGATATTAGTGTTGCATTTCAGCACCGCGGAGATTCATTGTTGAATCCACGCTTTGGTCAAGAACTTGGATATTAATACCGTCGCTTACACCTGTCTTGACAGGAATACGCCTGAATTTCTGCGTCTTAACAGAGTCTGTCAACTGATATACGAAGGTGCTGTCTCCTACGAACTCAATAACTCGTTCCGGGATAGTAAGTACGTTGGAAACCTTGGAGAGGATTACAGTGGCGTTTGCACTATATCCTGCACGGAGGTGAAGATTTTCATCTACTTTGATAGCGGCTTTTACTTCAAATGTATTGATACCGTTGTCTTCGGCTGCGATAGGTGAAATTTTTTCAATTACTGCATCAAGGTTGGAATCAGATATTGCACCGATAGATATTCGCATAGGCATTCCTTCTGACAACATATCCACCTCGGTCTCGTCAATTTTACCCTTGAAGATTATATCTTTCATATCTGCAACTTTAGCGATAGTAGTACCGTCATTCATCGTGTTGGCTTGGATTACTGAGCTACCTACTTTTACAGGGACTTCAAGAACAAGTCCTGTGATTGTGGCGCGGACGAGGGTATTACTTTGCTGTGCATCTTCCTTTGACACACCGTCTTTGATGATTGAAAGTGCATCTTCTGCTGCCTTGAGTTCTTCTTTTGCCTTATTATAAGCACTCAAGTCTTGTTCGTATTTTTCGCGTGACTCAAATTTCTTATCATAAAGCATCTTGGTGCGTTCGTATTCAAGACGTTTTTCTTCAAGGTCAAGTGATGCCACGCGTACACGATTTCGGGCAGAAGAAAGTTGTGACTCATCAGGGATAATCTTAATCTTTGCGATAATATCGCCTTCCTTGACTTCATCGCCCGGTTCTACATTTATTTCACTGATAATACCGGAAACCTGAGGTTTGATTTCGATTTCATCACGAGGCTCGATAGTTCCGGTAAGCACAGTTGTGCGTTCAATATCACCGAGAGTAGGCTTAACGAGTTCGTAAACAGGGTCTTTAGTCTGTGAGTTTATGAACAGATAGACGAATGTGCCGATGAAAATAGCGATTACTATTATCCACATTAAGATTTTGAAAAACTTTTTCATGACGTGTTATTATTTTTTTATTTATTATTCGATTGGAAATTATTTATCATTCATTGCTTCAATAGGCTTGATTTTCATCGTTTTCAGTGCAGGTATCAGTCCTGCTGCAGTTCCGAGTATCATAAATGTCACCATTATGGTAACTGCCTGTGAAAAGTATAGTTGGAAATGGGGTGTTGAAACCTCATTGGCGGTTAATTGCTGCGCAATGAATAGAACTATTGTTGCAAAACAAATACCTGCTATTCCTGCTACAAAGGTGAGTACCACTCCTTCGGAAAGTATCTGTGTGATTATGTCAAGCGGTTTGGCTCCGATTGCGCGACGGATTCCGATTTCTTGCGTGCGCTCTTTGACGATTACCCACATTATATTGCCGATTCCGATTATTCCGGCTAACAGGCTGCCTACACCTACGAACAATGCAAGTACCATAATACCGAGGAACAGGCTGTCAACCATCTCGAATTGTTGTGATATATCCCAAAAGCCTATCGCATTATCATCATCGGGGTGTATAGGGTGATTACGGCGCAAGATGCGGGCAATGCGCGGTTTCAGTGAAGTGGGAGATACGCCGTCTTTCACTTTCATCATCAGCCCGCCGATGTCATCTCCGAGGTTAAATGAGCGGCGCATTGTTGTTGACGGGATAAGGATTGACTCATCTATCTTGGCACTGATTTGGACTTCACTTGTCTGTCCTGCCACGCCTACTACGTAAAAGTATATTCCGGAAACTTTTACATATTTTCCTATCGGGGACTCGAACCCGAATATTTCGTCTGCCACTTTTTTACCTACTACACACACTTTTCGTTCTTGCTGACTGTCTGATGCATTAATAAATCTACCATTGTAAATCACCGGAAGCATTATTTCCGGATAGTCAGCATCTACACCCATAACTGTGGTGCTCGTGGAATTCTTACCATAAGAGGCGGTTACTCCGATATTGTATACCGACGTTTGTGCCACTACTTCAGGGATTGTATTTCTGATGCCGTCTGCGTCGGCTTGCACCAAGTCGTACTGTGTCCCCTTATTGAATCCTTTGTAAGACATTGTAGTTCTGCCCGGGAAAAGGACAGCGGTGTTCGTTGCAAAGCCGTCAAAGTTTCGCATCAACATATCTTTAAGACCGATTGCACCACCCCAAAGCATAGCGAGCATTGCCACGCCCCAGAAAATACCGAAGGCGGTGAGGAATGTCCTCGTCTTGTTTCGTGCGAGGGTAGCCCCGATTTCGGTCCAGTTGTCTATATCAAATATTGAAGTTTTCATTTTTGCAAAATAAGTTTTGGAAAAATATTATTCATCGCGCAGAGCCTCTACCGGTTTTACTTTTAGTGCCTTAAGTGCCGGGAAGAGTCCGGCAAGACAGCCTGACAGTATCAGTACCACTGTCACTTGGATTGCTATCGTAATGTCAACGGTTGGATTTGAAATACCTTTCATTTCTATCATTGATATTCCTTCCGTGGCTACAATCCCGAAAAATACACCTATATATCCGAATAGTCCCGTGATAGCCACACTTTCCATAAGGATTTGAGTCAATATATTTTTAGGCTTTGCTCCGATAGCACGCCGGATACCGATTTCGTGAGTACGCTCTTTTACGGATACGAACATTATATTGCTCACTCCCACGATTCCTGACAGCATTGTCAAAATACCTATTATCCATATCACGGCTTGAAGTATTCCCATAGCGCTTTGTGCCGTCAGGTACTGGTTAAATCTGTTCCAAACCCAAATTGCGGAGTTATCATCATAATTAAAGTTATGTACATTTGCAAGTGATTGACGGATATTTAGCTCTACTTTGTGACAATCTTCCTGAGTATAAACATCTTTAATGGTTACCGTAAGGTTATCCACATCGTCCTTATCGCCGTTTATCATTTTAGCCGTGGTGTAAGGAATAAATGTATCCTCTCCCCATTCCGGATCAAAAACGCCTATCACGGTAAATGAAAGTCCGCCCATCTCCACTATGCCTCCTACTATTTTCGTAGTGTCTTCGAAGAGGATATTGGCATTTTTACGCGTCAGCACTATCACTTTTCGCTTGTACTCCATATCGGCTTCATTGATGAATCTGCCTTCCGTTATTTCTTCACCTTGAAGTTTGAGATAAGAAGGATATACTCCGCGGTATCTTGCCGTGATATAATCGTGAGGCGTGGATATCACAGATGAACTTCCATTGATAAAAGATGTGACATCATCTATGTGTTCGCCTCCTTCACTCTTGATGTTCCCCGTATCTTTATTTTTGAGTTGGATTGTTCTGCCTTCTCTATAGCCGGCGTATGCCTTTGATGTACGACCGCCCCACACGGCTATAGTATTCGTGCCTCTATTACCCGGACTGTCTTCAAATCCGTTTGTCACTCCTCGTGCCATACCCAGAAGTATGATAAGCATAAAAATACCCCATGCCACGGATATGCCTGTGAGAAAAGTACGGAGTTTGTTATTTCTCAGCGTCTGGTATATTTCTCTGAATAAGTCAAACATAATCTTTATTCTTCTATAATACCGTCACTTATACGGATAATTCTGTTTGTCTGTGTGCCTACGCCCGGGTCGTGAGTGACAATGACGATTGTCTTTCCTGTGTCGGCATTTAAGTTTTTAAATATATTCATCACATCGTGAGATGTCTTGCTATCAAGAGCTCCTGTCGGCTCATCGGCAAGGATTATTGACGGATTTGTGATAAGTGCGCGCGCTATTGCCACACGTTGTTTTTGACCGCCGGAAAGTTCACTCGGCAAGTGGTGTGCACGGTCAGCGAGCCCCATACGGTCAAGTTGTTCCATTGCCATTTTATTTCTCTGACGACGGGAAACTCCCTGATAGAACAGTGGCAGAGCAACGTTTTCAAGTGCGTCTTTGTAATTGATAAGGTTAAACGACTGGAACACAAATCCTATCATCTTGTTTCTTAACTCCGCTGCCTTATTTTCACTCAGATTCTTGATAAGAAGCCCGTCAAGATAGTATTCGCCGGTGTCATAGTTGTCAAGGATACCCAAGATGTTGAGCAACGTGGATTTTCCGGAACCGGAAGCGCCCATAATTGACACTAATTCGCCCTTTTCCACATGCAGGTTTATTCCTTTAAGCACGTGCAACGGCACAACTCCGGGATACGTCTTGTTAATATCAATTAATTTAATCATTTTGTCACGATTTTTTTAATAATGATTGAAAAATTCAATAGCACAAAGTTAAATACTATATCGCCTTATAACTTAAAATTAAAGTTAATGCACGGCTCTTTTGTGTTATTTTTTCATATTAGACGTAGATTACTGTAAAGAAGTTACACCATTAACATTTTTTTTGATAGAAAATCCTCAAATGTTTCGCAAATTGGAAACAAAGTATTATTTTTGCATTAAAAATATTGTATCTATGACAACGTTTCAGCTTGCATTATTGGAAGAAGCTAAAATATTTCTTGAAAAGATATCGCCACAAGCTCGCACAAAAATATTATACAATATTTGGAGAGTTGCAGGTGGAGAAAGAAATAGTGAGCTCTTTAAAAAGTTAGAAAATTCTGAAGTTTGGGAATTTCGCACGCTCTATAATGGAATTGCATATAGACTTTTTGCTTTTTGGGATACGGAAGAACAAACTTTAGTTGTAGCCACACACGGTTTAATCAAAAAAACACAAAAGACTCCGAAAAAGGAAATAATGAGAGCTGAAGTCATTATGAAACAATATTTTGAACTTAAAGACAAATGATTATGAAACAAATGGGAAATATGAAACTTTATACCTTAGATGAAGTAACTGACGAACTCATCGGCAAAAAAGGTACTGCGGATAGAGATGAGTTTGACAATAACGTTGAAGAGGCTTTGCACGCATATAAAATTGGAGAAGCTATCAAAAAGGCTCGTATTATGCAAAATTTGACTCAAGAAGAACTTGGAAAGCGTATCGGTGTACAAAGAGCCCAAATTTCAAGGATTGAGAAAGGTTATAGCATAAGTATCCCAACTATGAGCCGCGTCTTTAAAGCACTTGGAATTGCCACTGCCACTTTGGATTTGGGAATTTGCGGCAAGGTTGCTCTATGGTAAATACACAGAATTCGAAATATTACAGACAATATCGTCAGAGTATTGCCTTTGAAATCCTTTAAGCACTTACTACACTATTTTATCACCGCAAGTCCGCCCTTAGCCGTTTCCTTGTATAGTGACGGTATGTCATGACCGGTTTGCTTCATTACCTCCACTATGCGGTCAAAAGATACGGAATGGTGACCATCGGAGAAGGCTGCGTAAAGATTTGCATCAAGAGCGCGTGCCGCTGCGTAGGCATTACGCTCTATGCATGGTATTTGTACAAGTCCGCAAACAGGGTCACACGTCAAGCCGAGGTGATGTTCAAGCCCCATTTCTGCAGAGTACTCTATTTGTGCAGGTGAACCGCCGAACAGTTGACTTGCTGCTGCCGCTGCCATTGCACATGCTACTCCCACTTCTCCCTGGCAACCTACTTCCGCTCCGGAAACTGATGCGTTCGTCTTTACCACATTACCGAATATCCCGGCTGTGGCAAGTGCTCGCAGAATTCGTTTTTCTGAAAAGTTCTTTGATGTATAAAGGTGATACAACACTGCCGGAACTATTCCGCTTGACCCGCACGTCGGCGCAGTGACAATTTTTCCTCCGGCTGCATTTTCTTCTGACACGGCAAGTGCGTAAGCGTAAACGAGTCCGCGCGATTTCAGATTACTGTTGTACCCCGCAGCATGAACATAGTACGTCACTGCTTTTCGTCTCACTCCGAGTCCGCCGGGAAGTACTCCTTCTGCTTCGATTCCTCGCTCTACCGCTTCTTTCATTGTGTTCCACACTTCTTGAAGATAATCCCACACACCCGGACCTTCGCATAAATCCACGTACTCCCAATAAGAATGCCCCGTATTTTCACACCAGTCCAGTATTTCCTTTATCGTGGACATCACATAGACATCATTTCCGGCACTCACTCGCTCGCCTTCGTGGCATATATCACCGCCGCCTATTGAAAACACCGTTTCGGTATCCGTCTCTTTACCCTCCGCATCGTATGACTTGAACGTCATACCATTCGGGTGAAATGGCAGGAAAATTTCCGGTTTCCATACTATATCCGTCGGTGCAACAGGAGCAAGAATATCAAGGATTGCCTTGTCCGTAAGGTGACCTTTACCCGTTGCAGCAAGTGAGCCGTAAAGTGTCACTTCAAAACGCCTTGCATCACCATGGCGAGAAGCAAAATTTTCTGCTGCCTTACGAGGTCCCATTGTGTGGCTGCTTGACGGACCGTAACCGATTTTGTATAGACGAGTTATTGATTCCATTATTCCATTCTTTTGACGGTTTTATAAAAGAAATATGCAAACGCTCCACCTGCGGGCAAGAGTGAAAAACTAAAACTCAATATCAGTCCGTAAATTCCAAGCCCGAAGGTAAATGCAAGAAGAAACGATGCCGGTATCCCGATGATTATATAACTCACAAATGCCACCCACAGCATCGGCATCACATTCCCCGTTCCGCGCAATGCACCTGAATACGTTATCTGAGTAGCATCACCGAGTTGATAGAGAAGTAGCGGCACTATCAATGTTAAAGTAGTTGTTATCACCAACTTATCCGTAGTAAATGCCGAAATAAGTTGTGTACCGAATATCACGAATACAATAGAAGATACCGCTGCAAGGAAAAGAATTATATGATATCCGGCGGCAGCAACCTTTTTCATCTGAACCTTATCACCAAGACCCGTAGCATTTGCCACAAGAACCGCCACTGCCGAGCCGAAACTGTAATATATACAGAAGCCGAGAGTCCCTACTATCACTATTATCTGGAAGGAGGCGAGGGCGATTGCGCCTATCCACCCTGCCATCACTCCGGCTATCGAAAACGAGCCGGATTCCATAGACATTTGCAACGATATAGGATAAGAAGTCACCGCCACTTTCTTGCAAGTAGCCGCAGACAATTTGCTCTGCAAAAAGCCCGCAGAGTAATCTTCATACTTCTTGACAGCAAAATATATAGCGATAATTATCACCGGACTGACTATGCGTGAAAAAAGTGTACTAAGTCCGGCACCCACAAGTCCCAATTCCGGAGCACCGAAATGTCCGTAAATCAGTGCATAATTACCTATTATATTCAGAACATTTGAAAGCAAAATGATCCACATCGGCATCTTTGAATTACCGATTGCGTATGACCATTGGGCAAACACGTTGAAAAGAGTATTCGGCAGAAGTGTTGACAGAATTATCAAGAAATATGGCTTTATCAGTGGCATTAATTCCTCAGGCTGTCCAAGATGCTCCACATTTGCATATATTATCCCGAGGATAAGGCAGATAGCCAATGTAAAAAGGACATTTACGCATAGAGCATTCCTCATCACCTTGCCTATCTCAAAATTTTCCTTACGGGCATAGAGAGCTGCCACGATAGGAGTAATACCGTAAGTAAAACCAAGACAAGCAAAATTCGCAAGATTAAATACACTGTTCACAAATGATGCCGAAGCAAGTGCCTCCGTGGAATAACGTCCCACCATTATATTATCTGCAAATGCCACTACTATCAGCCCCAACTGTCCGATTAATATCGGAAAGCCAAGCGTCAACAATTCTATATAATTATTCTTCTTTGCCATATCTTCTGCAAAGGTACGAATAATTTAGTATATAACGCACCACACCCCGACTTTACAAGCCGGGGTGTGGTGAATATAAGGTGTAAAATGTTGATTATTTGAATTTTGAGAAATCGGCATTTTGCATACTGCCTGTTTCAGAGAATGCTGTGTGGAATGAAAGGGCTGCAGCAAGTGTGTGTGGTGTCTGACCGCCTTTGCCGAGTTTGAGATAATCCCAGAGGAGTTCTTTGTACATCGGGTTTGCACAGTTTTCAATAATTGTCTCAGCACGTTGTACAGGGTCTTTTGCACGAAGGTCAGCTATACCTTGCTCTGTGATAAGAATATCTACCGAGTGTTCTGAATGGTCTTCGTGGGCTACCATCGGCACAATGTTACTAATAAGTCCGCCCTTTGTGATTGACGGGCATGAGAAGATTGAAATGTATGCGTTACGAGTGAAGTCTCCTGAACCACCGATACCGTTCATCATCTTGGTGCCGAGTACGTGTGTTGAGTTAATGCCGCCGAAGATGTCGGCTTCAAGGGCGGTGTTCATTGCGATAACGCCTATACGACGGATAACTTCCGGATTATTTGAAATTTCAGCAGGACGAAGTACGATTTTATCGTGGAAGAAACTCATATCCTTGAATAACTCTTCTTCTACGTCATCACTGAATGTCATAGAGCATGTGCTGGCAAAGGTACATTTACCTTTCTTCATAAGTTCAAGCACTGCATTTTGCATCACTTCAGTGTACATCATGAACGGTGGAAGTTCCGTGCTTTCGCCAAGGTCATAAAGGACAGCGTTTGCAACATTTCCTACTCCTGACTGAAGTGGTAAAAATTCCTTAGGAAGTTTACCGGACTTATATTCGTGAAGGAGGAAGCGAACAACGTTTGCACCGATTTGTTTTGAAATTTCATCAGGCTCTGTGAAAGGCTTTACACCATCGTATGATTTGGTACGTACAATACCTACAACCTTATTCGGGTCTATTTTCAAAGTAGGGCGACCGATTTTGTCACTTGCCTTGTAAATAGGAATTTCACGGCGGTAAGGAGGGTCTTGCAGCATCACTACGTCGTGCATACCGTAAAGTGACTTCGGTAATGCCTCATTAAGTTCGATGATGATTTTGTCTGCAAGAGCAGCGTAAGTAGGAGTATTGCCGAGTCCGGTACCGAGGAGTACTTCACCGTCGGGTGAAATTTCAGCAGCTTCTATAATAGCAAAATCCACTTTTCCGTAAAAACCGTAACGCACTTCCTGTGCCATCTCTGAAAGGTGACGATCAAAGTAGTGTGCATCGTGGCTGTTAATACGTTTACGCAAGTCCGGCACATTCTGGTAAGGTGCACGCATATTGATAGCATTAGCACGGGACAAAGCACCATCTGCATGGTCACTTGTTGATGCACCTGAGAAAATATTCACTTTGAAAGGTCGTCCTTCAGCATGTTCTTTTTCGGCTTTCTTAGCGAGTGCCTCAGGTACTGCCTTAGGTGTACCGGGCGCTGTGAAGCCGGAAAAACCTATAGTAGCGCCATTGTTTATCATTGACGCAGCTTCTTCAGCAGTAATAAAGTTGAATGACATAATTTTCGGTATAGATATATAATTTTTATTTATTTACACACCAATTTATTTGTGTCTGAGGATTGGTTTTAGTAATTTTGCACAAAAGTAATAATTTTGAATTGAATTGCAAAAACAATTCTTTTTTTATGGCGAAAATTTAATATTGCAATGAATAATACTCCGGAACTCCACGACAATGATAGTCGTAAACTTTATATTGAAACGTATGGTTGCCAGATGAATGTGGCAGATAGTGAAGTAGTTGCGGCCATACTTGGTATGGCAGGATACGAGATGACTGAAAATATTGAAGATGCTGATGCTATCCTGTTGAACACTTGTTCTATCCGTGACAATGCGGAGCAAAAAATCGTTTCTCGTCTTACATATCTCGCATCACTTCGCCGTAAGCGCGGCAAAAAACATAAACTGATCGTGGGAGTTATCGGTTGTATGGCAGAGCGTGTACGTGACGTGCTTATTAATGACCACGGCGTTGACGTCGTAGCAGGACCGGACAGCTATATGGATCTGCCAAGCCTCTTCGCTGCCGCAGAAAATGGTGAAACCGCTATCAACGTTAACCTCAGCACTACGGAAACTTACCGCGACGTTATCCCTGTCCGCATCGGTGGAAATCACATCAGCGGATTTATATCCATCATGCGTGGCTGCAATAATTTCTGCTCTTACTGTATCGTGCCTTACACTCGCGGACGTGAAAGAAGCCGTGAAGCGGAAAGTATTCTCAACGAATTGGCAGACTTGAGAAAACGCGGATTTAAGGAAGTTACTCTGCTCGGTCAAAACGTAAACTCCTACCGCTGCACGAAGGAAAACGGTGAGGTAATAGACTTTGCACACCTCCTCGCTATGGTAGCGGAAGCAGCACCGGATATGAGAGTTCGCTTCACCACATCGCACCCTAAGGATATGAGCGATGACACAATCGCCACTATTGCCAAGTACCCTAACATCTGTAATCATATCCACTTACCGGTACAGTCCGGCTGCAACTCCGTGCTTAAGAATATGAACAGAAAATACACTCGCGAATGGTACCTCGACCGTATTGCCGCCATACGCCGTATGATTCCGGATTGCGGAATTTCTACAGATATGTTCACAGGATTCTACAACGAGAGCGAAGAAGATTTCCAAGAGACACTTTCACTGATGCGTGAAGTTGGCTTTGACTCTTCATTCATGTTCAAATACTCTGAACGCCCCGGCACACTCGCATCTCGCGAGATGAAAGACAACGTTCCGGAAGACGTAAAAATTGACCGTCTTAACCGTATGATTGCCCTTCAAAACGAATTATCATTAGCCTCTAACAAGCGGGACATCGGTAAGACTTTCGAAGTTCTCGTAGAAGGCGTTTCCAAGAGAAGCACTGCACAAATGGTTGGTCGTACTCAGCAGAACAAGACCGTAGTATTTGACCGCGGTGATGCCAAAGTTGGAGACCTCGTCCCTGTCACCATTGACGAAGTTTCCTCCGCCACTCTTATAGGACATATTCAGAAATAACACTGCGATGAGCAACGCTAAACTATATCTCTTCCCTGTGCCGTTGTCCCCTGACACCACACAGAAAGTCCTCCCGGGCTTTAACACGGAAATCTTGCGGGAAATAAAATATTTCATCGTGGAAAATATCCGTTCCGCACGCCGTTTCCTCAAGCAGTGTGATAAATCAATTGATATTGACACCCTCACCTTCTTCACGCTCAATGAACAGACCAAACCTGCAGAAATGCCGGAAATGATTGTTCCGCTGGAGCAAGGTCATTCTATGGGCGTAATTTCGGAAGCAGGCTGTCCCGCAATTGCAGACCCCGGAGCAGACGTGGTGGCTATTGCACAGAAAAAAGGAATTGAAGTAGTACCGTTAGTTGGACCGTCAAGCATACTGATGTCGCTGATGGGCTCCGGATTTAACGGACAAAGTTTCGCTTTCAACGGCTACTTACCCATTGACAAAGGTGCAAGAGCAGCAAAAATGAAAGAACTCGAGCGACGAATTATTCGTGAGCGACAAACTCAGATTTTTATTGAGACTCCGTACCGTAACAATAAACTGATAGCAGAACTCTCCACATCACTTCAGCCTAATATGCTCCTCTGCGTTGCCTCAGACATCACAGGAGAAAAACAAAGTATTATCACCCGGAAATTGTCATGGTGGAGCAAAGCCAAATACAACTACGATAAAACCCCTACAATATTTTTACTATTTTCAGAATAAACTCAATATTCACTTATGCCGCGTATAAAGATAAATAATAACGGAGGTCCTTCAATTTTTGATTACCTTGACAAGATAGAATCTACTCCTGTACAAGAACCTCAAAAGTTGTTTTTTATTTCATTTGGTAGCGGAAGCAGCGGTAACTGTGAATATATAGGTGATAAAAATCAGGGATTACTCATAGATGCCGGTGTCAAGCCGGAAAACGTAGTTCCGGTGATAAAACGCTACGGGATATCTATGTCCTGCATCAAAGCCATTCTCCTCACGCACGACCATGCGGACCACGTCCGTTATGCCTACAAGTTCGTGAAGAAATATCCGCATATTGCTGTGATATGCACCCCTAAATGTCTCAGCGGAATTTTCCTGCGCCACAGCCTTACTCCTCGACTCAGAGATTACCACCGCCCCATCTTCATAGAGACACCGATTACGGTAGGCAACTTCAAAGTAACAGCATTTACCACTCTGCACGACAGCAAAGACAGCGTTGGCTTTTACATTGAAGCTGCAGGAATTAAATTCGCCATTGCCACGGACTTAGGGCGCATCAGCGACAGAGTGGACTATTACCTCCGACAAGCGAATTACATCATGCTTGAGTCTAACTACGACGAGTATATGCTCACTCACGGCAAATATCCGCTACACCTGCAAGCAAGAATAATGAATGAAACAGGACACTTGGACAATAAAGCCGCTGCTGCATATATTGCACAAATTTACACTCCTAAACTATCCCACGTATTCCTCTGTCACCTTTCTCACGACAACAACACGCCGGAAATAGCACTTGAAGAAATGCATAAGGCACTGACGGCTGCCGGTATAACAATGGGAGACGCATCTGAATCGCTTGAATCCCGAGAAGCAGACCTCCAAGTATTCGCACTCCCACGATTTGACCCAAGTCCGTTATTCGTCCTTGAACCAAAGGAATAAAAGAAAGTCGGAGACTTTCGGCTGTGGGAAACACCGTATAAGCACGAAGTGCGCCATGCGGTGACACAATACCCCACTCCACACTCGCACGTCGGCGACGTGCGGTCTATCCCTGATACTAAAGAAGTATATATGCAAAGAGCCTCGGCGAGGCTCGGCTGTAGGAAACACCGTATAAGCACGTAGTGCGCCATGCGGTGATAGATACCCCACTCGATTCGCACCTCGGCGAGGTGCGGTCTATCCTGATACTAAAGAAGTTATATATGCAAAGAGCCTCGGCGAGGCTCGGCTGTAAGTAACACCGTATAAGCACGAAGTGCGCCATGCGGTGATAGATACCCCACTCAATTCGCACCTCGGCGAGGTGCGGTCTATCCTGATACTAAAGAAGTTATATATGCAAAGAGCCTCGGCGAGGCTCGGCTGTAAGTAACACCGTATAAGCACGAAGTGCGCCATGCGGTGACAGGATAGCCACCTACCACCACTCGCACCTCGGCGAGGTGCGGTCTATCCTGATACTAAAGAAGTTATATGTGCAAAGAGCCTCGGCGAGGCTCGGCTGTAGGAAACACCGTATAAGCACGAAGTGCGCCATGCGGTGACAGGATAACCACCTCCCCCCACTCGCACCCCGGGGAGGTGCGGTCTATCCCTGATACTAAAGAAGTTATATATGCAAAGAGCCTCGGCGAGGCTCGGCTGTAGGAAACACCGTATAAGCACGAAGTGCGCCATGCGGTGACAGGATAGCCACCCACCACCACTCGCACCTCGGCGAGGTGCGGTCTGTGGTAGAGAATAAGACCAAAAAATTTTCTTTAACACTTTCGGCAACAAAATCAAGTCATATCACACTGTATCTCAACACATTACCATCTCATAATATTTTCCCCACTTTGTAATATATTAGAGCATGCACAGACTCATTACAGAGAAAAAACGGCAATATTGCCATTTTTTCTCAATAGAAAGCACACCATATTCAAATTATCATTAAATTTGCAGAGAAAAACCGGCAATATTGCCAAAAAATCTCAATATAAAATATTATGATAGTACGAAGAGACTTCTATTTACAACAACTTATTGCCGGCAACAATAACGGATTGATAAAAATAGTCACAGGTATTCGTCGTTGTGGAAAATCATATCTGCTTTTCAAATTATTTCCAGAACATCTGAAAAATATCGGCATCAAAGATGACCATATAATAAAGATTGCACTTGATGATATTGAAAACACAGAACTTCGCCAACCGCTCACACTGTATCGCTTTATTAAATCACAAATGACCGATAACAACTTGTATTACATTCTTCTTGATGAAGTACAACTCGTCCCGAAATTCGAAGAAGTCCTGAATAGCCTGCTACGTATTGACAATGCCGATGTATATGTCACCGGAAGCAATTCAAAGTTTCTTTCAAGTGACATAATCACGGAATTTCGCGGTCGTGGTGATGAAATTCGTTTATATCCTTTATCACTCTCGGAATATTGCGAAGGGACCGGACTACGCCCGACTGATGCTTGGAAAGATTATTACACATTCGGAGGGTTGCCACATATACTATCACTTGAAACAGATAAAAAGAAAATTGACTATCTCACAAAACTATTTGAAAGTGTATATCTGATAGACATTCTTGAACGTCATCGCATTAAGAATAAAGCGGAATTTGAAGAACTTGTCAGAATAGTCGCTTCGGGCATCGGCGCACCTACAAACACCTCTAAATTATCCAACACGTTCAAGAGCATTAAGAACGTAAGCATAAGTACAAACACCATAGACAAATATCTCGGATATATGGAAGATGCCTTTATCTTGGAAAAGGCTACGAGATACGACATTAAAGGTAAAAAATACATTGGCAGTTTATCTAAATTTTATTTCACCGATTTAGGACTTAGAAACGCAATTCTTGGATTGAGACAACAAGAAGAAAGCCACATTATGGAAAATATCATCTACAATGAGTTACGCCGCAGAGGTTGTAAAGTTGATGTTGGACTTATTGAACAACGATACATTGACAAAAACTGTAAGTGGCAAAGAAAACAACTCGAAGTAGATTTTGTAGTAAACGAGGGGAGCAAACGATATTATATACAATCTGCCCTGGCTATGCCGAATGATGAAAAGCGGAAACAGGAATTAGCATCATTACTCAGAATCAATGATTCATTTAAAAAAATAGTGATAGTAAAAGATGACATTAAGGCTTGGACTGACGACAATGGTATCCTTACAATCGGACTTATTGAATTTCTGACGGATAGCAATAGTATTTTTACGGCATAATCATTTTACAGAGAAAAAACGGCAATATTGCCAAAAAATTTCAATACATTTTCTTTTTGCCATTGAAGCCCTTTTAGCCCTTTAACTTCCAGTCAAAAAAAAAGCCCGCCCCACGACAGTGAGACAGGCTCTTGTTATTGTTGGAAATATTTATTCACCCTTATTGAAAAGCCCTTTGATAGAGCCTATTGAAGACAATATTCCGGAAGCCTCGTAAGGAATATATACAGTCTTATTATCCTTGCCCGATACCATCTCCTGAAGTGCCTCAATATACTTCACGGCAAGCATATAAGTAGCAGGATCCGTGTGCGTATCCTTTATAGCCTCCGCCACACGACGTATCGCCTCCGCCTCTGCCTCTGCACGGAGAATCTGAGCCTTAGCCTCACCTTCCGCACGGAGAATTTCAGCCTGACGAATAGCTTCTGCAGCATTAATTTCTGATTCTCTTTCACCCTCGGAACGCAAAATGCGTGACTTCTTTTCGCCCTCGGCATTCAAGATTTCAGCACGACGGTTTCGCTCTGCCTGCATCTGTTTTTCCATTGCCTCGCGAACGCTTTCAGGAGGAGTAATATCCTGTAGTTCAACACGATTAACCTTCACACCCCACTTATTCGTAGCATCATCAAGGATAGCCTGCAAGCGAGAGTTGATAGTATCGCGGGACGTAAGAGTTTCATCAAGTTCAAGTTCACCGATTACGTTACGCAAAGACGTCTGTGTCAACTTCTCTATTGCATTAGGAAGATTGTCTATTTCGTAAACTGCCTTCTTGGGATCTACAATTTGGAAATAAAGCAAAGCATTAATTTCAGTTGTTACATTATCCTTAGTGATAACCTGCTGAGAAGGGAAATCGTAAACCTGTTCGCGCAAGTCAATGACTGCAGTAGAATACATTCTTACTATCGCCCTTTTGTAAGGACCGCTTTCCACCTTGCGGATATACACCGTCTTAGCCTTATCAATAAAAGGCAGTATTAAATTCAAACCCGGATTAAGGACACTGTGAAAACGTCCCAATCGTTCTATAACTCGTGTCTCCGACTGCGGAACCACAATCACTCCGTTCATCACGATGATTAGCACAATCACTACGAGAAGAGCGAGAAAAATAATAGTTTCTATACTCATAATATTAAATTTAAAAATTAATCCTTCACATTTTCCACTATCAAGACAATAGAATCGTACCCCGTCACTACGAGGCGTTCTCCTTTCATTATCTGACTGCGATTTTCACGGCGTATCTGCCAGTTATCACCATCAATTTTAACTCTTGAAAGTCCGTTTTCATCGGAATCGCAGCTTGCTATAACTTCCTTGCCGACAAGAGCATCTATATTGCTTACATACTCCGGACCGGAAGTCTTTTCAAGGTGCTTTTTCATCATCGGCTTAAAACAGATAAAAGTGACTATTGAACCTACTGCCAACCCTACTATCTGCGCCGTCAGCCCGAAACCTGATGCACTAAGAATTATTGCCACCACACTGCCGCCTGCCATTGCAAACATTGCAAAAGTATTGGTCAGCAACTCAAGTACTACGAACACAGCTGTGATTATCAGCCAAAATTCCCATGTGCTTATTATATCCAACATATCCATAGCCGTTTTATGTCTTTACGTTTGTTTCCACAAAGATATTTATTTTTTGTGAATAACAATCAAATTACTGTTAAAATCAGTGACAAAATAATTATTTTTCTCGACTAATACTCGTATTTAGATAAATTCTGCGTAAATTTGCACAATTATAACAATTTTTACATCACTTATTCATTCATCATGAAAATCATAGCACGCCTTTTGGCTGAAAAACTATTGAGTATCAAAGCAATAAAGTTACAACCTATGAATCCTTTTGTCTGGGCTTCAGGCTGGAATTCTCCTATCTACACCGATAACCGCAAGACGTTGTCGTACCCGGAAATTCGCAACTTTATTAAAGTGGAACTCAGCAGACTTATCCTTGAAAATTTCGGAGAAGTTGAAGCCGTTGCCGGCGTTGCAACTGGTGCTATCGCTCACGGTGCACTTGTCGCTGACAATCTTGGATTACCTTACGTTTACGTCCGTTCTACTCCTAAGGACCACGGACTTGAAAACCTCATCGAAGGTAACCTTAAGCCGGGACAGAAAGTAGTGGTGATTGAAGACTTGGTATCTACAGGTAAAAGTTCACTCAAAGCCGTTGACGCTATCCGTCTTGCCGGCTGCGAAGTTCTGGGTATGGTTGCTATCTTCTCTTACGATTTCCCTATCGCTACAGAAAAGTTCAAGGAAGCTGGTGTGAAGCTCTTCACCCTCAGCGATTACAACGCTATGCTTGAAGTAGCTCTTGACACTGACTACATCAAAGAAGCTGATGTCGAAACACTCCGCGAATGGCGTACCGACCCTGAGAACTGGGTGCCTGCCAACTAATTTTTATAACCTATTTTTGAATTTTATTTTTTAACCCGATATGGCAAAATATACCGGTAAAACCACTGTCGTCAATCAGTCTGCACAGGACCTCTTTGACAAATTCAGCAATCTGCAAAATCTTCAAGAACGTCTCGAGACTCTTCCTGAAGACGTTAAAGCTAAAATGGGCACTATCCGTTTCACTGAGGACAGCATCATTATCGTAACTCCACAAGTTGGTGAAGTCGCTCTCAAAATTAAGGAACGCATTGAACCTTCTAAAATCGTGTTCTGTACTGTCAGCTCTCCTGTGCCTCTCGAACTTAGCGTAAACTTCAATGCCATCAATGAAAACAGCACTGAAGTAAGCACCGCTATTGAAGTGGATATACCTATGATGCTTCGTCCTGTCATCGGTCCTCAGCTCCAAAAGGCTGCCGACGGATTCGGTGAAACACTGAGCAAATTTTACGAATAACATTAATTGCTTTACACTATGGCTCGAAAACTTTGGGAAAAAGATACCGCCGTTGACCACGACGTAGAACTTTACACCGTCGGTCGTGACCGTGAAATGGACCTTATGCTCGCTCCTTACGACGTGTTGGGCTCTATTGCACACGTCACTATGCTTCAATCCATCGGACTTCTCACCCAAAGCGAAAAGCAAGTGATAATCCAAGAACTTAGAAATATCTATCACTCCGCTGTCAACGGCGATTTCGTGATTGAAGAAGGTGTGGAAGACGTTCACTCACAAGTAGAACTTAACCTCACTCGAAAACTCGGAGACATCGGTAAAAAAATTCACTCCGGACGTTCAAGAAACGACCAGGTCGCAGTAGATCTGAAACTCTTTATTCGTTCAAGAATAGAAACCGTCACTACTGCCGTAGAACGTCTTTTTGACGCTCTTCAATGCCAAAGCGAGCTCCATAAAGACGTTATTATTCCGGGGTACACACACCTGCAAGTGGCTATGCCCTCATCTTTCGGACTTTGGTTCGGAGCATACGCAGAGTCACTCGTTGATGACCTCACTATGCTACTTTCGGCTTACCGAATATCGAACAGAAACCCGTTAGGCTCTGCCGCCGGCTACGGCTCATCATTTCCTCTCGACAGAGAAATGACAACCAAGCTGCTCGGCTTTGATTCAATGAACTACAACGTAGTTTACGCACAAATGGGACGCGGGAAGACGGAAAGAATTGTGTCACAAGCTCTGTCTTCCATTGCTGCCACTGTAGGCAAACTCGCTTTCGATGCGTGCCTGTTCAACTCCCAAAACTTCGGATTTATAAAACTCCCTGACGAGTTTACCACAGGTTCATCAATTATGCCACACAAGAAGAACCCTGACGTTTTCGAACTCACAAGAGCCAAATGCAACAAACTTCAGGCGCTTCCGGTGGAAATAACTCTCATCACATCAAATCTCCCATCAGGATATTTCCGCGACTTGCAGCTCATAAAAGAAAATTTCCTGCCCGCATTTGACGAAATAGAGTCAATACTTGCCATGGTGACACGTATGGTGGAAGGAATGAAAGTCAACACCGACATTGCCGACGATGACAGATACAAGATGATGTATTCTGTTGAAACGGTAAACAAACTCGTGCTTAACGGTACTCCATTCCGTGACGCCTACCTCAAAGTGGGCAGAGATATTGAGCACGGAGATTTTGTCCCGGAAAAAGACATCAATCACACTCACCCGGGCTCTATCGGAAACCTCTGCACGGACCGTATCCACGCACTTATGGAGCAAACCATTGCAGAATTTAACTTTAACGCATACCACAACGCTTTTGACACACTTATAAATGGAAAAGATATTTAAAATATTATTATCTGCAGTCATAGCACTGTCATTTTCGTCGTGTCACAGCATTGATGACGACCGTCTTCCCCCTGCTCCGGTACGCTTGAATTTCAACACCGTAGCGGACTGGAACCTGTACGGAAACCCGGCAGCACTGCAGTACGTCATCTTTATAAAAGAACAGCGTATTCCCGCCAATTACAATTACTCCGCTATTTCGGAAACAGGCTACGGAGGCATACTCCTCGTCGGCGACTCCTTCGGTATGCCGATTGCCTACGACCTCGCCTGTCCCGTTGAAATGAGAAAAGACACAAGGATAAAAGTTGACACCGAAAAAAACGAAGCATACTGTCCTAACTGCGGCAGCCGTTACGACATCTTCGCTAATTACGGTAGCCCTCTCTCAGGTAAAGCAGCAGAATTAGGCTACGGATTACAAAAATACTACGTTGGCGCGGGAGCCGCCGGCGAGTATATGGTAATCACGAGAAAATAATACATACCTACCTAACAAATTCAATCAATTTTTTTACTAACCCATTTAAAACAATTAATTTACAAAATGGAAAGAGAATTTATCATTCAAATCATCGGTTGGGCAGCATCAATCTGCCTCGTTTTGGGATACCTCCCACAAGCATTCCACACTATCCGCACTCGCGACACTGACGGTATCGCCCTCCCTACATTCCTCCTCATCGGCATCGGCGGTATCTTCTTCGTAGTTCAAGGTTTTATGCTTGACAACGCACCACTCTGGGTAACCAATGCCATCACAACTATTTCAAGCGCAATCGTTTTCGGCATTAAGATTTACAACGATTATATCAAGAAGAAATAATCCAATTATACCATCGATTTTTTAATCCGACTTTACTATGAACCCTGAAATTGCACGCATCAACGAACTGAGGGACGAGTTAAACCGCCACAATTACAACTATTACGTGGCTAATAACCCTACCATATCGGACTTTGAATTCGACGCTTTGATGAAAGAACTTCAGACACTTGAAGCAAAGCACCCCGAAGCGTTTGACCCTCTATCCCCTACTCAGCGTGTTGGCAGCGATATCACTAAAGGGTTCACACAAGTTCGCCACGAAAAACAAATGCTCTCGCTGAGCAACACTTACTCCGTGGCTGAAGTTGATGACTTCATAAACCGCACACGACAGGCACTCCAAGTTCCGGACGTGACTCTCGTGGGCGAAATGAAGTTTGACGGTACTTCTATTTCCATAACTTACGAAAACGGAAGACTCGTCAGAGCCGTTACGCGCGGCGACGGTACTGTCGGCGATGACGTTACGGAAAATGTTAAGACTATCCGCAGTATTCCACTACAACTCCCTAAGGGCGATTGGCCTGAAAAATTCGAAGTACGCGGAGAAATAGTCTTGCCTTGGGACGCTTTTGACCGTCTTAACAAGGAAAGAGAATTTAACGAAGAACCACTTTTCGCTAATCCCCGAAATGCTGCCTCAGGTACGCTGAAAATGCAAAATCCGGCGGAAGTGGCACGGCGCGGACTTGACGCGTGGTTCTACTATCTGCTCGGCGACAATTTACCGGCTGACAACCATTTTGACAATATGGCTGCCGCTCGTCGCTGGGGATTTAAAGTGTCTAAAATTATGAAACGACTGCACTCCATAAAGGAAGTTGACGAATTCATTTCGTATTGGGACACTGAAAGAAAAACACTGCCCGTTGCTACTGACGGACTCGTTTTCAAAGTTGACTCGCTACGTCAGCAATTAAATCTCGGAGCTACTGCAAAATCGCCTCGATGGGCTATCGCTTACAAGTTCCAAGCGGAGCGTGCGCTGACTCGACTCAAATCCGTTTCTTTTGAAGTGGGTAGAACAGGCGTTATAACCCCTGTTGCAAACCTTGAGCCGGTACTCCTTTCCGGCACTATCGTAAAACGTGCCTCACTGCACAATGAAGACATTATCCGCCAACTCGATATTCACGACGACGACATGGTGTACGTGGAAAAAGGCGGTGAAATTATCCCTAAAATCACAGGAGTGGACACTGACAGCCGAAATATGTTCTCCACACCTGTCACATTTGTTTCGCACTGCCCGGCCTGTGGCACTCCACTTTTAAGAATCGAAGGTGAAGCCGCATGGGTATGCCCTAACAAATACGGCTGTCCGCCACAAATTGCCGGCAGAATTGCACACTTCGTATCAAGAAAGGCTATGAATATTGACGGTATCGGTGATGAGACCGTTGACCAACTCATTGCGGCAGGACTTCTCAAAAATATTGCCGACCTTTACGACCTTAAAGCCGACCAACTTATGGGGCTTGAAAGATTTGCTGTCAAAAGCACCATAAAACTCATTGAAGGAATTAAGGACTCAAAAAATATTCCATTTGAAAGAGTTCTATTTGCACTTTCCATTCCGGGCATAGGCGAAATAAGCGCTAAAAAACTCGCGCGTGCCGTCAAAAACATTGACAACCTTATATCTATGCCTCTCGAGCAATTAACCGCCATAGAGGACATCGGAAGCGGCTTGGCTGCCAATATTAAAGAATACTTCGATGACGAAAACAATAAAGTCATCATCGAACGCCTCAGAGCCGCCGGATTACAATTCGAAATCGCACAAGACACAAACACTGAAACAAGCGATAAACTAACCGGCAAAACTATCGTAATAAGCGGAACATTCAGCCGGCACTCTCGCGACGAATACAAAGCAATTATAGAGCAAAACGGAGGTAAAAATTCCGGCTCTATTTCCAAGAAAACATCATTCATTCTCGCCGGTGAAAATATGGGACCCGCTAAAGCCGAAAAAGCAAATTCCCTCGGCATTCCACTCATCAGCGAAGATGATTTCCTGCAGATGATTCAATAAATCCCCATTAAGCCCTCAAAGCCCTTGAGGGCTTTTTTTTAGTCCTTTTCGCCTTCTTTGCCTTTTCGCCCTTTTCATCAAACAAAAACGGCCACGCCCGAAGGCGCAGCCGTTTCATATTTGATGAAAACTATTTTCTATTAGTTCTTCTTACGAGTTACGAGGTAAGCAACCGGAGAAGCGATGTAGATAGTAGCAAGAGTACCAATTACAACACCGAGAGTCATAGCGAAGATGAAACTACGGAGGCTGTCACCACCAAGGATAAGGATACAGAGCAATACGAGTAATGTTGTACCTGATGTCATGATAGTACGGCTCAATGTTGAGTTGATTGACTTATTGACAGTGTCATAGAAGCCGAGTTTCGGATAGAGACCAAGGTTTTCACGTACACGGTCAAAGACTACCACAGTATCGTTAATCTGATAACCGATCACTGTCAAGATTGCAGCGATGAAGTTTTGGTCAACTTCCATTGCGAATGGAAGAATACCCCAGAAGAAGCTGTAGATACCGATAATTGAGAATGCTGTGAATGCTACGGCTGAAAGTGCACCGAGTGAGAAGGCTACGTTGCGGAAACGAACGAGAATGTAAAGGAACATTGCAAGGAGTGAAAGAGCCACTGCGATGTATGCTTCGTTACGCATATCGTTTGCAACTGTAGGACCTACCTTCTGTGAAGAAAGGATACCTTGAGTATCATCTGTTGCAGAGAAGTTTGCAAGTGGCATATCGTCGGCAATGTATTTTTGATCTTTACATACCTTGTAAAGCTTCTCAACAATTTCCTGTTCTACACCTTCAGTTTCGTTTTGAATCTTATAGTTAGTAGAAATACGTACTTGATTTGAGCTTTCGATAGTAATTACTGATACTGCTGAACCTGCGAATTCCGGTTCAAGAGCCTTTTGAAGTTCTACAGTATTTACAGACTTTTCAAATTTCACTACGTAGTTACGACCACCTGAGAAGTCAATACCTTGATTCAAGCCGCGGCCGAAGAGTGAAACGATTACTGCTACTACGAATACTGCTACTATAATGAAACTTACCTTACGTTGTGCCAAGAAGTCAAATGATGTATTCTTGAGTACATTGCGTGAAAGTTTTGTTTCGAATTGAAGTGTCTGGAATGATTTTGCTTTGCCACCTACGATGAATACGATACGTGTCAAGAACACTGCTGTGAAGAATGAGCAGATAATACCGATAATCAATGTAGTTGCGAAACCTTTGATAGGACCCGTACCGTAAAGAAGGAGGATAAGACCTGTGATTACTGATGTCAAGTTAGAGTCAAAGATTGCTGAGAATGCATTGCTGTAACCGTCTGCGATTGCATTTCGTACTGTCTTACCGGCACGAAGTTCTTCCTTCGTACGCTCGAAGATAAGCACGTTTGCGTCAACTGCCATACCAAGTGCAAGAACGATACCTGCGATACCGGACATTGTAAGCACTGCCTGGAATGATGCAAGAATACCGAATGTGAAGAACAAGTTACATAGAAGACCGAGGTCGGCTACAAGACCCGGAATAATTCCGTAGTAGCATACCATGAATATCATCAAAAGCACGAGGGCGATAATGAATGATATGAATCCTGCTTGGATTGCTTGTTGACCAAGTGACGGACCGATTACCATGTCTGAAATGATATCTACCTTTGCAGTCATCTTACCGCTCTTGAGGACGTTTGCCAAGTCTTGTGCTTCATCTACTGTGAAGTGACCGGTGATTTGTGAACGTCCGCCTTCAATTGCATTGTTTACGTTAGGGAATGAATAAACTGCATCATCAAGAAGGATTGCGATTGCTTTACCGATATTGTTTGCTGTGATACGCGCCCATTGTTTTGCACCTTCGTTGTTCATTGTCATTGACACAACGTTTCCTTGGAAGTTATCAACGTCGGCAGATGCTGATACTACGCAAGAACCGTCAAGGGCAGGTTTGCCGTTTGAAGTCTTAAGTGCAATAAGTTGGTAAAGGTCAGCGTGAGTTTTCTTACCTGATACAGTATCATTAAATTCTACGGACTCAGGCTTAACTGTCCAGCGGAGTTTAAGATTTGAAGGAAGTTTGCTCTTTGCTTCAGATGTATTCAAGAGTGAATCGATTGTTTCACGATACTTGCCGAGTGCATAGCCTACGATAGGAGAAGCACCGTTTGATACATTAAGGAAGTAATTGAAAAGACCTACACCGCCGTTCTTTTCATTGCCGCGGATAGCGAGGTCAGCTTGTTGCAAACCGCCGATTACGTCAGAAGCCTTGTAAGTTTCGTAGAACTCAAGGTTTGCTGCACGTTGAAGCAAGTCACGTACACGTTGGTGATCCTTAACACCCGGGAGTTCAAGAAGAATCTGACCGTCTTTACCTTGAAGTACCTGAATATTAGGAGAAACAACACCGTAAGCATCAATACGGCTGCGAAGCACGTTTGTTGCAGAGTTGTTTACACGATCCTTAACTTCTTGCTTTAATGTTTTAGCAACTGACTTATCGTCATCACCACGCTTAACAATGCCGTTAAATACTACTGAGAAGTCTGCGTTAGGATTAAGTTCACGGTACTTGCGTGTGAACACACCTACGTAATCTTCTTCAATGTGATGACCGATAATTGAATCTGAATAAGCAAGAGCGTTGTCAAAGGCTTCATCAGGGTCTGCGTTCTTCATTGAACGAAGAATATCAGGCATTGACACCTGAAGAATTACGTTCATACCACCCTTGAGGTCAAGACCGAGTCCTACGCCCCATTTTTGTACTTCAGAGAATTTGTAACCCAAGAATACGGGTTCTTTGGCAAGAGAATCCATATAGGCTTTCTTTGCCTTGTTAAACTGGTCGGAATTTTCACCTGCTGCGCCTGCTACGCCCAATGCGTATTCGTCAGCCTTGCTTTCATAGTGATTGCTCACCAATGAGAAAGACAAATAGAATAGGCAGACCAATACCAAGAACACAGCGATAACACCGGCGATGATACTTCCTAAAGTCCCTTTGTTTTGCATGTTAAGATGTTAAAATATTAGTAGTTATTAATTTATATTTTTCTTGACAATATTTCAGCTTGCAAATTTAGCAATAATCTTTGATAATTAGTCATTTCTACCATTATTTTTTTGCCTGCACACCCATTTTCAAGCTATAATAATGTGGTATTACCGTAATTCCGCTGTCTGACAACTCTTTACCCTGATTTATTATTTATATCATTTTAACCTCTATTAATAGTCAATATGCTATTCGTAATTTGTAAAAAAATATTAATTTTGCGTTAATTAACTCATTTCAAAACATAATCAGGTATGGAAGAGAATTTTCATAAAGAACTTGACGGCAACGTTGTCGAACAGCCGTTACCCCCTATTGAACCGCCACAACCTCAAATCGTTGAACGCATTTATTACAAAGAAAGCCATAAACCCGTATGGGGATTTTGGGCTGTAATCATTTTTCTCAGTATTACTTTGGCAGGCACTCTGTATTGGGGATATGCTAATGAGCAGAAGGCTTCTTTTTACGAAGATATTCTCGGTACTGAAACCGTTGACTCCGCTGTTGTTGCTGATGATAATTTTGATGCGGCACTGTACGAAGGATATGATTTCGCCGTCAAATACCCCATTTACGTCAGCAACGTGGAAATTGCTAATGTTGAAAAGGACTTGACTGTAATCAATGACTTCGGCTCTGACATTTACAGCATTGACACAAAGTACCTTCAGCCTAAAATTACATATTACAGCGTTGAGGAAAGAACTGTTGATATTTACACAAAATGGTACTGTGAAGACGGTAGCATTGTCACCGGAGACAATTCACCTGACGGTTATTCACAAAGAAACGAACTCAGCATTTCTCCGGGCGAATGCACTTACGAACTTCCGGGCTGGGGTGGAGAAAACAGCGGTCATTGGGCTGCCGGTAAATACCGCCTCGAAATCTGGATTGACGATGACGTTTGCGTTAAGTATTACACATTCACGATTTACTAACAGGCTGAAATATAAATACAAAAAAAATGCTGTGCCTATTTTGACACAGCATTTTTTGTATATGAAGCAGATTATTACTCCTGTTCCGATGCTTGGTACAACGGCGGATTTTGATAATCCACGCCTTTTAGCCACTTATCAAGCCAGCGGAAGAATACGCGCTGCCAGAGAATAGCATTCTGCGGCTTGAGAATCCAGTGATTTTCATCAGGGAATATAAGCATTTCGGCAGGTACTCCGCGGAGACGTGCCGCATTGAATGCCATTTCACCTTGTGAAGCGAGAATACGGAAGTCATATTCTCCGTGAGTGATAAGGATTGGTGCCGTCCACTTATCCACAAAGCGGTGAGGAGAACCGTTTGCGAAAGTATTTTGAGCTGCCTTATTGTCTTTATCCCAATATGCACCGCCCATATCCCAGTTTGCGAACCACATTTCTTCCGTTTCAAGGTATTGAGTTTCGATATTGAAGATACCGGCGTGTGCTATAAGACATGCAAAGCGACCTTCATGATTTCCTGCAAGCCAATACACTGAATAACCACCGTAACTTGCACCTACTGCACCGATATGCTCGGCATCAACGTATGCTTCTTTCTTCATATCGTCAACTGCGCTGAGGTAGTCTTTCATATTCTGACCCGGATAGTCCTTTGAAATCTGTGCATTCCATTCAGTACCGAAGCCCGGAAGACCGCGACGGTTCGGAGCAATTACGATATAGCCTTGTGATGCCATAAGGGCAAGGTTCCAGCGATAACTCCAGAATTGACTTACTGCCTGTTGAGGACCTCCTTGACAATAAAGGATAGCCGGATATTTCTTGCTCGGATCGAACTTAGGAGGATATAGCACCCATGTTGTCATCATCTTGCCGTCCGTAGTAGGTATTTGACGTTTAACAACGTCAGGCATATCAACAGATGCAAGAAGTGCATCATTTACAGCAGTAATTTTAGACACTTTACCGTCCTTTATCACGCACACTTCATTAGGTGCAGTGAATGAATGATACATACTTACGAGTGTATTTGCATCTGCAGGGCATAATGACACATAGTCACATACGCCGTCTGCTACTGTCTTAACTTCCTTAGAGGCTACGTCAACACTGAATATCGGAGTGACACCCTGATAAGCTGCAATGAAATAGATTGTCATGCCGTCAGTGTTCCATGCGATTTCTGAAGCGGTATAGTCCCAATCAGAAGTAAGGTCAGTCTTTTCGCCTGTAGCCATATCCATAACAAAGATACGGTTCTTATCACTTTCGTATCCGTCGTGTTCCATACTTAACCACGCAAGTTTCGTACCGTCAGGTGAGAATGCAGGGTTTGTATCATAGCCCATCATTCCTTCAGTCAAGTTTCGAGTTGACTTATCTTCAAGTGAATAGAGGTATAAGTCGGAATTTGTAGATACAGCGTATTCAAGACCTGTCTTTTTACGCGAACTGTAAACGAGTGATTTACTGTCCGGTGACCATGCAAATGCTTCAACACCGCCGAATGGACGCATAGGACATTCGTAAGGTTCTGATGCCATAATATCTTCAACATTTTCAACCTTGTCACCGGTAAAGTCTGCTACAAACGGGTGTGGAATATCTTTTATCCACTGATCCCAATGCTTGTACATTAAGTCATCGATAATTCTGCCTGTTGCCTCAGGAAGGTCGGAATACACATCTTTTGCCTCGCGTGAATACTTCACAGATGAGACAAGCACCACTTTCTTGCTGTCAGGTGAAAACTTAAAGCCTTCAACACCATTTTCAAGACTTGACACACACTTACGGCCGCTACCGTCTGCGTTCATTACCCACAACTGAGGTACGCCGGCTTCGTCAGCGTAAAGGAATGCAATTTTTTCACCATTTTCAATCCACGCTGCTCCACCTTCGGACTTAGCTGTCTTGGTAAGACGAACGGAATCAGTACCGTCAATATTTTTTACGTACAAGTCGTTGTTGCTCTTATTTTGCTCAACGCTCTCGTAAGACACATTGTAAAGCACCTTCTTACCGTCGGGAGATACAGCTGGACCGGATACTCTGCCGAGTGCTTCAAGCACATCAATAGAGTACTGTCTGTTTTCAATTTTTACATCGGTAGGACGGTCAATAATGTTTGCTTCTTCCTTATCCGAAGAACAAGAAGTTGTCGCCATCATTGCCACTGTCATTGCGATTGATGAAATAATTTTTGAATTATACATATATTTGTTATTTTTGGATTTTTCAATATCTATTGCCAGTAAATCAAGTGATTTTCTGCATTGGCTGTTACTTTGAGTGTAACGTGTGCGCCTTCTATCACGGGGATATTATGGAACACGTGTCCGATAGGAGCATTGTACGCAATAGGACAGTCACAGCTCACTGTCATTTCTCGGAGCATATCCTCCATATATGTGTGATTTCTATCGCTCTTATATTCCGTAAACTGTCCGAAGATAATACCTTTGAGCCTTTGAAGCACACCGCTTAATTGCAACTGGTACATTATGCGCTCAACCTTATAGATAGGTTCTGACACTTCCTCAATGAAGAGAATTGTATCAGGCTTGATGATATCGAACGGTGTGTTTATGAGTTCTGCTATGACTGCCAGATTTCCACCCATAAGTTGACCATCTGCAAGTCCCGGGTGGTCGTTAGGAGTTCCGGGAAATGTGAATGCCGGACGTTCTCCACGCAGTATTTTGAACAGTGCCGCATTATCTTCATCATCAGGTCCGAGCATAATATGCTTTGCCATTGATGCGTGAATAGATGCAATACCATTTGTCACCATCAATGCGTGCAATGCGGATATATCACTGAAACCTACTATCCATTTAGGATCATCGCGCAGCGGTAATTTTGACAAGCGGTCAAGGATATGAACTGCGCCGTAACCGCCTCGGCTACAAATTATAGCCCGGACTTCAGGGTCAGTAAGCGCATTTGCCAAGTCAGAATATCTCTGCTCGTCAGTACCGCTGTAACTTCCGCTTTGACCGAGAGCATTAGGCGAAATTTCCACTTTCCACCCTTCAGCTCTGAGTATATCGGCGGCTGCCAATACTTCACTTTTTACAGGTATTCCTGCAGGCGATACAATCGCTATTTTATCTCCTTTACGGAGCTTGCGCGGAAACGTAATCATATTGCTGAGTTTTTAAGTATTTACGATGATAATATTACGAATGACTTATGATGCAGCCATCACTTTAATTCCGGCTTTTGAAATCTTGTCTGCAATAACGTCAAGTTCTGATTTCTCTATCTTCACAAGTCCCGTTGCGGGTGTCTTGCGGTCAATGGAATAAATCATCACTTCCGACGGCTTTATCTGCTTATATGCTTCTATCAGTGCGTCTATTTCCTCATTAGTAGTATTATCAAATGTCACTCCTTCGTATTCACCTTTAATGAACATCGTCTGGATAATACATTTTTCACCGAATTGTGAAAGATATTCAATAGTTTTCCGCACGTCAAAATTTTCCGACACGGGTCGGTCTATTTTCTTTACTGTCGCAGTTATGGCGGAATCAAGTTTTAATATATTATTATCTATGCGACAAAGTGCTTCCGCAACGTCTTTGCGGTCTATTCTCGTAGAATTGCTCAGCACGCTGATTTTCACTTTCGGAAAATACTTATCGCGGAGTGAAATCACATCATCAATAATCTCACAGAAATGTGGGTGAAGTGTAGGCTCGCCATTTCCGGAAAATGTTATCACGTCAAGATTTTCTCCTGCTGACTTCATTGCTGATAATTTTTCATCAAGAAGTCGGAATACATCTTCGCGACTCGGCAACCCTGCCTTTCCCGTTCCCTGCGCATTAAAGCCCGCCTCACAGTACAAGCAGTCAAATGTACACACTTTCCCGTCGCGAGGCATCAAGTTCACGCCGAGCGATGTTCCCAAGCGACGACTGTGGATAGGACCGAATATCGTGGAAGTAAACAATACAGTCTGCATTTTTGTCACTATATATTAAATACCGGAATTATTTGTTTTTCAGCAACTAACGTGGAGAACAATAATAATTGTACTGTTCCCCACGCAAGTCATTGCGTTAACAAGATTTTGCCGCAGTCCCTTACACTGTAAGGATTTCTTTTTCTTTAGCGGCAAAAAGTTCGTCTATCTTTTTAAGATATTTATCATGTATTTTCTGTACATCGCCTTCCGCATCTTTTTCAACGTCTTCGCTCATACCTTGCTTGATAGCTTTCTTAAGACCTTCAATGGCATCGCGACGAGCATTTCTTACGGATACTTTTGCTTGTTCAGCCTCTGCCTTTGACTGTTTTACGAGTTGCTTACGGCGATCCTCTGTTAGTGGTGGAATGGAAATACGGATCACTTCACCGTTATTTTCAGGTGTAATACCAAGGTCAGAGTTAATAATCGCTTTTTCTATTTCTTTGAACATTGATTTTTCCCATGGAGTGATGGTGATAGTGCGAGCATCAGGCACGGAAATATTGGCAACGTTTGAAATAGGAGCATTGCTGCCGTAATAGTTTACACGGATTGTGTCAAGAATTTTCGGATTTGCTTTTCCTGCACGGATATGTGCAAGTGCTTCATCAAGGTATGCTACTGCGAGTTCCATTTTTTCCTCAGCGGGAGCAATGTAAGTTTTAGGGTCGGTCATAGCGTTTATGTTTTTATGGTGTTAATAAATTTACTTTTCTATTAATACACAAGCGTTCCTATAGGTTCGCCTGCCAATACTTTAGCGAGATTACCGTTTTCGTCCATATTGAACACGATTATAGGCAAGCGGTTTTCCTTGCATAGCGCTGTTGCTGTCAAGTCCATCACTTTCAAGCCTCGTGTATATACTTCATCGTAAGTAATTTCGTCGAATTTTGTTGCTGTCGGGTCTTTTTCAGGGTCCGCGGTGTAAATACCATCTACACGCGTTCCTTTCAGCATCACATCTGCGCCTACTTCTATTCCTCGAAGTGCCGAACCGGTGTCGGTAGTGAAGAACGGATTTCCCGTACCGCCTGCTATAATAGCCACCTTTCCTTGCACCATTGCATCAATGGCAAGGCGATTGCTGTAATGCTTGCCTATCGGGAACATATTGATAGCGGTGAATACTTCTGCAGGCTGACCTTCAGCCTCAAGTGCGGAACTGAGTGCAAGTGAATTTATCACAGTGGCAAGCATTCCCATCTGGTCGCCCTTTACTCGGTCAAAGCCCTTGGCTGCTCCCTGAAGTCCGCGGAATATATTTCCTCCGCCTATCACGATTGCCACTTCCACTTCCTGCTCCACTATTTCCTTTATCTGAACTGCGTATTCCGCAAGGCGAGTTGTGTCAATTCCGTAGCCCTGTTCACCCATAAGGGATTCGCCGCTCAGTTTGAGCAATATTCTTTTATATTTAGGTCTCATAACTTAAAATTTTATTATTCTATTTTTTTCTTGAATGCAGCACGACGACGGTGTTGACGCTTTTCAAAGTAATCCCACTGACTCTGCACTCCGGAGTTTTCTGCAAGTTCAGGATTTGACTCTGCGTACTTATAGCCCTTGGCATTATATGCCGGGATTAACTTAGTGAACAGAAGTGCATTAACGCCCTTGCTTTGATATTCTTTTTTGATAGCGACAAGGAGCAAGTCAACTACATCGTTCTTCAATTTAAGTGCTTTCAGCAAGTGCCACCAGCCGAATGGAAGCATCTTACCGCCACTCTTTTGCAGTGCTTTTGAAAAAGACGGGATTGAAATACCCACGCCCACGAGGTTATCGTCTTTATCCACTATCACGCATATATCCTTCAAGTCAAGGATGCCGAGGTATTGGTCTATATAATGGTCTATCTGGCGAGGTGTTAGCGGTGAATAGCCGTAGAGTTCATCGTAAGCCTCATTGATAAGATTAAACAGTTTATGACCATATTTCTCTTTAAGCACTTTCTTTGATTTCAACTCAGGAAAACTGAGATTAAAACGTCGTTTCACCATGTCTCCTACCCTCGCTATTCTGTCAGGAATCTGTTCCGGTATTTTAATCCTGTACTCCACCCACTCGGCAGACGTCTGCATACCTATACGCTCCATTTGTCGAGGATAGTAATCGTAATTATAGATAGTAGCCATAGTTCCTATCTCGTCATAGCCGAATGTCAACATTCCTTCATGGTCAAGGTCGGTGAAGCCGAGCGGACCTTCTATTTCGGTCATTCCGCGCTCCTTACCCCACTGCGACACAGCACCGATTAGGGCATCTACCACTTCATCGTCGTCAATAAATTCAATAAAGCCGAATCTCACCGTATGTTCACCGGTACGTTCATTGACGGCTTTATTGATAATACCCGTTATCCTGCCCACGGGCTTATCATCACGGTAAGCCATGAATGATTGGGCTTCACAAAAGTCAAATGCAGGATTTTTATCCGGCAAAAGGGTATTAAGGTCATCTGTCACCAATGGCGGCACAAAGTACTCGTTACCCTTATAAAAGTCTATCCCGAACTCAATGAACTTCGTCAGTTCACTTTTAATCGGTTTTACAGGAACTATTTTAACTTGCATTTATCTTAAATTTTATGCCTTGATGTTCTTATAAGTCTATATCTTTCTGCTCCACCTGCGCATCGCTTACCTCGCCCTCGGATATTCCCTTAGGACTGTGAGATGAATTAAGCCACGCAAGGATAATTATCATAATAGACAAGAACACAATTATGATTATATATAACTTATTATTATTTCTGTTGTCAAGAGCCAACTTAAGGTCCTGAATATCACGATAACGCTTTTTCGGATCTATATTAACGCACTTTTTTGCCACTTGCCTCAAGTGCGTATCCTCTTCACCGAGAGCATCAAGAAGAAGACCGAGTATCACACCGAAATTATAAATATCTTCCGACGTATCTGCTGCGGACAGACAGTTCTTTTGGTCAAAGCCTACGTCTATAACCTTCAGATTGTGAATATTTTCCGTAAAAATAATTCTCTCCGGAGTCAACGGGTGATGTACTATATGATTTACCTGAATATACTCCATTGCCTCAACAAGCTGATGAATTACCTTATTCAGAATATCTTTATCCACCTTCCCGCTGTCAAGCAGCTTGCGCAGAGAATCACCGTAAACGTCATCTGTGATTATACACATACCAAGGCCCGGAACTTCCTCAAAGTCATTTATCATGACTATGTTTGGGTGTGCAAGATTATACCTCACATCAAACTCTTTCTCGAGCATATCCTTAAACACGGGATTATCTCGATACTCCGGCTTAAGAGTCTTTAGCATCAGCCATTTACCATATTTTTTAGCTGTATAGACATCATAAAACTCCTCGTCCCATTCAGGAAGATGTTCAATCTCGGTCCATTTAGGTATTTGCTGTTCCGGCATAAATCTTATTGTATATTATAGTTTATCTGTATTGACTAAGTGTATATTTACACTTTCTTCAGTTTACAAAGTTAATTAATAAACATCGGTCTGCAAAATTATTTTTTAAAAAAGAAATATATAAGTGAAATATGAATATAACTCAACGAAAAATAACAAATATCCTTGTTGCCCTTGTTGCTTTTTAGTCCTTAAATAATCAAGGGGCATACCACATAAATGATACACCCCTTGTATTTTATCTCCTCCACTCTCTTAAAGCAGTCTTATCAGCTCAATAAGTGCAGTAGTTGTAGCACGGTCAATAACTCTGCCCCTATTACCGGGCAGAAAATACGTACCTACAAGGTCTTTTTGCGGAGTATGAACTGCTATGCACACCGTTCCTACCGGTTTTTCAGGTGTTCCTCCACCAGGCCCTGCAATTCCGGAAGTAGCAACCGAGCAATCCGTATTAATAACTTTTGCCACACCTTTCGCCATTTGAATTGCTACCGGCTCACTGACTGCGCCAAGGGTGTTAATCACATTTTCATCTACGCCTAATACTCGGATTTTAACATCGTTTGCGTAAGACACCACGCTGCCGTAATACACTTCAGATGCACCTGCCACCATCGTGACGGAATGAGCAATATTTCCGCCCGTACAACTTTCCGCCGTAGCCATCGTATAGCCTTTCGCCTTCAATCGGTCAATAAGTATCTCAGCAATGGTCTTATTTTCATCGGCGAATACGGCATCTCCGAGAATAGATTCTATTTGAGCCTTTTTTTCATCAAGAAGTGCATTGATTGAAGCCCCGTCTTTGTCAATACCGTCAAGGCGAAGTTTCACGTATCCGGGGACGGGCAAATAAGCAAGATGTAAATTTGTCGGCAATGCTTTTTCCCACTCGTCAAGCATCTCCGCTATCTTGGACTCTATTATCCCATACACGAGCAGATATCTATGAGCCACCGTCACATCACTGCCGAAGCGTGACAATAACTGCGGGAACACTTCTTCTCGCATCATTTGTGAAGTTTCAAACGGCACTCCCGGCATTGTGACAAGCACCTTTTCCTTGTCACCGCACTTTTTCTCGAACCACATTACAGGCGCTGTACCGACCTTGTTTTGAATAATCCTCGCAGTTGATGGCACAAGTGCCTGAGTGCGAGTAAGGTCATTTAGCACTATATGACGCCGACGGCACACTTCTTCCACATTTCTCAGAACGTCTTCATTCTGAATAAGCTTGCCGCCGAAAATATCCAGAAGAACGGATTTGGTAATATCATCTTTAGTAGGTCCGAGTCCGCCTGTGGTGATTACCACATCTGAAGCCTCCAAGGCTGCATTAATCGCATACTTTATTTCCTCTGCATCATCACCCACAGTAAACACGCGTGACACTGTCCAATTTGCCACACTTACGGTGCGCGCTATTTCACCGGAATTTGTATCCGTGACTTGTCCTAAAAGGATTTCATCACCTATGACTACAAGCGATATTTTCATAGCAATACGGATTTATTTTTATTACATTGTCACACGTGCAAACGGTGCTGCATCGTAAGGACAAAAATCTTTATCCAAGTATTTATAATAGCCGGCTATTGCCACCATCGCCGCATTATCCGTGGTAAATGCACGCTTCGGGATAAATGCCTTAAGATGATGACGTTCACAGTAATCCGCTACTGCGACTCTTACGCCTGAGTTCGCAGATACTCCGCCACCTATGGCTACTGTCTTGACACCTGTCTGCTTGACAGCCTTATCAAGTTTGTCAAGGAGAATGGCAATTATAGTTGCTTGCAACGATGCTGCAAGGTCTGCCTTATTTTCTTCAATAAAGTTCGGATTTTCTTTTACAGCATCACGGAGAGTATATAGAAACGACGTCTTTAGTCCGCTGAAACTGTAATCAAGATTTGCAATATGAGGCTTCGCAAACTTAAATCGCTTAGGGTCGCCCTCTGCGGCAAGACGGTCAATAAACGGACCTCCCGGATAAGGCAAGCCCATCACCTTGGCACACTTATCAAATGCTTCACCGGCTGCATCATCAATAGTCTGACCGATAATCTGCATATCATTATAATTCTTCACAAGCACAAGCTGTGAGTTTCCGCCGGAGATAAGCAGGCACAGGAACGGATATTCCGGCACCTCGTCATCTTCTTTTTCTCTCACAAAATGTGACAACACGTGTCCGTGCAAGTGATTGACGTCAACAATAGGTATTCTCAGCCCAACTGACAAGCCTTTCGCAAATGAAGTACCCACCAGCAGCGAGCCTAAAAGACCCGGACCGCGGGTAAATGCTATTGCTGATAAATCCGACTTTGAAATACAGGCACGCTTAAGCGCTGTATCTACCACCGGTACTATATTTTGCTGATGCGCACGTGAAGCAAGTTCCGGCACCACGCCACCGTACTCCTCATGCACGGACTGAGATGCGATAACGTTGCTAAGCAATATGCCGTCACGTATTACGGCTGCACTCGTATCGTCGCAAGATGATTCTATGCCAAGAATAGTAATACTCATAGATATATTCTGATTTTTATTGCAAAGTTACAATAACCATTTGAGAAATTACTTACCTTTGCATAAAAAATAAATAAAACTCCAATACGACTATGCAAAGTTTGGTATCAGTGATTATCCCCGTCTATAATGCGGAAAAATACATTGAAGAAACTGTTAACTCAATTATTGAGTCAACGTACCGAGATATTGAAGTAATATGTATTGATGACGGCTCTAAGGACAATTCACTCCGCATTTTACAGGACCTTGCACTGAAAGACGACAGAATCAAAGTGTTGCATCAGGAAAATACAGGAGTTTGCACCGCAAGAAACAATGCAATTCACGCCTCAGCAGGCAAATACATTTTTCCATTGGATGCCGATGACATTCTGATGCCGGAATATATCGCAAAGGCTGTAAAAATCCTTGATAATCAAAGCGACGTCAAAGTAGTGACAATGGTAGCCGAATTTTTCGGTGACAAAACCGGTGTGTGGAAACTACCGGAATTTTCACTTGAAAAACTTGCACGGAAAAACATTATGTGTGCTTCTGCAATGTATCGCCGGGAAGACTATGACAAAACCGACGGCTATTGCACGGAAATAATTGCAAGAGAGGATTGGGAATTTTGGATAGCACTCCTCAAAAACGGTGGAAAAGTAGTAAAAATCCCTGAAGTGTCGCTCCGTTACCGTATCACCAAAGGTAGCAAACGCGAACGTGACAGAGAACTCAAGCACCACGTCATTGACGTCCTTAACCGCCGACACCCCGATTTCTTCTACAAATACCTTGGCGGTCCGCTCCGCTATTACCGCTCATGGTCCAAAATAATCAACTTCTTCACAAAGAAATGAAGATACGCCAACATAGCCTCGGCGAGGATATATCTGTGGGAAACACCGTATAAGCACGATGTGCGACATGCGGTGAAGACTGCTCCTCCCCACCCCGATTCGCACATCGCAGATATTAGGTCAGTGTAACACTGTGACTAAAACACCAACCAAATTGTCAAAATATTCAATACGGTAATCGCACACGTATTCACCAATCGGAAAACATTCCTGTTTCTCTCTGCACCCGCCTCACCTTTGCATATTTTATATACAAGATATATCGCGCACGGAAAACAAAGAAACAAACTTAACCAATTCAATAATTGAATTTTAAGAATATATCCGAAACTGCATATTATGAATAATAGCAAATTAATCGTTCCCATCATATAGAAATTATGTAATATTACTTTTTATAAGGTCTGAATATTCTATCTATGAATATTGATATAACACAAGCATTGAATATTGAATACAATATTATTCCGTATGGTTCAGGTATAGACGACATATAGTTCGAGCATACCGCCACCGCTATCATAAACAATGCAAACAACATTGATTCTATACTGCGAAGTTTTTCAAACGACGTTCTATCCTTTCGGGTTACGCCGAACATCAAGCACGAAAACAACACGCTTAAACCGCAAATTGCAATACCTACTGCTGAATATTGAACACCAAGGATAGTCCAAAGCACATACAATATAGCGTATATCCAGATACTCGCTGAAAGTACAAATTTTCTCATTAGCTTATTTTAAATTAATTATTTATGTTTTTTCAATAAAAATGATACTGTCAAGGTCAAGCTGAATGTCAAATAAAACCACCACCAATAGATAATTTTACCCGGATTCAGACTGTAGCAAACAGATACTCCGACTATACCATAACTATTGTTACCTGCAGCCATTTAGCCCTTTGTTGCCCAATTTAGCATTTAATCAACCCCACCTGCGACCGAAAAGCGGACCTATAAAAATAGAAATTACAAATCCGTTAAACAGCGATGATAAAATATAGAATAGAGTCTCGGGGATATCTGACTTATAAGCATAGCATAAAGCAAGCAAACAAAGGAATATAGTAAACATTATCGCTTCTACACACCTGTACGTCTCTTCCTCCAAGCGATCTTCCTTCGTTAATACCAATAGTAAAATTGCGTACAAAGCACTGATTCCTATTATAGCAAGACTAATATAAATATCCTGAATGCCAAACATATACCATAGCGCAAACAACGCACCAAGCACCCATAAATTCTTTTCAATTACATAATCTTTCATACTCTAAAATATATATCCGAGTCAAAGCATAATCCATATTCGCTTAAAGAAAATCGTTATTACCCCCTCAATATTTTTTCTCCGCCTTCCACAGAAAATGCCACAGATGTAGGAAAATCATACTGATTTGGTATAAACATATCACAAGAAGTGAATACTAATGACAAGAATAGCAACAATATAAATTTTAGCCTCATATTTTACATATTTTTGCAAAGATAATACTTATATTTAATTTATATGATTTGCTTGGGTAATTATTTTCACAATTCATTTTGCCAAATGAGAAACTAAGCTATCAATAAAAAGACATAACGAAATAACTATTCAACTAATACACAATATGTTCTTTATGAAAAATTTATACTTTTTCAAATGCATTTATACGTATCAATTGAATAGTTATTGGAATTTATTAATTCTAAGCTTTATGAACTCTTTTATGAGCGATTATATATTCCTAATTAATCTTTATGGAGTTTATAGTTCAGAATTGAATTTCTAACTCAAGCATTTTATCTAAAAAGGAATAATATACTCAAAATATTGAGCGACATTATTAGAAATGTGTTCGCCAAGCGAAAAGTCAAACTTTTCTTAACAACATTCGTCATGCCTTTAAACATCATGTAAATGAGATATAGAACACAAAATATGCATAGGAACAGACTTATCCAATTCAATAGTTGAATTTTTAGAATAAAGCCTAAACTACTCATTATATACAATATAATATTTAACGTAGCCATCTAATATATGATTATTTCATACAATCGTAAAAATCATATACCATTATCGCAATACCTATGTAACCTACATATCTTTTACAAATTGAAAACAACAATCGCTTAACAGTCTTTGCATTAATAATTCCAACTACAGAAATATCTGCTATTGCAGATATACCCGTCGCAACACCTAAGCATGAAACGACCTTTCCGGCATCTATTGATTGAGTTGCTTCTTCAGATTCACCATTATAGATGTCGTCTATTGAATGGCAAACAAATGACAACGCTGCAAGTTCTTCTTCAGACAGTTTCTCAAAGAACTCGGAATCTTCCAACGAGACTTGAGATACTATTTGATTTCTCAAATTCTCACCATCTATCACTAATGGCTCCAATAATACTGCAGCTTGTTGCTCGTCAATAGTGCCTCTACTTTCTTTATCAAAAGAAATTGATTGACAAACATTCATAAAGTCATGCATTGAAAGATCACTTTTCAATATCAATGTTTCATTTCCGGGATTTGAAGGCACATCAGAAACTGTGCTACAAGATGTCAACATAAATCCTAAAATTGCTGACAGCAAGAAAAAAAATTTTTTCATTTTAAAAAATCTTTTAGTTTATAAATCAGTTAAATATTTTGGTTGCAAAATTAGAGTAAAAATAGTGCGCCAACAAAAAATACGCCAAAAACGAGTTCTTTTTTATATTTTCTATCACATTGATTTTCAAGTAGTTAATAGCATTAGAAAAATAAAAAGTTCTTTTTTCTCAACGCCTCAATCCAAAACACTGACTATCAAGCAGTTATGAAAACAGAATCTTTAACCACTTGTATAACAGCAAATTACATAATTTCACCTATAAAAAGAGATAATTGAGATAATTGAGATAGTATTAGATCATATAAAAATACTTATCTGGAAAGGAATGCAAGATACTCCTCCTTCCTTTTACTTTCAGATAATTTTATTCGTTTTTTCAGTCTAAATCTTCTATTATATACTGCATTAATTTTTTCCTCATTCAAGAATAGTGCAATCGCACTGTCAGAAAAGCCGAGAACCGAGTACAAAAACAACAAAATATCAGCGTCCTTTAAGTCCGGAAAGTCATTTTTAAAAGAAGTCATCAAACCGGACATTGCAGAGTTAATTGACTCTTCAAGTTCAAATATTTTTTCAGACTCTTTTGAAAATGATTTTACAATAGAATCCACTTCATCAGACACTTTCTGTTTTGTCTTATTACTCGGAGTTTCGTAAATGGTGCGAAATAAATTATCCAATACATTATACTTTGACGACAAAATCTTTGTGACCATTTCTGAAATCTTTTCATTCTCCGCTTCTTTTACTTTCAAAATACGCCGCAAATCTTCTGCTATCATTATATTTTTTTGTTCCTTTTGTTTTGGAATAATATAGGATGTTAGTAGCAACGTCAATAATAATAAAAGTGAAACTATACAAATGACATATCTATTTCTATCTTTACTCAACTCATTGGCTTTGGCAATATTCTCCTTGGAATAATGCTCGGCAATAGTCTGGCTGAAGTTCTGACTAAAAGATTCAATATATAACTTATATGTGGAATTATACAACTTCTCTAACATCTCTGCCTGAGACTTATAATCTTTTTGCTCTTTATAAATCCTTGATAATTTTAGTAACAATCCGTCATTTATCTCAAAATCCATAAATTCCGATAAACTATCCAAATAGTTATGTTCACCTAATTCCAAATGCGACAAAGCGGATATACACCTAATTTGAGTATCAAAACCATCTTCTGAATTTTTAAGTTTTTCTATTTCTTTTAAAGTATTGGAGTAATCCTTTTGGCTGAAAAATGTTATTACCCTTATTCGCCTCGTCAGAATTTCCAAATACTCGTCAGAGTAAACTGCGGCTGAGTCAAGTAATTGTTCTGATAGTGAAAGACTTTTATCATAATCATTTGAATTCAGGTATGCACGTACTACATCAAGAAATGCATAATTGATAAATGGTTGCTTTCCCGATTTTACCATATTTTCGTATGAAGAATTGGCAAACCTTAAGGCATCATTCCAATAATATGTATTTGTAAATATTGCAAATATCTCTCTTGATATCCTGCCTTGCCAATAATAGTCATTCATATATTTTGCAATATCCAAAGCTTCAAACAAATAATCAAGAGATGAAGGATAATTATTTGCCGTCAAAAGAATTCTTCCATAATAAAAGCAAGAAAGCATTTTGTGATAGTCATCACCGGATTCCTTATAAAAATTGTATGCAACTTTAATCAATGTATCTTTATCTACATCAATATAATTCTTATCAAGTGCTTGAGATTTAAGCAGACAATAGAGTGCATACTTGCCATCAGAACCTAAATTATCAGTATTTATGCTGTCAAGTATCTGCAATGATTTTTCCGGCATACTGTCCATAAGTTGCTCTGCCATAGAGAGCCTATTATTCTCAGTTGACATTTGAGAACAAGACACTAATATCAGCAAAAATGGTATGTATAATAATAGCCGCATATTACTCTTTCCGGATTTCTTTTTGCAAATATAACACTTATTATGCAAATAAAATAAGAACTACGCATAAAAGAAACCACCCACGGCTCTTTCATTAATAAAGTAGAAAATATTGATAATTTTTTATAAGAGAAATAGGTAAAGACGACGCAGGCAGGGCGCTTCTACGAGGCTCAGTTGTGGAAAACGCCGGATAAGCGCTTTGTGCGCCACCCGGTGATAAACAGACATCTTCTCAGATTCGCATATCGGAAAGCGTGCGGATTGTCAGGTTCTAATGAATATAGCATCATCAAGGCTACTCTGTTGTTGTTTTCAGATGCAAGTTACGCCTGCGGGGAAAGTCTCATCAGTATAATAATGTTAAGCAGAATATATTAAAAATTAAAACTAATACTAAATTTAATAACTCTGAAAAATAGGCTTTTATTCCTATCTCCTGTTCCTTTTTTCTCGTCATTGAAATAAATCTATAACAAATAAAAAGCACACAAAAGACAAGACCAAACCAATGCAAAAATTGAGATTTAAAAACTAATCCCAATAGACTTATCAATGTGATAATTGAATCCACAAATTTAATTATAAACTATATCAGCCCAAATACTATAATCGCAGCAACAAATACTACATCAACCAATAATTGGATTACTGAATACTTTCCTTTTACACATGATGCTACGAGAAATAGCAACAATAAAATTGATAGCGTGAAACAGAAAGAATTCACACACCGCAGTACATCTTCATCTGCCAATAAAAATTTTGCTGCTATTTCTATTACCAGTGATAATAATATTCCTATTCTATATAATTTCATTATAAAAAATTTAAACAGTTAAAATTTACCCTGCTGAATTTGAGTACAGACAGTCAAACTCACTAAAAGTGTAATATTGACAATAAAATTCCTGTGCCTTATAATCTCTAAAATATATATCCGAGTGAAAGCATATAGTTGCGATTCTTCAGTGCAACGTTTTCATACATATTTTTTGCACCAAAGTCATAATTATACGCCACTACATATTTTTCTTTTATCACACACCCGATACGAAAACCGAAGCCTACGTCTATTCGCCTTAACTCATCATCGCCGAACACATTCTTCCCATCAACTGTGCCGAATAGCCCTACTGCAAGGTATGGACCGAAATCACCGAATATCGTCGTCTTCCCCTTTATTGAAAAACGATAACCTAAACGGACCGGAACTTCAAAATAAAAAGGGCTCACCGTTTTTCCCGCCAGCGTGAAACCTCTCCGACTGAGAAGAGCTGCACCATTCAGAAAAAAACCTTTCTTTGCCGACTTGAAATAATAATTTCCGCGTATTCCCAAGTTAACACTCACATTACTTTTCGCTGCTGACATATCAACGCGAGAAAAGCCAAGTCCAAATACCCATTCAGGCTCAAAATGATTCTTAAAGTGCTCAAATGACGTTTCTTCTATTAATGGAGCATTTGCATTTTCTGCAGCAACACACGGTAAAGTGCTTACAATTACCAATATTACGTAAAAGTATATCCTTTTCAACAGTTCCAAGTTCTTGTAATTAAAAAAATATTCAGCGGAAACTTTATCATAAATTTCCGCTGAACAATCTTGTTATTTATTAAAATTTATAGCCTAAAGAAACCATAAAATTACGGTTTTTGAGGTTCCCGTTATCTACGACATCAACCAGACCCCAATCATAACCTAAGGAGACATTGAATTTCTTATTAAATTCAACACCGCCACGGAGTCCGAGACCTACGTCAAAACGTTTTAATCCATCATCGCCGAATACGCTTTCTCCTTCAGTTTTTCCGAACAAACCGAAACTGAAGTAAGGACCGAAATCTGCAAAGATGCCGATATTGTCTGTCACTGAATATTTGTAACCAACGTGAACAGGAATATCAAGATAGAACGGATTCAGACGAGATTTTTTTGAATCTAAGTCCCACCATCCATCGTCACCTTTGATAACTTCCACTTCACAACCTTTGAGGCTTAGCATCAAGCCGGCATTAAAATAAAAGCCCTCTTGACTACCGGTTACGTAATAATCTCCGCGTACACCTGCATGGAAACCGATGCGTGATGAAGCGCCGTCCTGATTATATGAAGCCACATTCATTCCGGCTACTATTTCAGGCACTAAAAGACCTTTTGCACTCATTGACAATGCACCCATTAGCAACACTGTCAGGATTAATGATAATTTTTTCATTTTTTCTCTATTATTAATTAGTTAACTTAGAACTGTATTACCTTTGTCATACTATTTTCGGTTGCCATTGTGTTTTGAAGTACAACCTCTCACTTTTTTTCATCAACAGATGGGGCTGCTATCAATATTGCATCATGACCTTTATTAACATATTTAATTGTCAACCAATCATAACTTTGAATTATTGTATCATTCTCACCTTGCTGATATGACACTTTACTCATACTGATTTTGTATAAACATATCACAAGAAGTGAATACTAATGACAAGAATAGCAACAATATAAATTTTAGCCTCATATTTTTGCAAAGATAATACTTATATTTAATTTACAGGCTTTGTATAGGTGATTATTTTTAACAAAAGACTAAAAGATTATCGAATACACATTTCCATTAGGCAAATATATTACCACTTTGATATTCTTCTCACAACCGACATTTACTAAGCACGGAATTTGCGCCTTTATATCCAACATTTGTTCAAGAATAACATTTCCTGAAATAACTGAGATTTCAACAACGACATCTTCAAATGACTGAGAAGAATATAAGTATAATACTTGTCCATCGTACGAGCAGTCCACTGCAACTGAACCTAAAACTTTTTCTTTATGGCGGATATCACCTCCTGAAATTAGTATTTTTTCTCGTCCTGATTCATCATTTGCAAAAGCATAAGTAAAATACGCAACAAAAATTATTAAAAATATAAGCTTTTTCATTGTGTTTTATAAAATACACTTAAGGAATAATCATATTACTAAAATCTGCCGTAATTTAGTTTACAGCAGATTTTATTTAAGGTTCAGAATATTAATAAAAGTATTCAATATTTAAATCGAAGAATATGAAAAGTTCTATTATACTCCCAACACAGTAATTATAGCAACAATTACTATATCAACCAATAATTGAATTACAGAATGCTTTCCTTTAGCACAAAGAGTGACAAGGAATAGCAACAATAAAATTGATAGCGTGAAACAAAAAGAATTCACACACCGCATTACATCTTCATCTGCCAATAAGAATTTCGCAATTATTTCAATTATTAGCGTTATTAATATTCCTACTCTATATAATTTCATTTGAATATAACAATCACAAAAATATAGATATAAAATTAACCACAATATGCCGTTGATACTACCGCCCACAAAACAGCAAATGCCAATGATGATCCGCCTGATGGTACTATCATAGCAACTGACACTTCCCAACCTAATACGGCCATAGCACCATTACATATATATGCGTATGCCCTACTTTTAGAATTAACCCTTGAACATGTTGCTGTACCTGTTGCACTATTATACGTCATTTCCAATATCGGATTCATCTCATCATCCATTAATTGAAAAACGCCATCGTTGATTTCTTGCATTAACAAGATATTTGATACTGAACCATTTTGATTTATAGTGGCACTTGCTATCAGTTTATCACTTTCTAAAGATGGTACGACTTGCATCACAATCTCCTTTTCAGAACTATAAATTTGGTTTGCTTTATTTATGTCCCACTTTGCATTCTTTGATATTCCATTATCATTCAACGACATTACATTATCAAATCCATCAACAAGATAGGATAAAAAGTTATCATCTAATTCTGAAATTTGCACCTTTGTAGGAACTTCTGACTCTTCAGTTACTGACAAGTCTTTTGCTTCATCTGTGCAACTACTAAGAAACATAAGCAGGTATGCAACACAGAAAATTTGAAAAAAAATTCTTCATTGTAAAAATATTTTAAAGTTACTCAAAAAGTTATTTTGTAAAAATTTCGGCCGAAATTCACACTGCAAAGTTAACTTGGATAACAACAATTACACAAATTTTTGAAGTAAAATAAATCTATCTGAAGCGAATTCAGCACATTCTGTAATCAATTAATAATCAAGCAATTAAAAATGGTGATAGAAAATTATTTTCTATCACCATTTTTCAAAAGTCTATAATATGCTAATTATAAGCGCCTTAGCTTTTTAATCAGATTTTCACAAAGATAGATTTTCTTCGTATTCAACTATCTTACAGTTATTTACGCAGTTTTTCAAGTATTTTATTTTTATTTTTAATATCCGCAATCGTTACTTTATCTCTTAATCTTTTAATTTTATTGTAAAAATTGCCGGGCTTAATATCCAAAAGCAGGCAGATAGTTCTTGTAGAGAAACCGGACATATACAAACAAATGAATTTAATATCATCTTGAGTAATTCCGTCAACATTTTCCTTAATTTCAGAAATTGCGTTGTACCAGCAAGCGTTGACAATTTTTTCCAATTCAAATAAAAAATCGGTGCTATTAATCTTATTAATTTCAGTTTCGAACGAACTTATAAACCGCTTTATGCCTTTATCCGTATCCCTGTTGTCATAAAATTCATTACAAATATTGTCCAACATCTCAAAATTACGATGAAACAACTTTTCCACCAATTTCTGGCACTCTTTGCGACGATAAACTTCATCGGAAACTTGCTGTTTCATATCTATAACTTGTCCTTGCGACTCCTTTAGCTTTCCGTCCATTTGTTCCAGCGACTCATCTTTCTTAGACATTTCATAAGACAACAACTGAATTTCCAATATCTTATTTTCCACTTTCTGCCTATTCTGCCTAAGCCTGAATTTATAATACAGTACGAAGCAAACTGCCAAGAAGACTGCTAACACGCAACTACTCCACATTAATACCTTATATCGTTCACTTCTCACTGCATAAGCCATAGACTGCTCGTTATAAAAATCTCTTTCAGCAAGGGCTATGTCATTATCATATACATTTCCAACTATTTTATTTCTTAATATATATATTGAATCTATTTCATTCATATATTCAACAATATTTCCGGAATACTTGGCATAGTCTTTCAGAAAAAAATGATACTGGATAGCATCTTCACCGTCAACGTCATTCTTTCTTGCAATATCAATATACGCTAATGCACTATCAGGCATATTATTCTTTAAAAAAACATCTGCCACTATGGAACAATCCCTGGTTTTTAACATCCGGCTTTTAATAAAACTCTCCGCCTCTCTAAATTTCTGCAATGCTTCTTTATTCCTGCCAAGTTCACTCAAAGGAAATATATAAGATTCCGTTAAAAAGCCCTTTAATGCATCATCTTCAAAATCAAATTCAGAAGAAATACTATCTAATAATTCAATAGACCGATCAAACTGATGAATTCCGGCATATTCCCTGGCAATATCTACGTCTGAAAAAAGAGCATATTCTTTCTTGCCTGCAAGATTATAATACTTTGAAGCAAGTTTTCTATATCTTATTGCTTCTTTGTTATTATAAACACTATAATACACATCAGCAATCGCTTCATTTATTTTTGCCTTGATAAAATCATCATTGAACTTGTCTGATATCAATAAAGATTTTAACAGTAATCTTATAGATTCGACATAATCTTTTTTATTATACAATATAAGCCCTTTATAAAAGCAAGACAAGCAAGCATATCTGTAATGACGGCTATCTACATAATAGTCACAGGCGACCGAAATTATAGAATCGTTCGTTTCAAAATAATAATTTTTATCCCGTGCTTGTGTTAACAAAAGCGCCAATCTTGCATTTTGTTCGGAATTTCTCAATGGGGTTTGCGCATATATTGAATCTAATATCACAAGGGCTGAATCCGGAAAATCCTGAATCAGCGATTCTGCTCGAAGCAGATTTTGCTCCACCATTTTATCCTTGCAAGACGATAAAGTCACAAGAAATAAAAGCACTATGACGTAATAAAAATTTTTCATAAAAAGATAGTATCGGCTTATTCCTTATGCAAAGATAAGTAAAAATCAGAGATTATCCAGTACTCGGATATATACATAAATAGCCTCGCGGATTTCACGCATATATATGAATTCATCTGCTGTATGACTTCGCGCAGAATCACCCGGACCAAGTTTCAACGATTGCCACGGCATCAGTGCCTGATCACTGAGTGTTGACGAGCCGAAAGGCTCTTTGCCAAGCATCTTAAGACGACTCACCACGGGGTGATTTTCACTTATTCCTGACGGTTTCAACCGAGTGGAACGAGGTGTCAATATTGCGCCTAAAGGTTCTACTGCACGGCGAAGCAGGTCAAGGGTTTCTTCGTTCGAATACGCATCGGTAGTCCTGACATCTACCACAAAGTTACACTTATCGGGTACTACATTGTGCTGCGTGCCGGCATTTATCTGAGTCACACTGATTTTAACATCACCGAGAGTTTTTGACACCTTAGGCAGTCGCATTTGGCTTAACTGTGTCACCACAGGCAATGCCTTGTATATTGCATTTAAGCCCTCATTTCGCGCTGCATGACCTGATATACCATTCACTACTCCATCAAGCACAAGAAGCCCTTTTTCCGCTATTGCAGGGCACATTCCGGTAGGCTCACCTACAATGACAAAATCAATAGCAGGCAGAGACGGTATCACCATCTCGATTCCTCCTTTGCCTGACACCTCCTCCTCTGCCGAGGCTACGAAAATAAGGTTGTAATTTTGAGGTTTGCTTATAAGGTAACGATAAGCACCGGCAAGCGACACGAGTGATGCTCCCGCATCATTACTGCCAAGCCCGTAAAGGCGCTCAGTCTCTTCCTCCATGCAAGGCACAAAAGGGTCTCTGCTCCACCCGCTCACCGGCTTAACGGTATCAAGATGAGAATTAAGCAAAATTGTACTTTTTGACTCATCAAATTGCGGAGAAAAGACAAGGACATTATTTCCGAGTCGCCGGACTTCTCCGGGCATATTACGGCGTGCGTAGTCCTCAAAAACAGAAGCCACAGCAACTTCATCTCTACTTACTGACGGAGTAGAGATGAGTTGCTGCAGCAAATCTATTGAATCGTAATAAATTTCTTCTATCACACGGGATTACTTAACAATTAGTTTCTGCGATGATTTTTCCACGCTCACTACATAGACGCCTTTTACTTCAGGTGCTGTGAAATGTGTGCCTTCACCTTCGTTTACTTTAACACCGGCGAGGCTATACACGGCAAAGCGAGAATACTTGCCGAGAGAAACGGTTTCACCCGGATTTACCGGATTAGGAGCAAGAATAAAATTTTCATTACCACCCTGAACAGTCTCCACTCCACCGGATTCTTTAACACTGTCATACACTTGATTCAGCGACTTGACGGAAATCTTATGTGTAGTGGAAGCAGAGTTATTCAAGTAAAAATTTACTCCGGTAAAATTAATAGGGAAACTTTCGCGAAGTGAATTATCTACAATCTCCTTTACTGGGAAAAGTAAATCTACAGTAGTATTCTCAGTAAATTCCGGAGTAAAAGTAGCATACTTCGTTCTTCCATCGTAACCTACATAACTGAACACCACTTTAGTGATGGAAGCAGTTCCGGGATTTACGGACATACGTATTGAGTCCGGAATAGCGTATGTATTCACATTGGTTTTAACACCGGCGTAAGTACCACGCTTTGCGGAAATAGTGAAATCAAGGTCAAAGCCGTTATCTGTTTTAGTAACTGTCGCATCACTCTTTAATGAAGACTTGGCAAGCGTAAGGGCTGCGTCACCGAAAAGTGAAATATAGCGGGTTGTCGGCACTTCCACTTTGACCGACAATGTCAAATCGTACGCATCAAGAACGGCATGTATCACTGTTTCACCTTTTGACACTGCTGTGATATTACCGAGATTGTCAACAGTCGCAATATTTGAATCTTCACTTGTCCATGACATTACGGAATTATCCACAGGCGAATCAACGCCACCAATAGTGGAAACGAGTTCTGACGTATAAGCATTATACGGGTCAACTACGACACTTGAGAGGCGGAAACGTGGAGAAGCATCTACTATTTTTACAGGAATAGACGTAGTGCAATCACCGTATGTTGCTCTTAGAGCCTTATAGCCTGTACCATTACATAAGAGTGACTTGCCGTCATCTGTCACAGTACCGAAATCATCATCGCATGACAATGTATAGCCCTTGAAATCCGTATCAATCAGCACACCGTACTTATTGTAAGCATAAACGGTAGGAGTGTAATAACTGTAGCGCGGTAATGAAATTGCCTTGGTGACAAATTCAATAGTCTCAGGTGTCTTATCCACAGGACAATTCGCCACTGCAAAAACACCGTTAGCTACGGCTCTTTCTTTGCCATCTGATGGCTTGTTTCTTGTTCCCAAAGCCTCTATATACAAGCTTGAAGAACCGCCGCCGTCAAGGTTCATCGCGTAAGAGCAACCTGTGTTGAGCATAATAGCAGCAAGGTCCGGAGAACTGACGCCTGCGGAAACTCCGCGACCGTCAACAACGAGCATCACAAGTTTTGTTCTGTCCGCATTGTAGCCGATAGCGGTACGCGGGTGCAACGGGTCAAGAAGAGAAGGACTTGCCTCAGTGCCCAGGATTTCACCTTCATGGAGAATCTCCGGAAGTCCGCCCACTTGACCTACGATATCATTAATATCTTTGCCATCGGAAGTGATATTCAAAGTCAAGGTCAATTCGTCACCTTCTTTTAGCCCGCTTACGAAATCCACATTGCTGCTTGAGCCTGCGAGTACACATTCTCCGGCAGGAATAGCAGAACCGCCTGTAGTAACCGGAGCGGAAGTAACCACGAACTTTGTAGTACCGCATTTAACAACACCTTCAACCGGCTTTATTGTCACTTCCGCTACACCTTCCGCAGTAACGGTCTTTGATGCATAGCGGCTCGTAAAAAGTGCCAAATCATTAGTACCGAGAGCCTTGTTAATACCTGACACTTTCTTTGACACGCTGCCGTTTGAAATTTTGGCAGAGAATTTAGTCTTAAAGATATCCACCCAGTCTTTTCCGGAGCTGAAATGAACTCTGCCATTATTCACAAGACGGAAAACTTCTCCCTCCACAATACAGTTGCTGAGAGGTTCTCCCACACGCCCTGACGTCTGGAAGAAATCCGCATTAACGCCTGCGAAGTAATGGGCATTATCCGTTGACTTGCGCACTGCCATACTTGAAATATTCTCACAGCCGGCGGAATTATCAGTACCGCTCACTGCATGAATATTCACAAACTCATTATTGAGGTCTATTGTCGTATAAAACACGTGAAGCACTGCAGGACCGGTAAGGTAAACAGAAGTCTGAGTAGTACCCGGACCTACCGTTGCGTGGAATACGGTATCCACATCAAAAGTTCTTTCACGTAATGTCCATTGTCCTGATGCAAAAGTCGTAAAAACCGTGCATACAGCAAATAGTGTGGAGAGAATTTTTTTCATCGTTATAAAATATTTTATTAGTATTTAAGTCAGAGAATATTATTTTTTCTTGCCCTTACCTTGTTGCTGACGGAGAGCTGCTTGCTGCTGGCGTTGAGCCTCTTCAAGACGAGCAATCCAGCCGCTTTTCTTCTTGGGTTTCTTGGCATTTTCCATCATCTGAGCACGTACTTTCTTTTCATCAACACAGCGACGGAACACCCATGTCAAAACGATAGTGATAAGGAGCGACAGGAAGTAATAGTAGCTCAAGCCTGCAGCATAGTCGTTGAAGAAGAACAAGAACATTACAGGCATCAAGTACATCATCCACTTCATCATAGGCATAGAATCGTTGCCCGGCTGATTTTGCATATTGATGCGTGTATAAATCACGTTAGTCACTGTCATAAGAAGACAGAAGAGTGACACATGACTGCCGTACCATGGAATTGAGAACGGAAGAGTGAAAATCACATCAGGCGCTGCAAGGTTTGAAGCCCAGAGGAATGACTGTCCGCGAAGTTCAATACATGACGGGAAGAACCAGAACATTGCGATAAGGACAGGCATCTGTAATATCATCGGCAGACAGCCGGAGAACGGACTCGCACCTACACGAGAATAAAGCTCCATCGTCTTCTGAGAACGTTTCATCGCATTTTCCTGACCCGGATATTTCTCATTTATTTCCTTTATTTCCGGAGCAAGAACACGCATTTTAGCCTGTGACATCATACTCTTGTATGTGAACGGGAATATGATTAACTTGATGAACAAGGTAAGCAACAGAATTATTATACCATAGTTCGTGATAAATCCGCCCAGGAAGTGGAACACAGGGATAATTATCAATGTGCTTATCCAGCGGATAATAGGCCAGCCTAACGGGACAAGTGAAGTGAGGTGTAAATCCTTGTCATTTTCACTCGCAATCTGATCATCAAGGTCAGAAAGAAGCGGATATAGGTTCGGACCGAAATACACATCAATAGATATCGGATTTTCGTCCTTTGAAGAGTAGTCAAGAACGGACTGCGCATCGTAAACCTTCAGTACGTCAGAATTCTTGATTACCTTTGATTTCAAGTTTGCCGAAGTAAAACTTGTCTTGGGGATAAACACTGCAGAGAAGAATTGGCTCTTGAATGCGAACCATTTGACCCGCTGTTCAAGCGACTTTTCATCATCACCCATTGACTCAAGATCCTTAGGAGATTCACCCACGTACTTGTAGTAGATAGCACTCTGGCGTTCCTCGAACGTGCGACCTTCCTCGGTTCTGATAAGATTTTGAGCTATATTGAACTCAATAGTAGCCATATTGGCAGGAAGATATGCGTCCATCTTGCTTTGAACTACTTCCATCTTAGTCACATAACTACCCTTAGGCAAAGTGTATCTTATACCCCAGTAACCACCATTGGCGAAATTTAATTTCATTGTCACCGTAGAGTCATTTTCCACTATAGGAGTGAAATAAAACTGGTGAGTGCCGAAACGCTGCTGTGAAGCAGTGGTGAATGTGAAGTTATAGTTAGAATGTTCAGGACGGAAAACGTGGATATTGGCAGTATCGCCATTGATGTAACTGTAATAATCCTTAAGCAGAGCATCTGCGATACGTCCGCCTTTGGTAGATAACTTAAGTTCAAGAACATCATTTTGAAGAGTCACATATTCCTCTGTTCCGGACATGTGGCGAGCAAAATCCCTGAATTGAGCGGCATCTGTAATTACCTTACGAAGATTTTCAACCGCCGCCTTTGACTGAGCGAGAGAAAGACCGGTAAAATCATTGTTCATCAACTTGTCTATGCTTATCACAGTATCTGCAGCCGCAACAGTACCGGTTACACTTTCACCGGATACTGAAAGATTTACTTCCGGAGTCTTGAAAGACACTGCATTAGTAGCAGTATCAGTAACTCCCACCATCTTTACGGCATTCGCCACTGATGATCGCTCCGATGCGGAAACAGAGTCAGGGCGGAGTGCTTTCTCAGCAGCCTCCTTAACTTGTCTTTCCTGCTCAGCGGCAAGTTGTTCCTGTTGTGCTTTAGCAGCTGCAATATCCTCTTCAGAAGGACTGTTAAGCCACGTAAAGCCGAATATGACGGCTGCCATCAGCAGCAGCCCCAATAGAGTGTTTTTATCCATTTACTTTATTGTTATGTATTTTTTATTTATTTTTTTCGTGTTTATAGTCAATAGCCGCTTTTACAAAACTCAAGAACAGCGGATTAGGGTGAAGTACCGTTGAAGAATATTCCGGGTGGTACTGAGTACCTGTAAACCAGCGTAATGACGGAATTTCCACCACTTCCACCAAGTGAGTGGCAGGATTTTCACCCACACACTTCATACCTGCGGCCTCGAACTGTTCGCGGTAATCGTTATTAAACTCAAAGCGATGACGGTGACGTTCTTTGACAAGTGTAGAGCCGTAAGCCTTTGCCGCAATTGAGTCCGGAGCAAGTTTACACTCGTATGCACCCAGACGCATAGTTCCGCCGAGGTTCGAAATAGACTTCTGCTCTTCCATCAAGTCAATGACATTATTCTTGGCGGAAGGCTCCATCTCTGTGGAATTTGCATCTTCAAGTCCTAACACGTCGCGTGCAAATTCTATAACCATACACTGCATACCGAGACAAATACCGAACGTCGGCACATTATGCTCGCGACACCACTTTAGTGCCGCAAATTTACCTTCAATACCTCTCTGACCGAATCCCGGTGCGATAACCACGCCGTCCAGGTCCTTAAGATACGATTCTATATTGTCATTATTAACCTTTTCGGAGTGTATAAAACGCAAATTAAGGCGATGGTCATTGTACGTAGCTGCCTGGAAAAGCGACTCGTTTATTGACTTGTAAGCATCTTGGAGTTCCACGTATTTTCCTACAATACCGATAGTAACATCTTCCGTAGCCTTATCCATCTTTTCAAGGAAATTAAGCCACGGCGCCATGTGAGGTTCACCCTCGGCAGATACACCCATCTTCTTCAGAATAATCTCGTCAAGGTGCTGCTCGTGCATCTTGATAGGCACTTCGTAGATAGTAGGCACATCTATTGACTGAATTACAGCCTCAGGAGCAACATTACAGAAGAGCGCAATCTTGCGGCGAACTTCCGGAGTGATATTTTTCTCAGTGCGAAGTACAAGTATATCCGGCTGAATACCAACCTCTTGAAGCTGTTTTACAGAGTGCTGAGTAGGTTTCGTCTTAAGTTCTTTTGCAGCAGCGATATAAGGCACGTAAGTAAGGTGAATACAAATACAATTTGAACCGAGTTCCCAACGGAGCTGACGTACACTTTCAATAAACGGCAATGACTCGATATCACCCACAGTACCACCGATTTCAGTGATAATAAAATCAAAGTTACCCGTATTGGCAAGCAACTTCACATTTCTCTTAATCTCATCTGTAATATGCGGCACTATCTGAACCGTCTTGCCTAAATAATCGCCGCGACGCTCCTTATCAATAACACTCTGATAAATACGTCCGGTAGTTATATTATTTGCGCGAGTAGTCTGAATATCCGTAAAGCGTTCATAGTGACCTAAATCCAAATCCGCTTCATGACCATCTACCGTCACATAACATTCTCCATGCTCGTACGGATTCAAAGTACCCGGGTCAATGTTTATGTATGGGTCAAACTTTTGGATTGTGACACGATAACCGCGTGCTTTTAACAAACATGCTACTGACGAAGAAATAATACCTTTACCTAATGAAGATACTACACCTCCGGTTACGAAAATATACTTGGTTTCCACGTGAAAAGTTTTTATTTATATTAATGCTACAAAGTTAGCAATTATTTTCCAATGGTAAAAGAAGGGATATACAAAACTCCCGTTTATGACAAAATATCGGCAAAACAGCTGCATAATAACTACTTTCCGAACAGCATCAAAGCATTATTTACAACTGTCTTTTTCACGCTTTCGGCTTCTTGATTTCTAAGGTTTGCTATTTCGGAAATTATATCATCTATGGGCTTGGCTGACATATCCGTCTCCACAAGCAATTTATCATCAGGAATACTTACTACAGTACTCGGATTAAACTTTTCACCGAATGACAGACAGACGCCGGATTTGAGCAACTGTTCCGCTGCTGCGGGCTTTCCTCGGAAGCCGTGAAATATCCAGGGCATCGTTGGCTTGAATTTACTTCTCAGACCCATTATAATATCCGAGGAACGCACGGAATGTATCACCAGTGGCAATCTGTACTGTTCACTAAGTATCATTTGTACCTTAAAGACTTTTATCTGATAGTCCAAATCATCTCCACGAAGTCTGTCAACACCAGCCTCACCAAGCGCAACCACTCGCGGGTCACAAAGCATTGCAGCAAGTTTTATAAAATACGCCGGATTAAAGTGCTTCCACGGATGAATACCCACGGATAAATATCCTTCACCGTCGGGCATTTGCTCATCTGCGGATATTGAGGTTATCGCTTCCGCTGACACACTTCCGTGATGATGAATATCAAGAATCATGGCACCGGGTCATAACCGCTGCCTCCCCACGGATTACAGCGAAGTATTCGCTTGACTGAAAGGTACAACCCCTTTATCGGCCCATGCTTGCGAAGTGCCTCCACTGCGTACTGACTGCAAGTGGGCGTAAAGCGACACACCGGAGGAAACAGCGGTGAAATACACTTTTGATAAAACCGTATGGGAAGTATCAGAACTGCACTTATGAAACTTGAGACTTTTGAGAACATTGTTCCGCTATTTTTGTAAGGCATTTTATCATCGCCTTATCCACCTGCTTGTAGTCCGTTAGTTTATCTGCAACGTAGATAAACGCCATATCCACAGGTAAATGTATATCTGCAAAAATCACTGCACGATTCAAGCGATAGGCCTCACGGATTCGTCTTCGCATCTTCACACGGTCAACAGCATGGTGAAGACGACGACGAGGCACTGAAATAAGGAATTTAGGAGTGTGGACGTCTGCCTTCCTTGAAGGATTTACCCTCCACACTACACGCATCGGATATGCAAGAGCGGATTGCACATCACCGCTCCGCATAAACAATGCATCTATTGATATTAATGAGCAAAGTTTATGAGACTTATTTAGTCCCAGGCTTTTCATATATTATTTTCTGTCAAATAAGCATCAAGAGCAGACACCATTGATGGAGTCTTTGGATTAGGTGCTTGGAAATCAAGGCGCAAGCCTGCATCTGTCACAGCCTTTGCTGTAGCAACACCAAACACACCGATACGGATATCCCCTTGCTTGAAGTCCGGGAAGTTCTTAAGCAAAGAATCGATTCCCGCCGGGCTGAAAAATATAAGCACATCATAGTCAAACGGCTCATCTGCAGTAAAGTCATTACTTACAGTACGGTACATTACAGCCTTTGAATACTTGATTTTAGTGTTGTCAAGCGGACAAGCACCATCTTTATGCACATCGCTGACTGCATAAAGGAATTTTTCCTTACAGTGCTTATTCATACATGCTACGAGTGCAGGGTCATCAAGTTTACCCGTCTCGCCGTGGAATATTTTACGCTTGCGATATACAGTGTATTTTTGCAAATAAAGTGCTATAGCCTCAGTAGTGCAAAAATATTTCATAGTTTCAGGTATCACGATACGCATTTCCTCACAGATGTGGAAAAAACTGTCAATAGCCGTTTTCGCTGTAAAAATGATAGCAGTGTATTCCGGAATAGAAATTTTTTGCTGACGGAATTCCTTCGCAGATAATCCTTCTACTTTTATGAAAGGACGAAATACGATTTCTACATTATGACGTTCCGCTATATCGAAATACGGTGATTTACTGTCGGAAGGTTTTGGTTGGGATACTAAAATTTTCTTTATGCTCACTTTACCTTAAACTTTAATAGTTCTGACTTAAAAACACTTACACAAAAGTCCAACTTCTGAGTAAACGAATATTAAAGGGATTATTTCAAGAGTGCAAAGGTACAAAATAAAATAAAGCAAAGAGTAAATTTTGTCATAAAAAATTCTCATTCCCTTAATCACAAACAAAGATTTAATCAAAATAAAAAGTATTAACGCCGTGATTATCATAGCATTAGTCGTTTCAGGGTAAAATGTGGCTATAAACGTGGGATAAATAAGCACTATCCCGGATATTGCCGCCGAGACATTATATCCGCGCACCCACAACTTGCATGATGCACTGTCCGCAAACACGGTTCCCACCACTAAGTACGCCACTATCTGAAACAGGTAAAGCCCGGCTGTAAGTCCGAATATCATCAGCAACTGCCGGTTCATTACTTCGTACGCCGATGCCCTTGCTGCAAAATGATAATACAGCAGTAATGACTGGCATACACACATCTGAAGAATAAGGACAAATGATGCTCGAAGTTCATTTGCCGTATGGTCATCAAAGGCATTCGCTCTGCGGCGCACACCCACAAGGTCTTCCTTTATATTCTTGAACATTCTACGGCAATGGTGATAATTAAACAACACCACTACCACGAAAAGGAATAGCACGGCAAGCAGCGGACTGTCATTTGCTACGGAAATGCCTCGAGGCTCAAGGGATTTTCCTTGAAGATACCCTACTCTTCCGGTAGAACACAGCACCATATCCTCCCTTGACGAAGGTGCTTCGTCAAAGGTGGAAAAGGGCTTTAATTGTACTATCAAAGAGTCGGCGTCCATCAAGTATTTCAGAATGATATCACTGAGCCTGCGGCAAGTGATGAAGATGATGCCTGCTCTGCCTCTTTATTGCCGTTAGAAAGATTTTTGAACTTGTCGATTACTGACTTGTCGCGATTATAAGCGGGATTATTTTCAAGCATTTCAAGGATTGACTCATCATCTATTTGCTCCGGCTTAAGGAGGAAGATACGCTGACGTTCCGCATTAAAGCGTTGAGTTGCAGTAGGGCCGTAAGTATCCTTAATCTTCTCGTCAATCTCATCTTCTTTTGATTTCTTCTCTTCAGCGGGATGTTGCTCTTTAACTTGAGGTTCAGGCTTGGTTTCAATCTCGCTGTCAGTATCAAAGCCTGCCGCGAGAACAGACACTTTAATCTCATCTCCGAGAGTTCCGTCGTAATAAGTACCCCAAATAAACTTATCTACGTTTGAGAAATTACTCATAAACGTAGTAAGCTGGTTACTTTCTTCCATCTTGAATGCACGCTGTGCCTGTGGATTGTAGTGGATACAGATAAGAATACGTTTTGCCGTGTAGATATTCTTATTCTTAAGCAGCGGAGAGTTAAGAGAATTATTAATAGCCTCTGTAATACGGTATTCACCTGAGCCGTAACCTGTTGAGATAATAGCAGTGCCACCGTCTTTAAGTGTAGTGCAGACGTCTCGAAGGTCACAGTTGATATATCCCTGCATATTAATAAGGTCGGAAATACTCTTTGCTGCATTGCACAGAGTTTCGTCAGCCTTATGGAATGCGTTCATAAAGTCAAGGTCCGGATAGATTTCCACAAGTCGCTGATTATTTACCACGAGCATTACATCAACGTATTTACTCATCTCATCAGCACCTTTGAGGGCTGCCCTGATTTTAGGATAACCTTCGAACATGAACGGGATAGTGACGATACCTACGGTGAGAATACCTCTATCTTTCGCAATACGTGCCACAACAGGAGCCGCACCCGTACCTGTGCCTCCACCCATACCGGCAGTAATAAACACCACCTTCGTAGCATCATTAAACAGTGACTCAATAGCATCGGCACTTTCTTCTGCAGCATCGCGCGCAAGTTCGGCTACTGCACCGGCACCGTTACCACCACACGTTTTCGGTCCGAGCAACACTTGCGTAGGCACTTTTGAGCCCAGAAGTGCTTGATGGTCCGTATTTGCAATAGCAAAAGTTATATCACTGTAACCCTGTTGGTACATATAGTTTACGGCATTACAGCCGCCGCCACCTACACCGAGCACCTTAATCTGCACCGGCAGCGGTTGATTTTTATCAGGGCTGAAGTTGCTTGTATTATCCAAATCCTCAATAGTCATAGTCTTATATATTTATTTGCCGTTACGCAATTAGTTTTAAAAAGGTTTCAAAGTCACGGAATATTAATTATCATCATTATCGTTATCCGACAACAGATTTTTCAATTTGTCGAGAATACTCATTGACTTAGGCTTACTTGCAGGTTTCGGCTTCTCCTCTCCTTCATCAAGAGGCTCATCATTTTCTTCACCTATGCGAGAAACGTTATCATCAGTAACAGGCTTTTCAATCTTAGGCATTGAAAGCATATCCGTCTTATCTCTCAGCGATGCAGCGTGAGCAAGGAGGGCAATAACGTCAACTTCATCGGAAGGACGCAGCGAGCCATCGCAAATGTTTATTTTATAATCCGGAACGGCAGTTCTGATTTTTAAGTCTGTCTGCTGACTGAGCAGTGTATTAAATCCGGGAAGTTTGGCACCGCCACCGGTGATAATGATGCCGCGAGGAAGTTCTTCCGGCTTGATACCTGCGTAATTCAGTTGTTCATTAATATTCGCTATAATTTCAGAAGCACGTGCCTCAATGAAATTATTAATCTCCTTAGTATCCGGATTTGCGGATTTTTGTTCCGGGTCAATATTTCCGAGAGTGCATTTCAAGTTTTCAGCCACATCTTCCAAGCATGAACGGATATTCATGATGTCACGCGTGATATTACGCGAGCCGAATGGCAATGTCACAAGATAGCGCAGTGTAGAACCTTTGTAAATCGATACTGTTGTGGTTTCCGCACCGAAATCCACAAGCATACAACCGAGCTGCTTATCCTCGTTGCTCAGCACGATATTTGCGATTGCAAGAGGACGAACCGGGTATTTGAGAACCTGAATATTAGCACTGTTAACTGACTGCGTTTCAAACACTCTGTTAAGATTTATCTTCAACTGGTTGCTGCAATACACCACATTCAAGTTTGCACTGATAGAACGGCAGAACATTCCTAAAGGACTTTGTTGAGAAAATCCGTTGACAGTGTAGTCTCGCGGAAGCACTTTTACGACTTCACGGTTTTCTACACCTTGTTCACCAATACGTCTTTTAAGTTCACGGATTATATCATCAGTAATAACCGTATCTTCCGGAAATGTCATTTCAGTGGATTTCACAGTTGACATAAGAGTGTGACCACCGAGCGACACTACCGCCTTCTCAATTTTTCGCGGTGCTACAGCAGGGTGTGCTTCAAGTTTTTTACGTATTGATTCTACGTGTGAAAACACTTCTGCGGGTTTCCTTACACAGCCGTAATGCACTAAATCCGTGGCGCGCTCTTCTTCCACGGCAAGAACTGACAATCTGCCGGAATCACTATCCACAGTTGCCACCGCTCCTTTTATTTTAGAACTCGCAATCTCGAATGCTGCTATATATCTTATTGACATGATGTGTGTTATGTTGTTAGATGATTTATCTTATATGTTAATACTTTCTTTTATTCGTTGGTGTCATTTCACTCTCCGGTATTGCCTCTATAAGGTCCATTTGGGTTTCAAGCAGATCCGTTGAATCTTCGTCCTGAGAAAATGCCGGAGTCAAGCTTGCTTTCTGCCTCTTTGTGGCTACAATCTGTCCTTTCCACTTGACGGAAATGGTATCGTAGTACTCCCACCCTTTTACCCTGACAACATCGTGATAAAACACTTTGAGGCGTTGCATCTTGTTGTCAAGAATCTGAGCATCACCGAGGTTTATGACGTGATTTGAAACTATAGGCTGGAGAATGATATCACCGTTTGTCTCTATCTTGAATGCCGTAGCAAAGTCCCGGAACACCGCATTTGCCTTAGCATAGTCCAACAGCGGCTTTAATTTCGCCATTGTATTCACAAGCTGTGCGCTATCCAAGTCCGCAATAAAGATTGGCACGTCATCAGTGTGATTCTTATAGTTCGCAATCAGTTTTTTACCGTCTTTATTGACGTAAAACGATTTTCCCTGACTGTCAATAAATCTCGCTACCGGCACTACAGCTTTCACATCAATGTTGATGTATGCGGAGTCCGATGAATAGTACCTTGTGACGTTCGCCCACTCAATATTTGGAAATGCGTTTAACTTATCCTCTATATCTTGCAAATGAATGGAATAGACGGGAACGCCGGCAATCTTGCCTTGCACGTCCTTTATTTGGTCGTAGATATCCGTTTCTTTCACAAAGCGGTTCGCAGGATTCATCAAGTGAACTTTAAGTCCCATTGATTTTTCTCGCACCGCCTGCATATCAGCCAATGTAACGCCTACCACCAGATATGCACCCAGCAGTATTGAAAGCACCATATATAGGATAGACATCTTGGACATTACAAAAAACTCCTACGCTACTTTTTCAGTTCTTCCAACAATTTCGGCAAGTAAGTGGCAATATCGCCTGCACCAACTGTCAATAACACTTCAAAGTTACAATTTTTTATTGTATCTATCAAATCTGATTTTACAATCATCTTTTTTTGAGGCGTTTTTATGTCATCAAAGATTATTTTTGATGTCACGCCGGGTATAGGCAGTTCTCTTGCCGGATAAATATCCAGGAGTATAACCTCATCTGCAAGAGACAATGCAGCGGCGAATTGCGGTGCAAAATCTCGTGTACGGGTATATAAGTGAGGCTGGAATGCCACAGTAAGTTTGCGATGCGGGTATAGTGCCTTTACGGACATTATTGATGCTTTAAGTTCATCAGGGTGATGAGCATAGTCGTCAATTATAACACGTCCGTTTTCTCCCGGCTCTTTAAGCCAGAATTGGAAACGACGTTCTGCACCCATAAATGATGCTATTGCGGCTTTTGCTGCTTCAGCATCAAACTCTTTGAGCATAGAGCAAGCGGCAATGGCAGCAATGGCATTTTCAATATTTATTTCTACAGGTACGCCAAGTTTTATATCCTTTATTTCACCCTTTGGTGTCACCATATCAAACACTATTTCACCATTTCCTCTGTGGATATTTACTGCATGGAAATCACCTTCATCGCGTGAATAAGTATATACTTTGACACCTTCTACAGGTCTCGGCTTCAGTTTCAGCCCGGTATGGATTATCAATATTCCGTCTTTGCGAATTAACTCGGTGAAGTGAGCAAAACTTTCCAGGTACGCCTCTTCCGTTCCGTAAATATCCAAGTGATCCGGGTCTGTTGCCGTAACTACTGCTATGTACGGTGTCAAATGGTGAAATGAACGGTCGAATTCATCTGCCTCTATGACACTGTAAGGGGAATCGGTATTAAGAAGAAAATTACTCTTATAGTTTCTAAGCACACCGCCGAGGAATGCCGTACAGCCAAGCCCCGGAGTCTGAGTTAAAATATGTGCTGCCATTGATGACGTTGTAGTCTTGCCGTGCGTGCCGGAAAAGCAAAGTCCGAGGGAATTTCTTGTAACCTCACCAAGCACTGCTGCACGCTTCACCACTTCAAATCCATTTACACGGAAATACTGAAGTCCGCGATGACTTTCCGGAATTGCCGGTGTAAACACCACGAGTGTTGAATCCGGCTTTCTGAAATCTTCCGGGATAAGGTCCGGATCATCGTCAAAGACAATATTCACTCCTTCACTTTGAAGGGCAGCCGTTAGCGCGGTAGGTGTCTTATCGTAGCCTGCCACTTTATAGCCGAGTTTCAGGAAATAGCGTTCAAGAGCAGCCATACCTATACCTCCGGCTCCAACGAAATATATATTACGTTTCATATTATTCTATTTAATATCTGCAGTGGAAATTACTTCTTGGCAGACTTGTTTGCAATCAGTTTAAGTGCTTCATCTACTATCTTGCGAGCAGCATCGGGAAGTGCCATTTTCTTCACATTTTCAGAAAGTGACTTTCGCTTGTTTTCATCATTAAGCAGAGTGATGACCGTCTCGGCAAGTTTTTCCTTACAGTCTGTGTCAAGAAGCATAACGGCGGCATCTTGCGACACAAGTGCCTGAGCATTTTTACGCTGATGATCCTCGGCTACGTTAGGTGAAGGTATTAACACCGCAGGCATACCCACAAGTTGTATTTCCGAGATTGTACTTGCTCCGGCACGTGACACCATTACGTCAGCTGCCCTGTAAGCAAGGTCCATTCGGCTTATAAATTGCGTTACCACTACATTATCCTTTTTGCCGACGAACTCAGCACAGTCTTTGTAATATAATTTGCCTGTCTGCCACAGCAATGATGCACCCGCCTTAACTATCTCGGGATAAGCCGTTTTCAATGCATCATTGATAGTGCGCGCGCCGAGACTTCCACCCACGGAGAGTACAAGCGGTCTTTCAGGGTCAAAACCGAGTTGGCGCTTTGCTTCTTCCTTCGTAATAGTAGTGTCAAGGATATTTGCACGGACAGGATTACCGGTCATAATAATTTTGTCTGCCGGAAAAAATTTATCCATACCCTCGTATGCCACACAGATTTTATCCGCCTTTGCAGCAAGCATCTTGTTTGTAACACCGGCGTAAGAATTCTGTTCTTGAATAAGAGTGGGTATGCCGAGGCGTTGAGCCTGCTTCAGTGTAGGACCGCTTGCATAGCCTCCAACACCTATAACAATATCCGGTGCGAAATCTTTTACAATATATCCGGCGCGTTTCATACTCTTGTAGAGATTCCACAGCACTTTTATATTCTTAAAAATATTTTTTCGGTCAAAGCCCTTGACAGGCAAACCGTAAATAGGATAACCGGCTTCCGGTACTCTATCCATCTCCATTCTCCCCTCAGCACCAACGAAAAGAATATCCGTCCCGCTTACACGGTTACGAATTTCGTTTGCTATTGATATTGCCGGGAAGATATGACCTCCGGTACCTCCACCGCTTATAATCACTTTCATAATTTATATTCTTGGACTATATATTATTATTTTGACTATTAATTTCAACTCGTTCTACTTTAACATACCCGGATTCTCCGCTTGTAAATCATCAGGAAGCATTTCTTTTTCCGCAATATTCTCTTCTTTCTTTGACGACATGGCTGCAGTACGACTTACGCTGAACATTATCCCGAACGCAAGTGACGTTATCAGAATTGACGTTCCGCCTTTTGATATCAACGGCAACGGCTGACCTGATACAGGGAAGAGTCCCGTATTTATCGCCATGTGAAACATCGCCGAGAACACTATGAATACGGACATTCCTATTATCAACATTGCAGGATAGGCTCTGCGGCACTTTGATGCTATTCGTCCTGCTCGGAACAACAATGACAAGTAACACAGCAAGAGTGCAAAACCGCCTGCAAATCCCAAGTCAGACACTACAACGGAAAAGATATAGTCAATGTTCGCCAATGGTAACTGAGATGTTACACTCGAGTTACCCGGTCCGTGACCGAATATGTTTCCCGTACCTTGTGCCATTCTTGCAAAAAACACTTGGCGATTTTCGTCAGTCACTTTTTGCTCGTACATCGGGATAGTGTCATTTTTCCATTGCTCTATTCGCTTGGTCCATGTTGAAGAACGGCGAAAGACGGTCTTTTTCTCTCCCGTTCCCTGCACATTTGCAGCTATATCTCCCGGGACAGAAGTACCGGCAACTGCAACTATTTGCTCCGACTCCTGTTCTTTGCTTGAATCATCGGACTTGAGCATACTGTGTACTCCGAACATTATTACCGCCAGGAACGCATACACGCCGAATACGGCAAAAAGATGTTTCCACCTGATGCCGCCGAGAAACATCATCGCTATTGATATGCCCATCAAGAGCGCAGTATTAGTAAGTCCCTGAGTAATAAGAGAGCCACCAAATATCGCTACTACCACAGATATGATAATAACACCTTTCTTGGATAATTTTCGTTCTTTATCCTGAGATTTTGATGCCACAAGGGCTATCACAAGCACTGCCGATAACTTCACGAACTCCGAGGACTGCAACTGAAAGCCTAACAAGCTGACGGACCTCACTGCTTCATTCGACACTTTACCGAAGCAGAATACTACAATCACTATAATTGCACTGAGAAATACAAACAAAGGTGTCAACACCGGTATATGCCGATAATTAATTCTTGACACTATCACCGTCGTCAACACGCCTACGCCCAAAGTCACAAGGTGACGTATGAGCGGACCGAAAATATTATCCGCTTTTACCTCAAACGATGATGCCCCGTAAGATTCTATAATTGAAAAAATGAGCAGCGCAATATAAATACCAAGTAGGTACTTATCTACGGAACGTGAAAATTCATCAGGGCGAGTTTCCGGTTTATTCTTTTCTGTATTTGCCATAGCACATTGAAATATAGGACTATCTACTTCAGATTTCTTACGACAGCCTTGAATTGGTCACCTCTGTCTTCGTAACTCTTAAATAAGTCAAAACTTGCACAGCACGGTGAAAGCAACACTGTGTCGCCTTCCTCTGCAGCAGCCTTGCAAGCATCTATCGCATCTGCAAGTGAATGTGTATCTGTGACGGGTACCACTTCCTTGAAGAAATCTACAATCTTGGCATTATCTTTACCCATAGCCACGATAGCCTTAACTCGCTCATTGACAAGTGGAAGTATTTCAGAGTAATCATTACCCTTATCTTTACCTCCGAGGATTAAGACTGTAGTCTTGGTCTTAGGCATACTTTCAAGTGCGTACCAGCATGAATTTACGTTTGTAGCCTTAGAGTCGTTGATATACTTAACGCCGTTGACAGTTTCAACGTATTCAAGACGATGTTCCACACCTGCAAAGTCCGAAAGCGACTTACGGATATTATCCTTATTCACGTCAAGAAGACATGCTGAAAGTCCTGCCGCCATTGAATTAAACAAGTTGTGCAATCCACTCAGAGCAAGGTCAGCTCTCGGCATCTTCATTGAAATTTCCGGAGTGTTAAATATAAGTTCCTGCTCATCATCAACGTATGCCACACTATCTTTGTGACAGTGTTCCGCAAATGGGTACAAATGTGCTTCAGTGGTAATTTTTTCAAGTTGTGCATTTATCACAGGGTCATCTTGCCAGTAGATAAAAGCATCGTTTGCAGTCATATTGTTGATAATGCGGAATTTTGCTTTAACGTAATTCTGCATCTTATAGTCGTATCTGTCAAGGTGGTCCGGAGTGATATTCATCATCACGGCAACGTTTGCCTTGAAATCATACATATTTTCAAGTTGGAAACTACTCAATTCTATCACATATACGTCGTGATGCTCGGTTGCTACTTGGAATGCAAGTGAACGCCCCACATTTCCAGCCAAGCCTACGTTAATGCCGGCATCGGAAAGTATATGATAAGTAAGCAAAGTGGTGGTAGTCTTACCGTTGCTGCCGGTAATACATATCATCTTTGCATCAGTGTAGCGACCGGCAAATTCTATTTCCGAAATCACAGGTATGCCCTTTTCAACTATCTTTTTTATAATAGGAGCAGTAGGCGGAATACCGGGACTCTTAATAACCTCATCGGCATTAAGAATAAGTTCTTCAGTATGCTTTCCGTCTTCCCAACTGATTTGATAGTCTTCTAACATTTTTCTGTACTTCGGAGCGATTGTGCCAAAGTCACTTAAAAACAAATCAAACCCTTTCACTTTGGCAAGTACTGCGGCTCCTACACCGCTTTCACCACCGCCAAGGACTACGATACGTCTGTTACTCATGTTAGTAATATTTTATATCTATGTATTGTACTTTTTTATCTTATCTTAAGTGTCACAAATGTCATCACGGCAAGAATAATGCCTATAATCCAGAATCGCATAGTGATTTTTGATTCCGGTATTGCTTGCAACGGTTTCTGTATCAATGCATCAAAGCCGGCATTTCCGGGACGTTGAAAATGGTGATGCAATGGTGCCATTTTGAAAACGCGCTTGCCTTCACCATATTTTTTCTTCGTAAACTTGAAATATGCCACTTGAATCATCACTGAAATGTCCTCCACAAAGAATATCGCACAAAGCAATGGTATGAGCAATTCTTTATGGATTAATATTGCGAACACTGCTATCACACCGCCGAGGGTCAAACTGCCGGTGTCGCCCATAAATACTTGTGCCGGATACGTATTGTACCACAAAAAGCCTACCAGCGCACCGATAAAGGCAGCCATATACACCACAAGTTCTTCCGACCCGGGGACATACATTATATTAAGGTAACTTGAATATATGAAGTTACTGCCGAGGTATGCCATAATAGCAAGTGCCACTCCTATTATCGCTGACGTTCCCGCCGCAAGTCCGTCAATACCGTCTGTAAGGTTTGCACCATTGGAGGTAGCGGTCACTGCAATGATTGTGACTATGATAAACAATATCCAACCTGCCATCTCAGCATGGTCGCCGAGCCATGATGTGAGATAAGTGTAATTGAAGTTGTTATCTTTCACGAAAGGAATAGTTGTTACAGGTGCTTTCACTGATTCCGCTTGCGGAGATGAAACCACCATTTCCTTATGTTCTCTCAGAACTACTTCTACATTTTCGCTTACCACAACGTCATCATTCAAGTACATTGTCAAGCCTACAATAAGTCCCAAGCCAATTTGCCCCACTATCTTGAATTTACCTTTAAGTCCGTCCTTATTATGACGATGAATTTTAAGGTAGTCATCAAGAAAACCTATTAAGCCGAGCCAGATTGTGGCTATTATCATCAACACCATATACACGCTGCTCAGATTTCCGAGTAGCAGGCACGGGATAAGGATTGACACGATGATGATTATGCCTCCCATCGTAGGAGTTCCTTTCTTGCTCATCTGCCCTTCAAGGTCAAGGTCACGAATTATTTCACCCACTTGCATTGATTGCAATTTGGCAATAATCTTTTTACCGATAAATATGGCTATCAGTAAGGAAAGCATTAATGCCATACCGGAGCGGAACGTGATATAACTCATTAATCGAGAACCGGGGACTCCAAGACCGGTAAGGTATTCAAATAGATAGTATAGCATCTGAATTGTATTCTTTTTTTATTTTTCAAGTTCAAATATCTCCTGAAGCACTTCTCTGTCATCAAAGTGATGACGCACTCCGTTTATTTCTTGATATGTCTCATGACCCTTACCGGCAACAAGGATAACATCACCTCGTTTTGCAAGTACCGTAGCCACTCTTATCGCTTCTTTTCTATCCGTCACGGTGAGAGTCTTTTGGCGCAACTGACGTGTGTCAAGTCCTGCTTCCATATCTGCAAGAATGGCTTTAGGGTCTTCAGTACGCGGATTGTCTGACGTAAGGATAAGTCTGTCGCTGAGCCTTGCAGCCTCATGTGCCATAATAGGTCGTTTACCCTTATCTCTGTCGCCTCCTGCACCTACCACGGTGATAATTCTGCCGGTGTTTCCGATAACCTCACGGATAGTGGTAATCACATTTATCACTGCATCAGGTGTGTGTGCATAGTCCACGATTGCCGTATAGCCGATAGTATGGGACTTGAATGTCTGAAATCGTCCTGCCACAGGTACGAGTTTACTCATATTGAGCAGTACTTTCTCTTCGTCCCAGCCCAGGAGTAATGATGCCCCGTATATCGCAGTAAGATTATACGCATTAAAACGACCGGTAAACATCACTTCCACTTCACGCCTGTTAAAAGTGATAAGCGTGCCGTCAAGGCGTTGCTCAAGTATTCGTCCGTTATAGTCCCCGAGTTTCTGAAGTGAATACGTATGCTTTGAAGCAGCAGTATTCTGGAGCATCACAAGTCCTACCTTGTCATCGAGGTTAGTAAGAGCAAAGGCATCTTTGCCAAGACCGTCAAAAAATGACTTTTTAGCATTCAGATACGCCTCTACCGTCTTGTGATAGTCAAGGTGGTCTCGAGTAAGATTCGTGAAAATGCCGCCCACAAAGTGTAAGCCGGCAATACGGTGCTGGTGTGCCGCATGACTGCTCACTTCCATTGCCGCATATTCACAGCCTGCCTCCACCATACGGTGAAGGAGTTCGTTCAGTTCTATAGGGTCCGGTGTAGTGTGAGTGGAAGCCACAGCCTCTGTATCCACGTAGTTCACTACTGTGGATAGTAGTCCTGCTTTATAGCCCATCAGGCGAGCCATCTCATATATCAGAGTGGCGATAGTAGTCTTGCCGTTAGTGCCGGTCACGCCCACCAATTTAATTTTTTGCGAAGGATTATCGTACCATGCTGATGCTATAAATCCCAGAGCGACAGCACTGTTTTCAACTGACACGTATGTCACACCCTCACAATCTTCTCTGTAATCCTCAGCGACGATAGCCGCTGCACCTGCTGAAATTGCTGCAGAGATATAGTTATGTCCGTCAACATTCACGCCTCGCACTGCTACGAACAACATTCCCGGAGCCACTTTGCGAGAGTCGCTCGTGATGCCGCATATTTCCACATCGAGGTTTCCGTGTACTGACGATGTTTTTACCGATTCTAATATTTCACGTAATGACTTTGTCATTTCTAAATATTTAATTTTTCTTGTTTCTATTGTTTTAAGTGAAGCACCACCGTAGTGCCGAGCGGAGATTTCGTTCCTGCCACGGGCGTTTGATTTGCCACGAAGCCCGAGCCTTCAGCCTTTACGTTGTAGCCGCACGCTTCCAGATTTCTTACAGCCTCTTTAAGTCCCATTGCCACTACATCAGGCACGACACCTCTCTTCAGCGTGTCTTGTCCGTTTTTATTGTAATGCACTCCGGCAATATTTTCCGCTGCTTCGTATGCTGCTTTATCGTACGAACGGAACACCTTTGGAAATCCGCCCTTTTCTTTTGCCTCAGCCACCATAGGTGAATCTCCGAGATAACCGCGAGCGTACATTTTCTCTGCCATTCTCAGCACCACCTGACCGGCTGAACGACCCACGGATATTGTATTCGCCGGAATATTTACCTCATTGAACATCACAAAGATGGTGTATTGAGGATTTTCGTACGGCATAAAGCCACAGAAAGAGAAACGCCATATATCGTTATGGTACTTACCGTCTTTATTGACCTGAGCCGTACCCGTTTTACCGGCAAGCGGCACTACGCAGTCCTTCATTCTCACACCTGTACCGCCCACCTGTACCACCGTGCGGAGTGCCTCACGGATTTGACGGGCATGGTCCTCGGAGCAAATACGGTCGCGGATATACGACACATCATTTTTTATAATCGTGTCTTCACCGATTAACTCGGAATAAAGGCGCGGACGAACGAATTTTCCATCATTTGCCACAGCATTGTATATGGACATCATAAGGATTGGCGGGAAGTCAAGATTGTAACCGTAAGCCATCTGTGCCAAGTCCTTCTCAGTCATTTTTCTTCTCGGATAGCCTAAACTTACTGCATTCCTGTTTCCTACGTTTATCGGCTCCATGAGTCCGAGTTCCTTAAGTCGATCCAAATACTTCTGAGGTTGTGAAGGATAAGGAGAGTTCGGAGCGAAGAGCATGTGAATCATACCCGTATTCGAAGACTTCTTGATAATATCGCTTGCAGTAGCGGCTTTTACGCCACCGGCGAAGTGCGAGTGGCTTTGTCCTTGAATAGGAGTTACGGGAACCATAGCGTTTACGCTCGGCACTAATCCGTCCTCAAGCGCAATAAGCAGTGTCAACGTCTTCAATAGCGAACCCGGGTCGTACCTTGCTTCAAAAGCGTAATTCATCGCCTCAACGTATTTTCCGTCTTTATAGTCATAGTTTGACACGGCGAGCAAATCGCCTGTCTTGACGTCCATAAGCATTGCTATTGCATTTTTAGGCTTTCTTTCCTGTACATCAAGTTCATCAAGAAGAGACGTATCAAGCAAGTCCTGAAGTGTAATATCAATAGTTGACTTCACATTGTAGCCGTTAACAGGCTCTATATTAGTCCAATACTGTATTCCGCGCGTACCTGCAGTAGGGTATTTCTTACCTTGAGTGCCATATAGCAGCGAGTCAAGTGCCTCTTCAAGTCCGTAAAGTCCGAAAAGACGGTCTTTACACTCAATTCCTTTACCCATCTTCTTCAAGTCAGTGGTATCCATTTGTCCCACTTTACCTATTGACCTGCGAGCCATATTTCCGCACGGATACATTCGGCGATACCTTGAACTGATTGAAATACCGGTCTGACAGCGGTATCTGAACGGCTTTTCGTATCCGCAATCAATAATCGGGAACTTAAGAAATTCCTGATAGGTATCGTGATTCATACCCTTAATCAGAGAAAAATACTTGCGTCGCTTACTTTTTTCCGGTTCTCTGAAAGGTGCAAGGATTGTATCCATCCACTCTTGCTTCGTTCGTTCCGGAAAGTATTCCGCCATTTTCTCCGCAAATGCAGGAACGTTTGCTATGAAAGTGGAGTCTTTAGCAATTTGGCGATAGTGAATAGCCACGTCGTAGCAAATTTCATTAGTTGCCAAAATACTTCCGTCACGTGCCAATATATCACCGCGCACCGGCTCTACTATTTTAGGCTTGCGCATACTGTTTTCTCTTTCCACCCATTTTGAAGAGTCAACCAGTGAGTTCTTTGCCAAACAATACGCCACTCCTACTGCCCATAGAAAAAAGAAAATAGCAATGAGGATATAACGACCTAATAAATTGCCGTTACCCGGATTTTCTTTCTTAGTCTTAGTCTTTTTGTTTTCTGTTTCTGTTCTCATCTTTTCAGTATTTTAATTAGTAATGTCATTTAATGTCGTACTTTAAGACAATGTTCGGTGATTTGGAAACTTCAAGATTGAGATTAAGGGAATCCACAAGTTGTCTCATACTCTTTTCTCGAGTAGAGGCAAGGTATTCTCCTTTTGCGGCAAGTGCGCGTGAACTCATAGCCTTGGATTTCGATTCAAGTTCGTTTACAATCTGGATTCGGGTAATACACAGGTAGCGGTTTGTGATATGAAGTATTGACACAAACACCACACACAGCACTATTCTCCAATATCTCCTGAAGAATTCAGATGAAAATGCCATTCCGTAAAACGTATGCAATAGCATTTTCGGTCTCTTTTCCGGTGTCTGTCTTTTATTTTTACTTTCTTCCGCCATAAGCCCTCTTCCTCACTTTCTTTTCAGCATTATTCAGTAACTACTAACTCTGCTATTCTCATTTTAGCACTGCGAGAACGCGGATTTGCTTCAATTTCTTCTTCATCAGGCACTATTGGCTTTGACGTAATCAGTTTCAACGGTGAAAGATTTCGTCCATAGAAATCTTTTGTCACTTTTCCCTCTATGTTTCCTGTCTTCATAAAGTTTTTGACAAGGCGATCTTCAAGTGAATGATATGTTATCACCACGAGTCGTCCTCCGGGCTTTAACGTTTTAATTGATTGTCCCAAAAATTGTTTAAGAGCAGTAAGTTCGTCATTCACCTCAATGCGCAGTGCTTGGAATATCTGAGCAAGTTCTTTTTTCTCCTGTTTTACGTTTATTATCGGCTTTACAACCGCAAGAAGCTGCTCAATGGTTTCCACCGGCTTTACGTCACGAGCCTTAACTATCGCGGCAGCCACTTTCCTTGACTGCTTCAGTTCGCCGTAAAGGTAGAAAATATTGCTCAACTGTTCTTCAGTGTAGCCATTGACAACAGATGCCGCATCTTTATCGGCTTTCTGATTCATACGCATATCAAGTTTACCTTCCCAGCGGAAAGAGAATCCTCTGTCCGGGTCATCAAAGTGATGAAAACTTACGCCCAAGTCCGCAAGTATGCCGTCAACGTCGCCTGTATGACCGTAATAGCGCATAAAGTTCGACATAAAGCGAAAGTTTGAGTACACGATAGTAAATCTCTCATCACTGAAAGCCCTTTCCACTGCTTCGATATCCTGGTCGAAACTGTACAAATGTCCTTCCTGCGACAAGTTCCTGACTATCGCACCGGAATGTCCGCCACCGCCGAAAGTTGCGTCAATATAAATGCCTGAAGGATTAATTTTTAACCCTTCTATAGCCTGTGGCAACAATGCCGGAATATGATAAACCGTATTATTCATTCAGTACCCCGTTTTTAGGGGTGTAAAGGTAGCAACTTTATACCTTATTTACAATAGCAAATTATATTTTTTGTAAAAAAGTTATTAACAATGTATAGGCAAGTAATACAATGCCTTAAAAAATTTGCAAATGCAAACCGTAATCACATCAGCAGTTTCTTTAATTCCTTAACGCCTTCCGTTGCTCCTTTGGGGATAACCGTCACAAAATCAGGGACGTGTGCAGGAGCCGGGTCTATGTAATATATTGCAGTCGCTTTACGTGCGTAATTTATAAGACTTGCAGCAGGATAAACTTGAAGTGAAGTACCTATAACCACAACTATATCAGCATCTTGGACTATTTCTATTGCAGGCTCGAACATCGGCACGGATTCTTCGAAAAACACAATATGCGGGCGCACATGGTGACCGTCAATTATCGTTTCCGGTGTCGTATCAAGATTATCTTTTGTCAGGGTATAAACAAGATTTTCATTATCCACAGCGCGCACTTTCATCAGTTCTCCATGCAAGTGAAGTACAGATTTGCTCCCGGCTTGCTCATGCAGATTATCAACATTCTGCGTAATAATTTTCACATCGTACTTTGATTCCAAATCCACAAGTCCGTAATGTCCTGCATTAGGCTTTACGTTAATCAATTCATGACGGCGAATATTATAAAATTCATGCACAAGAGCAGGATTACGGCGAAACCCGGTGGCACTTGCTACGTCCATCACCGGATAGTTATCCCACATTCCGTTACCTCCGCGGAAAGTTGACAATCCGCTTTCCACACTCATTCCCGCACCTGTCAATACTACTAATTTTTTCATAATAATTAAAGATTTAATTTCAACGCAAATATACAGAATTTGCTTAAATAAAAAAAAACAAATAACTTTGTAACACATCAAAAACTTTTCAAGATTGACTACATTAAATCCTATATTTGTCAGACAGATTAAAGAACTTGGCATTGAGGAAAACAATCGCCTTGCGGATACATTGACAGGTACTGCGCCTTCCGTCTCCATCAGATTCAACAAGCGCAAAAATAAGTGCACTGACAGCGAATTGGTTACGTCAGAGGCAGTACCTTGGCTGAGCGACTCGGGCTTTTACCTTGACGAGCGACCTGCCTTTACTTTTATCCCGCAGATGCACCAGGGTTTGTTCTACGTCCAAGATGCGTCTTCAATGTTTATTGCTCACGTCATCAAGCAGTTAGTATCGCCGGGAAATCCTGTCAAGTACCTTGATGCTTGTGCCGCTCCGGGGGGCAAAACCACTGCGGCTATTGATGCGCTGCCTGACGGATCTCTTATCACTGCCAATGAATATGACTTCCGCCGTGCATCAATCTTAGCGGAAAACGTTATCAAGTGGGGATACCCCGGCACTATCGTTTCTCGAGGTGACACTCGCAAGTTTCGCAAACTTCGTGATGAATTTGACATCATTGCAGCAGACGTCCCATGCTCCGGTGAAGGTATGTTCCGCAAAGATGAAGACGCTGTAAATCAATGGTCTCCGAACCTCGTCAATGAATGCGCCGAAAGACAAAAGGAGATTATTGACAATATTTGGCATTCACTCCGAGCCGGAGGATACTTCATTTACAGCACTTGCACTTTTAACAGACAGGAAAATGAAGATATGGTCAATCATATCCTTGCGGAATACGATGCCCAAAGTGTGGAAATAATCATCAATCCGGACTGGGGCATAGTAAAATCACCGTTACTGCCTGAAGGAGTTTTCGGATATCGCTTCATACCTGGTCGTATCCGAGGAGAAGGACTGTTTATGGCTGTATTTAAAAAGGCGGGAGAATATACACCCAAGAAGGAGAAGGAATCCAAGAAAAAGGTCAAAACGAAAAGCAATGCTATCTGCACAGAGGTTGCAAACAGAATAGTCAACCCGGGAAATTACGAACTAATTGACACTAAAGAGAAAATAACTGCATTTCCTATTGCATATAGCAATGATTTAAAGCGACTTGCGCAACACCTTGACATCATTCATTACGGTATTCCTCTCGCTACCGTCAAGGGCAAAGACTTTATTCCCGAACAAGCACTCGCTTGCTCTACGGAAATTAACCGCAAGTCATTTCCATCTATTGATGTCAATCGCGACTCTGCTTTGCAATACCTTAGGAGAGAGGCGATAACACTCCCGGAAGGCACACCTAAGGGATACGTCTTAATCACTTACTGCAATATACCTTTGGGCTTCGTCAAAAACATAGGGAACAGAGCAAATAATCTGTACCCGGAACAATGGAGAATATTAAAAAAGATCTAATAAAAAACAAGATAACGTATGTCAATATTACCACCACTACCGGAAAGAATGAGACCTAAGACACTCGATGAATACGTCGGGCAGAAACATCTTGTGGGACCTAATGCCGTGTTAAGGCGAATGATTGAATCAGGCATGGTTTCATCTTTTATTCTTTGGGGTCCTCCGGGTGTTGGTAAAACAACATTGGCTAAAATCATAGCAAATTCCACTAAATCACCGTTTTACACTCTCAGTGCCGTTACTTCCGGAGTGAAAGATGTGAGAGACGTCATTGACCGATGTAAAAATGATGCTCTCGGTGTATTCAGCACAGGTCGTCCGATACTTTTTATCGATGAAATACACCGATTCAGCAAATCGCAGCAAGACAGCCTGTTAGGCGCTGTAGAAAGCGGCATTATCACACTCATTGGCGCAACTACGGAAAACCCTTCATTTGAAGTTATTCGTCCTCTGTTGTCTCGCGCAAGAGTATATACATTACAGCCGCTGGACAGCACTGACTTACAAGTGCTTCTTGACCGTGCCATTACCACTGACGAAGTCCTCTCCAAGCGAGATATCAAAGTGGAAGAGACTACCGCACTATTCCGCTTTTCCGGCGGAGATGCAAGAAAATTGCTAAATATTCTTGACCTGCTTGAACAGTCTGTGGCATACGGAAAACCACTCGTAATAAACGACAAGAACGTTATTGACTGCCTGCAAGAAAATCCCGCAGCTTACGACAAGGCGGGAGAAATGCACTACGATATCATTTCCGCTTTCATCAAAAGCGTCAGAGGCAGCGACCCTGATGCCGCCATCTATTGGCTTGCAAGAATGATTAACGGAGGCGAAGACCCGGAGTTTATTGCACGCCGTCTTGCCATTCTCGCATCGGAAGATATCGGACTCGCAAACCCGAACGCTATGCTCCTTGCCAATACCACCTATGAAATAATCCAAAAAATCGGTATGCCGGAAGGTAGAATTCCTCTGGCGGAATGTACTATCTACCTCGCTACTTCGCCTAAGAGCAATTCCGCATATATGGCTATTAACAGCGCACTTGAGTTGGTTAAACAAACCGGCGACTTACCCGTGCCGCTTCACATCAGAAATGCTCCTACAAAACTAATGAAAGACATCGGCTACGGCGTTGACTACAAGTACGCTCACGACTATCCCGGACATTTCGTAAAACAACAATTTTTACCTGACGACCTCGTTGGCACACGACTGTGGAATGCCGCAGACAACCCTGCCGAGCAAAAGGCTGATGCGCTACAAAAACAACGCTGGGGCGACAGCAAACATTAAAAGTCTGAATATGAACAAACTGACGATACTGAATTTCACTAACGTCTATTCGGAAGAGACTTTTTACAAACACGAACGGACTACGTGGATTGACTGCTCCGATATTGCCGGCACAGACTGCCTTTGCGACTGTGATGCCGCCAATGCTATTTGCGCCAAAATCAAGGACATACCTCCTCACGGAATACATTTCATCGACTCAGGTAATTATCACTACGTATCTAAATTCTTTACTGATAAAATCGATACCAGATTCGTCCTCGTGGTTTTCGACCACCACACAGATATGCAACCGTCACTTTTTGAAGGACTCCTCACGTGCGGATCTTGGATTAAAGACGTTATCGACACTAATAAATACCTTGAAAAGGTTGTGCTTATCGGCACTTCAGACAAACTTTTAAAACAGGTTGACAAGACGTATTTGCCAAAACTGGTTGAGTTCAAGGAATCACAACTCTGCAACAAAACTGCTTGGGACGATTTTGCAAAACTCCATTTCAACTACCCCATTTACATTTCCATTGACAAAGATGTGCTTGACCCTGACGTCGAAGTGACAAACTGGGATCAGGGGGCTACAACTATTCAACAGCTGAAAAAACTCCTGTCTATACTTCTCACTCATGACAAACTTATCGGAATTGATATCTGCGGAGAATGTAATTACTCCATAAAGGGATTACTTGACGATAATCTGCGAAAAGACGACACTGTAAACAGACTTTTGCTGAGACTTTGCGAAAAAGAAATTAAATAATTATTATCACAATAAAAAATCACTAATTATGAATTATCACTTATGATTCTCGCATCTTTAATTACAAATCACTCCTTAATTTGTTAATTGTTTATAATATTTGAGCAAAAAAAGTTTTGTAACAAAAAAAAATACTAACTTTACGAATTAATAAACGACTCAAAATAATACTTGTACTAAACCGGTATATTATGTCAGAAGAAAATTTAGAAAACAACAACGAATACATCACTAAAACTTCAAAAATAAAGGTCATTTTCGGTGTTATTATGGTGCTTATCTACCTTGCAATGGCGTATGCACTCATTTTCACCAAAATCTTTGAAGTCACTATCCAATACGCTTGGATGAGATACACTTTCGGCTGTGTATTTGCACTTTACGGTTTTTGGAGAGCTTACAGACAGTTTAAATATTAAGTACACAATACGTATGAGCTACATTAACAGTTTCATAAAATCCGCCTTTTGCTTCGGCATCGCTCTGGCATTATTCACGTCTTGCCAAAACTACAAAGAACAGCGCCAAGGCAACACGTCAACTTCCGGTATGACAACGCTGATGTGTGATAACAGTTTTGAAAACATCATGCAGCAGGAAATTGACGTATATGAATACGTTTACCCTGATGCAAGCATTATCCCCTACTACATCAGTGAATCCGCCGCCATTGACTCCCTTATCAATATGAAGACAAGGCTGGCTGTCATCTCTCGCGAGCTGACAAAGGAAGAAACTGAGTACCTCAAAGCTAACAAACGAAATCCTCGCACTCAGAAAATCGCCGTTGACGCTATCGCACTCATCGTTAACCCTGAGAATACTATCGAAATCTTATCTAAAAGCGAAATCTCCGACATTCTCTCCGGGACTGTCACTCGTTGGGATCAAATAGAGCCGTCAAAGATGGGTAATATCAACGTTGTATTCGACGAAGCCGGCTCTTCAACAGTGAAATATATGAAGGATTCGCTCCTCTGCGGTAAAGATTTCGGCAGCAACGTTTACGCACAAGGCTCAAACAAAGCCGTTTTCGATGCTGTAAAAGCCAGCAAAAACACCATCGGTGTGATTGGAGTAAGTTGGATTAGTACGGACATGAAAGTGGTATCTCACACCATCGAAGAAAAAGCCAAGATTTCAGCATCAAGCGATACTACGAATCTTGACTTTAACCGTGACGTAAAAGTACTGAAAGTGCGCCGCGATGATTCCATTGAAGCATACAAGCCGTACCAGTACTACATCTACACCGGACAATATCCGCTATACCGCTCCATCTATATGGTATGCGCATCTGTAGCCGGTACTACCAGCCATGGCTTCTTCTCTTTCGTCACAGGATTTCAAGGTCAGAAATTAATCCAAATGACAGGTGTGCTGCCGGCTACAATGCAGCCGAGAATGGTACAAATCAATTAACGAGAAAATAATAATAAAAAAAATAATAACCACTGATAAAACATTCACGACATGAAATTAAAAGTATTTTTTTCATTTCTATTAGGAAGCGCACTCACTCTATCCGCGCAACAAGGCTTCAAAGATGGCATTGAATATTTCAAAGCCGACCAACCGGAAGAAGCTGCAATTATTCTTGAAAAGACTCTTAACGAAGCTTCTACCGACAAGGCTTTGGCTAACTACTACTTAGGTCTTATCGATATGCATAATGGCAACCTCAACGCTGCTAAAGGGCACTTTGACCAAGGTATCGCCGCTAATGCCAACTGCCCGCTTAACTATATCGGCTTAGGCTACATCGACCTCAAGCAAGGCAATACCGAAGCTGCTGAAAAGAACTTCAAAGTGGCTCGCGAATTTGACAAAAAAGACGCTGCCGTTCTCACTGAAATCGCACGGACCTACTACAGCGTTGACCCTGTGCTTTACGCTAAGGCTATAGAAAAGAACCTCGCTGAAGCAAAGAAAGTAAGCAAGAAAAATCCGGAGCCGGCCATCTATATCCTCGAAGGAGATATGCTCGCTAAGACTAACGTCGGTGATGCCGCTTCTTTCTATCAGATGGCTAACGAATTTGACGTAAACACTGCTTACCCTGAAGCATACGTTAAGTACGCTCGCGTTTACTTCCACGTAAATCCGCAATACTCTATCGACAAACTTAAAGAACTACTCGCTAAACGCCCGGACTCTGCTCTTGCACAGCGCGAACTCGCTGAAGAATACTACGAAAGCGACCGCCTCACTCTCGCTGCTGAGCAATACGGCGAATACATCAAGAACCCTAACCACTTCCAGAAAGACGAAATCCGCTACGTAGCCCTCCTATATTTCGGCAAGAAATACCAGGAATCTTTTGACCTCGCAGGCAAAATCCTCGGCGAAGAACCGGACAACATCTATATGCAACGTATGCAATTCTTGAACCTTGAAAAACTCGGTCAATACGAGAAGGCTCGCGAATTCGCTGAAAAGTTCCTCAACAACACCAAGGTTCAAGGTAATCTTGCTGCGAACGACTACACTACTTACGGCGATATCCTTCAAAACCTCGGTCAAGACACTCTCGCTGCATTACAGTACGAAGAAGCTGTAAAGATTGCTCCTGAAAAGAAAGACCTTCTTAAAGACCTTTCAGGCGCTTATACTAAGGCTAAAATGTACACTGAAGCCGCTGACGCTCAACAACGTTTCGTTGACGCAGGCGAAGCTACTACAAACGACATCTTTATGCTCGCTCGCCGCTATCAAAACGTTGCAGCTACTGCTACTGACTCCGCTAAAAAACAAGAAGCGGTAGAAAAAGCGCTTAACTGTATTAACACCGTCCTTGAACGCGTTCCGGACAATGCTACTATCGTCCTCACTAAAGCAAGAATCCAATTCGTGCAAAACGACAACAAGGTTAACGAAGACGTTGTAAAAACTTACCTTTCCGCACTTGAAATCCTCGACAAAGACCCGGCTAACAAGACTGCAAAGAAAAACGATTACATCAACGCTTACAACCAAATCGCTAACTACTATTTAGGTCTTGGTGACAATGAAAATGCCCGTCTCTATTTCACTAAATTCCTTGAAATTGACCCGGAAAACGAAGCACTTAGAAACTACCTCGAAAATAATTTGAAATAATATTCAATTTCATAAATAAAACTGTTTGGAATCTTGCGGCGTACTCCTCATCGGGTACGCCGCAATTTTTTTGTACATCAAAGCAAGTTGAGCGTATGCGCTCTGTATCTGACACCGACGAAGTTACACCATCGGGGAGCCTCGAAGAGGCTCGGCTGTAAGTAACACCGTATAAGCACGTTAGTGCGCCATGCGGTGAAAAGACGAAGCCCCTTCCCCCTCGCACCTCGGGGAGGTGCGGTCTGTACCTGATACAGAAGAAGTTTGTCACTAATTGTTAATTATTATTAATTATTTCCAAAACACGTAAAAGTAATTAATAATAATGTGACAAAGCAGAAAAATATGCTTAACTTTGCAGTCGCAAATTTTTCCGCCAAGGGCTCGGAATAAGTAGTAGCAATACATTTTTGCAACTCGCCCAACGGAGTAACCCTGTAACAATAACAAACAGATGTACGTTATCGTAGAAATTCAAGGACAACAGTTCAAAGCTGAACAAGGCAAGTATCTGTATGTTCACTATCTCGGTGAAGACAAGAAAGAAGGCGAAGCAGTAGAATTCGACCGCGTTCTTCTCGTTGACGCTGAAGGTGCCGTTAAAGTCGGCGCACCTACTGTAGAAGGTGCAAAAGTAGTTTGCGAAGTGGCTGAACCACTCGTAAAAGGTGAAAAAGTTATCGTTTTCAAGAAGAAACGTCGTAAAGGCTATCGTCGTAAAAACGGTCACCGTCAATATTTCACCAAAGTTGTGATTAAAGAAGTTATTGCTTAACCCTCTAAAATCTTAAGAAAATGGCACATAAAAAAGGTGTAGGTAGTTCTAAGAACGGACGTGAGTCAGAAAGCAAACGACTCGGAGTTAAGATTTTTGGCGGTCAATTCGCTAAAGCAGGTAACATCATCAAACGTCAACGCGGTACTGTTCACCACCCGGGTTTGAACGTTGGTATTGGTAAAGACCACACTCTTTACGCACTTGTTGATGGTACTGTTGTTTTCACTGAAGGCCGCAACGGTCGTCGCTTCATCAACATTCAACCTGCTGAAGCATAACACGGCACATTCTATCCAACAATCACATAAAATCGGTTACTTCCAAGCGAAGTGACCGATTTTTTTGTCAATTTATTTTGAATTCAAAAAAAATTATTAACTTTGCGATGTATTTGGTCACCATAGTGACTCAAATCGTTTCATACAGTTTTTATTGCTTCATTTTAACTACGAAGCATCAACGTTTCACTAACAGCACAATAAGCGTGTAGCCACGTAATGGCAGCACTATGGCTCGGTGAACGTATTTTTTTATCACCAACATCATTTTTTAACTCTTAAATTTCTCCAACTGCCCTTGGTGCGTCGCCTCGTATCCAACATCGCCGTCGGGGGAAAAGGAGTTCTTTGATATGTTGGAATCTACTTTGGAGGCAACTCCGGTAGAGAGAATAGTAAAATAAAAATATTAACCTGAATGGTTTCAAAGCCATTCTTAAAAACTGTATGAATATGAAAAAACAATCCCCAATATATATAAATAATATCAGATTCTACGTTTGCGATTACGATGAAAGTAATGAATTAAACTCCATATTCCTATTACCTTACGACAGCAGGCATGACTTCTGTGTCAACGGACATTCAGCCGGAATTGCTGTTAGTACCCAATTCTGCAACGAACGTCAAGACAAAGGTGTACGCCGAAAGGTTTCGTACACGCTTATTGATATGACTGATCGATACGAAGTAGCCAAGAAATTCGTCAATGTAGTCATTGCTAAAGATTACTTCCTTGACGTTTGCATCTCTTTCCCTGCAGAAGTCTCAGAACTTGCAGCCGGACACACCTTCAAAATCGTGGTATGCGATGAAAACTCCGCCCAAACACTTGCCGAAGGCTCTATACACCTGTTTGACAGTACTACACCGAGCAGCCCTGATGAATGGTACGAAGTTATTGACGGTGGTATTCGTCCCGAATGGGAAAACAGACTATATAAGATGCTTAACACTATAGATGTACACGAGTACCGTCTGCAATTCAATATTTCCCCAAAATTCGGTGACATGCACCCTGCCATAATGCCCGAACTTGAAGTAAGGCTTTATTATCCTAACGGAAAATTTGTCAAAGATTACTTTATAGAACCTGTCTGCACCAATCAGGAAAACTATGACAACAATCGTTGGACAGTTGAATGTCCGTTTATGACATTCGATGACGTTGACGGAGTGTTTTATGCCGAACTACTCTGTATGGAGTACCCTATTGCCGGAATTGTATTTGACACACTTAGCAAACAAGACGTGATTGGCAAATGGCATGGACCTGAAATTCAGCCATTAGAGGAATACTCACTTGAATTAGCGACTCAGAGAATTGATAAATATTATCCATTTCGTCGCGAAACTGAAACTACCAAAGATGACAGCTCTTTTGACGATGCTATTGATAGTTTTATGGCTTCAAAAGACGAAGAGCACTGTATTAACGAAGAATGTTCCGAGAGCCGGAACAGCGAAGAAGATGATCCGAAACAGAAAGACGACGCCTTTCTTTCATTAAATCACTTGACAGGACTCCGCTCCGTCAAAGAAAAACTGGCAATCTACGAAAGAATGGTGCGCTTCAACAAAATGCGTGCTGAAAATGGGTTACCGATATCCAAAACTTCATTACACGCCGTTTTTCTCGGCTCGCCGGGGACCGGCAAGACCACAGTTGCTAAGATGATGGGAGAAATGCTACATCGCGCAGGTGTTCTCTCAAAAGGTCACGTAGTGGTACGCGAACGCGCTACACTCCTCGGACAAAACTACAATTCCGAGTCGGAAAAAACGATGGCTGCCATTGATGCGGCACAGGGCGGCATACTCTTCATTGATGAAGCATATCAACTCTATCAACCTGAGGACCCGCGAGATCCCGGAAAATTTGTCATAGAGACGCTACTTACGACACTGGCAGATGAGAAACATAGAGACTGGATGCTGATTCTTGCCGGCTATTCTGACGAAATGAAGCAGATGTTTAATATGAATCCCGGATTTAAATCCCGAATTCCGGACTCAAACATCTACACTTTTGACGATTTTACGGAAAATGAATTGATGGAAATAGCGAAAAATTATCTCGCAAGCAATAGTTACACTATTACTTCAGATGCTTACGAAGCACTTGCCATGCGTCTTAAAGCAGACTATGCACAGCGTGACAAAACGTTTGGCAACGCACGTCACGTGATAAATTTGATACAGACCGAAATACTACCGGCAATGGCGGTAAGAGTTATAAATGAGGGGCTGGATGACGATGTTTCACTTACAGAAGTTCGCATCGCCGATATACCTCCTTGCATTTTCAAGTCCACAACATCACCTCACACAATCGGTTTTATGCCATAATAACAAAAATACAGTCAAGATGGTGAAAATACGCAACTATATTATTACAATAGGAATATTGAACTGGACTTCTTTATACCTGAAGAGGCTATGGCTATTCAGGTATCTTACAGCATAGAAGATGTTGACACGCGCAAACGTGAAACAAATGCACTTGTTTCGCTAAACAAGATTCACACCTTGAAGAAGGCACTTATAATTACGTACGATGAGGAAGATATTATAGACACCGAAAATCTGCGCATAGAAGTAATACCTGTGTGGAAATGGTTGACAACGTTCTGACTAAAAAAAATAGTTGCCTAACCGTGGTCTAAGTATAAAAAAAGGAATTGCTTGTCGGCAATTCCTTTTTTATAATATCACTTAATATTATTTTAGATTGATAAGCGGCGGAGAATGTCAAGCAGACCTCTGTTGATAGGCTTGTCATTCTTTATAGCCTTAGTGAAAGGGACATACACGATTTCGTCGTTTTTAATACCAATCATCACGTTTCGCTGGTCATCAAGGAGGGCATCAATCGCAGCAGCACCCATTCTTGAAGCAAGGATACGGTCGTGTGCAGAAGGGCTGCCACCACGCTGTAAATGACCGAGGATAGACACACGCACATCATAGCCCGGATATTCGTTTTTAACGCGCTCTGCAAGCCCCATAGCACCGCCTGTGACAGGACTTTCAGCCACAAGTACTATAGACGAGTTTTTGCTCTTACGGAAGCCATTCTGGATAAGTTCCGCAAGTTGGTCCACCTCAGTTGAGATTTCCGGGATAATAGCCGCTTCAGCACCGGAAGCGATAGCACCGTTCAGAGCAAGGAAACCGGCATCACGTCCCATAACTTCAATGAAGAACAAGCGTTCGTGAGAAGTAGCAGTATCACGGATTTTATCCACACACTGCATAATAGTATTCAATGCAGTATCGTAGCCGATAGTGGTGTCAGTACCGTACAGGTCATTATCAATAGTGCCCGGAAGACCAATTATAGGGAAGTTAAATTCATTGGCAAATATTCTTGCACCGGTAAGTGAACCGTCACCACCGATTACCACAAGAGCATCAATTTCGTGGCGTTTAAGCACATCGTAAGCGAGTTGTCGTCCTTCCGGCGTCTGAAATTCCTTACAGCGAGCAGTCTTAAGTATAGTACCGCCCATTTGGATAATATTTGACACGTTTTGTGTCTGAAAATCTACAATTTCGTCTGTTATAAGTCCACGGTATCCACGGTATATACCTTTAACTTTGAAACCGCTGTAAATAGCGGAACGAGTAACGGCGCGGATTGCAGCGTTCATACCCGGTGCATCACCTCCGGAAGTAAGAATACCAATGCATTTAATTTCTGCCATATCAGGTTTTGTGCTTTAGTTTTTTTGAAATTTAACTCGTAGTGAATCACTAAATATATTTTTCGCAAAGGTAATGATTTTTTTTACAGATTGAGGTCAATTAATAAATTTTAATTGATTATATTTCTTCGTCAATGGAGTAGTTGATAAAGTCAATAAACGGCTTTAACAGACTGAAACGGCGTGCCGTCTCCTCTACCCAATCTTCACGCGTAAAAAACGCTTCTCCGGCAGGACAATATTTACCGATATTTTTCATTTTCAGTATTTCCGCGAACTTACTGTTCTTATCAAATCCGCGTGGCACGGTCTTTAGTTTATCGCCAAGGTCAAAATCAGGGAATATTGATTTAAATTCCTTATTTTCAATTATTTCAGAAAACTCCTCATCATTATCCACAATAGCGGTACGCACCTTGCGGAGCATATCGGAGTCCGGACACCACATTCCGCCGTAAAGTCCTGAATTAAGGTGACGATCCGGATCTGTCACACCCATCTGGAGATAGTAGCAAGCACGATTAGTCTTTCTGCCCCAAGGACTGAAAGCTGCGGAGAAAAAACGCTTGTAAGGAGTTTTATCAGGAGAAAAGCGAGTGTCACGATAAATTCTGTAAATGCAGTTTTTAGCCGTTTGACCTGCCAAATCCGGTTCCCATTGAGTCATCAGTGCAAGCAGCTTGTCAATATCCTTAAGCCAGCACTCACGAAGAAAGTCGTACTCGTCCTTATGCTCGTGGAACCACGGGCGATTATTATTTTCGTCCAAGCGATGAAAAAAATCAAAAAGTAGAATCGTATAATTCATTTTGCGAGATTTAAATATCTTCCCATTCAGCTTCTTCTACCTGAGAATCAGCACTTGTGAAAGGAATATTTTCAGACTTAAATTCTTCCGTGGAATTTTCATCGTCCGGAATTTCTTCAAACTCTACGTATTCGCCCATAGATTCATCAAATATCTTTTCATGACGGTCAGAATAGTCATTATTTTCTGAACTGCTACTACCTTGCTGTGTGTTTATAAAATCCTGATATTGCTTGGTAAACTTTCTCTTCAAGGAATATACCTTGAATGCGAGTATCAATCCCGGTAAAAGAATGACTCCGACAACTATGAGGATTAATATAATTATAATCCACGACATACGTTTATGTAAATAAAGCGGTTTTTGTTTTCTTAATTATGCAGCCTTCTTGGACACTGCAGAAAGTAGTATATAGAAAAGAATTGTCCACATCAAGCCCGGCACGCCGAATTGGATAACAAAGGCTATTGTGGCAAGGATAAGCACGTAGCGTGAGAAGTTTTCGCGCCAATCAAAGTTTTTGAACTTAAGCGAGAACATTCTCATTCTTGACACCATCAGGAGTGATATACAGATTACTACTACCGTTGTCCACCAAGGTCCGAATGTCACTTGATTTTCAAGCATAAAGGCAGTGAAACCTATCCAAAAAATGGCATTAGCAGGTATTGGAAGACCTGAGAATGACGTTTTCTGCGTATCATCATTGTTGAATTTAGCAAGGCGGAAAGCGCCCATCACAGGGATAAATATCGCTATAAATGATGCCCAATGCGCATCATTGGCGGTAAGGAGAACATTAAGCAAGAGCATTGCCGGTGCCACTCCGAAACTTACGAGGTCAGCAAGGGAATCAAGGTCCGCACCTAATGGTGAATATGCGTGAAGCAATCTTGCTGATGCTCCGTCACAAAAGTCAAATAGTGCAGCGGCTGCAATAGCGACAAAGGCCCATTGGTAGCCGAGAAGACAGCCGAAAGTGTCACTATAGTGAAATGAGAAAAATATGGCTATAATGCCACTTATAAGATTAAATGATGTGATTGTGTTCGGAATAGAACTTATAAGACGTTTAATCATTGTCTTGAGGTTTGAGGCGAGCAACCTGTGTTACGCCACCTACGGTCTTATCGCCGATTTTTACTAAAATTTCAGTTCCTAACGGGAGGTAAATATCGACACGAGAACCGAATTTAATAAATCCGAGATGGTCCTCAATGTTCGCATTATCACCCGGCACGGGATAGGTCACAATACGGCGTGCTATTGCGCCCGCTATTTGTCTTACGAGTATTTTTTGATTATCAGGTGTTTCAATCACGATTGTTGACCTTTCATTATCTGTGCTGGACTTTGGAAGGTAAGCAGATAAGAAACGACCTTTGTGGTGAGCGGTATATAAAACTTTACCGTCAACCGGATACCAGTTTGCGTGTACGTTAAACACCGTCATAAATACGGAAAGCTGTATTGCCTTGCAGTGAAGATATTCGTCTTCATAAACCTCTTCAAGTGCTACAATACGTCCATCGGCAGATGCCACAACGGCATTCGTTCTTTCTCCTTCGTAGTTTCGTCTTGGTGAACGGAAAAAGTTAAGCACCAAGAGATAAAACACGATACTTATCCCACTGATAGTCCCGGGTATGACAGCAGCGTCGTACGACAAAAGCCATGCGACTGCATTTACCGCTAACAGGACTGCTAATGAAATTAAAAGTATGTTTGTTCCTTCGTGATGTATTCGAACGCTCATTATGATATCGTCTATTTTATGCAAAGTTATTACAAATTATTAATAATTCAAAATATACGATGTTTTTTTTGTTAATATCAACATTAACGGGCTCAAATCTGCGATATAAATCGATTGTAAATCGTTCGTTTCACATACGTTTTAGTCATTATATCCCGGCAGCATCAACATCATCAACACAAAAAAAGCGCAAAAGTGTCAATATTTGCACACTTTATTTTACCAAAAACGTCAATTTTTGCATAGTTCAAAAACACAAAAACGTCAATTTTTGTACAACTCTTAAAAATCCACTCACTATAAAAATGGCGTCATATAGAACGGAATACATTTTATTGCACCGTCTTTACGCATATCTTTAGTGTAAATAATGTACGATTGTTGTATGCGAGCAGAATATTTTCTTATAAAGTTATCAATAGACGAATGTAATTTCGATTGCGACGACTTTACTTCTATAACACTGATTTTACTTCCGTCAGGAATCAGAAAATCAACTTCGTACTTTCTTGTATTATTTTCATTGTACCATGTGTGGTAATACAACTTTTTGCCCGCTGACACAAGCATCTGAGAGACAATATTTTCATACACGTATCCAAGATTTGCGCTAAGTTTATCTACAAGCATTTTTTTGTATATATCATTGCTTGTGAAATCCGAATCCCAAAATGCGAGTGTCACAAACAACCCGGTATCACCGCAATACAACTTAAAACAATCGGGGTTGATATTCATTGCAAGCCCTACGCTCGGGTCATTGGAATGAAATGCTATATTTGTTGTCATCGACTCTCGAAGTATTGAGAGCGGTTTGCCAAGCCTGTCAGCTCTCGAACCGTTTATCACTCGCCCTACTTGATAGCGTGAAGCATTTGTATTAAGTTGTGCAGGTATAGCATGAAACAGCATTGACGTCTTTCCCGAAGGGTCTAATTCATAAAAATCCGCATCGTATAGATTGATAATATTTCTTTTGACTTGATCCACCCTACTTAAATCCTGAGTATCAAGATAAGCGTTTACAGCTTGCGGCATACCGCCAACGAGAACATACAGACGAAAGTCCCTCATCAGCTTTCTGTTTATCGCCTCGCCGAGAGGAGTCCATTTATCGAAAACGCCTTTAGCAAGCGACATTGTAGCAGAGTCGCCCAAAGCCATGCGGAACTCTTCGTAATCCATAGGATACATCGTAATTCTTCTCTCCTCGCTCGGGATAAGTATTTTTGTACCATCAGAGTTCGGACGCTTTTTCATTTTTATGCCAAGCAATGAACCGGTTTCAATATAGTGGTACCTGCCGTCTTTGACGAGATGTTTTATCGCTTGACGAGCCAAAGGACACTTTTGGATTTCATCAAAGATAATCAATGATTTTCCGGGCGTAAGACTCACTCCATAGCTTACTTGAAGCGTGGTGAAAAGAAAGTCAAGATTTGAAATATCCGAGAAAGCATCTTTGACTATTTTATTTGCAATAGAGAAATCAATAAGAAGATAGCTTTCATATTCATTTTTAGCAAATTCTTCCACTATCGTTGATTTACCGATACGTCTTGCACCTTCTATGAGGAGAGCAGTGCTACCGTTGTCCTGCTCTTTCCATTCAAGAAGTTTTTGGTAAATTTTTCGCTTAAAGATTCTATCTGACATAATTACTGATTTAAGTATCCTTGTTCTCTGATTTTATTCTGCAAAGATAACCAATAAATCTGTTATTTAAAGGCTTTATTTGCAAAAGTGTCAATATTTGCACACTTTATTTTACCAAAAATGTCAATTTTTGCATAGTTCAAAAACACAAAAACGTCAATTTTTGCACAACTTTTATGTATTTCACAAAAATAGCACGATTCACGATCACGGCTCACTCAGCAGATTTGTAACCGCTTTTAGGGTGTGTATGGTGGAATTTTTGTAAATTTGCGGTATGAAAAGAAAAGATTTCGAGATTATGGCTCCCGTAGGGAGTTACGAGTCACTTTACGCTGCTATAAATGCCGGTGCTGATGCCATTTATTTCGGCGTGGAAGGACTTAATATGCGTGCCAAGTCAAGCGTCAATTTCACACTTGACGACTTAAAAAATATCGCTGCTATATGTGATGAACACGGTGTAAAGTCGTACCTTACAGTGAATACTATCATCTACGACACCGAGATGGAAAAACTTCATAAGGTAATAGATGCAGTTTCCGTATCCGGCATTTCCGCCATTATTGCAAGTGATATAGCCGCTATTTCGTATGCGAGAAAAGTAGGCGTGGAAGTGCATATTTCCACTCAGTGCAATATATCCAATATCGAGGCTGTGGAATTTTATTCACAGTACGCAGACGTTGTTGTTCTCGCTCGCGAACTGTCAATGGACAGAGTAAAATATATCCACGACGAAATCGTAAAGCGCGATTTGCGAGGACCGAACGGCAAACTTGTGAGAATAGAAATGTTCTGCCACGGTGCTTTGTGTATGGCAGTATCAGGCAAGTGTTACCTTAGCCTGCATGAAATGAATGCGAGCGCAAACCGCGGTGCTTGTACTCAGATTTGCCGACGCAGTTACACTGTCAAGGACAGAGAGACGGGTGACGAACTTGATATTGAAAACAAATATATCATGTCGCCTAAGGACTTGAAAACTATCCATTTCCTCAACAAGATGATTGACGCCGGAGTGAGAGTTTTCAAGATTGAAGGACGTGCTCGCGGACCTGAGTACGTTGCCACTGCCGTGGAATGTTATAGCGAGGCTATAAATGCCATCTGCGACGGCACTTATACTGAAGAAAAAATCGCACAGTGGGACGAACGACTTAAAAAAATCTTTAATCGCGGCTTTTGGAATGGATACTACCTCGGACAACGACTCGGAGAATGGTCATCAAAATACGGTTCTTCCGCCACTCGTAAGAAGGTTTACCTCGCTAAGGGCGTAAGGTACTTCAGCAATATCGGCGTAGCCGAGTTCTATATGGAATCCGGAGAACTGAATACAGGTGACGAAATCGTCATCACCGGTCCTACTACAGGTGCTATCATCATGAAAGTTGATGAAATCCGAGTGGAGCTCAAGCCGGTGCAGAAAGCTGTCAAGGGACAAAGTTTCTCTATCAAAGTTCCTTCAAAAATTCGTCCTTCGGATCGCCTCTACTTGTGGGAAGATACAACTAAAACTAATCAATAACACTCTTTTACAGAATTACTTCCATGAAAAATTCAAGAATTGCATCATTAATACTTTTCGTATTAGCGATTTTTTCCGTCTCAGCTCAAGACGTTGTGGTAGGTGCTGCGCGCACAAGTGAATATTTGCCAATGCTGAAAGGCAAAAGAGTTGCCCTGTTTTCAAATCACACCGGTATGGTTGGAAACAAACACACACTTGACATAATGCTTGAATCCGGACTCAATGTCACCACTATTTTCTCACCTGAACACGGATTCAGAGGAAAGGCTGACGCCGGAGAGCATGTAGGTAGTTCTGTTGACCCTGTTACAGGAATTCCTATCGCATCTCTTTACGATGGAAAGACCCGTATGCCTTCAAAGGAAGTAATGGACGGATTTGACGTCATAGTCACCGATATTCAGGACGTAGGCTTAAGATTTTACACGTATTACTGCACCATGATTGACTTGATGAATGCGGCAGTGAAATACGGCAAAACTTTTATGGTGCTTGACCGCCCTAACCCTAACGGCATGTACGTTGACGGTCCTATCCTTGATATGAAATATCAATCCGGGGTAGGCAGATTACCTATACCGGTCGTTCACGGTATGACACTCGGCGAAATTGCCAAGATGGCTAACGGAGAAGGCTGGCTGAAAGACGGAAAGAAAGTTAATCTTACCATTATCACTTGCGAGAACTACACGCATCAGACTCGCTACGTCCTCCCTATCGCTCCATCACCGAACTTGAGGACTATGCACGCCATATACCTCTATCCGTCAATGTGCTATTTTGAGGCTACACCCGTCAGCCTCGGGCGCGGCACTGACGCACCGTTTGAGATATACGGGCACCCGGATATGGCAGGCTACGACTTCTCCTTCGTGCCTCAGAGCATTGAGGGCGCAAAGAGTCCTCCACAACTCGGCAACCTCTGCCACGGACGTGATTTACGCGGCATAGATGATGAAAAAATTATCAGCGAAGGCATTAACCTCGAATACCTTATTGACGCATATAATCACCTGAGCCTCGGAGATAAATTTTTCACTTCATTCTTTGAAAAACTCATCGGAAGAGGAGATATTCGTCAGATGATTATTGACGGGAAAAGTGCTGCGGAAATAAAAGCCGGTTGGGCAAAAGATGTGGAAAAATTCAAAAAGCAACGCAAGCCGTACCTACTCTACGCAGAATAACGTTTACTATATTGTATGGTATCAATAATTGTAGCAATAGCAAACGATGGTGCTATCGGCAGAAACGGTGACCTGATTTGCCACATATCAGCCGATTTGAAGCGTTTTAAGGAGTTAACTATGGGGAACACAATCCTCATGGGGCGAAAGACCTTTGAATCGCTGCCAAAACGTCCTCTACCAGGGCGTAAAAACGTTGTTATCACACGAAACTGTGTTTACAATCCGGAAGGAGCTATAGTATTTGACGATTTGGAAAAGGCACTAAAGACACTCGGGACTGCCGAGAATATTTTCATCATCGGCGGCGGCGAGATTTATCGCCAATCAATACGGTACGCCGATCGCCTCTATGTCACTCATATAGACGTATCCACCGCAGATGCCGACACTTTTTTTCCGCCAATAGATTCATCTGTATGGACTATCGAAAACGAATCAGAAACTTTCACAGACACTAAATCCGGCATTACATACCGATTCATTGACTATCGCAAAAAATAGCTGTCTGTCAGCAATAAAACACAATAAGAGCCTGCCCCATTTTCATAGAGCAGGCTCTTTCATTTCTTATAGAAAATTTCCGAATCACAATTTATTCACCTTACCCATAAACAGAATTGCACCTGTGCTGCTTTCCTGAATAACGAATGTAAACGGATGATTGATATAGAATTTTACCGGTAAATGTATTTCACCCACATCTGTAGCATCCCAGCTGCCTGTTACAGCAGCAGCCTCAGTACCGGTTTCATCAACTTTAACCACCGCTTTTTGAACAATACAACCTATTGACGTATTCATGTCCGTAATTCCTGTCAAATTTGCTTTCTTAGCATCAAAGATATCCGGGACTCCACATTTCTCTATTGCGTTAACCAATACCTTTGGCGCAATAGTATTTTCAATTTCAAACTTTGGCAATTTGAAATCCACCTTACGGCTAACGAATGTAACCGTCTTACCCAATACTTCTTTCAAGTTCAAATCACCGTTTTCATTCATTGCAATAATCATATTGAAAGCACCATTGCCGTACGGTAATTTTATAGCCTTGGTTTCTCCGGATTCAGCATACTCGAATTGAGATGTTTGGTGCATTGTGTAAGGGGAAGAAGAACTGCCATCAGAATTGTAGAACACGCTTACTTTTGTTTCGGATTTAGAAAACTTCCGACTCCATACGCCTTTGAAATAAATAGCATTGAAGAATGCTATATTGCAGCAAGGAGGAGCAAAAAGAAATTGTTTAATCATGCCGTTAGTGTTTTTATCACACCAACTATTTATTGAATTTACAGCATCGAATGATGATAAATCTGCCTTAAAAAATTCCGCATTACTATTCTCTTCATTCACTTTCTTAAAAGAGTCTTTGAAGTCAAAAGAATAGTCTGTCCAGATTGAATTTGAGATGCTTAGAGCGGTAGTTTTGTCAATAGATGCAATCTTTGACAACAATACCTTGTTAAGGCTTCCCGTTGATGCTGCATCACCGCCTAAAGCCTCTGCAATTTGGGAATATGAATTTCCTTCTGCACCATTGGAAATCATCGTGAGAACATTGGCAACACTTATTGGAGAAAGAAAGATATTTTTATCCTTTATTTCATTTGAGATGCTGCTATACAAAGTGAGAGCGAATTCATTTTGGTCGGCTAATGCACTTTCTTGCGCAGCAGTCAATGTTATATCCACTCTTGTGTTTTTGTCATTACCTCCCGGAACTTCCGGTTCATCATTATTTGACGAGCATGCCGTTATTGTCATTGCACTTATTGCAAACAACAATGATTTACATACGATTTTCATAATTAATTATAATTTATTAATAACACCTATGTATAGAATAATCTTGGTGCTATTTTCCTGAATAGCAAACATAAACGGTCTATTTAAATTAAAGTCAAATTCGCCTTTAATCAGCGGAGCGGTTTCTCCGAAATCCACTTTACTTACAGAACTTGCTACCGTCTTATTCTCATCAACGCTTATCGTGGCGACTTGCTTTACATCTGTAATAGATATTTTTTTATCAGAAATGTTACTAAAATCAGCTTCACTTGTAAAAGCCCTCTTTACACCCAAATCAAACAAAATCCGATTTAAAGAACTTTCACTATCATAATTAATGATAAACTTTGGAAGAGAAAGTTTTACTTTATAGAAATCCGATTCGACATTACTACTCGATAAATCATATTGATTTACAGCCTGTTCAAGAGAAAAACCTTTTTTAGGCAAGTATAATAACATTTCAAAGGCACCATTACCATACGGCAAACTCAGAATATCAAACTGCGACGTACTCGTTATTCCTGAAATAAAATTTCTGTGCATCATTTGTACTGATGAATTTGTATTGTCAATGTTATTGAATACATCAGTTGTAGTTTGCGATTTATCAAAAGGCGTTTGCCATTCTCCTTCAAAATAGCCGGCACTCATCAGTAACATATAACTTCCAATCGGGCTTGATAAGAAATTAGTAATTTTGTTATTTGTATTTCTTGCGCACCAACTATTTATCAAGTCTTTTGATGTATTGGAATTCATATCTACATTCTTACATTCTGCTTTGTAACCTGAATACAAAAAATTTATATATGATTCTTTTACAGGGAAATCATTGTCAACCCAGGCAGAATTTGCAAAGTATATTTTTGATTTTTTATCAAGAGATGGTAATTGCGAAATCAGCTTTATATTAATTTCATTAAGAGAATTGATATCAGACAAGTTGTACAAACTCAATATTTCACTTAGCGTTTCATCTGTTGCACCATTAGCCGCCATCGAAAGACTTAATGATAGACCTAATGGAGAAAAAGCAACATTTGATTCCTCTGAATACTCAAGAACTTGTTTTTTAAAAACACTGTATCCAAATTTATTCTGCGCATCTACAAGGGAGATTTCCTCATTAGAAAGAATAATATTCTTACGGACATTATTATCCCCATCTGAAGAACAGGAAGATAATATTAGTACCGCCAGCACTACTATTGTATAAAAGCTCGTTTTCATTTCTTAATTGCGAAAAATTTTTTACCTGAATAAAAATTATAATCAAACTTAACTACTAAATTTGAGTCATCATATCCTACACTATTGTTTGTTCTCCAATTTCCTACAAAGAACCAACCATTATTTAATCCATTAAATCCCCAATTATGATGAGTGTAATTTGAGACGCTTTTACCGGAATATACTAACTCCCATTCGGGTTCGGTTACGTAAACCCTATTCGGATCGTTTTCTCTAATATATCTCTTTGTAGTAATCACTCGTTCCTTATATCCGTCAACAATCCAAGCATGTTTAAATTCGTTTTTAGAATCTGTCGCATCAGTTCCGCGAACATATAGAACGTAACCTGAACTTAAAAAATCATATTCATCGTTATTCTCATAATTATAGACTTTCGTAACAGTAAAGCCTAAACTTTTTGCCGCAGACTTCTCATTGTCAATATTTGTTGCAGAACCATCTTTGTTATATGTCGTCTTTGCACGTTTGCCAAGTTCTCTGCATAAATGACCTAAAGCATCTTGGTCATTATATGGAATAGTTTCTATACAATATCCTGAAGCTAAATCAAAATATGAGCGACCATTATGATTTTTGATATTTGCCCAATTAAGAACAATTGTTGAATCATTCTTATAACTTAATTTCAAAGTATTAGGATATTCAAAATAAGCACAAACCATAGCAACGGCAAGATTAGAACAACCACAAAGCTTATTTGAACAAAATTTTCCATTTATGCCACCTTGTCCCCAATTAAATGAAACTTTAGGTTCTACATATTTTGTCACAGTTTCAGACACATTCGTATAACATTCTTTAAATGGTTCTCTAAGCGTATCAATATTAAGATCTTTAGGACTTTTTGCCATAAGGCTTATTGCATTTTTCATATACTCATTGAAAGGTTCTACTTCCGAGTCTGATGCCGGGTCGTACGAACCGGACTCTGTCACAGCAAGTATTTCAGGCAGATTTCTGTTTGCAGGAATAATTGCAAATCCTTCTTCATCTTGAAAATTGACAACGTACATTAACGTGTCACTACTTTCACCACGGGATTCTTTACTCTTAAATACTTTCACCTCATTTTTTGAGGGCAAAAGTCTGACTGAAGAACGAGAATCTGCACTGTCAAACCATGTTAACGACTGTGCTGCAATTTCATACGCTTCGTCAATGCTACGTATTTCCGACAGAGGTGTTGCATTATCTTTTTCCAAGGCATCAACCAAACCATCACTTTCACCGCATGATGCAAGTGAAATGGACAGCGCAAATAATGCGCTTAGATGTTTTAATTTCATAATGTGAAACTTTTTTATGTCGGTTATTATTTATATTACACTGCAAATATAAGTCATTATTTGCAGTGTAACAAGTATTTGAGGAAATTTACAATCATAACAATAAGGAATTACAATTCAATACCGGGGAGTTCAGGTTCCGGCGCAGCACGTTTAACGCTTAGTATATGTCGGTTAGTCATATAATTATATACATTTTCTGCAGCTATACCTGTATTTTCGGTATCGTATTTATTGCCCTTATTTGCCACCCAATAGCCAACACTGAACCAACCGTTGTATTTACCGTTCCAGCCCCAATTATGGTGAACATATTCATGGTTTTCTTTACGAGTTGAAATATATTCCCAAGGTCTTGTGATGCCCATATTCGGGTCATTAATTCTTTTGTATTTATCGTAAGTAATTTCGGAATATTTGTATCCGTCAATAATCCACATATTCCATTCACCGTTTCCATTTTGAGCGTAAGGAACATACACGATAGGGCTGCTTGTAATTCTTTCTTCAAGTTTAGCATTGTCTGTAGCGGAAAAACCGAGACTTTTCAGTGCATTGGCAAGATTGGTGATGCTTACGGTAGTTTTGCCGTTTTTAATAGTGGCATTGGCTCTCACAGCCACTTCTTTACACATTCTTGAAATAACATCTTGGGACGCAGCATTTAATCCGTCATCACATCTAACGAATTTAGAGGCGCTATATACGTTTTTACTCGCATCGTGCTGTAATATAGTGTTCCAATCAATAGATAATTTTGCATTACCGTTATGTGTAAGAGTCATAGATGAAGGATATTGGAAATACGCCAAGCAAAGACTTGCAGCCAAAGGACCGAATCCGCAAGAATTGTTTTCAAAGTATTTACCTTCAATACCGTCATTGCCCCAGATAGTTGACTTTTTCAGTCCGTACTGACTTTTCACACTTTCATGCTCTATTTCTTTCCACTCTTCCATAGGCACAGGTTTATTATCATCTTTACCGGGGTCAGTAATACCGCCGTCACCGATTGATTGAATAATAAAGTCCATATAATCGTTAAACGGTTCTACGTCAGTCTTTTCATTAGGAATATATGAGCCGGATTCTGTCACAGCGAGGAGTTTAGGCATATTTCTGTTTGCAGGAATGATAGCAAATCCTTTTTCGTTTTCATAGTTTACCACGTACATCAGTGTGTCATTCTCTTCACCTCTCGATGCAGCACTCTTCAAAACTTTAATATCATCTTTGCTCGGCAAATATCTTATCTCACCGCGAGAGTCTCCATAGTCAAGCCATGCTACAGCCTCTTTGGCAATATCGTATGCTTCATCAAGGGTCCTAATTTCTGATGCATAAATCTTACCGTCCTTATCATCAGGAGTCGGCACATCATTTTCTCCGCAAGAAGTGAACAATGCCACAAGTGCTGCGGCTGTAAAAAATTTGATTTTAGTCATAGTTATGAATTTTTATCAGGTTATTAATTCTTTTAATTGTAAATTATTTCGCAGATTTCTCTCTGCTGTCTGTCAGTCAAAATATTTAATTAAATTTCACCTCCTTTCTTGATTAAAAATTAATAATTCCGGAATACGTTTCTCCGGTGTCAGTATTACAAGTGACCAAGATTTCTCCCGAGATAGTGACAGGAATTGAGATTCTCGGTTCGTCAGCAGTAACGACATCACTCCAAATGATGCAATCGCTCTGCGAAAGTGTCACGTCAATGTATTCCACTCCTGCAGGAATAGTCAGTTCCATATACCCCGTGCCATAGGTACAATAGATTATATCCTTTGATGGAGTACGAGGCTTCTTATTACTACCTTTATTACCATTTTCTTTTTGTAAAATTTCTGTTTTTTCATCATCTGCATAAACAGCATTAAAAGGGATTGCCACTATTGTGATAAAAAGGATTGCTTTAAGTATTAATTTTGCCATAAATTTAGTATTTGAAATTTATGCAAAATTACGTTTTAGGCGTATCCCCACCAAAAAAAAGGCTCAAAAAATTTAGACTTTTTAGTCTTACAACACCCTGATTTTCAGAGTATTAGAAAATATTAACCGAGAAAATTTAGACTATTTTGTAACATATTGATAATCAACATATTAGACATATCAACCTGACTACCAATACATTAGCAAGAAATTAGACACAATTCATTAACGCATACGCTTGATATACTCTTCACGCCTTTCCGCATCGGAGTTCATAATTCTTTCCTTCAATCTCTTTTTTCGGCTATAAACACTTTGCACATTGCTTTCACCAATGATGAAGGCGATTGACATTGTTGAAAAGCCGAGAAGTGAATAGAGAAATACAAGATAATCCTCACGCTTGATTTTTGGAAAATCTTTTTTGAATGACGTTATTATTCCGCCTAAATAATCATCTGCAAAGGTTTCAAGTTCTTTCAATGTCTTTGACTTTGTTGACAATTCATTTATCAGCTTATCTATCTGCTCAGAAATCCTGGTCTTGGCTAATTCTTTATCATTAGCCGAATTTTCAAAATACGTCTTGCAAAGACTATCAAAAGTGGAAACTTTGGAGTCAATAATTGACTTTACCACCCTTTCTTTATAAGTATCTTGTTCTTTCTCTTTTATCGTCAATAATTCCCTCAAGTTTTCCGCAATCAGCAAGTTTCGCTCAATTTTTCTCTTGGCTTTCCTGTTGAAGAAAACTATCATAAATATTAAAGCGAGTATTAATACCGTATAAAAAGCGATATAACAATATATTTTATATTTTTCGTATTTAATCTGCTTTTCTTTTTCTACAATCTCGGATTTCCTCATCTCAAAAATAGCATCGGAAATATTTTGTGATTGTACAGCGTGTATTTCATCTTTCATCTGCAGATAGTGGGATTTATAGTATTTGAGACCATTCTCATAGTCGCCACTATATCTCATTTTAGCAGACATAAAAGAGGCATCTAATAGAGGACTCGGATTTTTTTTCATTTCATTTTCAATGCTATCCGCCTCTTTTCTATAACCGGCTTTAACATAGCAAATACCGAGAATACACCTATCATACACTGTCAAGAGTGATTTATTTTTCACCATATCATAAAATTTAATAGCAGCGTTGTAATCAGCATATTCTCTGTATGCAGTGTTTGCCTTTAAAGCATAGCATAACCATTCATTATCCTCGTTCGGTCTTAGCTTAAGTGTATCAAGCAGCATATCACTTATGATAACACTGCTATCATAAAACCCCGCATCACCGTACATTCTGGCAAGAAGACTCAGACTATAGTCCGCAAATAGGGTATTTTTAGCCTTTTGAAAACTTTCCAAAGTGATTTTTGCATATTTAATAGCCTCTTTTGACATATAAAATTCGTCAAAAATATCTGTCATCATAGATGCCGCTCGTCCTGCCCAATAATAATTACTATCTCTTAACGCCATATCGTATGCTTTCATAAAAGTACAAATGGCCGACGAACGCTGCCCCGCATTTTCTTTTACTACGCCATAATAATATGTTGCAAGCAATTTATGGTACTCATCATCGCTGCCGTTAAAATATTCTACAGCAGGGGCAATGATGGAATCACTCGCAATGTCTATATAATTTTTATCAAGTGCCTGTGAATAAAGCAGTCTGTATAATGCTTCCCGGCGGTCAGTGTTAAGAGAATTAGTATCTATTTGCTGAAGTCTGTACAGTGCGGAATCCGGGTGATCGTTCATTATCTCCTCAATCTCGGCAAGCTCCGCATCAACCTTATTGCTTACTGAGCAAGCGACTATGATAAAAACTGATAATATGACTAAAAGCAGGCGATGCATAAGTATTTGTTTTAGTTGTTATGATTTTTAGCTGCAATATTAATAAAAAAATTTATATTTCATATATCAAGGGACATTAACGCATACGCTTGATATACTCATCACGCCTTTCCGCATTGGAATTCATAATTCTTTCCTTCAATCTCTTTTTTCGGCTATAAACATTTTGTACATTGCTTTCACCAATGATAAAGGCGATGGACATTATTGAAAAGCCGAGAAGTGAATAGAGAAATACAAGATAATCCTCACGCTTTATTTTTGGAAAATCTTTTTTGAATGACGTTATTATTCCGCCTAAATAATCATCTGCAAAGGTTTCAAGTTCTTTCAATGTCTTTGACTTTGTTGACAATTCATTTATCAGCTTATCTATCTGCTCAGAAATCCTGGTCTTGGCTAATTCTTTATCATTAGCCGAATTTTCAAAATACGTCTTGCAAAGACTATCAAAAGTGGAAACTTTGGAGTCAATAATTGACTTTACCACCCTTTCTTTATAAGTATCTTGTTCTTTCTCTTTTATCGCTAATAACTCCCTCAAATTTTCTGCCATAAGTACGTTTTGCTCAATTCTGTTTTTATTTCGTCTATTGAAAAAGATTATTAAAGACAGCAAAGCAACTGATAATAGTGTAAAAAAAGTGATATAACAGTTTCTTTTATGTTCTTCACGCTTAAGCTGATTTTTCTTTTCTATAATCTCGGATTTTCTCATTTCAGCAATAGCATCGGAAATATTTTGTAACTGCAACTTAGTTATTTTCTCTTTCATCTGCAGATAGTGAGACTTATAGTATTTAAATGCATTTTCATAATCGCCTTCCGTTCTTCTCAACACTGACAAAAATGGAGCATCATAAAACGTATCCGGAGACTCTTTCATGACAGCCGCTATACTATCAGCCTTTTTCATATTTCCTGTTCTTATGTAGCAGATTCCTAATATACATCTGAAAAGTGGGGTAATATGAGATACATCTAAAGACTTTACCATCTCAATATATTTAATTGCATCTTTATGTTTGGCAGCATCGTAAGCACTTACTGCATTATTGCAATAGCAACTACATTCATAAAAAATATCAGGTCTTAGCTTAAGTGTATCAAGTAACATATCACTTATGATAACACTGCTATCATAAATTCCTGCATTATTATATATTCTGGCAAGATTAAATAAACTATAGTCTATAAATTTTTTATCACCGGTATTCCTAAAATTATCAAAACTTATTTTTGCATACTTAACGGCATCAACTTTTAACTCAAATTCATCTAAAATATCCGTTAGTTGCAGAGCCGTCCTTCCTACCCAAAAATAATTATTTTCTTTCATTGCTATATCATACGCCTTAAGATAATTGCACACTGCAAGTGGATATTTCTGTGCATTTTCACATATTACTCCATTATAAAACAGTGCAAGCAATTTATGGTACTCATCATCGCTACCGTTAAAATATTCTACGGCGGGGGCAATGATGGAATCACTCGCAATATCTATATAATTTTTATCAAGTGCCTGTGAATAAAGCAGTCTGTATAATGCTTCCCGGCGGTCAGTGTTAAGAGAATTAGTATCTATTTGCTGAAGTCTGTACAGTGCGGAATCCGGGTGATCGTTCATTATCTCCTCAATCTCGGCAAGCTCCGCATCAACCTTATTGCTTACTGAGCAAGCGACTATGATAAAAACTGATAATATGACTAAAAGCAGGCGATGCATAAGTATTTGTTTTAGTTGTTATGATTTTTATCTGCAATATTAATAAAAAATATCAAATGCACAAAATATTTTAAGGATAAATATGTATTTAATTGCAAACTAAACAATAATTTTAAAAATCACTTACATTTTTATATATTACAAACTTGATTATATCATTTGACAACCATCTCAGGGTGGCGCACTGCGCGTTTACCCTGAGTTACTTCTCCGACTCTCTTTGATAGTGTAACTTCTTAAGTATCAGCACAGACCGCACGGTCTCCGACGTGCGAGGGGAAGGGGTGATATCATATCACCGCATGGCGCACTGCGTGCTTATACGGTGTTACTTACAGCCGAGCCTCGCCGAGGCTCCTCCCGAGTGTTATCTTCGTCAGTAACATTCCCCGGGTGGCGCACTGCGCGCTTATACGGTGTTACTTACAGCCGAGGCTCCTCCAGGGTGTTATCTTCATCAGTAATATTCTCAGGGTGGCGCACTGCGCGTTTACCCTGAGTTACTTCTCCGACTTTCTTTGATGAGGTTGTCTTTTTACCCACTCTACAAATACATTTTAATGAAAGAGCCGTGTGGTTTTGGTCAGCAATTTGACTTTTTTTGACACAAAGAACACTAATATCAAAAATAATAATTAACTTTACACCCTAAAACATAAAAATAAACCCTAACATCTAAACAACCATTAATAATTCAAACGTAATGAGACGAAACATTATAGTTAAGATTTTAACACTGGTAGCAGTTGCATTAGTCACATTCCCTTGTTTTGCACAGGATAAAAATTCAGGCAAAAAGTTTATCTCAAGAGGTATAGCTTTCTATAACCTTGAAAACTTGTTTGACACTATTAACTCAAACGGCAAGTACGACCTTGAATTTTCACCGGAAGGTTCAAGACAATGGAATACTCAGAAGTACACTCTCAAAATTAACAATATGGCAAGAGCGATTGCCAATATGGTGACTACCACCACTCCTAACGGTCCTGCCATTATCGGTATTTCCGAAGTTGAAAACAGAGGCGTTATGGTTGACGTGGCTAAAGCCGTAGATCAATACTTGATAGCAAAAGGTAAAAAACCTTGGAACTTACAGATTTGTCACCACGATTCACCGGACCGCCGTGGTGTTGACGTCGGCCTTTTCTACAATCCTCGTCAATTCCGCGTGCTTAACGTCACTAACGCTCGTCTTGACATCGGTTATCCTACTCGTGACCAAATGTGTGTAACAGGAGTCCTCAGCAGTGATACCATCAACGTCATTGTGAACCACTGGCCTTCACGTCTCGGCGGTCAGGAAAAATCTTCTCCGAACCGTGAAAAGGCTGCCGCACTCTGCAAGCAAACTGCAGATTCTATCTGGGCTAAACACCCGGGCCAACCGGTTATCATCATGGGCGACTTGAACGATGACCCTCAAAACAAGTCTTGCGCAGAAGTTCTTAACGCCAAGAAAGACCAAAAGGGCGTAGATACATTCGGTTTCTTTAACCCATGGTGGAAACTTCTCGATAAAGGTATCGGTACACTTGCTTACAAAGGTCAATGGAACTTGTTTGACCAAATCATCGTGTCCGGCGGACTGCTTGAACAAAATCAGCCTAAAGACAGCGGTAAATTCCACTACTGGAAGTGTCAGGTTAATAACTTTGATTTCCTTCGCACTAATGAAGGTAACAATCAGGGATATCCTAAGAGAACTTTCTCTGCCGGAGTATTCCTCGGCGGTTACTCTGACCACTTCCCTACTGAAATTTTCTTAATCAAAGAAGTTAAATAATACACAAATAAGCATCATAACAGCGAGTTGCAGCGAAAGTTGCAGCTCGCTGTTTTTTTCAGGCAAGTCAGACGTGTCCGCCCCGTCCAACCGACCCATCCAAATGGTAAAAAAATCTTAATAAGGAAAAATTTCCTTATTTTGTTATCAAACTATAAAAAAAGGTTTGTAACTTTGCAGTCGAAAACAAAACCAAAGGCAAAAAAGAAAATTAGTATTCATTTAATCATATACAACGAACAATGAGCAACATTGATTTATCAAAGTATGGCATCACCGGTGCAAAGGTGATTCACAACCCATCATGGGAGCAACTTTATGAAGACGAAGTAAAACCGGGTCTTGAAGGTTACGAAAAAGGTCAAGTTACAGAACTTGGTGCAGTAAACGTAATGACAGGTATTTACACAGGTCGCAGTCCTAAAGACAAATTCTTCGTAAAGGACTCTGTATCTGAAAACACTGTCTGGTGGACTTCAGACGAATACAAAAACGACAACAAGCCAATTACTCCTGCTGCTTGGGATTCACTCAAAGGCATTGCAAGCAAAGAACTTTGTGACAAGACTCTTTACGTAGTAGATGCATTCTGCGGAACAAACAAAGACACTCGCCTCGCTGTACGCTTCGTTATGGAAGTTGCTTGGCAAGCTCACTTCGTTACAAATATGTTTGTACGTCCTACTGCTGAAGAACTTAAAGATTTTGAACCGGACTTCGTAGTTCTCAACGCTTCAAAGGCTAAAGTTGAAAACTGGAAAGAACTCGGCATCAACTCTGAAACTTGTGTTGCATTCAACCTTACTGAACGCATGCAACTTATCATCAACACATGGTACGGTGGTGAAATGAAGAAAGGTATGTTCTCTATTATGAACTACTATCTTCCACTTAAGGGTCTGGCTTCTATGCACTGCTCTGCAAACACTGACATGAACGGTGGTAACACTGCTATCTTCTTCGGTCTTTCAGGTACAGGTAAGACTACTCTTTCTACTGACCCTAAACGTCTCCTTATCGGTGATGACGAACACGGTTGGGACGATAACGGCGTTTTCAACTTCGAAGGCGGTTGCTACGCTAAGGTTATCAACCTTGATAAAGAAAGCGAACCTGATATCTACCGCGCTATCCGTCGTAACGCTCTTCTTGAAAACGTTACTGTTGACGCTAACGGTAAGATTGACTTCGCTGACAAGAGAGTTACTGAAAACACTCGTGTTTCTTACCCTATTCAGCACATTGAAAAAATCGCTCCGGGTAGCCACGGTCCTGCTGCCAAGAATGTAATCTTCCTTTCTGCTGATGCATTCGGCGTACTTCCTCCTGTTTCTATCCTTTCACCGGAACAAACAAAATACTACTTCCTTTCAGGCTTTACTTCAAAACTTGCAGGTACTGAACGCGGTATTACAGAACCGACTCCTACATTCTCTGCATGCTTCGGTGCTGCATTCCTTTCACTTCACCCTACTAAGTACGCTGAAGAACTTGTTAAGAAGATGGAAAAGAGCGGTGCTAAGGCTTACCTCGTTAACACCGGTTGGAACGGCTCAGGCAAACGTATCTCTATCCGTGATACTCGCGGTATTATCGACGCTATCCTCGACGGTTCTATCCTCAAGGCTCCTACCAAGACTATCCCTGTATTCAACTTTGTAGTGCCTACTGAACTTCCTGGCGTTGATCCTAAGATTCTTGACCCGCGCGACACTTACACTGACGCTTCTATTTGGGCTGAAAAGGCTGACAAACTTGCTGATATGTTCATCAAGAACTTCGCTAAGTTCGAAGGCAACGAAGCCGGTAAGGCTCTCGTTGTTGCAGGTCCTCACAAGTAAGAATAGTTTCCACTATAATACTTTAAAGAGGCTGTACCGATTTCCGGTGCAGCCCCTTTTTTCTTTCTCAAAGGAGTCATTCTGAAAGTCGCTGACGAAGATGACGCCATCAGAGTGCATCGGAGATGCACGGCTGTCAGAAACACCGTATAAGTACGAAGTGCGCCATGCGGTGACAGACGAATCCTCTTCCAATTCGCACGTCGGAGACCGTGCGGTCTGTATCTGATACTGAAGAAGTTAAATATGCAAAGAGCCTCGGCGAGGCTCGGCTGTAAGTAACTCAGGGTAAGCACGTAGTGCGACACCCTGAGATAGAAACATCAACATATAACGAACCTCGGCGAGGTTCGGTCTGTGAAAGTTCCTGTAGAAGTCCGTCATCAAAGAGCCTCGGCGAGGCTCAGCTGTAAGTAACTCAGGGTAAGCACGTAGTGCGACACCCTGAGATAGAAACATCAACATATAACGAACCTCGGCGAGGTTCGGTCTGTGAAAGTTCCTGTAGAAGTCCGTCATCAAAGAGCCTCGGCGAGGCTCAGCTGTAAGTAACTCAGGGTAAGCACGTAGTGCGACACCCTGAGATAGAAACGTCCTCCAATAACGAACCTCGGGGAGGTTCGGTCTGTGAAAATATAACCAAACACAAAGCATCTACCTCTGACCGCACACTCCGAGGTGCGGTCTGTATGTAGCAGACGAAGATAGTCCTATCAGCCCTTCTTTCCCTTAAATCTCAATCCCGAATCTCAGCTTGATATACAAGCGGATTACCTCCACGGCATTCTCCATTGATATTTTTGAGGAATCAAAAGTAAGGTCGTACGATGCAGCATCGCCCCATTCTTTGTCTGTATAGAAATTATAGTAGTTGGAACGCAGTTTGTTTATCTTTTTAGCCTTCGTAACAGCCTCGTCAATGGATTTTGCATCTCCGCGTGCTACAATGCGCTCAGCACACGTTTCTATCGGCGCATGGACGAATATATTGACAGTATTCGCATAATCGCGGAGAATGTAATTAGCACTGCGCCCCACAATCACACACGAACCCTTATCCGCAGCCTTGCGGATAACGTCACACTGATAGCCGTAAGTAGTGTCATCAGTGCCGTAGCACATTCCGGCATACCAGGCTGAAGGATTTGCACTTACCCACGGTGAAATCATACCACCGAGGAATGAAGGCATCTTTTCATCTCTGTTTTCAAAATATTCCTGACTCATACCGGCTTGGCGAGCACCCTCAATGAGGAGTTTTTTATCGTAATAATCAATTCCGAAACGCTCTGCGAGCAGTTTTCCGAGTTCACGACCGCCGCTGCCGAATTGGCGTCCCACGGTTATTATAATATTATTTTTCATCATCTGAAATATTTATTTTATTGCTTGATTTCTTGAAAAGAGTGAAGGAATACGTTGAGTAAGATATCTCCGAGTCGTAGTTTTTAGTGCGACTGAAATTGTTAAGAACCAGCATATACTCATCATTCCTGTATATAAAGCAGTCTTCCGTCGGTTTTCCGTCAGGGATTTTGAACTCTACGTCAAAGAATGTCACATCACCTGCCGTCGCCATTATCCTGCCGTCATAAATTGAGACGGAGTAATCATCAGTGACAACGTAATGATAGTCGCCCAAGTCCGGATAATGGTCTATGTACTCTCCGTATTCGTAGTTAACATAATTATAGCCTGTAGTATCTTCCGGGATAGCCATATTGATTTTCCCGTAAGTCTTTTCCATGTATTCCACATCATAATAGTATTGCAGGTATTTGTAAGCGGAAGTCATCTGCTCGTAAGCATCTGCATGGTCTTCATCAACTGCCTCGAGATACATCAGTTTGCCGGTACTTTCATCGTAAGCTCCGGCTTTTTGAGCTAATGACACAAGTCGTTCCGTCTGGCAGCGCAAACCGATATCTTTGGCGGAAATATAAGGGATATAAGTGCTTAGCACTATCAGTGCCGCTGCGGTGTAAAGGATTATTTTGAACCTGTTTTTACGGGCAAAAATAAGGACGAGCGAACCGGTCAACATTTCTATTCCGGCAACTGTCATATACACTCGGCTCTCCGTGAAGCCGTATTCATTGATGCGGTAAATAAGTCCGATGAAAAACATCACGATTACGGGCAGCGATATGTAGCCGAAAAAGCGGTAAAACCAACGATAATATTTATTATCTATCTTTTCCTGAAACAACAGCCAGAGGAAGGCGTAGATATAAAATGCCGTGATCATTGCTGTAAGTCCTCCTAAGGGAAGTGTCACGGTAACGGCTATTTTAGCCATATAGGCATACAGGATTGCCGTAAAAATGATAATGGTACTGCCGAGGATATAGTTGCAAATAATATCGGCTAATTTCGTCTTGATGATATCGTTTCCCTCAGCGGAACTCACACTGATGAGGAATGTGCATGGCATTATTACAGTCAGGAGGAATTTAAAAATATCTTCAAGCAGCTGGTCGCCTCCTTCTATTCCGAAGATATATTTTGTGGAATAAAATACCGTTGTCACGGCAAGAGTCAGTGCCAAAAATACGACAGGTGCTATAATTGCCGCCTTTGCCACCTTTATGAACGTCAGCGACACGTCTCCGTCGCTGTTTCCGTGGTCGGAAAGCACGAGAAACATCGCTGAAAGCAAGAGTCCGAAGACGTATGCCTGAGACATCACGAAATCATGCGCATCAACTGCCGCTGCAAGCACGATAAACAGTGCGGTGGCATAATACACCGTCTTGGGGATAAAACCGCTCCGAGCGAAATTATTCACTGCGTAAGCGGCACCAAAAACGAGTGGCATTAGCTGTAAATTATACGACATCTTGTCTTCAAAAAACACGAGCAGAATGTAAGCTGTAAGGCAAGTGAGAATTTCAACGGGGTATTCTCTTGTAATCTGTCTAACTTTGCCTACAATATAGGCAAAGTTTAATTTCTTGAATGAGTCAAGCATGGCTGGCAGTATTTAGTGATAAATAAAATAATAATGCGCAAGTTATAAAAAAAATATTAATTACCAAAAAAATTGAAAGAATATCAAGAATAGGCGAAAAGGCAAGATGCCTTTAAGTCTGTTTGCTGACGTACTTCTTCAGAATCTGATACAGCCCGAACCTCCCCGAGGTTCTTACCCTCATTATGATACTATCTCAGGGTGGCGCACTGCGTGCTTACCCTGAGTTACTTACTGCCGAGCCTCGCCGAGGCTCTTTGCCGACGTACTTCTTCCGAATCTGATACAGACCGAACCTCCACGAGGTTCGCACACTCATTATGATACCATCTCAGGGTGGCGCACTGCGTGCTTACCCTGAGTTACTTACTGCCGAGCCTCGCCGAGGCTCTTTGCCGACGTACTTCTTCCGAATCTGATACAGACCGAACCTCCACGAGGTTCGCACACTCATTATGATACCATCTCAGGGTGGCGCACTGCGTGCTTACCCTGAGTTACTTACTGCCGAGCCTCGCCGAGGCTCTTTGCCGACGTACTTCTTTCGGATCTTTCACTGACCGAACCTCCCCGAGGTTCTTACCATGAGACTGTTACTGAAGAAGATAGCACCAAGGAAGAGCCTCGGCGAGGCTCGGCAGTAAGTAACACCGTATAAGCACGAAGTGCGCCATGCGGTGACAGGATAGCCACCTCCTCCACTCGCACCTCGGAGAGCGTGCGGTCCGTATGTAGCAGACGAAGATAGCACCAAGGTAGAGCCTCGGAGAGGCTCGGCTGTAAGTAACACCGTATAAGCACGTAGGTGCGCCATGCGGTGACAGGATAGCCACCTCCTCCACTCGCACCTCGGGGAGGTGCGGTCTGTGCTGATACTGAAGAGGTTACACCAAGGAAGAGCCTCGGCGAGGCTCGGCTGTAAGAAACACCGTATAAGCACGTAGTGCGCC
>SAMEA104315426__coassemble_132_pt1 | contig 118405 bp, 89 predicted proteins | sample SAMEA104315426__metabat2_low_PE_027 | metagenome-assembled genome bin SAMEA104315426 (sample SAMEA104315426) | gut metagenome | biome: Monkey gut; feature: monkey-associated habitat; material: faeces | place: China | collected 2013 | reverse complement strand
TCACCGCCACTTTTATAAAGCCTCTGAAACAAATGTTTTCAGGGGCTTTTCTTTTATAGCACAATTAGGCTAATAATAGCGAAATTTGAATTTGTGAACTATTATATATTGCTAAGGGATTTGCTCGCTTTTATAATTTCATTTTTTTTATTAATTTTGCGGCGTGAATTTTCTATTAAACATTTATATATTATGAACTTAAAAAATATTGCAATGGCATGTGTGGCACTTGCTACAATGTCTTCTTGTAGTAATGGCAGTGCTTTGAAGTGCATCAATACTGCATATCTCAGCGATAGCATTGCTCCGGGTGAAGACTTCTATGGTTATGTGAACCGTGGTTGGCAAAAGGCTCATCCGCTCACTGACGAGTATTCTCGTTTCGGTCAGTTCAATGTCCTTAATGATGAAGCTGAACAACATGTAAAGGATATTGTTCTTTCTCTTGCAGAATCAAATCCCAAGGAGGGTACTGTTGCTTTCAAGGTCTCTACTGTTTATTCTCTCGCAATGGACTCTGTCCGTCGTAATGAAGAAGGGGCTAAGCCTATTCTTGCTGATCTTAAGAAAATTGAACAATTCCCTGCTGATAAGATGGAGGATTTGTTTATGTGGATGCATAAGAACTATGCAAGTCCATTCTTCGGTGCAGGTCCTATGGAAGATTTGAATAACTCTTCAGAGTACGCAATGTACGTTTCAGGTGTTAGCCTTGGTATGGGCGATCGTGATTATTATCTTCTTGATGATGAAGCTAATACTAAGGTGCGTAACGCTTATCGTACTCTTATTGAAACTCAAATGAAAAATGCCGGCTATAATGAAGCTGATGCAAAGCGTATTGTTGAAAACGTTCTTAAGGTTGAAACAAGTCTTGCAGAGGAAACTTGGACTCGTGAAGAAAGCCGTGATATGGGTAAAATGAATAACGTGCGTTCTGCAGAAGAACTTGCTAAAATGTATCCTCAAGTTAATTGGTCTCGTTTCTTCTCTGAAACTATGGGTATTGAATTGCCTAAATCTGTAATCGTTACAGAAATTAATACTGTTAAACGCGGTGTTGACCTTCTTTCTTCTCTTTCAGAACGTGAAATTAAGGACTATTACCTTTGGGAATACGTAAGTAATGCTTCAGGTATGCTTAGCGATGCATTTACTAATGCAAACTTCGAATATGCTAAGGTCACTACCGGTGTTAAGGAACAGCGTCCTCGCTGGAAACGCGCACTTGCTGCTACAGAAGGTGCTTTAGGCGAAGCTATCGGTCAACTTTATGTTGAAAAATATTTCCCTGAATCTTCTAAGAAGTATATGCTCGAACTTGTTGAAAACTTACGTACTTCACTTGGTGAACATATTCAAAACCTTACTTGGATGAGTGATTCTACAAAGGCTAATGCGCTTAAAAAACTTGCTGCGTTTACTGTTAAAATCGGTTATCCTGATAAGTGGAAAGATTATTCTTCAATGAATATTGACCCTGCTAAGTCATATTACGAAAATATGCACGAAGTGGCTATGTGGCATCAGGCTGATACTTATTCTAAATGGGGTAAACCTGTTGACAAAACTGAATGGGGTATGACTCCTCAAACGGTCAATGCTTACTATAACCCAATGGCTAATGAAATTGTGTTCCCTGCGGCTATCCTTCAAGCTCCTTTCTTTGATCCGAATGCAACAGATGCTGAAAACTATGGTGGTATTGGTGTTGTTATCGGTCATGAGATGACTCACGGATTCGATGACCAGGGTCGTAACTTCGATGAAAAGGGTAATATGGTCAACTGGTGGACAGATGCAGACCTTCAGGCATTTACTGAGCTTACTCAGAAACTTGCCGCTCAATTCGATGCAGTGGAAGTCCTTCCGGGTCTTCACGCTAACGGTCAATACACATTAGGTGAAAATATAGCTGACCAAGGTGGTCTTCGTGTTTCTTACACAGCATTCCTTGAATCACAAAAGAAGAAAGGTATTGATGTAAACAGCGAATCTGCAAAGGTTGCCGGCTTTACTCCTACTCAGTTGTTCTACATTAACTTTGCTAACATTTGGGCTGGAAACATCCGTGATGAAGAGGCTCGTCGTCTTACAATCCAAGATGTTCACTCTTTGGCAGAAAACCGTGTAAACGTAACTTTGCGTAACATCACTCCGTTCTTTGAAGCTTTTGGTATCAAAGCCGGTGATAAACTTTACCTTGCTCCTGAGGATCAAGTTATTATCTGGTAATAATTAATACATACTGAATACATTATGCGCTGCAAGTATATTACTTGTGGCGCATTTTTATAAAACAATTTCCATATTAGGGTCTAATAATTTTATATATTATTGAATTGTATTTTACAGCATAAGTGACAGCTGCTCAGTGAATTATTTGTAAGCGATAGTAAGTTTACTGAATAGTTGTTATAATTTTTTTATTATTTTCCTGTTGTATATTATGAATATTTTTTAAATCTTGCGGTGAATAAACAAAGGAGATAATGAGAAAATTACAACTAATCGTTGTTGCACTTCTTATTTGAATCTTTCGCTTGGTATGTTAATAAAAATCCTTGATAAAGTATTGTGAAAGCAATAAAAAATTCTTAATTTTGTCGTTATATATATTGTGGGGTGGTCTGCCCTGATGGTATGTGTGATAAAAAACTGATAATTAATAACTTAACAGATATAAAGATATGAAATTTAATGTACAGAGCAAGGCTCTCGGAACAGCGGTGTCAGCGGTCTCCAAGGTCATAAATTCTAAGAATGCAATGACAATTCTTAACAACTTTCTTTTCGAAGTAAAGAATGGGAAACTCACCGTAATCGGTTCAGACCTTGAAAATACATTGAAGTATTCAGTGGATATTGCGGAATGTGAAGGCGAATGTACATTTTGCGTCGATGCACGCCGAATGGTTGACTTGATGAAAGAATTACCAGATGTAGGTATTTCTTTTGAAGTTAGTGACCAGTTTGAAATCCGTATTACTTACACCGGTGGTAAATATCAGTTCGTAGGAGTAACCGGTAAGGATTATCCTGATACAATGCCGGACAACAGTGAAGATAAAAGATTGTCTGTAGAAATTCCGGCGACAGTAGCATTGGCAGGTATTGATAACACTCTTTTCGCAGTAGGTATTGAGGCTGTAAGACCTCAGATGATGGGTATCCTTTGGGATTTCCATTACGGAGATATCACATTTGTGGCATCTGATACTCACAAACTTGTGAGATTCGTCAACTCAAACGTTGAGCCTGGAATAGAATGTTCATTTATCTTACCTTCAAAGCCGGCTGTAATACTCAAGAATATTCTTGGAAAAGAAGATAAACTTAGTGTAGTTCTTACTTCTCAGAACGTTACGTTCTCAAACGGAACTTTCGTTCTCAGCAGTAGTTTCATCAAGGGTGAATTCCCCGCTTATAACAAGGTTATTCCTGCTGCAAACCCTTACACCCTTACAGTAGATCGTCTTCAATTCCTTAATGCTGTAAAACGTATGGTCATTTTCGGTGACCAGGCTCATAAGCTCATTAAGTTCAAAATAGAACCTACTGAACTTACAATCAAGACTTCAGACCCGAGTTTCTGCACTCAAGGTACAGAAAAGATGCCTTGCGACTTTACCGGTGAAGGTATGGTGATCGGTTTCTCAGCACAATATTTGACAGAAATATTTACTACATTGAGTACGGAAAATGTATTAGTACAACTTGCCGACCCTTCACGTCCGGGTGTATTTACTCCTGCTACAAACGAAGATAAATGTGACCTCGTGGTTCTTCTTATGCCGATGACGGTCAACGAATTCTAAAATTACGATAATGAATCTGAACTTAAAGAAGCCTATAGTATTTTTTGACCTTGAGACTACCGGTATTAACATCACTCATGACAGAATAGTGGAAATATCGTATATCAAGGTGATGCCGAATGGTACTACCAAGGAGAATACTATTCGTGTAAATCCTGAAATGCACATTCCGGAAGAGTCAACGGCAGTACATGGTATCCATGACGAAGATGTGGCTAACGAACGTACATTCAGAGAAATAGCGGTATCGCTTGTGGCGGAATTTACAGGCTGTGACTTTGCCGGATATAATTCCAATCGCTTTGACATACCTATGCTTGCGGAAGAATTTGCAAGAGTAGATGTGGACTTTGACTTCTCAAAATGCAAGATGGTAGATGTTCAGACTATTTTCCATAAGAAAGAGCAAAGAACCTTAGTTGCGGCATACAAGTTTTATTGTGGCGGTGACTTGGAAAATGCTCATTCCGCAAATGCTGACACTCGTGCTACTTACGAGGTGCTTAAGGCACAGCTTGACAAATACAGCGACTTGCCGAATGATGTGGAAAAATTATCTGAGTACACCACCCACACCAATAATGTGGACCTTGCAGGACGACTTGTACGCAATGTTGCCGGCGAAATACTGATAAACTTCGGTAAATACCGCGGGCAGCCTGCTGCTAAAGTTCTCAGAGAAGATACCGGGTACTATGGCTGGATTATTCAGGGCGACTTTACTCAGGATACAAAAAGATTATTTACGAAAATTAAATTAGGACAGTTACAATAAATGTCTCTAAAAGGTAAACATATAATTTTGGGCATTTGCGGTGGTATTGCCGCTTACAAGTGCGCTTCTCTTGCTCGCTTGTTGATAAAGGCAGGGGCTGAAGTGCAGGTGATAATGACTCCGGCTGCAAAGGAGTTTATCACACCGCTTACGATGTCCACTCTTACCGGTAAGCCTGTCATATCAGAGTTTTTTACTGCGAATACCGGTCAATGGAATTCTCATGTTGACTTAGGACTGTGGGCTGATGCTATGCTGATAGCACCGGCTACTGCTTCCACTATAGGAAAAATGGCGAATGGCGTTGCGGATAATATGCTTGTTACTACGTACTTATCCGCGAAGTCACAAGTATTTATCGCTCCTTCTATGGACCTTGATATGATGCGCCACCCATCAACGGTGCGTAATATTGAGCTCCTTAAAAGTTATGGCAATATAATAATAGAACCTGCTGAAGGTGAACTTGCAAGTCACTTGATAGGCAAGGGACGAATGGAAGAACCGGAAAATATATTGAAAGTTCTGGATTACTATTTCACACCGAAAGATTTACAAGGTCAGCATTTCCTTGTGACAGCCGGTCCTACATTTGAAAAAATTGACCCGGTAAGATTTATAGGAAATTATTCATCGGGAAAAATGGGGTACGCACTTGCAAATGAAGCTGCCGCAAGAGGAGCCGAAGTGACAATAGTGAGCGGCCCTGTTGATATTAAAGACGTTAATCCCGGTGTAAAAATCGTAAAAATAGAGTCTGCGCGCCAGATGCTTGAGCAGTGTGAAAAGATATTTCCGGCAGTGGATTGTGCCATAATGTGCGCAGCCGTTGCGGATTATGCTCCGGTAGTTCAACACGAAACTAAAATCAAGCGTGAAAAAGACGAAATCCCAGTCATTCATCTTATGAAAAATCCTGATATTGCTGCAACGCTCGGTAAGGCAAAGCGTGCAGGACAATTACTTGTGGGCTTCGCCCTTGAGACGGATAATGAAGACGTGAATGCAGTGGATAAACTTCACCGAAAAAATCTGGATATGATAGTGCTTAATTCACTCAAAGATGCCGGTGCAGGATTCGGAACGGATACAAATAAAGTAACAATATTTACATCAACAGGACGTCAGTCACAGTTTGCTCTGAAATCCAAAACGGAGGTGGCGGCAGACATCGTAGATGCAATAGTATCATTAGCGCATGAATCATAGAAGGCTTTGTGCAGGCATATTACTTTTTTTTCTCGGAATCACATTTCTGAGTTCTCAGGAGCTAAACTGCAAGGTGGAGATAAATTCCGATAAGGTACAAGCCACTAACAAGCAAGTGTTTGAAACACTGCAAACGGCTATAACAGAGTATCTTAATGAAAATCACTTCACTAATGCACAGTTTGCTGTGAATGAGCGTATAGAGTGTCGTATGTTCTTTACCATTGCAGAATATTCAACGGATACTAATACGTTCAAAGGCGACCTTCAGGTGCAGTCATCGCGCCCGGTCTATAACAGTTCATATACCACTACGCTTCTCAACTTTAAGGATACGAAAATTGAATTTACTTATCAGGAAAATGAGCCGCTTACCTTTTCGCACACCACGATGGAAAGCCAGCTCACGGCAATACTGAATTATTACGCATATTTGATTATTGCTATTGACTTTGATTCATTTTCACCTAAGGGCGGACAGGAATATTTTGACTTATGCTCGAATGTTGTGCAAATGGCTCAGTCTTCCGGTGAAACCGGTTGGAAAGCATTCGAGGATACCAAAAATCGAAGTGCAGTACTATCTTCTTATACAGATCCGAGTACTTCGGCAATACGAGATTTGCTGTACACATATCATCGTCTCGGACTTGATGAAATGGCTTTGACGCCGGATAAGGGCAGGGCGCAGATAACGTCAACGCTTGACGTTATCCAAAAAATTTATCAAGCAAATTCCATGTCTGTGGCACTGTCTATATTCAAAGATGCAAAACTTGATGAACTCGTGAATATCTACACGAAGGGCACTACAGACGAAAGAAAAAAGGCTTACGATATTTTGTCGCCTGTTTATCCTACGGAAATGACGAGAATAAATATGATAAAAGACGGACGGAACGAATAATGCTTAAATCACTTCACATATCGAATTATGCGCTTATTGATGTTATTGACATCAATTTCAGCAGCGGATTTAACGTAATTACAGGTGAAACAGGTGCCGGAAAATCCATTATCCTCGGTGCATTGTCGCTTATTCTCGGAGGACGAGCTGATACCAAAGTCCTTCGTAATACTTCAAAGAAGGCTATTGTAGAAGCTATCTTTGATATTTCCAAATACTACAATATCAAACAGATACTTGGTGAAAACGAACTTGACGATGAAGGCGATGAACTTTCACTTCGTAGAGAAATTACACTTCAGGGACGTTCCAGAGCATTCGTGAACGATACTCCCGTTACGCTTGACGTGCTTAAAGAAATTGCACTCCAACTTGTGGATATCCATTCACAACACCAAAATTTACTCCTCGCTTCAAGTGACTATCAACTGAAAATCATTGATGCACTGGCTGATAATAAAGACCGTCTTGCTGAATACACTGTCAGATACAATGCTTATCGTAAAGCAATGAAGCAGTACGTGGTGCTGCGCAAGCAGATAGAGCAGTCAAAGACCAATCAGGAATTTATGCGTTTTCAACTTCAGCAACTTGAAGATGCAGATTTGTACCCCGGTATGCTTGAGGAACTTGAGCATCAGAGAGATTTGCTTGCTAATGCTACTGAGATCAAGTCCGGTCTGGGACAAATTATTTCTCGTCTTTCAGAGTCACAAACGGCTATTCTTCCACAACTCAAAGATATTACCGCTATCGTATCGGATCTTGGCGATGTGGTTGATGACTCACAAGATGTGTTGAACAGACTGAATAATGTAAAGATTGAACTGCAGGATATTGCAGAGACGTACGTAAATTTTGACAGAAATCTTAATGCGGACCCTGCTTTGCTTGAAAATACAGAAAATAAACTTGCGGAACTCTACGATTTGCTGCGCAGACACGGCGCTAACACCGTTGAACGTCTTATTGAAATCGCTAATGATTTTAAAAAGCAACTCACTGAGGTGGATAATGCAGATGATTTGCTTAAAGAGCTGCAACACAAAATAGTTAAGGCTAAAAATGAGGCTATGCAGATTGCAAAGCAAATTTCCGAGGCGCGTAAGGAGCATGCATTGAAGTTCGCTTCTCTACTCAGAGAAAAGGCAATGCCGTTAGGTATGAACAATCTTAATGTTGAGATAGAAGTATCTCCTTCAGAACTTTCTTCTACAGGAATTGACACGATAGAATTTTTGTTTGCCTTCAATAAAAACCAGACACCGCTGCCAATCCGTAATTCGGCTTCAGGAGGTGAAATATCCCGTATAATGCTGTCCGTTAAGGCTATAGTGGCAGACAAAATGCAACTTCCGTCAATAATCTTTGATGAGGTGGATACGGGAGTATCCGGTGAAATTGCTCACCGAATGGGTACTATGATGCAGCAAATAGCTCAGAATATTCAAGTTATCACTATCACTCACTTGCCGCAAGTGGCAGCAAAAGGTGTTTCACACTATAAGGTATTCAAAAAAGACTCTGAAACAGAAACTAATACTTGCATCACTCAGCTTACGCCGGAGCAGCGAATAGATGAAATTGCCCTTATGCTGAGCGGCTCAGAGGTAAACCAAGCAGCAAGGAATAATGCTGTGTCACTATTAAATAATAACTAATATACACATTATAATATACATTATAATATACATTTATGCAATCAGACGAATATATTTATGGCATTCGTGCGGTAATGGAAGCTATTGAAGCAGGTAAAGATATTGACCGCTTGCTGATAAAAAAAGACTTGTCAAGCGACCTTGCAGCTGAATTACTCGCAGTGGCAAAACAATACGGTATTGTTACTCGCAGAGTGCCTGTGGAAAAAATAAATAAGATAACGAGAAAAAATCATCAAGGCGTGGTGGCTGTCCTTTCCGCCGTTACTTATTATAAACTTGAAGACGTTATTCCTGATTTGTATGAACAAGGCAAATTGCCGTTTATAGTGCTGCTTGACGGTATTACTGACGTCAGAAACTTCGGTGCTATTGCGCGTACCTGCGAGTGTGCGGGCGTTGATGCTATCGTGATTCCGGAGCAAGGAAGTGTGAGTGTAAACGGTGATGCGATAAAGACTTCTGCCGGCGCACTTCACCATATCCCTGTTTGCAGAGAAAAAAATATCCTGTCGGCGGTTAAGTTTCTTAAAAATAACGGGTTACAGGTAGTTGCCGCAAATGAAAAAACGTCAACATTATACACTCAAGTGGATTTTACCTCTCCGGTAGCATTAGTTATGGGCGCAGAGGACGTAGGTATTTCGCCGGAAGTGCTTCGTCAGTGCGACACCCTTGTGGCAATCCCGGAATACGGACATATCAGTTCACTAAACGTATCCGTTGCAGCCGCCATTATGATTTACGAAGTTGTTCGTCAAAGAAATATAAGCGAATAATGTGTGAAGAAAAGGGTAATACTGAAGAAAAGCCGATTATAGCCGTTATTGAAAATACGGAGTTGGCTGAGCAGACAGAAACTACTGCGGAAAGTGTGCAACCGATGCGTAAGTGCTTGAATTGCGGCACACTCAGCAATGGAAACTTTTGTCCAAACTGCGGACAGTCTATGTCTGTGGGCAGAGTGAAGCATAAATCATTGTTTCGTCAGTTCCTATGCAGTTTTCTTCGCCTTGACCCTGTGTTCCTGAAGACACTCGGACTGTTGATAGTAAAGCCGTGGAAGGTGATTAAGGACTACCTTGACGGTCATCAGATATGCTATACACAGCCGGTAACAACACTTGTATTCATATTTTTCTTCAGGACAATTCTCAGCCTGATAATGGGAGCGTCATCAGGAGCATCATTTAAAGATATTTGGGCTACCCAATATTCGGAGTTTACTGACGGTCAAATGTTGGTAATCAAGATGGGGCAGACCTTATTGTTCATTGATATAATAAAATTGATGTTGAGCCGTTTGCCGCTTATATTAGCAATCAAACTGGTGTATAACAGAACAGACGGCAGGCGATACACGTGGGCGGAATATATGACGGCTTCAGTGTATCTCCTTAGTTCCGTGACAGCATGTTCTATAGTTACGGACCTGTTTATAGCGCCATTTAGTAGCGAAGATATAGCGGACCTAATATCAATGGCATACAGTCTTGTGATAATCTTCCTTACGGTTCAGCATATATTCCCTTGTAAAAACATATTTAAAGCGGCGGTAAAATATATATTCTCAGTATTGTTGGGTTTTGTACTCTTTATGATCTATATTGTGACTATTGTTATTGTCGTATTAGGATTGCTCTATACGATAGAGCCGAGCACAATGGAAAAACTCTTGGAAACAGGAACTTTAACATAAATTAGTGTATAAGCCCTGACGGTAAAGAAAAAATATTGTAATTTTACAAAAAAATAAGTACGAATCATTAATAACATTACATAATTATGTACACTATAATCCCTCTTTTTTTAGGTAATATTCGCGGTTGGGAATGGATAATAATTCTCGTAGTAATTCTTCTTCTTTTCGGAGGTAAGAAAATTCCTGAACTTATGCGCGGTCTCGGAAAGGGAGTAAGTGAATTTAAAAAAGGACTTAACGATGCCAAGAAGGAATTCGATGAGGGACTTAATGAAACAGACAACGATTCTCAGAAAAAGTAAGTCAAATCTCGTATAAATATTTTTTAGGTGTCTGAAGGACAAGGGGAAATGTCATTTTGGGGTCACCTTGACGAATTGCGCAAAGTATTGTTCAAAATCGCCGGGGTGGTAATTCTTGTGTCCATCGTTATGTTTATAGCGATGCCGTACGTGTTTGATACAGTAGTGTTAGCACCAACACATCACGATTTTCCCCTTTATGCCCTTTTTGATGCCATAATGCCTCCGGAGCCCGGTACACCGCCTTTTGATATTGACTTAATAAACATTAATCTTGCATCACAGCTGTTTATACACTTGTCAATGTCCGGCTACACAGCAGCTGTGATATGTTTTCCTATAATCATATATTTATTATGGGGATTTATCAGTCCGGGACTTTACGAGAATGAGAGAAAAAATTCCCGTACGGCATTTTTATTCGGCATAATTATGTTTTACTTGGGGATCGCAGTAGGCTATTTCCTTGTATTCCCCTTGACGCTCCGTTTTCTTGCCACATATCAGTTAAGTGAAACGATACACAATACGCTTACCCTTGATTCTTATATGGATAATTTCCTCGGTATATGCCTGATAATGGGTATTGTATTTGAATTGCCGTTAGTCGCTTGGCTATTAGGCAAATTCGGCATATTGACGAGGGCGTTTTTCAGCAAGTACCGTCGACATGCCATTGTGGCTCTCCTTGTAGCCGCAGCGCTTATCACTCCTACAGGTGATCCGTTCACACTTATGATAGTATTTATTCCTATATATTCATTATGGGAATTCAGTGCGTTCATAGTACCGGCGCCATCGAAAGATGACGATGTAAGTGAGGACGAAAAGGAGTAGTTTTTCCGATATCTTGTTACATTCTTTGAATGGATTTGCGGATTATACCTGTTAATTCATAAATTTTTGCTATCTTTGCGCCGTTTTTAGGATTTTTAAATATTTTTTAAGGTAAAAAGTAAGCATGAAGTTTACAGGTACAATTGATTTTCACCCGAAATCATTGTCTGCTCTTCGCGGCTATTCCATGTCGAAGTTTAAGGCGGACTTTATTTCTGGTATCGTAGTAGGTATAGTAGCATTGCCGTTGGCAATCGCATTTGGTATTGCATCGGGAGTCAGCCCTACAATAGGTCTTATCACCGCAATCATAGGTGGATTTATGGTTTCCGCATTCGGTGGAAACTCGGTTCAGATAGGCGGTCCTACGGGTGCATTTATCGTTATCGTATATAATATAATCGCACAATTCGGTCTTACGGGACTTGCGATAGCCACTCTTATGGCAGGTCTAATCCTTGTGATGATGGGATTTTTCAGATTGGGAACTGTGATTAAGTTTATACCTTATCCCATAGTAGTAGGTTTTACCGCAGGTATTGCACTGACGATTTTCTCCACGCAGATGAATGATTTCTTCGGACTCGGACTTAAAAATGTGCCGAGCGAATTTTTGCCCAAGTGGGGAGTATATTTCTCAAATTTCATAAATGCAGATTGGTACACACTGCTTGTAGGTATAGCATCGTTATTGATAATAATATTGACTCCTAAAATTTCAAAAAAATTACCGGGAGCATTGATTTCCATCATTATTATTACTGCTGCCACTACTATTATTTCTCATTACGTCCCGTATTTGACAGTAGAGACAATCGGTGCTCGTTTCGGTGATATGCCTACGGACCTGCCGATGCCTCACGGATTTGAAATAAATATGACCACTATCAATATGCTCCTTCCGTCAGCATTTACTATTGCCGTCTTAGGCGCAATAGAATCTCTTTTGTCTGCAACAGTGGCAGACGGTGTCACCGGTTCGCGCACAAACAGTAATACCGAGTTGATAGGTCAAGGCTTGGCAAATATTGTTGTTCCTCTTTTCGGCGGAATTCCTGTGACTGGTGCTATCGCAAGAACGATGACGAATATTACAAACGGAGGACGTACCCCGGTTGCCGGAGTTATACACGCTGTAGTATTGTTGCTCATATTTCTTTTCCTGATGCCGCTTATTAATCTTGTCCCTATGACGTGTCTTGCGGCAGTGCTTATCGTAGTGGCATACAATATGAGCGGTTGGAGAACAGTAGTCGGTATTTTCAAAGCTCCGAAAAGTGACGTTTCCGTTCTTCTCGTTACTTTCTTCCTCACAGTGATATTTGACTTGACAATCGCTATTGAAATAGGATTGCTGCTCGCAATGGTACTGTTCCTTCGCCGTGTGATGGAAAATTCTCAGATACGCGTATATAGCGAACAGCTTGACGTGGCAGAAGGAACGGACTTGTCAAGTCATGAAGTGCTTACAGTGGAAAAGGGGGTATCAGTATATGAAATTGATGGTCCGTTCTTCTTCGGTATTGCAACGAAGTTCGATGAAATGATGCGCAGTACGCTTCACGATAAACCTGTAGTCAGAATTATTCGTATGCGTAAAGTTCCGTTTATTGACTCTACGGCAATTCACAACCTTGAGATACTTATCAAGTCGTCACACGATGAGGGAATTGAAGTAGTTCTTTCAGGTGTAAATCGTAATGTACACGCATCTCTTGAACACGCCAATATTCATAAACTTCTCGGTGAAGAATATATTTGCGACCATATCACCAAGGCAGTTGCCATAGCAAATAAAATCGCAAAGGAAGCAAATGCTTGATAGAAATTTTTAAGGAAATCACCCTGTTTTTGTGATATTTTCAATATGAATTATTGCGAAAAATTATGGATTATTAGCCTTTTTACGGGGCGATGCCAAAAAAATATGCTGAAAAGCAAAAAAAAATTGAAAAAATATTTGTTAGTAAAAAAAAATGCATTACCTTTGCAGTGTTTTTGAAACTCAAATTATTGTTTTATTATTTAATCTTACAAGAAAATGAAAAAGTTAGTTTTATCTCTCGCTGTTCTCGCAGGTATGACAATGGTTGCTTGCGGTTCTTCTGAAAACAAAGCTGAAGAAGCTGATTCTACTGCTGTAGAAGCTCAAGAAGAAGTTGTTGAAGCTGCTCCTGCTGATTCACTTGCTGCTGCTGCTGATTCACTTGCTGCTGATTCACTTGCTGCTAAAGCTGAATAATTAGCTGAATAGCGAACAAAATTAAACAGCACGTATAAAGAACCATCCACCGTCGGTGGATGGTTTCTTTGTTTATGAGTGTCCCATTATATTTTTTACTAAATGAGAATCAAGACTTTAATCACACTTTTACTTTTTCCTCTTTCTCTTTTGGCAGAAGAAAACTTTAGCTATATTCCTCAGATTCACGGTACTTTCCGTGGCAGGTACGAACTTGAAACTGAAAATATGGAAAATCGTTTCCAGATTAGAAATGCAAGACTTTCCGTTAACGGATATGTTGCGCCGATAATTGATTATTATATTCAGTTTGATGCTTGTGATAGGGGTAAGATGAGGTTTCTTGATGCTTGGGGACGCTTATCTTTTACTAAGGAATTCAATGTCCAGGTAGGACAATTCCGCAAACCTTGCGGTCTTGATGCGTTTCGCAGTCCTGCCGATCAGGTTTTTGCAAATAGGTCCTTTATAGCCAAGCAGGTAGGTAATATTCGCGGTGTGGGTGGTAAAGTGACATATAAACCGAAGTTTGCTCCTCTCACTATTGAAGCCGGGGTGTTCAATAAGGGTACTACGGATAATCAGGAAATTTATACTAAAAGTATGTCATACGCTGCCCGTGCTACTTTCAGTAAAGATAATATCACAGTACTCGGAGGCTGGCAGACAATCGTTTATGATATAGTGCGAGTTAATCTTGTAGATGTTGCACTTCAATATGATTATGACCGCTGGCATTTTGAGACGGAATATATGTACAAGCATTACAGACACGAGGAAAGTCCTGACTGCCATGCGTATAATGCATTTGTAGAATACAAGATGCCTGTCAAAATAGGAGTTTTCAATCAGACTTCTTTTCTCGCTCGTTTTGATGGTATGACTGATCACTCTGACGGTATCAGCGGTGATGATTTAGAACTTGATGTTACAGATGTGGCAAGAAATCGTATTACTGTCGGTGGTACGTTGTCATATATGTACAAGAAGGTGCATGCTGATATCAGATTAAACTATGAAAAGTATTTGTATCATTCCGATTATACTCCTACTCAGGGAAACCGAGATAAGATTGTAGCGGAGTTGGTGGTAAGATTCTGAAAATATTGTTTACTTTCTTCTTTTAGCATATTCTTCAGCACTTTCTTTGCGGAGGACGGAATCGTATTTTCTTATAGCATCAAGATTGATGTAATGTTTGCCGTTGCCGCGCGTAATAGGGAATACTTCTGCCTTGCGGGCGAGAGTTAAGTTGCCGTATTTTGAAGTGAAACCCGGTTCTGTCGGCTGTATTTCTTCAGGAATGGAATCAAGAGTAACGGCAAATACGCGTGATACAGGTGGATAGCCTATGACGGTCCACATAGTCATATCTGTCGGTTTTTCTCCTTTTGCCATTCCCTCGATGGCTATTGATGCCGTGGAAATGTATCGAGGTATATAGTCTTGGTCAATAGCCCATTTATCGCCCTCGTTCATTGCATCGCGGTCCAATAGCGCATGGTAAAAAGAACGTGAAATAGTGTCAGTGAACAGTTCCGGGGTGAATGTGTGTTTTTTGGCGGCGTTAGCCGTTAACTTCATTGCACTAGCTTCACGATTGTATCCGAAGCCGGTATCGTGATTTCCGGAATGTGAATAGTTTGTGCGGATAATGTACCCGTCGGCGGTATCATCAACGAGAAAACGAGTGAAATTGTAATCATCGGTTTCGTAATATGCGCCATTGCCGTTGGCATCAAGTACTCCGAAGTTTGCTTGCACTCCCATAGGTTTGGGAAGTGATTTCAGCAGGTTTTCAAAGTCTGTCAGTGATACGCACGTTTCAAGTGCAAGTTTCATTACAATTCCTTCGCGGTCTTTCAGCTTGGCAGTGTCCGGCATAAGATTGTAAGATGCTGTGTTCATGATGGCAAAACCTTTGTCATTCATGCCCATCCAAGCCTCTGTGAGCAGTGAATCACCACCATTAAACAGTGCTACAAAACCGTATTTCCCGTCTTTGGCATCAACTCTTGTTACGAAGTTCTGTTCAGCTCCCGTGTCACGGTGCTTCCATAGTATCGGCTTACCGCTGAGAGATGCTTTTCCGCTAACAATAGCAGAAGTGCAGGCAAAAGAATTTATTGCTATTATAGATGCAAGGATTGCTAAAACTGTTCTTTTCATATTTTACTTTGTTTGTGATTCGTGCCGGAGCAAAGTTACGAAAAATTTTCATACCGTCCGCTAAAAGTTTAGTTTCTAAACACGGCTCTTTCATTTAAAGCGGAAGATATAGATATATTAAAAAATCAGGTAAAGATTACATCATCAGAGAGCCTCGGCTGTAAGAAACACCGTATAAGCACGTAGTGCGCCACCCTGAGATAGATATATAGTGAGAATTCGCACATCGTAGAGTGTGCGGTCTGAAAAATATATGCCCTTATATCTACCACAGCCAAACCTGTAGATTCTAAATCGAACTGCAAAATAAATATTCAAATTGTTTTTTGCCATACGAAAAAAATTTACTAATTTTACGCTTTCTTTTTTGAAAAAATTACCATGGATAAATCAGGCTATATTTTTACTTATAGAATAGAAGTAAGAGATTACGAAATAGATGCGGAGGGAATAGTAAACAATGCTAATTATCTCCACTATTTGGAGCATACTCGCCACGAATTTTGTAGTAAAGTAGGCTTCTCTTTTGCGCAGATGTGTGAAAAAGGGATTACACCGGTATTATCCCGTGTTGAAATTGACTATATGACTCCGCTTCGCTCCGGTGATGTGATGGTTAGTTGCCTTAATATCAAGCGAAAAGGTCCTCGTTTTATCTTTTATCAAGACGTATTTCGGGAGTCTGACGAAAGTCCGGTAGTAAAAGCGGTTGTAACCGTGGTATCTCTCAAAAATGAAAAACTTTCCCGCGGTGATGAAATTGCCGAGGCGTTCAAGGAATATTTAATGTAAATAATACAATGGTCTATTCTGAATTGACATATAAGATAGCATTATCGTTGCTGAAGTCAGTGACTATCGGTGATGCTCGCGAGTTAATTTCTCGTTTCGGCAGCATCGAGGCTATTTTTAGTGCCGATTATCGAGGAATAGTATCAGCACTCGGATCTACATCGGTTATTGACAGGAATAAGCTCGACGAAGCGCTTGCAAAGGCGGTTGATGAAGAGCAATGGGTGAAAAATAATGGTGTCCGCGCATTATTTTTTGAGGACGAGGATTATCCGCACCGACTCATGGACTGTGCTGACGCTCCGTTAATGCTTTATGCTCTTGGTGATGCGAACTTAAATGCTTCTCACATTATAAGTATTGTGGGTACTCGTCATGCCACTAACTATGGTCTCGCTTTTGTCAATCAGTTCGTGGCAGATATAAGCAAGACTATTGATGATGTGCTGATAGTTAGCGGACTTGCTTACGGAATTGATGTTTCCGCACATAAGGAATCGCTGAAAGCTGATATTCCAACTGTGGGAATCGTGGCTCACGGGCTTTCCACTCTTTATCCTGCCGCTCACAGGGATATTGCGGCACGTATGGTTAAAGAAGGTGGTGCTTTGCTGACGGAATATACTCACGCTACTCCCGTATCAAAGGGATTTTTCCTTGCCAGAAACAGGATAGTAGCCGGTATTTGCGATGCGCTTGTGGTGGTGGAAACTGCAGAGAAAGGCGGTTCACTCGTCACGGCACGCCTTGCCTCGGACTATGGTAAACCGGTCTTTGCACTTCCAGGCAGAACTTCGGATGTGTACAGTAAAGGGTGTAATAGACTGATTTACAATAATTCCGCTACGCTTATCACTTCCGCTGACGAACTTATCAAGGCAATGATGTGGAGCACGAAAATGGCTGAAGGCTGCCAACAATCCATTTTTATTGAACTTTCACCATCGCAGCAGACTATCTATGATTATCTCGTAAATCAAGGAGAGGCTACGCTTAACAATATGTCGGAAAATCTGGATTTACCTATCTCGCAATTAATGCAGGATTTAGGTGATATGGAATTTGATGAAATTGTGATGCCACTTCCGGGAAATAAATATAGAATTAACAAAACGTTATAATAAATTAATAACCTAATATAAATCAAACAAACCATGGCAAAAATTATCGCTCCATCGGAATTTATCATCAACAGCGACGGTTCTGCATTCCATATTCATGTCCGTCCTGATCAGCTGACTGACCGTATTATCCTCGTGGGTGACCCGGGTAGAGTAAATATGGTCGCCGAATTTTTTGACACCAAGACGTTTGAAGTGTCTTCTCGTGAATTTCACACTATCGGCGGTACTTATAAGGGCAAACCTATAATGTGTATCAGCCACGGTATCGGTCCTGATAACATTGATATCGTTATCACTGAACTTGATGCCCTCGCAAACCTTGACTTCGAAACTCGTGAAATCAAAGAAAACTTCCGTCAACTCACTATGGTACGTATCGGTACTTCAGGTGCTATGCAGCCGGAAATTACTATCGGTACTCCTGTGATTGCTGAAAAATCACTCGGTTTTGACGGTGTTCTTAACTACTATGCAGGTCGTGAAAATGTTGTTGACCAAGAATTCGAAGATGCTTTCAAAAAATTCGTAAATTGGAACCCGCTTTGGGCTTCACCTTACGTTGTTGATGCTGATCCTGAACTCGTTGCACAAATCGGTCAAGACGATATGGTTCGCGGTAACACTATCTCTGCAGTAGGTTTCTATGGTCCTCAAGGTCGTGAAGTCCGTCTTCCGCTTGCTCACCCTACATTGAACAGCCTCATTGAGAAATTTGACTTCAAGGGTCGTCATATCACTAACTACGAAATGGAATCTGCTCCACTTCAAGGTTTGGGTAAGATGATGGGACATCGTTGTATGACTGTTTGCTCTATCATCGCAAACCGTATGAATAACAACGCTAATCCTAACTACAAGAATGCTATGCATGACCTTGTTAAGACTGTGCTTGAACGTATCTGATAATTAAGTTCGGAAGTTACATATAAAGGGTTATGGCTTGCAGTCATAACCCTTTTTATGTTGTATAACACATTTATGATTATCAAAATGATATGCCGAGCGAGACGGAGGCGTAGTGGAGGTCACCAAACTGTTCTACTTTGTCTTCAACAGCAATATTGCTTCTTGCGATATATTTGTATCCCACTATAAGGTGTGACTTGAACGCTTTACCTTTTGCAAGTGTAATACCGATTCCAGCTGATGCAAATAGTCCTGTCTGTGACTTGAAGTCATAGATACTGTTAAATGATGCTCCTGCGCGGAAGTCACCGAATAGCAGGTGATGACCGGGAATAAATGATGTGCGCATTAGTGCATAGACCGGAATGCTTCTGCTGCTGTTGCTCGTCATTATATCAAATTCCGTACCAATGCCCAATGCGCGGAAATAATCGTTTTTATAGCCGACAAAGCCACTGAAATTAATATTCGTCATTTCGCAGCCTGTCATATCAATAGAACTGCCGAGGTCAAGTCCCCATGCAAAGTGTGATGCCTTAGTCTCGTTTTGAGCGTAAACAGGCAAGATCGATAAAATCAGGACGAGTGTAATAAAAAATTTTTTCATAATCATTTTTTTACAAGTTTAAGACACGCCCATTTATCCATTTGTGTATCTGTGACGTATTCAAGACCATATTTCTTGCCTTCTTCAAGCAGCATGGGAATATCTTCGTGGTAGAATCCGCTCAGGATAATATTGCCGCCGGATTTTACTGCTGCAGCGTAAGAGTGCAAGTCGCCGAGAATGATGTTTCGGTTAATGTTTGCGAGTAGAATGTCGTATTTCGGTTCTGCAGGTAGAAGTGACGCATCACCAAGCATAACGTTTATTTCCGGGTGATTGTTTATCTTAACGTTTTCAGCAGCGTTTACGTATGCCATTTCATCAATTTCCACTGCATCTGCTTTTGCTCCGCGCATTGCTGCGAGTATGGCAAGAATACCGGTGCCTGTACCCATATCCATCAGTGAAATTCCGTTAAGGTCAGTGGAAAGCAGTTGCTGTACAATCTGTGAAGTTGTGGCATGATGACCTGTGCCGAAAGCCATTTTAGGGTCGATGACGATATCGTATTCGCATTTGGGAATATCAGTGTGAAATGAACTGTGAATAACGCATTTATCTGCTATTACTATCGGCTGAAAATAATTTTTCTCCCATTCGCTGTTCCAGTCTTTACCTTCCACAAAGGTGCTTTTAACATTGAATTTCACTCCTTCAATGGGAAAATTTTCAAGAATGGAGTTTATGGTGTCAATATTGTATAATTCGTTTTTGACGTATGCAGTGAGTCCTTTTTCGTCAGGTACAAAACTTTCAAATCCTGCGTCAGCAATAACTGCTGCAAGAACATCGGTAATTGTGTCATTACATGGAGTGGCGTCAAATCGTACTTCTTGATAATCGTTCATATAGAGGATATTATTATTGTTTTGCTGTTTTTAATTCTTCTTTGAGATACGGTGCAGTGGGTGACTTTTTGTCTGCAATTTCTTCCGGTGTGCCTTCGGCTATTATTCTTCCTCCGCCCATACCGCCGTCGGGTCCCATATCGATGATGTAATCGGCGCATTTTATCACGTCAAGATTATGTTCAATAACAAGGACAGTATTGCCTTTTTCTACAAGGCGGTTAAGCACGCCGAGCAGTGTCTTTATGTCCTCAAAGTGAAGCCCTGTGGTTGGTTCGTCAAGGATAAACAGTGTTTTACCGGTGTCTTTGCGTGCTAATTCGGTAGCTAACTTCACTCGCTGATTTTCACCGCCGGAGAGCGTTGATGACGGTTGACCTAACTTGATGTAACCCAGCCCTATGTCTTGAAGCACCTTGATTTTGCGGAGGATAGCAGGCTGTGCCGCAAAGAATTCCACGGCTTGATTTATCGTCATATCAAGGACGTCTGCTATTGATTTACCTTTAAAGCGTACTTCAAGTGTTTCTCTGTTGTATCTGCGTCCTCCGCACACTTCGCACGGTACGAGTACGTCCGGCAGGAAATTCATCTCAATGGTGCGGTAGCCGTTACCGCTGCATGCCTCACATCTTCCGCCGGCAATGTTGAACGAAAATCTCCCGGGTTTATAGCCTCGTATTTTAGCTTCCGGAAGGGTTACGAAGAGGTTTCTTATGTCCGAGAACACTCCGGTGTAAGTGGCGGGGTTGCTGCGCGGAGAACGTCCGAGCGGGGCTTGATCTACGGTGACAACTTTGTCAATATTTTCTATCCCTTTTATCTCACGGTATTCAAGCGGCATCTGTGAAGAGCGATAGAAGTGCTGACTGAGTATCGGCTGTAATGTGGAATTTACAAGGGTTGATTTTCCGCTGCCTGAAACTCCGCATATACAGGTGAATGTGCCGAGATGAAGGTGTAAGTCAATGTTTTTAAGGTTGTTACCTTTACAGCCGTAGAGGTCAAGCGTAAGTCCGTTGCCTTTACGTCTCGCTTGAGGAACTTCTATTTTTCTTGTTCCGTTGAGGTACTGTGCGGTGAGAGTATCTGTTTTCAGCATTTCTTCCGGCGTACCTTGGAATACAACATATCCGCCTTTAATGCCGCCTTTAGGCCCTATATCCACGATATAGTCCGATTGCAGCATAATATCTTTATCGTGTTCTACTACAATAATTGAATTAGAGGCATCACGCAAGTGCTTTAATGAGTTTATCAGCCTGTCGTTGTCTCTTTGGTGCAGACCTATTGACGGTTCGTCAAGGATATAAAGTACGTTCACAAGGTCGCTTCCAAGCTGTGTGGCAAGTCTTATTCTTTGACTTTCTCCACCTGAAAGCGTACCGGAATTTCTGCCTATTGACATATATTCAAGACCTACGTCAATGAGGAATTGCAAGCGGTGTGAAATTTCTTTCAGAATTTCGGCGGCAATAACGTTCTGTGACGGACTAAGGTATTTATTTGCATTTTTAATCCAGTCAAGCAGTTGGCAAATATCCATTCTTGACAGGTCTGCGATATTTTTATCTCCGATAAAGAAGTGCAGTGCCTCTTTTTTCAATCTTCCTCCTCCACATTCAGGACATACGGCACGAGAGAAAAATTGTCCGCTCCACTTTTTAGCGGCACTGTCGGCATCTTCGTCTTGTTGGAGTTCAATGTATTTGACAAGTCCTTCGTACGACAAAAAGTATTTTGACACGGATAGCGTTTCGGACTTGATGTCAAGCCTTTCGTCAGTGCCGTTTAGTATATCTGAAATACATTCCTCGGGAAGCTCGCATATCGGAGTGGCGAGAGTCTTGCCGTATTTCTTGCAGATAGCCTCTATCTGAAGGAATATCATACTGCTTTTGTATTTTCCTAATGGCAGGATACCGCCTTGCTTGATTGAAATACTTTCATCGGGAATTATTTTCTTTCGATCTACGATGTTTATTACTCCGAGGCCTTTGCAGCACGGACATGCTCCTTGAGGTGAATTGAAGGAAAATGTGTGAGGCGACGGTTCCGGGTACGATAAGCCGGATACGGGGTCAATAAGTGTCTGACTGAAATGACTCACTTTGTCATTGTCAACATCGTACACCATCATCTGTTTTTCGCCTTGTCGCAGTGTCTTGGACACGGATTCAAGGAGACGGTCTTTGTCACTCTCTGAGACTCGAAGTTTATCCACAATCAGTTCTATGGAGTGATTTTTGTACCTGTCGAGCTTCATTCCGAGAGTTATCTCACGGATTTCGCCGTCAACTCTCACTTGTAGAAATCCTTTTTTTGTCAGTGATTCAAAGAGTTCCTTGTAGTGACCTTTACGGTTTTTTACGAGTGGTGCAAGGAGATATATGCGTTTGCCTTCAAATTTTTCAATAATCAGGCTGACGATTTTATCTTCGCTGTATTTCACCATCGGTTCCCCGGTGATATAACTTCTTGCAGTGGAGACTCTTGCGTATAGAAGTCGCAGATAGTCGTATATCTCAGTAGTAGTGCCTACAGTGCTTCGTGGATTGCGGTTTATCGTCTTTTGCTCTATGGCTATGACGGGGCTTAGTCCCGAGATTTTGTCAACATCAGGACGTTCCAGCGAGCCGAGCATATTGCGAGCGTATGCGGAGAATGTCTCAATGTACCTTCTCTGTCCTTCAGCGTAAATGGTGTCAAAGGCAAGTGAAGATTTACCTGAGCCGGAAAGTCCCGTTATCACGGTCAGTTTTCCGTGAGGAATAGTTACATCGATATTTTTCAGATTGTGAACTCTTGCTCCAATTACATCGATGCAGTCAAGTTGCTTGGTTTCAATATCTTCTAATCGCATACCCAGGACTTGTTATAAACTTTTTTAACTTGCTTTTTACGGCTGAGGGTTAAAGAATTTTTAGGTAACTTGATGATATATGTCTTTCCGGTCTTGTTTGGCAGTGTCTTGCTTCTTAGCCAGGGATTTAATTCTTTCAGCCATTGGTAAGTGCTTCCGTGGTCAATAGCCCATTTCGGTAAATCTTCAATTGTCTCAGTTACCTCTATGTCCTTAGTTTCGATAGGGTAGTACAGCTGTGATGATTTAAGGATAAAACCATAGTCGGCAGGATTTTCCATTATGAGCTTGGTTGCTATAATGCGGAACATATATCGTGACGTCTCTCTGTTCAAGTACAGGTCAAAAGATGAGGTCTGACTTTGTGATGAAAGTTCGCGATTTATTCTTGTAAGTCCTGCATTATAACTTGATGCTACGCTTTCCCAATTTCCGTATTTGCTATATGCTTTTTTGAGGTATCTGCAAGCGGCATTTGTAGCTTTTTCTATGTTGTACCTTTCATCTACGTCGTCTGTTATTTCCAGTCCGTAGTCTTTTGCTGCTGCCGGGATAAATTGCCAGAATCCGGCAGCCTTAGCCGGTGAATATGCAAGCATATCCAGGGTACTTTCCACGCAAGCAAGGTAAAGCAAGTCAAGTGGAACGCCGTTCTTTTTCAGTATCGGAGCAATTATCGGGAAATATTTATTTGCGCGCTTGATTAGTAGTAAGGTAGTGCCGTGTGAATACGTCATAGCAGTCAGCTCCCTGTCGAGCCTTTCGTACATATCCACTCTGTCGAAGTATATGGTCTGACCTGCAAATGCGATTTTGGAGGGTAAATCCGGGTTTACCACTTCCACAGTCATTTTCTTTCCGTAATTTGTGGTCAGTGAAAATTCCTGAGACTCTGCAAGGTGTGGGATTATGGTGAGTACAGCAAATGCTGCAATAGATTTTATGATGTTGTTCATTATATAAGATGATTTATTCTGTTGGTTGGATTGTAGTGTTGGAAGAACTGCTGTTGATGATGTTTATATCGCCTGCAAGTTCGTATTTCTTTCCATCTGCGCCGCGTGCTTTAATTACGTAATAATATACGCCTGAAGGAACAAGTTTACCTCCTTTTTTCCCGTCCCAACCTTGTGACGGGTCTTTAAATGAAGTTATTTCTATTCCCCAACGGTTAAAAATATGACATTCGAATTCCACGATTGATTTATAGCTTACTTTCCATTCATCGTTTATTCCTTCACTTGACCCGGGTGAGAATGCATTAGGACAGTCAAGGGCGGATTCGCCTATCATCACTTCGTAAACATCGGAGTAATAGTAACATTCTCCTGTTGCATTGCCTGCTACAAATCTGATGTACGTTGTTCCGGCTTCGGTAAATGTCTGTGTAAACTCCGTGTCTGTCACTCTCATGAATATATCTTCGAATTCCGCAGTGTGTGAAAATTGCCACTCATGGAATATTGTCGCATCTGTTATAGCCGCAGTGAAAGTGATGTCAACAGGTGCTGATCCACCGAGAGATGATTCCACCTTCTGTTCGTTGTCATTGTCTTTCTCTTCTTGAGTTGCGGAGCAAGTCGCAGACACGGCTGTAGCCGTGAGAGTTTCTGATGCTACTGAAACTTCAAGTCCCCACGTTTTCAAAAATCTGTCAGCTGTGAGGGTGAATTGTGTATCGCATAGCGGTGCATCTACCCTTATAGTTCCGGTGGTGCTTGAGACGTATTCTGTGATATTCTTCTGAACGTATGAATTACTTCCTTCGTCGTATTCCAAAGTATTGTAACTCAATTCCATTTCGCGTGAAAGCTCCATTGCTCTGCCATTTATGGAATAATACGTCACCGGCTGTACATTTCCTGTTACGATAATAGATGCCCGGTCGCAGTCACCTACCTCCATAGTGGCACTGATGTTTTGTATATCAGCGTAATGGTTTGAGTAGTTCACCACCCAATAGTAATGAGGGCGACCATTATCGGTGATGATGTAGCCGGTATCTTCTCCGGAAAATGGAATGGAGTAATTATTCCCGTTTTTGGTGATGCCTGTAACATCAGTTGCGTATCCACCGCCGCGATTGTCAAATTTCTGCCAAGTGAGGCTGCTTGAAGCGGAAGAAGCCTCGTAAGTGACAGTGACAGGCGCAGAAGGATTTATTACGAGAATTTCTTCCAAACCTGTTGAAGCCTCCGGCTTTATGCTGACAGTCTGATAGATAGAACCGGAAAAAGTAAGTTTGGCACTGACAGTAAGTGCTGCAGAAAACAATAATATTGTTATAAATATATTTCGTAAAGTCATCTTTGTCCCCGTATTTGTATTAGATGCAAAGATAACAATTATTTCCCGAAAATGATAGTGCTCTTATCCTTTATTTGAAAGCCTGTCCCACAATAAATGTTAAAGTGTAAGGAACTATAAATCATTGCTGTCCGGTAAAAGTGAAAATAATAGTCACTGAAATTCATTGTTGACTGACTGTAATAGTTCTTTCGCCGGTGTCGGAAGTTGATTATTCAGCAGTTTCTTTCTTGCTGAAATATGCTTTTGTAGCTTCTCTTACTTTGCCTGAAAGACGGATTAGGGTAAACATTGTTGGGAATGCCATTAAGCCGTAGAAGAGGTCGCAGGCTGAGACTGCTGCTGTCAATGGTACTACAGCAAACAGTACTAATGATGCTATGTATGCGTAGGTGTACCAGTTTGATTTTTTGCGACCGAAAAGGTATGCTGCACAACTTTTTCCGTAAAATGAATACGAAAACATTGATGAAAGTCCGAAGCATATTACCACTATGAGCAGTAAGTATTGTCCGCCCGGTATTGCATTTGAAAAAGCTGTCATCGCTATTTCAAGTCCTTTTACCGTGCCTTGAGCTGATGTTATGTCACCGCAAAGAAGAATTGCTATCGCTGTCAGTGTACATACGAAGCCTGAATCAATGCTCGGACCTAACATTGCTATAAGTCCTTCTCTTACAGGCTGATTGTTTCGTGATTCTCCGTGCATAATACTTGCCGTACCGATACCTGCATCATTCACAAGGGCTGCACGGCGAGCTCCGATTATTGCTATCCCTATAAGTGCGCCAAACCCTGCATTGAGGTTAAATGCTTCGCGGAATATTGAGGCGAAGGCTCCGGGTACTGCGCTGAGGTGTGTCAATATGATGTAAAGCACCATCAGGAAGTAAATGCCCACCATAAACGGTACTATCACTGATGCTACTTTTGCTATTCGGTGTATTCCTCCGAGTACTACGGCTGATACTATACCTGCAATTACGATTCCGCATACCAGTCGGAACGATTCAAGATTCGTAAGTGTAGTCACAGATGATATGAATGATAGAAACGAGCTTTCTGCAATCCATTGCGGTGTGGTAAATACACTTACTACGGCTTCAGTCAGCTGGTTAGTGTTTATGATGCACATTGTGCCGAACATACCTGCAAAGGCGAAAAAGAGCGCAAGCGGTTTCCACTTTTTACCTAATCCGTTTTCTATAATGTACATTGTTCCGCCGCGACGGAGTCCGTGCTCGTCAGCACCGCGGTACATTATGGCAAGTACACCTTCGTGGTATTTTGTAGCCATACCTACTATTGCACTTACCCACATCCAGAATATCGCTCCCGGTCCGCCTACGACGAGTGCGATAGTTACACCGGCGATATTTCCCAAGCCGATAGTTGCAGCAACTACAGATGCGAGTGCTTGTGCAGAACTGATTTGTCCATTACCCGTGTTGCCCTTTTTTCGAAGTTCTTTTATAGCATCGGGCAAGTGTCGCAGTGATACCATACCTGAACGAATGAATAAGAACAGTCCTCCTCCGATTAGAGTAAGGAAAAGAGGATAACCGCAGACTGTGTCTGCAATGAGTGTCAACCAGTTTGTCATTTTAATACCTTTGGAAATTAATGATGAATAATTAAATCTTAAATAGAGCGTGAGCGTTTGCGGTGGTATGTTCCGCAATCGTATTGTATGATATATTTAATTCGTTTGATATAAATTGCGCTATATCAGGGATATATGATGATTCGTTTCTTGTGCCGCGATGTGGTACGGGAGCGAGGTACGGTGAATCCGTCTCAAGCAGAATCCGGTCAATGCCTATTTCAGGCAGCAGTTCTTTAAGTGTGGATTTCTTGAAAGTCACCACTCCGCCTATTCCGAAATAGTAATCTCCGATTTCTCTGATTCTCTCTATATCGCTTTTTGTGCCGTTAAAGCAGTGGAAAACTCCGGCGGGCTTTTTCTCCATAGCTGCGAGGATACTTAATATTTCATCAAGTCCTTCGCGGCAATGAATTATGACAGGAAGGTTAAGTTTTACAGCAAGTCCCGCTTGGTGAGCAAATACTTTTTTTTGTCCTTCAACGAAAGTTTTGTCCCAGTACAAGTCTATACCTATTTCACCTACTGCAACGTACAAATTCTTGTTGCTTATAAGCTCATTTTCAACAGTTTTCAAGTCATCTTGCCACGTCTCGCGCACTTCTGTGGGGTGTAAGCCCATAGCCATAAAAGTGTTTTGCGGAAAGACACTGTGTAAGGCTTTCATAGGTGCAATGGTGTTAAGATCAACGTTTGGAAAAATCAACGTGTTTACACCTGCATCTATTGCACGACGAACTGTTGCCTCATTTTCCGGGGCAAAGTCATCGAGATATAAGTGAGTATGAGTGTCGGTCAGTGTTATCAAGTGATAAAAACTTAGTTTGTACGATTGGTTGTCCTGAGAGCAAGTTGTGCGAAGAAATCACGAGAATCTTGTGATATGTCGGCATCGTTAAGAGCGATTACCGCTTCATCAATGTATTTATTGATAAGTTCTTTACTTCTCTGCACGAGGTTGTGATAGTTGTATATTGCTATAACCTTTTCTATTTTGTCAGAGTTTTTAAGAGAGTTGCCGGAATGAATGATTTTCAATAAGTCGCCGGATTTATCTTCGTTCAGTGCGGTGATTAAGAGCCACGTCTTTTTGTTGTTTACTATATCGCCTCCGATTTCTTTACCGAAAAGCAGTGCATCTCCGAAAGAATCAAGATAGTCATCTTGAATCTGGAATGCGAGTCCGAGCTTTTCACCGAACTTGTACATAGCATCTTGCGTTTTCAGTGGTGCGTCAGCCATGATCGCACCCATCTTGCAAGCACATCCGAGCAATACTGAAGTCTTGAGGCGAATCATTTCAATGTATTCTTCAACAGCTACATCGTCTTTGCGTTCAAAGTCCATATCGTACTGTTGACCTTCGTACACCTCAATAGCAGTCTTGTTGAAGAGGTTAAGCACATCAGCTAAGTGTTCACCGGCATTTTTCATTACGAGTTGAGTAGCCATAGTGAGCATAGCATCGCCGGAAAGAATGGCAGTGGAGTCATTCCAACGGCAGTGTACGGTAAGTCTTCCTCGACGGAGCTCGGCGCGATCCATTACGTCATCGTGAAGTAATGTGAAATTGTGAAACATCTCAATGCCAAGCGCCTGATTTATAGCCTTTTCAGCATTGCCTCCGCACGCCATACATGTAGCGAGAGCCAGCATCGGGCGGAGTCTTTTACCACCGCCTTCAAGCGTATATTTTATAGGGTCATAAAGACCGTTCGGATTCTGTGGGTATTTAATGGATTTGATTGCAAGGTTGATAATGTCTTGCAAATCGTCTATTGAAATCATATTGAATGTGTGAATTGTATATATCTTTTGCAAAGTTACGCATTTTTTCTGAAAGGTGCAAAAGCGTTTGAATATTAGGCTTTTATTTGCTTTGCAGTTGTTTCACTTAAAGTGGCAAATATTGATATCTTTTATAAAAGAAAGCTGACAAAGACGATGCCATTAGAGCCTCATAGAGTCACATTGCCGGGTGTAACTTTTTATTTAACATATAGATAGAATGCGTCTTGCAAATTTTGTGTGCTCAACATTATAAAAGCTTTCATTTGGTAGTCTTCGACTTTTTTGACTGTTTTATACTGTGTCTCTAACTTTTTAAGTTTTTGAAAAATGTTTATATTGAAAATGAGTATTTGATGATGAATTCACGAGGGCGTAACCGATTGACTGTGTGAGTTATGAATTCGGAATTTATGATTTTTCGTTCGTATGTGTCATTTCCCACAATGTTATTCAAGCAGAGTGATATTTCGCTGTCTTTTAATTGATAAGATATTGATATATCGGAAAAGAAGTTGAACGATGCCGAGCGATCATTGCTATGGTAAAACTCGTTTTTCCATTGTAACACCCATTTCTTAGGAGTGAGAAAGACGTCAAGTGTGTGGTTGAATGTGTTTATGCTTTGATTAAATGGAGCCAAATCACCTGACTGTTCTCGTTTACTCTCGGTGTGGAAAAGATAGGACTTTTCTACTATTGAAAACCAATTACATGGTCTATATGAAAGTGATATTGAAGTGTTGATATTTCTGAAACGATTAGCTACCGGGTCGTCGTCCAATAGAATATGCGAATTATTTTGACTGAAATATACGTTTAAACTTGCTGATATTTTTGCCCCGAAATCTTTCGTGAATGTTCCACTTGTGTATAATGTACTGCTACCTCGCTTTATTGTTGTGGCTGTTGTGCGATAAATGATTCCGTCTAATTGATGGGTGTATAGAATATTACCCGGACGGTGATTATATCCGATGAGTAATGATGAAAATAGTCCGTAACGGACATTTTTGAAGGTGGTGTGAAGACTCGCTGTATGCAATTTCGTATTATAAAAATATCCTGTACCGCTTTTTTGTACTAAGTAACTTGTAAACAGTGGTGTATGGCACATCTCAAGTCCGTCATTTGTCTTTTCTGAATAGGAATATGCAGGGGTTATACTCCAGTGGGCATCGGGCTTGTATGTCAGTGATAGATTGGGCTTAAATTCAATACGTTGGTGATTGTCTTTGCCTGACGACTGTGCAAGAACTGCTATCGGTAACTTAATGTTCCAACTTAATTTTTCAGTGTTCTTGTACAATCCGATAGTAGCTCCGGTAGTATGTTGCAAATAGTTCAAAGTCAGTTGACTGCTATTTTCTTTAATATGCTGTGTAAATCCTTCATTGCCGATACTGTATTCTGCGTTAATTTTACCTAAAGGGTGACTGAATGTTGTTGTCGCTCCCCAATACATAATAGTATAGTTTAATTCCTGCAAATTTCCTTCTGCAGTTTTTAACTTACTTGGCAAGTAATTGTAGGATAAATAGATACGACTGTTAATATGCTTTCCACCCTTTAACTTGTTTATCATTTCCACTTCATCTGAAATGGTGCGTTTTTGTGGTTTAACGTACAAGTCTTGTTGCTGAGAGTTTACTGATGCTGTTCCTGTACCACGATCAAATGTGAGGTTTGCTTTGAAATTATTGGTAAGAAAGAGTTTGTCACCGTTTATACGGTAAAGTAATTCCCCGCCGGCAAAGTTTTTATTACTTCTGGCATCGGAGTATTCAACGATACGGTTGTCTGCTGCAATATCGGTATATTCGGTTATAACTTCTTCTTTTACGTCAATCTCGTCAAGTACACCGCTGAATTGTAAACGTAAGTCGGCATCTTTACCTGTTTTGAAAAGCCAGTTTGACGAAAGTATATGTGTCTTGTTCATTCGGGTGCGTGCCGGGCTAAGGTCCGGTACGTCTAAGGAGATGTTATCTACAAAGTCTGAGGCTTCCGGTATTCCGTAGCCGAAGTATTTTCTAAGATTGACTCCTTCCTTTATTTCCGCTCCGCAGTTGTTGAATTTATATAGCGAAAAACTCTGCATTTTTCCGGAAAACAACATTGAATTTAATCGACTGTCACACAGAAAGTCCACATTTTTCTGCAAACTGCTTCCTGCACCCAAATCAATCACGCCTTGCCATATATTTTTAGCGTCCTCGCGAAGAACAATGTTTAGTGCTGCTTGCTCGGAAAAACTTAGTCCTCGCAGCATTTTAATCTGCTGGTGATTTTCGTACACTTGTACGGACTTTACTTTGTCTGCTGAAAGATTTTCAGAAACTTGGGCGTATTGAGAGCCCAACATATCCAAGCCTTCAATGTAGAATTTGTTGATTCGTCGTCCTTGGTACTCTATAGTACCGTCTTCGTTTACTTGCAAACCCGGCATTTTGGCTATTACATCTGCGATGCTACGGTCTTGTTGCTGCTTGAACGCATTTACGAAATAGGTTAATGTGTCTCCTTGCTGTGCAATGCGAGGTGCTGTAATTTTTACTTCTTTAAGACTGTACGATTGCTCTTTTAAGATGATGATTTGTTCGGGCTTAAATTTCTGTACATCAACAGAGTCTTTGGCATAACCGAGCAGGCTGAAAGTAAGTATCCCTTCTGCATTTTCAGCGCAAGACAGTGTGAAATGTCCGTTGGTATCCGTGCGTGTAAATGCTATCGGATTCTTGCTTGACTTTTCCACCAATACCACTGACACGACATCAAGAGGTGCGTACTGACTATCCACAACTCGTCCCGTGATTGATCGAGCTGAGATTTCTGTACAAACTACAAGGAATATGAGTAATATTGTCCACTTATTCATACTCGTCCATCAAACAGGCATTAAAACTCCGCTGTGCGCTCGGTGGTTCGCTGTATCCGCTACCTTGTAAGCGGTTGGTGGTGTTCCACTGGTCTTTCCAATAGTCTTTTAGCAGTTGCTGAAACTTCACAGGAGTCAAATGCTCGTAACGATTCGGCTGAAAACTTATTGTCTCAGTCTGTCGTAACTGTTCTATTCCGGTGGCTATGAAGGAAAATTCATTACGGCTTTCGTATGCTGCCAGTATTAGCCCGGGCAGTCCTCCTAATTTCCATGGACCATTATCAAAGGGCAGGTCCAAGGTGTACCATGCTGTCCAAGTGCGTCCGCGAAATTGGCATACTGCTTTATGGCATGGATAACCTATAATGATGCTATCTCCTTCGGCAAGTTCCCATGAAAAAGTAGGAATGTCTTCATCATAGCTGAAAAAATAGTCATTGTGCAGAATGTCGGTGTATGTGAGCATACCCTTTTTAGGAATATTCTTATAGACTTCGTACTCGCGTCCTTTCTTTGAACCGAAGTTGTCTCCCAAGAATTGCAGATAATTCATCGGATCGGAAGTGGCACTTCTTACAGAGTCGCGCTGATGCATGAATAGCTCAAAACGTTGGCTGTAAAATCGAGATGATTGTTTGCCTATATCCAGCAGGTCCGTATCATCAAATACGTCCTTTTGCTCCTGCGTATGTTTGTATGTTGCGCGATACTGCACACGAATGTTTACTATGTCCGTAATCTTTTGTGACAAAGCACTTATTGTGATTATTGACAATGCTATAATGCTGAATATTAGACGCATAACTATTTTATTTCTTTCCTTAGTTTTACTATTGAATAGGCTGATGCTATTATCGCTACTATTATGGTAGCAGCCTGTGAGATGTATGTGCTGACTACTGCCACTGCTGTGACTGCTGCGGTAAGCAACATTAATTTGACCGAGTCACTTGTCACTTTGTATTTGTACTTGACAAAGTAAAAATATCCGATAATCAGCAAGTATGCGGCGTACCATGCTGCGTAGGCGTAACCCCAGCCGTCAATTCCGTAGAATTTATAAAAATATATATGTGTCAGTATATATACGATACTGCTAAGTGTCTCGGTGATAATGTAATGTACTCCTTCTCCTCGTGCTAAAATTGTAAATGCCATACACCATGACACGGCTTTGAGTATTACTCCGGGCATTGCCCACTTCATATACGCTGATATTTCCGTGAAGTCCGATGAATATAGAATAGTGATTATCAAGTCGTTAAATGCCAGATAGATGCATATCATCGGCATGATGACGAGCATAGCCATATTTATTTCGCTGCTTACGTTTGTCTTAACCTCTGTTGCTGAATTGATGATACGACTAAGTCGAGGGTAGTATTCGTAACCTATTGCAGCAAATATCAGTGTAGTATAGCGGTTTATGATTGTGTTTCCTGCATTGAACAGTCCCACTTCTTCTATTGATGCTGCCGAGTTCAGCCACCCGATGTAAAGGTAAGATGCCAGGAGTGTGGCAAAAACGGAAGCTGTCATATAGAAGCCGAGACGTATAAATCCGAGTCCTTCGTTCAGTGTCTCTTTTTGTGTCGGCTTAGGTGATGGGGCAGGTAATCTTTTGCGGTAATATGATGTGGATAGTGCTGTTGCTACGGCGTATGCGAGGAGTGACGGGATTATACTTGCAAGTCCGAGTATGAAATACATCGGAATGGAGACGACAGCACCGGTAACGGCTCCCCATAATTGCGACTTGGCGAGTGATGACATATCTTCCACTCCCTGAATTATTATCTGCCAACCGGTCTGTATTGATGCTAAAAATATTATCGCTGATATGGCACAGAAGTGAAGGGTGTAGTCTTTGTTGCCGAAGGAATATTCACTCAGCCACGGTGAGGCTATAATAGTGATAAATGCGCCAATCAATCCGAGAATCCACGCCCAGCGCATTATTACGTACGCTATCCGGTTCAGTCTTTCCGGCGTTTCGCTTTTGGCTACGTCCGGTACTGCGGCTTGGCGTATGGAAAGTTGCGTAGTGGAGGTCAGAAGGTCAATGGCGTTGTTGAAGATGGCGAGTAGTCCTATACCTTCCGTGCCAAGGAGTACGGCGGCAAATTTATTTCTGATAAAGGAGATAATAATGGACACGGACTGCACCCCTCCGAATATTCCGAGGGCTTTCAGAATGTGTCTGTTAAGATTACCTTTTTCAAAACTCATATTCCGTGTGTGACGTGTTTATCGCAACCATTCTTCCGGGTTACATTTTCGACCTTTATAGTGGATTTCGAATTTCAGCTGGCTGTAGTCCGGGTCATCGGGGTCTATGCGTAAGTTTCCGAGTGCTTGACCCATACGTACTTTTTCGCCTTTCTTCACTTTGAATGAGCGAAGTCCGCGGTATATCGTACTGTATTCTCCATGATTGATTATCACGCAGCCGGCACTCGGGATAAATCCTGCCACAGTTCCTTCACACACCGCACTTACGGTAGCGCCTGGTGACGTGGAAATAGTGATTCCGTACTCGTGGCGTGAAATCTTGGTGACGGGGTCTGTGTTGGAGCCGAAGTGGAGAATTATCTTTCCGGATACGGGGTAGGGTAATAGTCCTTTCATAGAGGCAAATTCTCCTGTTCCGAGCATTGCAGAACCCTGTTTACTGTTGTCCTTCTCAGCCTTGCTGTTATTGTCAACAGGCTCTTTCTTCTGATTGTCAACAGGCGGAGTTTTGACAGGCTTTTGCTCTGCTTTATCTTTCTTATTATCCTTTTTGTTATCTTTTTTCTTTTTTTGTTCATTCAGCTTTTTAGCCTCGGCATCAGCCTTTTTCTTAGCTTCACGGATAGAGTCCTGACGAGCTTTTTCAAGTCGTTGGGCTTCTTTCCTTTGTCGTTCCTGTTCTTCCTTGATGAGGCGATTAAGTTCGGCATTGTACTGTTCTTCCTCTTTTTGACGGCGCTTGTATTCTTCTTGAAGAAGTTTTTGCTCCTTTTTCAAGTCCGTAATTATGGATTCGCACTTATTTCGTTCAGCCTCAAGTGCTTTGAGTTCTTGTTCAAGTTTTTGCAGAAGTTCCGCACGGGATTCTTTAAGTGCGTTAAGCTCCCTGCGCTTGTCATCAAGTAATTTTTTTGCCCGTTTAATTTCGTCGGATTTTGCTTTTTGCCATTTTGAAATTCTCTTTATTGCTTCAATCCTGTGGAAAGCTTGCGTAAAAGATTTTGAAGAGAAAATAAAGGCGAGGTTTGACATTGAGTTTCTGTTTCGCAGGTATGCTTTTTTCACTATAGTAGCGTATTTTGCCTGCATAGTTTTCAGTCGCTCGTCAAGTACTGTGACAGAGTCATCGATGACCTTGATTTTGAGGTCAAGAGCATCAATTTCGTCGTTAATATTGATTACGTTTGTCTGGTATTCGTCAATATTTGCTTGGAGTCGTTGCAGCTCATTCAGTTGAACTTTTACCTGCTTTTTCTTGGACTCGACTTTCTTGGCGGTTTCGCCTTTTTCCTTTTTAGCTTTGTTTCTTTCGGATTTTACTTGTTCGATTGACGTTTGCTGCTTTTTTTTAGTTTTTTTTCGGGCGGCAAACCCGGTGTCACAGCAAATAGTTGCTGCAACAATAATCGCAAGTAATATAGCCGAAAACTTTTTCATACGTTTTTAGTGTACAAATGCTTTGAGCAGTGCGGCTGCATTAATTCTTTGGTAACCCTTTGGAATTGTGATATGTTTTTTATCTGAAGGGTTATCAGTGCGAATGTCTTTCCACGACCAGCGGATACTTAGTTCCGCTTTCAGTTTTTGTGAGTTTATGACAATATCCGTAACCGCAGGTGAAATACCTATTGATGAGGATTTTACATCTTCATAGTTTGCGGTAATAGTGCCGATAGCAGTGCTTATAACTGTATTTTTAGGATTATTGTCCATTTTAAAGTAAGTAAACGTATAGTCAGCGAGTGGATTTTGTTTGACAGGGGCGGCAGTCCATTCATCACTTTCCTTGTCAAAAGTCTTGAAAAGAGATGCTTGCTTTATGTCGCTGATATGTTCGGTATGAGTAAACGGGTGTGCGAATAGCAGTGATTGGACGGAATTAATGTCAAATGACACGTTTGCAAGCACGTCAGTCAGTCTTTCCGCAGCATAGTATTTATGGTATTTATCTACGGCAATAATGGAGTCGTTTGTGATGTCAATCATTGCTATTTCCATACCTAAAAATCTCACTGAAAAGTATATGGAAGAGTCTCTGCAAACGTAAGCGCGGGCGGAGGCGGAGATGTTCGCAGGTGATTTCAATTCCAATTTTACCGGTACGCTTATAACGTTCCAGTCTGTGGCATTTTGCTCTATAACCGTCTTTAATCGTTCGTCTGAATGTGCGTATTCCGTTGTAGCCTTTCCCGTGCCGACTTGCTTTGAAGAGTTACAGGCAGTTAATAGAATGATGAGTGATAATATGCTTATACTTAATAGTTTGCGTATCATTATTATTTATAGAAATAAGTTTTATGTGTTACTTTCTTTTTCAGCAGTTCATCGTCAGGGGTCAGTTCAAGTGCCTGTTCCCAGAATTTTACAGCTTCGTCCGGGTCACCTGCCATAAAGTAAATGTCACCTGCGTGGTGGTAAATTTCGGCAGTAGGGTTCTCATCTAAGGCGAGAACCTTGTCGATATATTCTTTGGCGAGCTTGTAATTTTGCTTTTTGAAGAAAACCCATGCGTATGTGTCAAGTGAAGAAATGCTTTCAGGGTCTTTCTGTACAGCCTTTGCACTCATCTGTTCCGCCTTGTCGAGTTCTTTACCTTGGCAAGCGAGAGCGTACGCATAGTTGTTCAGGGCGAGAGCATTGTCGGGGTTGTAAGTGATAGCGAGGTCGTAGTATTTGATGACACTGTCTTTATCCTCCGTCCGCTGATAGATGTCGCCTATATTTGTGTATAGTTGAGAAATTTTATTGAAATCCTGTCGTTTAGCCTTGAGGAGGGTATCTACAGTGCTTTTAGCCAAAGCCTCTGCTTTATCGTATTGTTTGTTTTGCGAGTAAGCAATGGAAGTGATGTACATAATATCCGGGTTGCCTGGTATATTTTTCATTGCTTCTTCTCCGAGTTTTATAGCCTTTTGCAGTGAGTCACCGAATACGTTGAATGCTATATGCTGGTATACCCACTGTTGATTTGTAGGGTCAACATCAACAGCGTACTCTATTTGTTCGGCAGCCTTCGGATACTCGTTAAGATAAGCGAGGTACTGGCTGTAAAGAAAGTGAATGTTTGCTTCGTGAGGGTGAATTTCCACGAGTTTGTCAAATAGTTCTCTTATTTTCGGCTGGTACTCCGGAATGTCGTAAATGTTTGCAATATAAGTTCTTAATATTTCGCATTTGATATCTACTTCAAGGCTGTTTTTTGTAAGTGCATTGAATATCTCTCTATCGTAAGCCGTAGAGTCGCCCTGACTGAGATAATAAGAGGCTAACGTATAGTAAGCATAGCCGTTTGTGGAATCCGCTTCGCATGCACGTTTGTACTGCACGAGGGCGGAGTCAGGTCTGTTAAGTGACTGATAGACGCTTCCGGCTATGAGGTATGTTTTGGAATCATTGCCGGCACGTTTTACCATATCTTCAGTTTGGGCAAATGCGGCTGTGGTATCATTTGCGGTGAGGTATGCTTTGAGTTTGCTTATGGTAGCCCACTCTTGACCGTATTCAGGTTCAAGCGTATTATATATTGAGATGGCTTTATAGATATTAGCGGAATCTAAAGTAGCTACTAATGCGTTTGCATAATACACTTTGATTTCCTTTTCGTCCGGAAATACGGTGTCAAGATTTGCCCACACTTGCAGTGCTTCATCGATGTAACCTTGGGTTGAAAGTACCTGTCCGTAATACATTGAAGTCTGCTTGTCTTCCGGGTGTGCTGTGTAATACTTTTTCAGCAGTGCAAGACCGTTTTCGAAAACGTCCTGAGTCTTGGCGGTCTGTATCTCATAGTTACCCTTGTTCAGGGCTGCGAAAGTATTGTTTGAGTCCATATCAAGAACTCTGTCGTAAAGCAGAAATGCCGTTCCTGAATTGTCAAGTGATGCCTGCTTGGCGGCTTCAACGTAGATGTAATCTATTTTTCTCTGTTTTGCAGCCTCGTCAGGGCTATAACCGATAGCGGTAAAAGCACATATTGCCATAGTCATCAGGACTACGACAGGTAATATTCGTAATTTATTATTCATTTTGCGATGTCTTGTTTAGTGCTATTTTACACCTGTGTGTCCGAATCCGCCGTCTCCTCTGTCCGTATCTGAAATTTCAGTGACGGCAGCCCATTCCACGTGAGAGTAACGTGTTACAACCATCTGGCAAATACGTTCTCCATCGTTTATTGTAAACGATTTGTTTGACAGGTTTATGAGTATTACTCCTATTTCTCCGCGGTAGTCGGCATCAATAGTTCCGGGGGTATTAACGAGGGTAATGCCGTGCTTTAATGCAAGTCCGCTTCTTGGGCGGAGTTGACATTCATAGCCTGAAGGTAACTCAATGTATAGTCCTGTCGGGACGAGTACTCTTTCAAGCGGTGCTAACACGATAGGGTGGACGATGTTTGCTCTGACGTCCATTCCGGCAGAGTCCGCTGTAGAATATTGTGGTAACTGATGATGAGAATTATTGATGATTTTAACTGTAACGTTGTCCATACTTATTATTTTTATGCAAAAATACTAATTAATGGGTTGTTAAGCAATTATTATTTAAGGAAAAAGTGGCTGCAACGTAAAAACTTTGTCACGCAGCAGCCACAATTACTTTTAATAGATTTCAGAGAGTAAGTCGCTAATCTTCGCTTACTCGGGTCTTGGCTTTTGATTTTGACTTGGAAGCGGAAGAATTCATATCTTTTTCTTCTTTGATATCAACTTCGTTATGTTTACTGTCAATAACTCTGTACTGCAAGTAAGCGAGTGATTGGTCAGGTAAGATTTTGAATCCGCCTCCTATTGCAAATTTCCACTTTGTAGCAAGTGAAATAATTCCTTTTTTAAGGTACGCATCAACGTAAGGGTGAACATATACGATAAAGTTTTTCATTTTAAGTGTCTTTACCATATACTCGATTTTTTCTTCCAGCGTATCTGTAAATAAGAGTGATGGCTGTACAATACCTTTGCCAAAGCATGACGGACATTCTTCCGTGGTAACAAGGTCAAGAGCCGGTCTGACGCGTTGACGTGTTATTTGCATCAGTCCGAATTTGCTGAGCGGTAAGATGTTATGGCGTGCTCTGTCGTTTGCCATTACTTCGCGCATGTGGTCATATAGTGCTTGGCGATGTTCAGCCTTTGCCATATCTATAAAATCCACCACAATGATTCCGCCCATATCTCGGAGCCTTAATTGTCTTGCAATTTCGTCGGCTGCACGGAGATTTACTTCAAGGGCATTTGACTCTTGGTCGTTTGTTGCTTTAGCTCTGTTTCCGGAGTTAACGTCAATGACGTGTAATGCCTCCGTATGCTCAATGATTATGTATGCGCCGGACTTGAAAGACACTGTTTTGCCGAAAGATGATTTTATCTGACGAGTGATATTGAAATGGTCAAATATCGGCTGGTCGTCAGCGTAAATATTTACGATATCCTTTCTTTCAGGTGCTATGAGCGTGACGTATTTGAGTATTTGCTCATATATTTCGGCATTGTTTACGTGAATACTTTCAAAGGTCGGACTGAAAATGTCACGGAGAACACCTACAATACGGCTTTCTTCTTCAAAAATCAGCGAAGGCACATCTGCATGCTGCGCTTTTTCAATAGCCTTTTCCCAACATTCAATGAGGGTCTGCAGTTCATTGTTCAGTTCTGCTACTTTTTTTCCTTCAGCAGAAGTTCTGACTATTACACCGAAGTTTTTAGGCTTGATAGAGCCGACGAGTTGTCTAAGTCTTGTTTTTTCCTCTGTAGATTTGATTTTTTGCGATATTGAAATTTTGTCGCAGAATGGAATGAGTACGAGATAACGTCCTGTGAATGAGATTTCTGTGGTTAGTCTCGGTCCTTTTGAGGAAATAGGCTCTTTAACTATCTGTACAAGTAATTCTTGTCCTGGAGTGATAACGTCAGTGATAGTTCCGTGCTTGTCAATTTCCGCTTTTAAGTTTATCTTGGAGATATTGGGTATTTTCTTTTTGTCTTCCAAGAGTTGCTTTACAAATTCAGCGTAAGTGGTAAATCGTGAGCCAAGGTCTAAGTAATGAAGAAAAGCGTCTTTTTCGTATCCTACATTTACGAATGCCGCATTCAGCCCCGGCATAAGTTTTTTTACCTTTGCCAGGTAAATATCGCCAACGGCGTATGCAAGGCTGCGGGATTCTTTTTGTAGCGACACGAGTCGAGAGTCTTCAAGAAGTGCTATTGACACTTCGGAGGGCTGTACATCTACGATTAGTTCGCTTTTCATCAAGTTTCTTTAAAATTGTTGTTAATTTGTAATTGATTGTTGTGTTGCCGCCTCATTAATTGCGTGACAGCACTGGCTGAGTACCGTAGCCGGTTAGGCGTCAGGCAGGTTTGTTCTTAAAAATGCAAAGAACAAACTTTTCGCTGTAAAGGTGTTAATACGACACGTTCGCAAAAAAAGTTTGTTCTTGTATAGCATTTTTGTCTTTCTAAGAAGTCTTGATTATTTCTTCTTATGACGATTCTTTCTTAAACGTTTTTTACGTTTGTGTGTAGCCATCTTGTGGCCTTTTCTTTTCTTTCCGCTTGGCATTTTTGCAAAAATTAAAAGGATTAATAATAAAGTTTACTTGAAACCGACTTTGCTGCTGCGGCGCGGTAAGCCACATTCAGTTTTGTCGATTGTCGGTATTTGTATCTATTATTTTACCTCGCTCTTGAATGCGTCAGATGGTTTGAACGCAGGGATGTTGTGAGCAGGGATAATGATAGTAGTCTTTTGAGAAATGTTGCGAGCTGTCTTTTCAGAACGCTTTTTGAGGATAAAGCTGCCGAATCCGCGAAGATATACGTTTTCGCCTTTAGATAGTGAGTCTTTAACAACTTCCATGAATGCCTCTACTGATTTGAGGACAATTTCTCTTGGAAGGCCTTTGGATCTGGCAATTTCGTTAACAATATCAGCTTTTGTCATTTTTTTAAACGTTTATAGAAGTTAGTAATAATTTCTTTAATTTTTACGCATAAAAATTCGGGGCTTGTTAGAGCCTTTGTTTTTTGCAAGTGCAAATATCGCAATTTTTTTTCAATAAAATGCAATATATCAGCAACTTTTTTTGCTTTTGTCGTGTATTATGGCTCGTTTTACTCCTTTGTGTATATTTATTGTTTTAAAATGCTCCTTTTCTTTGATGTCTTTTGCGGATTATTCACTATTCTGGGCTACGATGACGGATTATTCAGAGAGTATTTTTGAATACTGAGCATCATCGGTGATTATTTCCACTGCTTTATTGTAAATCGGGTTGAGTGAATTTACGATTTGGAAGTAAGATGATGTGTCAAACAGGTCTCTGGCTATAAGTCCTTTTAATATAGTAGTGATAACATTTTTGCTTTTTTCAAAGTCTGCATCTACGTATTCCACGCCTTCTCTTTGTCCGAGGTCCACGAGGTCGCGGAGGTGGTCTTCTGTGATGTTGAACGATGCGATGTAGTTTTCTATCGTGCGATATTTGGATTTGAGGTCGTTGCGATTTTTATCTACGTATGTCACTGCAAATCTGTTTAGTACGCCTTTTGCTACGAGGTTTCTATAATAGGTGCTGTAACCGGTAGTGTCGATTGCTACGAATTTGTCCGGCATAATTCCGCCACCGCCATATACGAGACGATGCTTTTTAAGGGTGTATGCTTTGAGTGATTCGTCGAAGTGAATACTGTCGGCTGAAGTAAATTCGCCTGCATCGTATCTGTGCAGAATATCTTCGAGGTATTCGTCTGTTTCGCCTAACTTGTAAGGCTTTTGGATGAGTCGTCCTGATGGTGTCATGTAGCGTGACACGGTGAGGCGTATCATTGTGCCGTCAGGGAATGGAAACGGACGCTGTACAAGCCCTTTGCCGAATGTCCTTCTGCCAACGATTACACCTCTGTCGTGGTCCTGAATTGCTCCGGAGAGGATTTCGGCTGCTGATGCGGTGTACTGGTTTGCCATGATCACTATTTTCCCTTCACGCATCACACCTTTTGTTTCTACGGGAAATTCGTGGTATTCACCTGTTCTGTTTGCTTTTGTGGATACTATTACTTCGCCCGGATTAAGAAATTCGCTTGCAAGTTCTACTGCCGAGCCAAGGTAACCGCCACCGTTATCTTCAAGGTCAATAATTACGTTTTTCATTCCTTTTTTCTTGAGTTCAAGGAGTGCTTTGCGGAATTCTTTACCTGTGCTTTCTGCAAAACGTGCCACTCTGATGTAACCTGTTGTGTTGTTTATCATGTAAGAGGCGTCAATGCTGTAAATAGGAATGTTATCGCGTGCGATACGGAATACGATAGGGGCGTTTTCACCCTTGCGGATTACTGTCACGTCAATGTTCGTACCTTTTGGCCCTTGAAGTATATTTTTTACTGTGTAGTCCGGGCGTTTGACTCCGGAAATTATGGAGTCACCGGCACTGATAATTTTATCACCGGCAAGCATACCCACTTTTTCCGACGGACCTCCGGAGATAGTCTGGATTACGTACAGTGTATCGTTCAGCATCTGGAATTGGATACCTATGCCGGTGAAAGAGCCTTGGAGTGGAGTGGTCAGTTCTTTTGTTTCCTCTTTATTGGAATATATGGAGTGAGGGTCAAGTTCTTTGAGCATAGCAATAATGCCTTGTTCCACAATCTTGCTGTCGTCAATAGAATCTACGTAGAAGTTTTCTATTATTTTTTCCGCCATCAGGAGTTTGCGTGCATTATTGTCGTTGTCGGCTTTGATAGCAGTTATCGTAATGATGCTTATAATTATTAAGAGTAATTTTTTCATCGTTGTATAATCGTAAAGTGTATTTTTATTTGTATTTGTCAGGGTAGAAAATCCGTGGTGTCGTATCCGTACTTGTCAAGTTCTCTCACTACGGAAGAGCTGATAGATGCGTGCTCAGGCAGTGTGAACAGGATAACGGTTTCAATACCCGCTATTTTTCTGTTTATATCCGCCATATTCTGCTCGTATTCAAAGTCCGTAAACGAGCGTACACCGCGAAGAAGGTATTTTGCATCGTATTGCTTGCATACGTCAACGGTGAGTCCGTGGTACGAAATGACTTCTATATTCTCAATGCCCCTTACGGCTTTTTTAATCTGTGTAATTCTTTCTTGCTCGGAGTGAGTGGACTGCTTCTTGTCGTTAATGCCTATTGCTATGATTATTTTGTCAAATAATTCCGCTGCACGCCTCACTATGGATAGATGTCCTATCGTGAAGGGGTCAAAAGAACCGGGAAAAACTGCTATTCGCTGTGTTGCCATTTCTTATTGCATTATTTGTGTATCATCTTCAATAACAAGGTTGTCAATGATAAAGTTTTGTCGTTCCGACGTGTTTTTACCCATATAGAATTCAAGCAACTGTGCTACTCCGTCATCTTTGCGGAGTGTCACTCGGTCTGCTCTCATATCTTGACCGATAAAGCCGCGGAATTCTTCCGGGGAAATTTCACCCAGTCCTTTAAATCGTGTTATTTCCGCATTTTGTCCGAGTTTTTGAATTGCTGAAATTCGCTCTTCGTCGGAGTAACAGTAATATGTATCTTCTGCCACTTCGCCTTTTTTCTTACCTGCACTTCGCTTTGACGTCTTCTTGTTTCTGACGCGGAATAGCGGAGTCTGAAGTACGTAAACGTGTCCTGTCTTCACGAGTTCCGGACAGAACTGCAGGAAGTAAGTCAGGAGTAGTAGTCTGATGTGCATACCGTCAACATCGGCATCGGTAGCAATAATCACATTGTTGTATCTTAAGTCGTCAATGGATTCTTCGATGTTCAGTGCTGCGCGGAGCAGTGCAAATTCATCATTTTTATATACTTCCGCAAGTGGCATGCTGTAAGTGTTCAGCGGCTTGCCTCGGAGTGAAAACACGGCTTGAGTTTCCACATTTCTTATCTTGGTGATTGAGCCGGCTGCAGAGTCACCCTCGGTGATAAAGATTGAGGATGCGAGTTTCTTCTCTCCGTCACCTTTAGTGTCGCACAGGTGTACGCGGCAGTCGTAAAGTTTTTTGTTGTGAATAGCAAGTTTTTTGGCTCTCTCTTTTGCTTGCTTTGTTACTCCTGCCATTGCTTTTCTATCTCTTTCGCTTTCCTGAATCTGCTTGAGCATAATGTCTGCTATGTCAAGATTGCGGTGCAGGTAGTTGTCGAGTTCTTTTTTTATAAAGTCTCCTATGAATTTTGCTACGGTAGGACCGTCCGGACCAACATCGCGACTACCGAGTTTTGTCTTTGTCTGTGATTCAAAAACGGGCTCTTCCACCTTGATGGCTATTGCGGCAATCATACCATTTCTGATGTCAGAGTATTCGAACGGCTTGCCGAAGTAGTCCTTGATAGTTCTTGATACGGCTTCTTTGAAAGCAGTCAAGTGAGTACCGCCCTGTGTGGTGTACTGTCCGTTTACGAATGAGTAATATTCTTCGCCGTACTGTGAGGCATGGCAAAGTGCTATTTCTATATCATCGCCTTTAAGGTGAATAGGTTCGTAGAGTGGGGCATTGGTCATGTTTTCACGCAGCAGGTCAAGAAGTCCGTTTCGTGAAACAAGTTTTTTGCCGTTGAATGTTATTACGAGCCCCGTATTGAGGAATGTATAGTTCTTCAGCAACGGCAGTATATGGTCTTCGCTGTATTTATAGTCACGGAATATTGATGCGTCAGGAGTGAACTCCACTAATGTGCCGTTCGGCTCCTCGGTAAGTTCAACATCGTACTCGTGAACTATTTCACCCTTTGAAAACTCTACTCTTTTCACTTCCCCGTCTCTATGGCTGGCTATGACGAATGATGTGGATAGTGCGTTTACCGCTTTAATACCCACGCCGTTAAGTCCTACGGATTTCTTGAATGCCTTGGAATCGTATTTACCGCCGGTATTCATCTTGGCAGCCACGTCAACTACTTTTCCTAATGGCACACCTCGACCGTAGTCACGAACTTTTACAGATGTTTCTGTCACTTCAACGATAATCTGCTTGCCGAACCCCATCATGTATTCATCAATAGAGTTATCAAGCACTTCCTTCAGAAGAACGTAGATACCGTCATCGCTGTTTGTGCCGTCTCCCAGTTTTCCGATATACATACCGGGACGTTTACGGATATGTTCTTTCCAGTCAAGTGTCTTGATATCACCTTCGTTGTAGTCTGCAACGGGTGATGTTTGATTTTCATTATTCAGGGTATCGTCTGTAGCCATTGCCTTAATTTTGTGTTGGGTAAAGTTTTCAAGATGACAAATATACAAATTTTTTATGGTTTTTCTTGCCATTTTTCTATAATTCTGACTTAGATAATGTATATACCAAATGTCAAGCGTTAAACAGTGCTAAAAAACTATGAAAAGTTAAAATTAAATTTGTTAAAACAAATATCTTTTATATCTTTGTGACAGAAACGTAACAAACACCGACACTAATGAAAAGACTATTTACATACTTCCTTCTTGCAGCCTCTGTTTTCACAGTGGGCGCACAGGACTTGTCTCATAGTCTTAAACATCAGCCGTTACACGAAATTTATGCCAACAATACCTCTGCGGTTTGTTCTTCTATTCTTCCTTCAGCCACTATTAACTTCCTTGAAAACAGAGTTGAGGATGGTGAAGATTACGACTTCGAGATGGCAAACGATATGATTAACTATGCCAAGAAATTCTTAGGCACTCGTTATCGTAGAGGCGGAAAGACTCCTGCCGGGTTTGACTGCTCCGGATTTACGAGTTACGTTTTCCGTCAGTTCGGTTACTCTCTCGGTGCTTCTTCGCGCGACCAGGCTCTTCAAGGGCAAGCCGTTGCCAAGGAAGATGTTTTGCCGGGCGATATATTAGTATTTAACGGTCGCAGAATCGGTGGTGCAGTAGGACATGTAGGCATAGCAATCGCTTACGACCACGATAAGGACGAAATCACATTCATTCACTCTGCTAATGGCGGAGGTATAAGAATTGATAAGACGTCAGCTCCGTATTATAAAGCTCGTTATATCGGGGCTCGCAGAATGTTGAAATAATATCTTGTAGAAGTATAATAGCAATAATAGTAAGAAAACGGTTGCGTTTTACACGCAACCGTTTTTATGTGTCATTATATCAAGGATTAACTTATCCGTTTCGTTCATTCCGTCACGACCGATATGCGTGAGGTTTCGGATAGTTTGGTCAATATCATCATCAATAATACCTTCAACTGATGTCACGCACTGTCCTTCCATTGCCATCATTGCTGAAATCATAGCTGTTGACACGCCGCTCGAAAGTTTCATTGAGCAGCTCGGTTTTGCTCCGTCACAAATCATACCGGTAAGGTTCGCTATCATATTTTTAGTAGTGGCTACCACTTTATCGTAGTCCCCGCCCATAAGATAGCAAATGCCGCAAGCCGAACCTGTTGCCGCTACTACGCAGCCGCATAGTGCCGACAGTCTGCCAAGGCTTTGCTTGATGTAAATCACCGTCAGGTGGCTCAGAATTAATGCGCGTATTGTCTGCTCTTCAGATGCAAACATTTCTTCGGCATATATCACTACGGGTAATGTGGCAGCTATGCCCTGATTGCCGCTGCCGCTATTGCTCATCACGGGGATCGGTGCGCCTGCCATTCGAGCATCGCATGCTGCTGAAGTGTAACTGAGTACGCGTGAAAAAGGACTGTCACCCATCACGGCTCTTTGTCTTGCACAGTGTAATGTCCTGCCCACTTCGTGTCCGTATTGACCGGTGAACGATTGCTCTGCCGCAGCCTTGTTCAGTCGTCGTGCTTCAAGGATAAAACGTATTTCGTCAAGAGGCGATTCCATCGCAAATTCCCATACTGTTCTCATTGACAGGTTTACGCTGTCTGCCGAGTCATCTGTATGGCACCCGGTCTGCGTGTCAAGAATGACGGTTTCGTTATCAGCAAGATAGACGAAGTTCGTGTGTCCGCCGGAAATAATTGCCTTTGCAGTATTTCCTTCAGCATCGGCGGCAATTACTTCAATGTACAGTTTACCACAGTCTCCGGCTTTAAGCCCGATGTGGATAGCATTTCTATCAATTATTTTCTTAGCATACTCCACAGCCTCGGGTGTCACGTCTTTAAGCACTTCAAGGTCGTAAGCACTCTTACCGATAGTAGCACCTAAAGCCACTGCAATGGGGAGTCCTATCATTCCGGTACCCGGGATACCTACTCCCATAGCATTTTTCAGAATATTTGCACTAAGCAGTACTTCCAAACTCCTCGGTTCGCAACCTAAGATTTCCTTTGCTTTTGCAGTGCATAGTGCCACGGCTATAGGTTCCGTACAGCCTATCGCAGGGACAACCTCGCGATTTATCAGGCTTATTATTTGTTTTCTTTGATTTTCCGGCAACATTTGTGATTACATTTGTTAAGTGATGTAAATTCAGAATTATTCCCACTCGATAGTTGCAGGTGGCTTTGACGAAATATCGTAGCATACGCGGTTTACGCCTTTCACCTTGTTGATAATCTCATTTGAAACCTTTGCGAGGAATTCGTAGGGTAAGTGAGCCCAATCGGCAGACATTGCATCGGTGGAAGTCACAGCTCTGAGTGCTACGGCTTGCTCGTATGTGCGTTCGTCCCCCATTACACCTACGCTGCGTATAGGCAGAAGTATTACTCCGGCTTGCCACACCTTATTGTATAGTCCTGATTCTCGCAAGTTACTGATGAATATGTCATCGGCTTCTTGCAGGATAGATACTTTTTCCGGGGTGATATCTCCGAGTATTCTTACGGCAAGACCCGGACCGGGAAACGGGTGTCGGCTTATCAGGTGGTCCGGAATACCTAATTTGCGACCTACTTCTCTTACTTCGTCTTTGAAGAGTAAGCGGAGCGGTTCACATAGCTTGAGGTTCATTTTCTCAGGCAGACCGCCGACGTTGTGGTGACTCTTTATTGTAGTACCGGTTATGGAAAGAGATTCTATGCAATCCGGGTAAATAGTGCCTTGTGCAAGCCATTTTACATTATTTATTTTGTGAGCTTCTTCATCGAAAACGTCAACAAATCCTTTCCCGATTATCTTTCGCTTTTGTTCCGGGTCTGTTACTCCGGCAAGCTCTGAATAAAATTTACTTGAAGCATCTACTCCCACAACGTTAAGTCCGAGGCACTCATAGTCCTTGAGTACATTTTGAAATTCGTTTTTGCGGAGCAATCCGTGATCTACGAATATGCAAGTCAACTGTTTGCCGATAGCCTTGTTAAGCAACACTGCCGCTACTGAGGAGTCAACGCCGCCGCTGAGTCCGAGTACCACATTGTCATCGCCGATTTGTTCTTTGAGTTGCTTTACCGTAGAGTCTATAAATGATTCCGCACTCCAGTCCTGATGACTTCCGCAGATAGTTACCACAAAATTTTTCAGTAGGGTAAGACCGTCAATAGAGTGGTAAGCCTCAGGGTGAAACTGTACGCCCCAGACAGGTTCTTCATCAGAAGCAAATGCTGCATTTACCACGCTGTCTGTTGATGCGATAGTATGAAAATGAGGAGGAATTTCAGTGATAGTGTCGCCATGACTCATCCACACTTGGCTGCCGGGCTTGATGTCACGCAGCAACTTGTCTCGTGCGTCAACGTGTGTCAGGTTTGCTCTGCCGTATTCACGGCTTTCAGCAGGCTCTACTTTGCCTCCTGAAGTGTACGATATATATTGCGCACCGTAGCAAATACCCAATATCGGTAATTTGCCGCGAATACCGTCAAGATTTATTTTGAATGCCTTACTGTCGTAAACTGAAAAAGGTGAGCCTGACAATATAACACCGATAACGGACTCATCTCCGTAAGGAAACTTGTTGTAAGGGAGAATTTCACAATACGTATTCAGTTCGCGGACTCGTCGTCCTATCAGTTGAGTGGTCTGAGAACCGAAATCAAGAATGATTATTTTTTGCATAAAAAGGTGGAGAAAAATTTGGTTACTGTTTTTTATGCATACAAAGGTAATAATAAAAAAAGTCACTCCAAATGTTTGAAGTGACTTTTTTACTTATGTATCAGTGTATGTGGCTTACATCATGCCGCCCATACCGCCCATACCACCTGCAGGCATTGCAGGAGCAGCGGCATTTTCGTCTTTCTTATCTGCAATCACGCACTCGGTAGTGAGGAACATACCTGCGATTGATGCAGCGTTTTCAAGGGCTACACGAGTTACTTTAGCAGGGTCAATTACGCCGGCTGCAAGTAAGTTCTCGTATTCGCCTGTACGTGCGTTGTAGCCGTAATCGCCTTTGCCGTCTTTTACTTTTTGTACTACGACTGCGCCTTCAACACCTGCGTTTGCAACGATTTGACGAAGTGGCTCTTCTATAGCGCGCTTAACGATGTGGATACCGGTTGTTTCATCTTCGTTATCGCCTTTGACGCCTTCAAGTGCTGCGATACTACGAATGTATGCTACACCGCCACCCGGTACGATACCTTCAGCGATTGCTGCACGAGTTGCGCTGAGTGCATCATCTACGCGGTCTTTCTTTTCTTTCATTTCAACTTCAGAAGGTGCACCGATGTGAAGTACTGCTACACCGCCTGCAAGTTTTGCAAGACGTTCCTGAAGTTTTTCTCTATCGTAATCGCTCTTAGTGCTTTCAATCTGAGCCTTGATTTGTGCTACGCGTACTGCAATAGCCTCTTTGTCGCCGGCACCGTTAACGATAGTGGTATTTTCTTTGTTGACGGTGATTTTTTCTGCGCGACCGAGCATATCAATTGTTGCTGCTTCAAGTTTAAGACCTTTTTCTTCAGAGATTACTGTGCCACCTGTGAGAACTGCGATGTCTTCAAGCATTTCTTTACGACGATCACCGAACCCCGGTGCTTTTACTGCACAAATCTTGAGGCTGCCGCGGAGACGGTTCACAACGAGTGTTGCAAGTGCTTCCTGGTCAACGTCTTCTGCGATGATGAGGAGAGGACGTCCGCTCTGTGCTGTTGCTTCAAGGATTGGAAGCATATCTTTGAGGTTTGAAATTTTCTTGTCAAAGAGAAGAACGTAAGGAGATTCCATTTCACATTCCATCTTTTCAGAATTAGTTACAAAGTAAGGTGAAATGTATCCGCGGTCGAATTGCATACCTTCTACTACATCTACTGTAGTTTCAGTACCTTTGGCTTCATCTACTGTGATTACACCTTCTTTTTTAACTTTCTTCATAGCTTCAGCGATGAGCTTGCCGATTTTCTCATCGTTGTTTGCTGAAATACGTGCTACGTCTTCGATTTTCTTGAAGTCATCATCAACTTCTTCAGCCTGTGCCTTGATGTTTTCAACGACGATTGCTACTGCTTTGTCAATACCTCGCTTTACGTCCATCGGATTTGCACCTGCTGCAACGTTTTTAAGCCCTACGTTGATGATTGCTTGTGCAAGAACGGTAGCAGTTGTAGTACCGTCACCTGCATCGTCGCCTGTCTTTGATGCAACTTCTTTTACGAGTTGTGCACCCATATTCTGGAATGTGTCTTCAAGTTCTACTTCACGTGCTACGGATACGCCGTCTTTTGTGATATGAGGAGCACCGAATTTTTTGTCAATAATCACGTTACGCCCTTTAGGACCAAGTGTTACTTTGACTGCATCTGCAAGAGCATCTACGCCCTTTTTAAGTTCTTCACGAGCCTTAATATCAAATTTTATTTCTTTAGCCATAATTGTACGTTTTTAGAATATTTATTTAATGATTGCCAATACGTCGCTTTGACGCATGATGAGGTACTTTTCGCCGTCAATTTCCACTTCAGTGCCTGCGTACTTTCCGTAGAGAACGGTGTCGCCGTTTTTAACAACCATTTCCTCATCTTTAGTACCGTTACCTACTGCGATAACTGTGCCTTTGAGAGGTTTCTCTTTAGAAGAGTCCGGAATGATGATGCCGGCTTTTGTTACTTCTTCTGCCGGTGCCGGTGAAATCAACACGCGGTCAGCCAATGGTAAAATATTCATAGTGTATTATATTTTTATTTGTTATTACTTTTTAATTACGCTTTCTTTATATTACAATATTCGTGCCAAAGTTGTCACTGTTAGCTATATGGTATGGTTTTTTATTTAATATTTCGGATCTTAATTGGCATTACTCCTTATGTAACGCACATTATGGGTTTGCTTACGGCTCTTTCATTTAAAATATATAATAGAGTGAGTAAAAAAGACAACGTTATCAATGAAAGTCGGAGACTTTCGCCTGTAAGTAACTCAGGGTAAGCACATAGTGCGCCACCCTGAGATAGTAAACATAGGTAAATTCGCACCTCGGATATGGTGCGGTCCGTAAAAAAAAAACTGAATGTTTTCCATAAATATCTATCACAGACCGCGCATCTCCGAAGCGCGATTATACCGGAAGCCTGTCTATCACCGGGTGGCGCACTAAATGCTTACGCATTAAGTGCTTACCGGGTGTTTCTTACAGCCGAGCCTCGCCGAGGCTCCAAGATGATGTAACTTTATCTTGCTTTCATTTATAAAAACACATCAATTTCTTCCACTTTAGATGAAAGAGCCGTGTCCCTGTTGACGTTTTTTATACACTGTACACTATATCGTTAAATGAAAGAGAAAATTTATAGAGCCGTTAATTTCTCTTGCTTAGTATTTTTATTGCGCGGCGGAATGTGTAACTGACTAATATTTTGTGGAATATCCATATTGCAGAAAAATATATTCTGCCTGAAAAGTTGTTGTATTTTACTATGGTGGATACACTTACGGTTTGTTTTCCTGAATTGATGTCGGAGCAAAATAGAGATATGTAAAAGGTCAAATGTTTATCCTCTGCTCCCAAGATTATTTCATTTCTGTTTTGTTCCTTGATTTTATCATCAAATGAGATACCTGTTTTTAACCCGAATGGCTTTACAATAAAATCTCGAAGTTTTAACATCCATAGAACTCCCTTCGGGAACTGTTGAAACATGAGGCTGTATAAATCATTGACAGTCACAGGCGTACTGCTTGTCAATATTTCAGTGTAACAATCGCTGAAATCGGCAGGCAGATATTTCTTTATTAATACTTGTTCTTGCATCATAAATAGTAATATTTCTAATTCAGTATCCGCATTTTATAATATACTGACGCAAGATGAAAGATAAAAGTTGCAATAATTATTATTTTTTTTTGAATTTTGGTAATGGGGCAGGTGTGCATCTTTTTATTAAACAGGATATAAAAAAAGTCCGAATACTCCTTTCATCAAGGACCGTCGGACTGAGCCAAAAGGCATGATTAGTGATTCGTAAGTTGGTTAGCAACTTAAAGTGTAGAGATTATATCATACTTACATTTTTCACATCACTCCTAAGTCCGTTTCTGCAGCGTTTCACAACGATATAAATCCGGACCCGGGCCTTTTCCTCAAATCCTAAAAGAGTGTAAAAATTAATTAGTTTTTAAGGTACGAGTCGTTAGGAGTTATTTTCATTGCAAAGGTAAATATTTTTTTTAGATTATAAATGCAATTTTGGATAAATTATGTGTCCTTAACATTTATTCAGAATAGAGGCTTATCTGCGCCAGAAGCCGACGTTTAGCAGCACTACTATTGTGAATAGTTCAAGACGTCCTATAAGCATTATAAATGCGAGAACCCACTTTGCTCCATCGGGTATGATGGCGTATGTCTGCATATTTACCACATCACCTCCGAGTCCGGCATTGCTTATACATGAAAATGCGGTGATGAAAGCGTCAGACAGCGATGTGCCGAACAGTGTCATGACAAAGGATCCGAAGATAATGATTACTATATATAGCATCAGGAATGCCATTGTTTTATTGACGAGTTCCGGTGTCACTGTTTTTCCGTTATATGTCACGGGTACTATTGAATTCGGGTGAAGTATTCGGTATATCTCGTTGCGTATATTCTTAAACATATAGATTATACGGTCTATTTTAATACCTCCTGTTGTGGAACCGGCACATGAACCGATTACCATGAGTACAAAGAATATCATTAGGATTGGCGTACCCCAACTGTTATAACCTTCTACTATGTATCCCGTTGTTGAAGATGCCGAGAGCACCTGGAAGATAGGATCTATAATACCGTTTTCCAAGTTTGTTGATTTTCCTTGTAAAAATAATATTACCGCTACTATTGCCGAGAATGTAAGGATATATTTTATGTAAAATCTGAATGTTTCGTTTTTCCATATACCTTTGACGTCACCGATACTCATTCTGTAAATTAACACGAAGTTAATACTTCCGATAAACATAAAGACAGCGAGAATTATTTTGACATAAACGGAGTGCCAAGTGTCTATGAATGACGTTGTTGTGGATAGCCCGCCTGTTGATAAGGTACTCATAGCGTGGCAGATACTGTCAAAGAGCGACATCGGACCTGCGTACAGGAGTACTGCCATTGTGATAGTAAGAATGGTGTAACAACCCCAAAGACGTTTGGCTGTCTGTGATATACGCGGACGTATTTTGTCGTGCGTGATTCCTGTCACTTCAGCATTAAACATCTGCATTCCTCCTGACGAGTTCAGCATAGGTATTACGGCGAGGGTAAAGAGTATTATTCCCATACCTCCGAGCCACTGTATAAGGCAGCGGTAGAAAAATACGGTGTGGGTCAGGTTTGAAAAGTCGTAAATCGTTGTCGCTCCGGTAGTTGTAAATCCTGACATTGCTTCAAAGAAAGCATTGTGGATTGTCATCTTGCAAGAGGCGAGCATAAATGGCATTAATCCGAAGAATGAAAAGAATATCCACACGAATGCCGTAAGCATAAAGCCTTCTCGTTTACCCATATCGGAACTTCCGTTAGGGAGCAAGACGTTCATTATAAATCCTGCTGCAAATGTTATTCCGCCACTGGTGAGAAATGGGATATACTCTTCCGTTTCACCATATATCCATGCCACTATTATCGGAAGCAACATAATAAAGCCTTCGAACATCAAAAGTAATCCTATGACTTTCAGCGTCATAAGGATATTTATGTACGGTTTCTTGCGAATACTTCTCATCACCGGTTGAATTTATACGTTTGAGCAGTCACGTTGCCACAAGCATCTGTGACAGTCACTTTAAGTGTGTGGTTTGTTCCCTTTTTTATGTTTGAGTTTTCAAGATTATACGTCATTTTAGCTGTCTTGCCGTCAAGTTCGAACAGCACGAACTTTCCGTCAATTTCTCCGCGAAAGGTCTCTACTCCGCTTAAATTGTCGGAAATACGTAGGGTGACGACTCCTTTTGTTCCCCATTTTTCTTTCAGCACAGGGGTGATTGTCGGCTTGGTGCAGTCCGTAGTCACGGCGTATTTGCCGAAACGGTTTACTTTCGCTTTCATTTTTCCGCCTTTGACGTACTCGGCACTTACTGCTGCAGGATATTTGCCTCCGAGGCGGATAAGGCAATATTTACTTTTATCCTGAAGCGTATCGCTATTGATTGGGATAAGCATCTCGATATTTGAGGCGAGGGGAGTTGACGTATCGCCAATCGTAAATATATCTGACACATATTTGGTGCTTGAGGTGCGAGTCACTTGAAAATATGCATTATCGTAAAGTGCTCCTTTGGGAATGTTTACTTTGACGCCTTCGATATTGCAATCGTTTTTTGTATTGTAAGTCAATAGTGTACCATCGTTTACGGTTTCGGAAATTTTTTGCTTGACACCACGTATAGTGAAAGAGCAGGTTGTAGTATTCCCGAATTCATCAGAAAGCGTGTATTTACACTTATAATCCTTTTCACGATTAATGGTGATTATACCTCTGTTTTCAGCCACAATCATATTTCCTAACGGTCTGCTTTCCGGCACGTAAGTCCACATAAGCCATTTGCCGCGCTGAGCCAATGAATATTCAGCAAGAGTGTTTGTAGCGCGAGTGGCGTCAAAACTGAAACGGTCGATAGTACGACTGTAAACCTGTTTCCCGTCAACAGTCAGCGTTAAGTATTTCACACCGTAGATATTAGTTGTCCCGGTCATGCGGTCGTATGCGTTTATAGCCGGAGATACGTTTCCCCAAGCGGTAAAGCCCTGAGATACATTTTTAAGCGACAATACGGCTTTCTTTTTACTTCCGTTCACTACTCCGCCTTCAAGTGGAAATAGTGCTACTTCTCTCACTTCCGGCTTTGCATTGTCCGTAAACAGTGATTTATAATACACCATCGGGTCAAGTGCATCACCGGTCTTTGTATCCCTTACGTCCATGTGCAGATGAGGACCGCCGGAACTGCCTGCATTGCCGCTAAGGGCTATTACTTCACCTTTTCTTACGGGGATTTCACCTGCTTTGAAGGTCAAGTCAATAGTGAAAGTTTCTCGTTTATATTGTTCTGCTTTAACCACCTTATCAATTTTATCAGAGAAAGAACTAAGGTGACCATAAACAGTGGTAAGTCCTATTTTAGGGTGAACTACATATACAGCCCTGCCGAATCCCCATGGTGATACGAGAACTCTGCTTACGTAGCCGTCTTCAGCACAATAAACTCTAAATCCGGTTTTACCTTGAGTCTTGAAGTCAAGTCCGGAATGAAAATGATTTGGTCTTAATTCACCGAAGTTTCCTGCAAGAAGTGCCGGAATTTTTAGCGGAGGGTAAAGATTGACGTTGTCCTTTGAAAATGAGCTAAAAAATATGGTGACAGCCGCAAGTGCTGCAATTATTCGCTTCATAAATATTTCTGTTGTTTTAAACTTTATCACAAAGTTAATAATTTTTCTGCGTAAGTGTTTAACGTAAAATGAGTAAAATGTCAGAGAATTGCTATATATTTATTGTTTCCAATGTGAGAAATGGTTGAAGAGCCGTCATTAGATTTTCCAAAATTAACCTTGAGAAAAGGCTGAATTAACCATTCAAGCCTTCTCCTGCAACTATTTTGGTATATGGAATTAATTCCAATAGAGTTTGCAGTGAATTATCATTCAGAAACTTACTTTGTGTTGTAATTTCATTAAGGAAGATATTGATAATGCGAATTGTTTTTGTATGTTTCAAGATATGTCGCTGTATTTTTTTTGTGGCTTTAATATCAAAATGGAATTTGTGTATATTCACAAGCATCTTCATGTACCATACTGCCATTTGATAACATACGTAAATCCTCAATGTGGTTTGTCAAATTTGAGAAAATTTCAAGACTTTCTATTTCTTCACGTCTTGCCTTGCTCAACTTACAAAATTCTTCCTCTTGTTCCAATCCTGCAAATCTCCTTTCGCATAGATTGGCAGCAATGCCGGTCGTGGAGCTTCCGCTGAATGGATCAAGAATCCAATCACCCGGATAGGTTGATGCAAGAATCATTCTCACAAGTAACCGCAATGGTTTTTGCGTGGGGTGCTTACCACAAGTCTTTTCCCATGGACCAATAGCAGGCATACGCCACACATCTGTCATCTGTTTACCTCCATTCAGTTCTTTCATTAATTCATAATTGAATTTATGCGGAACTTTATGCATCTTCCTTGCCCAAATAACAAACTCTGTGGAATACTTGAAAAATCTGCAGGAGATGTTTACAGGAGGATTGGTCTTCTCCCAAGTGATAACGTTAAGAATTTTATAGCCGAGTTCTGTTAAGCAATTAGCCACAGAAAAGATATTGTGATAAGTGCCACTTATCCAAACTGTGCCATTATCTTTCAATTTATTACGGCATAGCCGTAGCCATTCCATATTGAACGCCATCATGTCCGCCTGAGATTTTCCTTTGTCCCATTCTCCTTTATCCACACACACTACTTTACCGCTCTGCAATGATATGCCACCATTGGAGAGAAAATAAGGCGGGTCGGCAAATATCATATCGAACTTGAAGTCAAACTCATTAAGCAGTTTGAAGCTATCACCATGAGCAAGGATAAAATCATTATTACGTGATTTATAATATGCTTCTATCATTTTATATTCATCTAAATTACGCCATCAAACCACCGCCGCCTTCTTCTTTTGAATAGGCAGAACTCCCTTCGGTCTGCCATTTAATACTTATGGATTTGACTATTTCGCGTGCTTGATTGATATTAAGACTTTCTTCATTGTCCAACTTGCTTTTTATTGTTTGGCAGAAAATAGACAACTCATCCATAATGTTATTTTTTTACTAATTCTACAAACTTTTGAATAGAAGTGAGGTTATACACACTTGGAATAATTCCATACGCTTCTTGCAATTTGTTCTTTGCGGATTGCCAACCGATACCATCTGTAATCCATACAAATTCGAAACCATCTACAGAGTTAATTTTAGGTGCAATATCTGAATAAGAGCGTGCCACTTCATTAAGTTTGGAGCCACCGATACTATAGAAGTTTACCTCTATCAGATATACTTTTGTTGGAGTTTCCACTACAAAATCGAAACGTTTCTCATCGTCACCTAAAACATCTCTAATAGCAGGCCATTCTCTTGAATATACTTCTTGTCTGAAATGTATGTCGGCATTGGTGAAAATATTAGCAACAGTATTCTCCATAACATGTCCACTTCTGTTCTTTCTTGCATTTGTATCCAAACCTGTTTCAATGCCAAAAACATAATCCACAAGATTATTTATCTTCCGGTTTTGAAGAATAGCTCCGAGTCCTGTATCAGTCAAGAATGTCATTATGGACTCAACGGAATTGAAGATACTTTCAAGTGGAACACAGTTACCTAAAGAATCAAGAATCTTCTTTTTGTCACGCGTACGTACGGCAATAAGAATATCCATAACCGAAAAAGCATTCTTGTCTCTATTCCATATTGTTTCTACGCTTTTACGCAAATCTGATGCACCAATAAGGCTGTTGAGCATACATAGACTCAATTTTATATCTTCAACGTTCTGTGATATTTTTTTAAAGTCACAGAAGAAGTCCAATGTTTGGTTCGTCTCTTTGAGTTGAGACATGAATTTTTCAAAATCTTTAGGCATAAGTCTTTCGTTTTATAGTAACATGAGGAGACTGGCGTTCGTTTGTTATGGTTAACTGCCTGCCTTTTGTGTTTAGATAATTATGAATCAACAACTCCGATATTTTTCCTCGTTTTGCTCCATTTGCGTTTACATTACGAGAAGCCAAAACTCTGTCAATATAGTAGTCGGCATACAAAACATCAAAGAAGTTGTCTGTTTCATTTTTTCCCTTGCAATCAGAATTGCTAAGCATAAAACAGTGTCCGGCAGCAACAACCTGGTCACAAAATATTTTTAATCTAACTTGTGAATCGTCATTGAACGCTTCCTTTGTATAGTCATTGAAACTTGATGTATCACTTAGTGGACGATATGGAGGATCAAAATAGAACAAACTTTTTTCTTGAGCATAATTAAGAGTATTTTCAAAATCACCCTCTAAAATTATGACTCTTTTCAATAAGTCACTGTCAGCTCTAAGAGTTTCTGCATCGCAAATTTGAGGTTGCATATATTTTCCAAATGGAACATTGAATAGTCCTTTCTTGTTAACACGATACAAACCATTGAAGCAAGTGCGGTTGAGAAAAAAGAATTTCGTAGTATTTTCTATCGGATCAAGATTTTTCTCATTGTACCGTTCTCGAACAGCAATAAACATCTCACGTTTAGCTTCCATGTCTTGCAAAGTATAGTATTGCTCTTGTATTTCATGTAAGGCGGAAATCAGTTGTTCAACGTTGTCTCGGACCGTTTTGTAGCAAGTGATCAAGTCTGAATTAATATCGTTTATTACTGCTCGTTTGATATTTGGATGTTGTTGTAGCATATAATACAACATAGCTCCACCGCCTACGAATGGCTCTATGTATGTCGCATTATCCCAATTATCAAAGTCAGCCGGAAGCATTGCTTCCAGTTGTTCAATGAGTTGCCCTTTGCCGCCAACCCATTTGATGAATGGTTTTGCTTTCGTAGTCATTATTTCAGTCAATTTTTTTATGATGACTTTTTAATCATCTGTGTTGGACCGGTAAGTCTTATTGATAAGTTGACAAATATCTTTCATCGGTTATCGTTTTTATTGCACTTACCGCAAAGGTAATGAAATATTTTCAAAATCAGTTTGTTCGTTCATTAAATAAAAGAATTGTGGAATAATTTTTCTAAATACACTTAATTTCCGTTTTTTATTATTACATTTGCGATGTCGGAGATTTTTTCTTTCTTGATAATTTCGCAGCACCAAGACAGGTGAAATTTCTGATAGACTATGTGCATTGATTTTGTCGTTTTTCAAGCACTTCGTTTCTTGCAAATTTTTGTGCTGCGAAAATTTGTACTATTATGAAGACTAAATTTCTTGTCATTATCTCTATGCTATTATCTTGCACACTCGGAGTGGTGGCGCAAAATCGTATTAAAGCAGTTGACATCACTATTGAAATACCGAAAGTGGGTGCTGATGCTATGGACGATGTTTCGGTCAAGTCTATTATCACTGATGCTTTCGGCTCAAAAAATATGCTTGGGGAAGACAAAATTTCTGCTTCTGTTCAAGCATTGAAATTCGATGACTATGGTAACGTATGTCATCTTGAAGTTGGTGATATCTATGAGGCGGGACGTAAATACAAGTTTGTCGTTCACACCACTAACTATACCGAAAACTTATACAACTATAAAAATGACAAAAATTTCACTGCTGACAATTCTACGGTGAAGGCTTCCATAAACGGGCAGAAAGCTAATATCACTATAGGTTCCGGTCGTCCTCTGATTTGTGAAGTCGTTGTAACGATGCCCGGCACTCGTGAACCTCTATATACTAATATGGCTGTCAGTGCCGCTGACGGCGAGCATGCAGGCTTTGGATATGTTGATCTTGGGTTGCCAAGCGGTACGATGTGGGCTACATGCAATGTAGGCGCAAATAAACCTGAAACTTGTGGTGACAAGTACGCCTACGGTGAGACTAAGACAAAAAAAACTTTTACATCGGAGAACTTTACGGGCTATGGCGCTTATACGTTGAGCAATCCTTTTGGCATCAAAACTTTTGCAGAGGAAGATAATATGTATTCCGTAAAGTCAAAAACAGGTAGATTGCTGAAACCTGAATACGATGCGGCAAGACAAAATATGGGCGGTGAATGGAGTTTGCCTACACGTGTTCAATGCAATGAACTCTGTGAGAATTGCTATGTCAAATATGTCAAAGTTAACGGTGTTGAAGGTTCTCTTTTTACGAGTAGAAAAAATGGAAAATCTGTTTTCCTTCCTTTTACCGATAACTTTAAGGGGCTTGGCGGAGGCTCTACTTATATGACTGCCAATTCCGGACGAATACATGGTATGTTCTTGTATTGGTGGGGATGCAGCTATTCTAAGGACGATAATTCCGGTATATGTATATTTGAAAACAATACATATATGCACAATGAGGACGAATTAGGCGGTGTACCTACATATTTGGGTTTGCACATTCGTGCCGTGTGGGGTGGCAAGGATAGCATCAGCAGCAAGTCAGACTCCGGCAAAAAGTCAAAAATGTCTGATAAAAAATCTTCTGACGATTCAAAAGATTCCAAGGATTCCGGTCAGAGCAAGGATAGTAAAAAAGAATCTGCAACAAAGACTTTAAAGAAAATCGGTAAAGGTATCGGAAAACTTCTGAAATAATGATATAAACTGCCGGATAAAAGTTTCGGCTATAGGAAATGTTATCTTCTGAACGCAAAAAAAACTCGCACCTTAGAGAGTGTGCGAGTCTTTTTATTTATCCTATTTCAAGATAGTGCTACTTGAAGATTTCATTAAGCACGTGAGCAAGACGGATACCGCCGAAGAGAAGTTGTTTTTCTATCACAGGTGACCATTTTGCAATGTCGTTGTAAGATACTTTTATGCCCGGAGTGAAGTATTTATATACGTTGTTGCAAATCAAGTATGTTTCTTTGCACCAAGAGTCAAAATCACCTTCTGCTATTTTAGCTTCTGTCTCAGGTGATATGCGGTCAATGTTGTACTGCCATTCCGAATAGCTCCATTTGTGTGCGCTTTCCACGAGTTGTGTGTCCCAAATAGTGTGTAATTTGTTTTTTGAGTTAAAGTAGAACACTTCTACGGTGTTGCCGCCGAGATCTGATGCATGTCCTACGTGCATAGGTTGGTGTAAATCGCCCATCAAGTGGATAATCATTTTGAGTGCTAATCTGCGAGCGTTGATGTTTGCAGTAGTATCTGCGAGGAGTGCAGTCTGTGATTGAAGTGCCGTAACTACATCACCTTTGGCGTTTAGTGTGCAGTCTTCGTAAGTTTGGTCGGCATCAATATTCTTGTAGTGCCACGTTTTAGAATATTCGTATTCAGGAGTGTGTGAGGCATTGTCAAGCCAGTTTGCCCAATATACCATGGAGCGACCTTCAAGAAGTTTTGCCACTTCGATTCGGGCTTTGGTTGTGAGGTGTTGTTCTGCAATGAAAGCAGTTACATCGTGCCCTTTTTGTCCCCATGCAGATGCGCTGAAAAATGTCAGAACAGCGATTGCAAATGTGAAGATTTTTTTCATAATTATAAATGTTTAGTTATGTAATTAATTGGTTTTCGGGAATTAGAACGGGTAGCCTATTGCAAGATGAAATGCAAGTGATTTGCCGAATGACCGCATATTATAATATCCGCTTTTACCTGTGTCGTATGGTGCATGTATGCCCACTCCGAGGTCTCCGCGCACTACTATCATTTCTATATCAAATCTCAGTCCGCACCCTGTGCCTACTGCAAGGTCTTTGAAGAATCGCGAACCGGTAAGTTTTCCACCGGGTCTGTCAGGGTCGTCTTTGAGCAACCAAATATTTCCGGCATCTAAGAATAGCGCACCGCCAAGAGGTCCGTAGATAGGAAAACGATATTCTGTGTTAAACTCGAACTTGAATGTACCTGTTTGGTCAAAATATCCGTTAGCCGTCTCTTTGTCCACGTGATAACTTCCCGGTCCTACGCTACGCACCGTGAAGGCGCGCACGGAATTTGCTCCTCCAACGTAGAATTGTTCCGAGTACGGTACTTGCGATGAGTTGCCGTAAGCGTGCGCTGCGCCGGTGGCTATGCGTGTCACGAGGTGGTGTGAACCCATAAGTCGTCGGTCATACACAAGTTGCACGGAACCTTTGACAAACTGTGAAAACGGAGTGCCGAAAAGTGTCTTTTCGCCCTTGCTGCCACATACTTCGTATATTCCCCAGAAGATATTTCCGGCTTCTTGTACGGATACATTGAAGTTTATCGTATTGTCTTTGTCAATGGCTCTGCTATAATTGTAAGAATACATCACTTGCGGGATATATTGACTGCGGAAACTTTGCTCTATGGCTTTGTTTTCCTTGATGATTTCTTCGAATGCTTCCGTTGTGTGAATAAGTTTCGTGTAAGAAAATTTGAGCGGAGTGAATGAAGATGAACTGTATTTTGACGGATACCAGTCGTAAGATACTGATGCATCGAATTTTGCCATTTTGAAGTAGTGCGGACGGTTCAGCAAGTCTGCATTCAGGGCAAATCGAGTCCAGTTCAGGTTCTTGTTTTTGCGAGGGATAAATTTAGGAGCTATCAGTCGCGGAAATGCGAGTGAAGAATTGAGCCCTATCTCGTAAGAGTTCAGAAGTGAAGAACTTCCGGAACCTGTCTGCCATTCGTAGCTTCCGTTAAGCGCTACAGACAGTTGTTCACCGCCGCCGAAAAGGTTTTTGTTCGTGACGCTGAATGTTGCACCCGGACCGATGTAGTTGTTTGACTTATAAGAGGCTCCAATTTCTATGCTCGTCTCAAGTGGAGAGTCAAATGTGCAGTCAATAAGTACGTCAAGGGTAGGGGTGGCAGCGAGTGTGTCCTGCTGAATATCCATTGATATGGCACTGAATATGCCCAGTCGTGACAGTCGGGTGTGAGTACGATCCATTTGTCGGACAGTAAAAGTACGCCCGGTTTTGAATGATACACATTCGGGAATCATTTCCACACGCAGTTTTGACGGTTTCATTTGTATGAGCGTACCTCGTCTTGTCTGTATAGTGTCAGGAGTGCCGCCACCTTCATATCTTCGAGTGATTATAGTCACTTTTCCTGTCTTGTACTCATTCAGTGCATCGCTTGGAGTGGAGGAGGAAATGTCAAGTTTGATGGCTATATGTTGTCTGTGTTGAATACTGTCTGCCAGGTATTGTATATATTCCGGCTTGAAATAATAGTATCCCTTGTTGCGCACGGAATTTGTAATTCTGTTTCGTGCTATAGTCAGTGAATCCGTGCAGTAGCGTTGTCCTTTCTGCAAGTACGAATCTTTTTTCGCTACGGAGTCAATGATATGGTAAAGTCTGCAAGTGTCAGGGAGAAGAATTATGGAGTCAAGTTTATAAGCCGGACCCGGTACGACATTGTACGTTATTGATGCTTTTTTCTTGTTTTTACCTTGATTAAGCGTGAATGATGAGGTGGCACGGAAATAGCCGTTATCTGCCAGTGCATCTTCGACCATTTTAGTGCGTATTTCCGGACGTACGTCAGACACCAATACAGGTTCTTCAACGAGTTTGTTGTAAAGCCATTTTTTTATTCCGCTTGAGTTCGGGTTCCAGTTGTTATACACCCAGAGTCCGATAGGTATTCGGATAGAAGGGGTGATAGTGTATTTGTTTGGCTTTACATTTACAGCCTCGCTTACTACGCTCTTGACAGATGATTCGGTAGAGTCATTCTTGGGATAAATGATGCTCTTGACACCTGTATATAGCATTTCATCTGAATCAATTCGCCGCGTAGTGGAGCAACTTGATGCAGCAAGCAATACGATTATGAAACTTAATATGTAATACTTACTTTTGAGCATTATCCTTTTTACGTTTATAAGGTCTGAATATGTCAGAAAGACGCATTATCTTGCGTTTATACACGAATCCGGCACCTGTCTGGGTTATTTCGCCTTCGAGTATATCTTCGAATCCCGTGTGGCGGTAAATGCGGACGAGCATTGTCCCTTCAGGGTTTATTGAGTACTCAAAGGATACATCGTTCAGCAGCGATGATGCTATTTCTGCATCGGAGTCTGCATCGGAAGAATAGTTTCCGCCTACTACTATCTTGAACCTGTCGTTGAATAGCGTCTTGGATACTTTGTAACTGTAACTTGTAGTGAGCTGCTGGCTACCGTCAGTAGTCTTATTGTATTGGTCTATGCCGAATGAGATGTCAACACCTTTGATATTGTTTGCCGCCCATGAATTTATTTGTGATTCAAGGAAGGTGTATAGCGGGTTTGCGCTGAGGCTTGAACTTGCTTTTGCTCCCGGTCCTGTATATACGTTGTAGAGGAGAAGGTTCATAGCCTGAGTGGCGCGTTGCTCGGCTGACATTGACTGTAATTCGTTTTGAATAGTAATATCATCATCAGTATTGAGGTCAAAGGTCACGTCCATTCTTTCAAGCGTACCTGTCACGTCAAGTGAAATGTCGAATTCAATAAGTCTTGAATTTTGTCCCTCTTGAGTGACGTTTGCTTTCAGGTTATCAACGGCGTGCAGTCTGATGGTAGGGTTCAGCATATCACCATTGAATACGATGTAATTACCATCGGAGAATGTAAATAGTTTTTCGGACATCAGCGGCGGTGTGTAACGTGCGAATCCTCCGGTGATGTTCAGTCGTCCTGTCATACGGTCATCACCTTGTGCTGACATAGAGTATGCCAGGTTACCGTTACACTTTAGTGAAGCTTTGTTTTTTCCGTCTGTTGAAAGGTTAGCATTGATGGTACAACCATCTTTAATACTAAGGGCTGCATTTATTTCAAGTGCGGTAGAAGGCTCTACATCAGGTTCTGAGACTCTTTGTGATGTATCGTTAAGGTTTACGAACCTTACCATATCTGATTTCTGTTTTGCCTCAATAGTGCTTTGAGCGTCAGTCATCACGTATGTGACATTTGTCTGAGGCAGTAATGCCAAGTCTGCCGATACTTTAAGCTTGTTGAGGTCTCCGAGAATTTTGGATTTCAGGTCTATAAATGCTTTACCATATACTTCAGCTCCTTTTGCAGCCCTGACGGAGTTCACAATCTGCATATTGTTAGCAGTCATATCAAGGTTGATTACAGGGTTGAAAATATTTTTCATATTGACTTGTCCGCTGATTGTCATCGGATTTTCGTTAATGCATCTTATGTCAAAGTTGTCAAAGTAAACGATGTTGCTGTCAATAGGAATATTTATGTTGTCAAACTTGAATTTGCTTCCTATCATGTTGACGTACAGTTCAGTGGAATCAAATCTCAGATATCCGTTGAATTGCGGTGCTTCAAAACTTCCAGTTACGTCCATTTGTCCGTTAAGCACGCCTGATAGTTTTGCTGTATTTGCCGGTAAGAAAGGATTTATTACTTTCAGCGGGAAGCGGGTTAATTCAAAATCGGCGTAGAACGGTACTACGGCAGAGGAATCACTGATGTGTCCGTAAGCAGTCATTGCTCTTTGACGGTCAATATCCATTGTAGCCGTTGTCTCAATGCGTCCTTTTCTATCCGTGGTGATGTCAATGCCGCAGTCAAAAGTTCCCACTCTCTGTTTGCCATAGTATAACTCGGATATAGAGGCAGTTCCTTTACCCTCAATCTGCTCATTTTCATTGAATCTGACTTTCAGGTCTGCTGATAAGTCACCTTTGATTTTTGGTGCGTATGGGTTAAGGGCTATCCAGTCAGCAATTTTGATGTCTTGTATTTTCAGATTCAAGTCTTCCTGACCGTGTACAGAGTCGTTATGTTGAGTAAAGAGATGGACAAGACTTTCCTTTGATGTCATAAGTAAGTCGGCATCAATATGTTTGTGATGGAAATCGTACGTGATAATGTTACCATCGTTGATGTTCCATTCTTTGTATCCGATTACAGGGTTGTAAGGTACAAAACTTATGTTGAGTTTTGAGTCTTCAATGTTTGCCATCGTACCGAGCCGGTATCCGATTTCGTTATTTATATTTGCTTGACGCATAAACAGTCCGAACTTTGAGCCTGCCAGAAAACCGTTTATTTCCACGTGCGCCCACTCGTCCATAGTGCCGGGACGACTGTCAAGGTTTGCTTTCATTGTCAGGTATCTGCCATGTTGCTTCATTACTATTTTCGTAGTGTCAATGGCAAATCTGTTGCCGGACAATTCAAGGATATTGCCATTTAAAGTAAACAATGAATCATTGGAAATTTTTAAGTCAAAGTAGTTGTATTTCAGATTATTACCTGTGAGATAACTTGTGATGATGTTGTCGCGGCGAGCTGCAATATCAAGGTTGAAATTCGGTAAAGTCTTTTGCAGAGATTCAATATCCGTCTTTTGCCTTTCAATGTGATTGTTCAGAGTGTCAACAGCCGCTAACAGTCGTTTTGAAAATGCTGATAGTGATGAGTGAGAATTGAGTTTTATATTCAAGTCTCTATTGTTAAAATTGATGGCAAGTGTGGAGTCTGTGCTGTGAAGAGAGGTATTTATATCAGTAGTGTTGACATCGGTTGAGGGCAATATCTTGCATTTAAGTTTGCTGAACGTGATGTCGGCATCTATCTTGTTTGAGTTCGGAAGTAAAGTGGCGTGACCGGAAAGGTCGGTTGCTATATTTCCTTCATTCTCAGTGAGTTCTAAGGCTTTGAGGTTGAGGTTGCGAATATCTGCGGAATAGTCAAAATCGTAAGGTTCCGGGGATATTATTCCCGAGATGTCAAGAGAAAAGTTTGCATCAGGATTGAGTGAACTGAAATTAACGTCGATATTACCATTGTTTATCAGCGCATTAAGTAGTATATCTGAATACGTCTTGCTGTTGTACGTAATATTGTCAAGGATAACGTCTGCTTTAATGGTGGTGTTTTTGTCAAACCGGTCTATGCCTGAAGCCGAAGCGGTGATGTGTGCTGTGATGTCACGTAAATCCATAGTAGGTAAAAATTCCTGAATCGGGAACGTGTTTAGGGTGATGTCACCGGAATAGTTGTTGTGCTTATAATCAATGCTTGCGTCAACAGCCAGGTCTCCGGTCTCCGTAATTCCGTTTAGCTGACCGTCATATACGCCCTTCTTGATGTCAATGTCTCCGTTAAGGCTGATATCCGGTACTGCATAGTTCTTGGCATCTTCTCCACTGAGGAACGCACCTTTTATGGCTTCGGAATTACGGATATATCCGTCAAGGAGTACATTTCCGGAAATTTTGTCAGGGTCAAGAATATCGGTTATTTTTCCTTCTGCTATCAGTTCTGCGTGGTTGGGCAGCCTGAGTGTGATATTGTCTATTACGGTATTGCCTGTAGTACCGTGAATGGATACTGATGCAGTAGGAACGGAGTAGGGCGGAAGTGAGGCAATAACGGGTGCAAGTGCCGGAAACATCTTTTTAAGATCTACCTGTGCTACTTGTGCTGAAGCTGTGATATTAATTGGTAAATTTTTGTCATTGACAAAATCCCCCGTTCCGATAACGCCCTTGACTCCTATTTTCGAGAATGAACTGCCGAATGAAAGTGTGTCTATTGCGATCTTTGTGCTGTCGATGTTTATATCTCCGTCAGCATAAAGTGTTATGCCACATCTTTCAGTTGCTTCTATTTTCAAATTCGGTACGTTGACGGTACTTCCGCAGTTATGTAAATTGCTGATGTTGATTCCGATTTTGTTTAACGCTATATAGTTAAAGTCAAAACCGTCTTGCGGGATTGTTGACTTAGCTGCATAAATAGCTTCGGAATTTATTACGCTGATGTTGTTTATGTTTATGTCCCATGGAGCAGACGGCTTTTCATCTTTCTTAGGACTTGGTACGGTTTCAAGCGGATAGATATATTTAGCATACAGCCCGTTAATACTAATATTTTCTGCATCAATAGTTTGCTTTCCGAGGTCTATGGTGCCATTATTGAGAGTGACGGCAGGAACATTGCAGATAATAGAGTCTGCAACGTTTTCAATACTGATTTCGGTGTGGATATTATGCAATCCCGCTTTGTTGAGTGCCACAATCATTTTTGTGGGTTCTGTAATCGTGTCTTTTACAGTTGTTGAAGTATCATTCTTAATTGAAATTTTCACATCACCGGTGTATGCGTCAGCTTTTTCTATGGAAATGTCCATAGTAGAAAGGTCCACCGTTATTTTTTCTGCTTTTATAGCCTCCAGTTTTGCATCAATGGCTGTGATGGTATCAGTTTTCCCCGTCTTATACCTTGCATCATTAACAGTGAGACTTTCCGCTTTGACATTTTTCCATAGTAATGGCAAAATATCAGCATCAATAGTAGCGTCACCGACAGAAACTGTGGTATCTCCGTTTTGGATAATTTCAAGATTTTTAGCCTCAAGTGTCAGCGGAAACGAAACTCTGAGTTTTGTTGCGGTAATCTCGAATTCTTCGGGAGTATTTATAATTTTCAGTGCATTTTTGATAATTAAGTCTTGAACAGGAGGAATATAAAATAATACAATCAGGAGCGTAAAAAGAGATACGAGAATTAGTAATCCCCATAATATATATCGCCGTAATTTACTCCATAAATTCATAATCTAATAGTAGAGTGGAATACTTTAGGAACGTTTCTTTTTATCCTTTGTTCAAGATTTTATGCAAAGGTAGTAATTTTTTAATGATTATGTCTATCCAACTTTCCAATCGGCAACAGTACCTGTCTCGGAAGAGATGTTTATTCCTACTTTGTAAATAGTTTTTCCTGAAGAAGAAAATTCGGTTGCATAGCCTTTATTTTCAATTTGCCGTAAAGCATCGTCAGCCGAGCCGTCAAGTTTGAATTCAAAGATATAAATGAAGTTCGGAGTTTCAACACAGCAGTCAAGTCGTCCGAAACTTTGTTCTTTTTCAATATAAGTAGTGTAGCAACTTGCGATACGGAAAATCAGATAAAGCGTATAAGTGAAATATCGTTCTTTCTCTGTCTCATTTTCTTTACGGCGAGCAGTGTAAGGGATACTTGCGAGAAATGAAGTGAGAAGAGTGATGAATTTATCCGTATCTCCGTGTTTTAATGCAATCACGGCACTGCGAACCCAAGAGCCTGTATCTTCTTTTGTGTCAAGATAACTGTTAGCCGTCATCGTGACGAAACCTTTTTTTACTTCGTCATTAGGGAAGTCAAGCAGGTAAGTGCGCATATCACGATCGTAGTCCTTAATAGTGAGATAGCCGCTTTGGTAAATCATAGGTAGCGGCATTTCCCGGTCAGCCCGATAATCCACGAACTCACTTTCATCGTAGTACTTACCGGTGAGGTCGTTGAGGTTTTCAAGATTATCTTGTAAGAGACGTACTAAATACGTAGGCGTGCCTGTGCGGAACCAATAGTCGCGGATATCCATTTTGCAGAAAGTGTTCAGAATGCTGAACGGGTTGTAAACGCCTTTAAGTCGTGAGCCGAAATGGTAGCCGTCGAATTGCCGTCTCAGTACTTGGCGCATTTCATCGTAAGTATATTCGTTGCTGTCAGCCAATTCTTTTATTTGGTCATGGAAATAGTATTCAAGTTCTTCATCAGTAATACCGCAAATGGTGTCAAACGTATTGTCCATACTGATGTCGTTAGGCTGATTGAATCCACTGAACACGCTAATCTGAGAAAATTTTGTCACGCCGGTAAGTAAAACGAACTGCAGGTCATCGTCAGCGAGTTTGAATGTAGAGTAAAATCCTTTGAGAATATTTCGGTGATTTTCCTCAAGAGAAATGTCAACGTTGTTTATGCGTACTGTTCCCGGCAGTCCCATAACATCAAGTAAAGGCTTGTCGTACTCGTCAATAAGTACCACGCATCGGAGTCCTGTCTGCTCATGTGCCGCTTTCAGTACGTATGCAAATCTTTCACCAAGTGAATTATGGTATGGATCACGACCGTATTTAACTTCGTGTTCTTCAACGAATCCATTGAGGGTGTCTTCCAAATCATTACTATTGGTGAAATTCTTTCCATTAAAGTCAATATGGAATACGGGATACGTTTTCCACTCCTTTTCCAATGCATCAATTTTCAGTCCCTTGAACAGGTCTTTCTTTCCGAGGTAATAATTTTCCAAAGTAGAAATGAGGAGGCTCTTTCCGAATCGCCTGGGGCGACTGAGAAAGTAAATTTTACCTTGTGTAAGTTGATAGACCAAATCCGTCTTGTCAACGTACACGTAGCCATCTTCAATAATTCTTTCAAACGATTGTATTCCTATAGGATATTTCATACCTCGATGCTTTAATTGATATCAGTCGTAAAGGTAGTAAAAGTGTACGAGAATACCAATTTTTCCTGTGGTTTTAATCTTTTTGGCTATTTAATATCCTGTAGATTTACGAGTTTGTTTGCGATAGCATAAATTATCAGACCGGCAGTGGTGTGAATTTGCAGTTTATTCGATATGTTTCTGCGGTGAGTGGTGACAGTGTGGATTGAGAGGCAGAGAGTGTCGGCAATTTCTTTATTGCTAAGTCCTTTTGTGATAGCGATTAATACGTCTTTCTCACGGTCGCTTAGTGTATCTGCTTTCGGTTTGTCCTCTTCGTCGTTGTTAGCAGCATCAATAAAAATAGTGTCTTTGCTGTTTTCTATTTTGTCCTCAAGTAGTTCAACGGCGGGAACGAAAATCCTGTCTTCCACCTGACAGTGTGAGTTAAGGTCGTGTTCACACTCAATGATGTCAAGAAGTACGTCGTTCAGGAGATAATTATTTTTTTCAGGATAATATTGTATAATCACGTCCTTAAGTTCATTCAGCTTGTGATTAATAGGAGTGTGCTTGCCGGAGAACGAGCGAATTTTGTATTTTCTGTCAAAAATACCTTTGAGCAGATTGTCAACGTAGATAAAAACGGTATTGTTTTCGTACTCCATGTGCTTTCTTACTTCAGTTGCGTACTCATCGTAAAAACGGAGAATTACCATTGCAATGTCATTAGCACCGGAGCAGTCAATGGCTTCAAGAAGTTTTCTGCGGATATTCGGTAACTTGAAGTCGAGAAAATAAGCGTGGGCTTCTCTGAGGTACCCCATCAGGGATTTTAATGATACGTTATGACTGTTATACGGGTATCCTGAAAGAAAGTTTACCGTTTCAAGAAATGTGTGTTCGTCAACATTATGCAGTTCGCACACGTCACGTACCGTCTTATCACCGAAACCGAGTGGTATTCCAAAGCGACCGAGTACCATTATCAGGCTGCTGTTGTTTCTGACAAGGTCTCTGATATGGTCGTTTGCCACATATTTTTCTTTTGCTGAATTTTTTATCATTGTTACCTTTAATTTTGCTTGCAAAATTACCTAAAAATTTGCTTGCTTGCAATACTAAAAAATAGTGAATTGAATGGATAATTGCAAGAAAAAAATACTGAAATTATGGTATTGTGCCGGCAAAATTATGCCCTTAACTTTGCACCGAAGAAAAAATATATGATTTTATAGCAAATGGCAATATCTACAAAAATAGTTACTTCTTTCGCTCTGGCAGCACTTACAAGTGCGCTTGTTTCTTGTGGCGGAAATGCTCAAAAGGCTCCTATTGATAACATCAATCTTGAAGATACAACGGCTGTGGAAAGTTTCGGCTTCTCAAATAAGGATTTTTTCTCCGGTAGCATTTACGTTAATGCTTCAAGTTATGCGGATTGGCAATACATTGACCTCGAAAATGCTGAAATTACTTCTGTGAAGGTTGGTGAGGCTGCTCCGGAAAAATGGGACTTTGCCGTTCACCGTTTTGATGTAAAGACAAATGGCGGTGCGGGATTTGAAACTGACTTTGATGATTTGTCTAAAGTTGCGGATATTCAGAGTGTTGAGTCGCTTGATTTTACTGCTGATGCTACTGTATCGGATAAGATTATTGTGGATATGTCCGGTATGATGCAAGGTAAAGTTAAGTACGCAGAGGACAGTTATAATCCGTGCATCTCAAAGTGGATGGATATGAATATGAAGAATATGCCGCCGGAATTCAATCTTTCCGATAAAGTTTACTTGCTGAGTACCGCTGACGGTAAAATTTACGGTTTGCACTTCAAAAATTACGTAAACAAGTCAAATGAACTTGGTTACCTTACTATAGACTATATTACAAAGCAATAATAAAAACAGTTGATGTTAAGTTGATTTTCGATTTTCTTTAATCTTTACTCTTTACTCTTTACTCTTTACTCTTAAAAAATACCTGTATTGGCCGTAATGCCTCAGTCAAATATGATACGTGTAATGTTGTTAGATAATCAGTCGGGCATTACGGCCGGGGTTTACATTATGAAAAACGCCTCTTTACGAGATGTTTCATTATAAAACAATATATATACAAAATGAAGATTAAATCACTACTCTATCTTTCCGTTGTGGCTCTTCTTGCCACTTCATGCAGCGATGATGATAATAAGCCGACAGTTGCTGACATTCAAGGTGTTTACGCAGGTTATTCTGTTGCAAGCTGTCAGTATTTTACCAATAATTGTGTTGCTGACGAAAGTATTAATATAACTGAGAATGCAGACGGTACTGCAAAAATTACTTACACTTCAAGTTCTTTCGGTGAATTTACTGTTCCTAATGCCACTCTCAGTGAAAATGCCGGTGTTTACACTCTTTCCGGTGAAGGTCACACTCTAATGGGTATGGCAGGCAATGTGTCCTCTTATGATTGCACTTTTACAGCAGTTATCAAGTCCAAGACGGATGCTTCCGCCAAGTTTGTTGTTCCTGCTGTTATGGGTGGATTAAATATTGAGTTTAAGGCAGGTGATGCTCCTGCGGACTTGCTCCTTTCAGGTTCTTATAAAGGTTATTCCGAAGCTGCTTCCGCTTACTTCAAAGGTATGTACGAGGACAACGCGAGCGTTGCTGTTTCAGCTAATGGTGACGGCACTTTGACAGTGGCTTTTGAGTCAGAACAGTGGGGAACTTTCAATGTCGCTGCTGCGTCTGTTGAAAAAATCGAGAGCGGTTACTCTTTAAGCGGTTCGGGCAAGGTGTTGATGGGTATGGGTGAATCAAAATCCGAATATGATTTCAACCTTACAGCTACTATTGATGCAGCAAAGGAAAACTTTGAGATTACGTTTACCATGCCTGCCGTAATGGGCGGAATGACGGTGACTATCCGTCCGGGTACTGCTCCTGCTCAGTAAAAAATACTAAGACGAAGTTAGTAATTATGAAAATTAGTTCTAAAATATGTAGATTATTGTGGGGAGTGACGGCTGTGCTGTCACTCTCTTCTTGCCATGGCATTTTTGGCGGCATCTACGATGAGCCTATTGAAGAGACAAGCGACGGCTTCGGCTTTATAAAAATTAACGAGGCTACTCGCACAGGTACCATTTATATTGATGCTTCGGATTACACAAAGTGGAATTATATAAGCCTTAAAGACAAAAAAGTGGTTACCACGCTTTACGATGAGCAACAGCCTGAAAATTGGGACTTTGCCGTCCATCGCTATGATGCCAAGACTAATGGTGCAAGTGTGTTTGAAACAGAGTATTACGACTTAACGGATATTTCATCGGCATCTAAATTCTCCGGTGCAGATTTTATTGCCGATGAATGGACCACGAATAAGATTACCATTGATATGTCACAAATGATGGAAGGCATTATCAAGTACGCTGAGGATTTTTATAATCCGTGTCTTTCCAAGTGGCTGAATGTGGATACTTCAAGTATGCCTCCTGTCTATACGCTTTCCGAGAAAGTTTATATTCTTAAACTTCAAGACGGAACGTTTGCTGCACTTAAGTTGTCGAACTTTATGAATACTTCCGGCATTAAAGGGTTTATGACTATTGACTATTTATATCCTGTTACGCAATGAAAAAGTTAGTATTTCTTTTAGTTTCCTTATTAGTTTCCTTTTGTTATCTTTCAGCGGAACAAAAAGTGTCGGGACGTGTTGTGGATAGTGATAACAATCCTCTTATAGGTGCTAAAATTTCAGTGTCAGGCTATCCTAACCGTGGTACTGTGACGGATATAAACGGACGTTACGAGATTACTTTGCCGGACAATGGCAGTCATACTGTGACGGCTTCTTATATAGGATATCACACTGCCGGGCAGAAATTTAATTACGGCAGTATGGGTTCGGAATTAAATTTCAGTCTTGAGGAAGATGCGGTGATGTTGGATCAAGTCGTTGTGACAGGTACTCGCACTCCCAAATTGCTTAAAGACGTACCTGTTGTTACTCGTGTGATAGGGGAAAATGATATTAAGAGGCTTGATGTAAATAATATTGGTAATGTGCTTGAAGCAGAAATCCCGGGTATTGAGTTTTCTTATTCTATGAATCAGCAGAAGTCAATTAATATGTCCGGTTTTGGTGGCAATGCAGTGCTTTTCCTCGTTGATGGTGAAAGACTTGCCGGTGAGACGCTTAACAATGTTGACTACGACCGTCTTAATATGGATAATGTTGAGAGAATTGAGATTGTCAAAGGTGCCGCTTCGTCACTTTATGGCTCAAATGCTGTAGGCGGTGTGGTGAATATCATCAGTAAGCAGTCTGCACTTCCGTGGTACTTGAATGTGTACGGCAATTACGGTTCGTACAATCAGGCTCGTTACGGTGGTACTGTCGGTTTTAACAAGGGTATTGTAAACTCTATGACCAACATTCAGTTTACTTCCATTGACGGTATAAACCTGGATAATGCCGGTGACTACTCATCGGTATATGGCTATTCCACTAAAAACTTTAAGGAGAGGCTTGTACTGAATATTACTGATAAACTGAAAGTTACCGCTCGTGCCGGTTTCTTTTTCCGTGAACGTAAAGCCTCTGCATCTTCTCGTGACAGATACTATAGTTACACTGCCGGGCTTAAAGGCAACTATGCTTTTGATGATAAGAATAATGTAGAACTATCTTATAGCTTTGACCAGTACGACAAGAGCGACTATTACCTCTACAATCGTCGCAATATTCGTGACTATAGTAACACGCAGAATATTTTCCACGTGATGTACAATCACACGTTTATTAACGGAAATATCCTTACTGTAGGTTCTGACTGTATGAATGACTACCTGATGTCTTATCAATTCAAGGACAATGGCAGTTACACTCAAACTTCTGCTGATGCTTTTGCGCAGTTTGACTGGAATATTACGAAAAAACTTAATATGATTGCCGGTGTGCGTTACGACTATTTTTCTAAATCCGATATGTCGCAAATTTCTCCGAAATTGGCTTTGATGTACAAGTTAAATGATATCAATATCCGCGGTTCGTATGCTGCCGGTTTCCGTTCTCCCACATTGAAGGAGATGTATATGAACTTCTATATGGGAAACATATTTATGATTTACGGTAACCCTGACTTGAATGCGGAGAAAAGTCATAATTTTTCTTTGTCAGGTGAATACCGCAAGGGTAGGTATAGCTTTACTCTTACCGGTTTCTATAACATCGTTAAGGACAGAATCACCACGGCGTGGGACAAGTCGCTCGGAGGACAGGTTTATACTAATATGTCGCGACTGAATATCACTTCCGTTGATGTGAATATTTCTGCGAGATATAAATGCGGTTTTTCATGGAAAGCATCATACGCTTACACTTACGAGCATATCAAGAAGGGTGAGCCGGAATTGTCTTCAACTCGTCCGCACACTGCCACGATGAGATTAGCTTACGATAAGGATTGGAAAAACTATGGGCTTAGCCTCACTCTTACCGGCAGATACCTTTCTCAGATGACGGCTGACGTCTATACGGATATGACTTCTTACGAAGAGGTGGAAAAACAAAAATATCCCGGTTACACTATGTGGAACCTTAATCTGAGCCAGCGTGTGATGAAAGGAATTAAATTGAATTTGGCAGTTAATAACTTGTTTAATTACACTCCGAGTTACTATTACTATAATTCGCCTTACACTACCGGTACTACTTTTACCGCCGGTGTTTCAATAGATGTGAATACTTTGTTTTAATGCTTTATAAAATACGAACTTACAAATGAAAATCAGAAGAATAGTATTAACACTTATCATTATCGGACTCGCCTGCCTTGCTTACGTTATCTGGAGTATGTGTCTTTCGGATACTAAGGTGGCTTTTGTGAACTATCAGAGTATCACGTTAGGTCAGATTTCTAAGGCTGCCAAGGATGTTGATGTGAAGTTGGCTATGGTAGATCCTGAAGACTTTGATAATCTTGATGATTATAACTTTGTGATGATTAACGGTATGGGGCTCCGTATTACCGAGGAGCAACGTGGCATACTCCTTGAAAAGGTGAAAAAGGGTTTGCCTGTTCTTACCACTATGGCTACAAATCCTGATAATGACATCGTTTCTCTTGACTCTATTTCAGAGAAAACAATTAAGAAGTATCTTTCTGCCGGCGGACGTGCCAATTATCGCAATATGCTGGTGTATATAAGGAGAAATATTGATGGTAAGACTATCGGTACTTCTGCGCCTGACGCACCTGTGATGCGCCGGTTCGGGCAATTTTATCATATTGACCCTGCAAATCCTGATGACGAGGATTTGGAATTCTTTTCATTAGCTGATTACGAAAATTTTTTGAAGAAGAATAATCTGTATCGTGATAAGGCTCCGAGGATAATAGTTACCGGTGTTATGGGCGATGCCGGAAGTCTTGTGGACAGTCTTGAAAAGACGGGAAATGTGGTCTATCCCGTAAGGGATTTTAAGGCTGCGGTGAGAGGGCGTCAGGTTGACACTATTTCTCCGTCGGCTGTGATTAATATGGCACACGGACGTCTCGGCGATTTCGCTGTGGATTACTTGAAAAAGGCGAATATTCCACTTTTCAGCCCTCTTAATGTTAACAGTCTTGTCAGCGAATGGGAAAGCGACAAGATGGGTATGGTTGGCGGATTTATGTCACAAAGCGTTGTGATGCCGGAAATTGACGGTGCTATCCGTCCTTTCGCTTTGTTCGGACATTATCTCGGTGATGACGGTCTTGAAAATTTGTCTGCTATTCATGGACGTCTGTCGGAATTTGTCAACACTGTTAATCGGCATATTGCACTGAAAACGAAGCCTGTAAAAGATAAAAAACTTGTTATTTATTACTATAAAGGTCCGGGTAACACTTCACTTACTGCGTCCGGTATGGAGGTTGTGCCGTCGTTGTTTAACTTGTTGAAAGCTCTCAAAAATGCAGGTTACACTGTCAATAATCTGCCGCAAACTTCTGAGGAACTTGGAAAACTATTGCAGCAACAGGGTTCTGTCTATAATGCTTATGCTACAGGTGCAAAGGCTAAATTCCTTGCTGAGGGTAAGCCGCTGCTGATTTCAGCCGATGAATACAATGACTGGACAAGTAAGGCGCTGAAGCCGGATTTGGTCGCTGATATTGAAGCCGTTGACGGTGCTTTCCCGGGTAGCTATATTTCTACGGAAAAGGGTGAATTGGCTATTCCGCATATTGATTTCGGAAATGTGGTACTGATGCCGCAACTTGCTGCAGGTGTCGGAAGTGATGATTTCGCTATCGTTCACGGTACTGATGCTGCACCGCCTCATGCATACGTTGCAGAATACTTATGGGCTCGCTATGGATTCGGTGCTGATGCCATTATGCACTTCGGTACTCACGGCAGCCTTGAGTTTACTCCGAGAAAACAAGTGGCTTTGAGCAATAACGACTGGTCTGACCGCCTCGTTGGTGATATCCCTCATATTTATTTCTATTCAATAGGTAACGTAGGTGAGGCTATTATTGCCAAACGCCGTTCGTACGCCACTTTGGTGTCATATCTCACACCGCCGTTTATTGAAAGTAACGTGAGCGGTATTTATAAAAATCTTACTGAGGCTATTCGTGATTATAATGATAAGCCTGCTGATGCTTCTTCGCTGAAAGTTAAGAAATTAACGGTCAAGTTAGGTATTCATCGTGAACTGCGTCTTGACAGTAATCTTAATGTACCTTACACTGAGAAGGAAATCAGTCGTATCAGTTCGTTTGCCGAGGAATTGGCAAGCGAGAAGGTTACCGGCAAACTTTACACTTTGGGTGAAACGTATTCGGATTCCGAAATTAGAACTATGTCAAAGTCGCTTAAGGACTCTGCAAGAGCGGAATACGAAAATAATCTTCGCATCAGTCCGTCACGTGAAATTGCTTCTATACTGAATGCTCTGAACGGCGGGTATGTAGAACCGTCGCCGGGCGGTGATGCTCTTGCTAACCCTAATTCCGTGCCGTCAGGTAGAAATATGTATTCCGTGAATCCTGAAGCTACTCCGAGTGAAGATGCTTGGAGAGAGGGCGTAAAACTTGCACGGAATACTATTGATATGTACCGTGAACGCCATAATGATTCTATTCCTCGCAAGGTGAGTTATACGCTTTGGAGCGGCGAGTTTGTGGAAACTCAAGGTGCTACTATTGCACAGATTTTCTATATGCTCGGTGTTGAGCCGATACGTGACTTTTTCGGTCGTGTTACGGATATCCGTCTTATTCCGTCGGAAAAATTGGGCCGTCCGAGAATTGATGTCGTAGTTCAGACGAGCGGACAGTTAAGAGACCTTGCGGCTTCTCGCTTGTTTCTTATAACTCGTGCTGTGGAAATGGCTGCCAAGGCTGATGATAAGTACGAGAACTATGTGGCGCAAGGTGTTGTTGACGCTGAAAAGGCGCTTGTGGAAAAAGGCCTTTCTCCTAAAGATGCGCGCCATGCCTCCACTTATCGTGTGTTCGGAGGACTTAACGGCGGATATGGTACAGGTATTACGGGTATGGTTCAGAGCGGTGATGCTTGGGACGATAAAAAGGATATTGCTGAGGTGTATATGAACAATATGGGGGCGTTCTACGGCACTCAGGAAGAATGGAAAAATGTTCAGAAACTTGCTTTCGAGGCTGCTTTAACGAATACTGATGCCGTAATTCAACCTCGACAGAGCAACACGTGGGGCGCATTAAGCCTTGACCACGTCTATGAATTTATGGGAGGACTTAATCTTGCGGTGAAGACTGTCACAGGTAAAGAACCTGATGCCTATTTCAGCGATTATCGTAATCACAACAAGATGCGTATGCAGGAATTAAAGGAGGCTATCGGTGTTGAAAGTCGTACCACTATTTTTAATCCTGCGTATATTCAGGAGAAAATGAAAGGTGAGGCATCTTCTGCAGCCGGTTTTTCAGAAATTGTACAAAATATTTACGGCTGGGACGTTATGCGTGATGAGGCTATTGACCAAGAGACGTGGAACGAGGTATATGACGTTTACGTCAAGGACAAGTTCAACCTCGGTACTCGGAATTTCTTTGAAAGCAAAAGTCCGGCTGCACTCCAGGAGATGACTGCTACTATGCTTGAAGCGGCTCGCCGTGATATGTGGCACGCAAGTTCCGAGCAGATAAATACTCTTGCCAAACTTCACACCGAGCTTGTGGAAAAATATTCTCCGGCTTGTTCTGAGTCTGTTTGCAATAATAGTCGTTTGCGCCAATTCATTACGTCGCATCTTGACAAGTCTGCTGCTGAAAAATACAATCAGAGTATCCGTGAAGTTCGTCAAGCTGCTGCAGGCGGAGATAAGAGCGTAGTGATGAAAAAAGATGAAACTAACACGGACTCGCAGAAGGAAATGATACTTAACGGTGTTATTATCGGTGCAATTTTCATAGCGATAGCCGTAGGACTTATATTTGTGGTTCGTCGTCGCAGAAAGGATAGAGAGGAATGATAAGATGAATATATTGCTTATAGTAATATTATTTTTAGTGCTGTTCGTGTATTCTCTGAAGGAGACTTTCGGCACATTCAGGCAGATAATGATATGGGCTGCCGTGTGCGCACTGTCTGTGCTTGTATTCGGGAGCGAAGCAATATCATTGTCTAAAAGTGAAATTGCTGCGTGGCTTGCGGATAAGAGTCTTATGAAAGATATAGGCGTGCTTGTCTCGCTGGAAGTGATAGCGAATATTGCCTTTTGCGTGTCACTCGTGGTGATTGGCAATTCGGTTTCTGTTAGCAGAAAAAGCACTTTGCTGAATATGGTGTTAAAATGGTTTCCCGGAATATGTATTTTCCCCGCACTCTTTTATCTGCTTACACTGACGATATTTGCACTCCCGGGAGTGGATTTTGACCTGATAAAATACTCCTTCAGTGTGATAGTTCTTGTATGCTTGCCTTTGTTCAGTCTTTTCGTGAAGTTTATCCTTCCGGAAAAAGAAATTCGCACTGAGATACTTTTTATTTCAAGTGCTGTCCTGGCAATGGCGGCTACGCTGTTAAGTATGGGATAATGTGTTATGAACATATATTTAAGAAAAAACTATTTTATTAGTAATTTGTAAGTTCGGAGAAGAATATGGAGTATCATTCAGTGGTACTCACTCGGCGGTACTCCATATCCTTCTTTTTTTTAACTTGAAAAATTTTACAACTATGAATTATATATCAGACATTCTTTTTATGATTTCTACCGGATTGCTTATTCCGGTTGTCGTATTGCTCATTTTCTTTTTCCTCAGAGCATTACTCCTCGTGATAAACTTCTTTGCACAGTTCCAGTCTGCCGCCAAGACGTCTGCCACACTCAGTAAAGAACTTGATAATCTTACCGTAGAAAATTTTGATTCTCTTCAGGAGCGTTTGCCCAAGAAAAGTAAGGCTCTCGCTATTGTTTATCTGAATAAACTTCTTGAGGCAAAAGATAGTGAGGCTAAGCGTGAAAAGATTCTTAATGAATACGAGATTGCAGTTTCAGCGGATATTTCCACTTCCAAGACACTGTCAAAGATGGGTCCTATGTTAGGACTTATGGGTACGCTTATCCCTATGGGACCTGCGCTTGTAGGACTTTCAACGGGTGATATTTCCACTATGGCATACAATATGCAAGTGGCTTTCGCTACAACTGTCGTTGGTCTTTTCGCTGCTGCTATCGGCTTTATTACTCAGCAGACTAAGCAACGGTGGTACAAGCGAAACCTTTCTTCCCTTGAATTTGTGTCACAGTTTATTTCAGAAAATTTCGGTAAATAATGAGACGTCGCAGATTTAATCTTGATGATGAGGATTACGACCCGATGAGTGTGGTCAGTAACCTTTTCGATGTGGCAATGGTGTTCGCTGTGGCACTTATGGTAGCTCTCGTCACTCGATACAATATGACTGAAATGCTTAGCAAGGAGGATTTCACTATGGTGAAGAATCCGGGTAAGGACGATATGGAAATTATTACTAAAGAGGGTGAGAAAATTTCAAGATATACACCCTCTGAAGAACAAAATACTTCAAATTCAAAGCTTGGTAAAAAAGTGGGTATTGCTTACGAACTTGAAAATGGAGAAATTATATATGTCCCGGAATAATTCGTATTAGTTCCTTTAATCCTTTTTGACTTTTTAGATTTTATATTTATACACCTTGATAATCAGCAGGATATGACTGTCGTGTCATCTCCTGCTGAATTTTTTTTGAAAAAAGTTGCTGAAAAATTTGGTAATAAGTTGAAATGATTGTAACTTTGCAATGAAATTAAAACGGTAATTAATTTGAATAACGTAGAAGTTCTAAATAAGGCATTGGATATTTTGAAATCCGCCGGTCTGAGACAGTCGCAGCAGAGGGCTGCGGTCTTAGCGTACCTTATGACTCATGCTACTCATCCTTCAGCTGAAGTGATATATCAGGAGTTGAGTCCGTATTACCCTACAATGTCGTTGACCACCGTTTACAATACGCTTAAAGCATTGACCGAGGCAGGTACTATCTACACGCTGAAAATAGAAAGGGATAATGCTCACTTTGATTATCCGCATTACCCTCATTCACATTTTCGCTGTCGCTGCTGTGGAGAAATCTTTGATGTCCCACTTGACGAAAATGTTTTAGACAAGATTGACAAGAACAAATATCACGTTGAAAGCGTTGAAATCTATTATCAGGGACTTTGTGATAATTGCTTCTTAAAACAAAATAATTAATGATACAATAATCTAATTTTCTACATATTTATGGAACTTAAAGGCTCAAAAACTGAAAAAAATCTGCAAGCCGCTTTCGCAGGCGAATCTATGGCTCGCAACAAATACACTTACTACGCTTCTAAAGCTAAAAAAGACGGCTTCGTTCAAATCGCTAACATCTTCGAGGAAACTGCAGCTAACGAAAAGGAACACGCTAAAATTTGGTTCAAACTTCTCCACGACGGTGAAGTGCCCGCTACTGCCGTAAACTTAGCTGATGCTGCTGCCGGTGAAAACTATGAATGGACTGACATGTACGCTACTTTTGCTAAAGAAGCTCGCGAAGAAGGTTTTACCCGCATTGCAAACCTTTTCGAAATGGTGGGTAAAATTGAAAAAGAACACGAAGAACGTTATCGTCGTCTTCTTGACAACGTAAACGGCGAACTCGTTTTCTCTCGTGATGGTGATATGGTGTGGATTTGCTCTAACTGCGGTCATATCCACGTGGGTAAGAAAGCTCCGCTCAAATGCCCGGTTTGCGATCACCCGCAATCTTACTTCCACCTCCGTGCTGAAAATTATTAATCTCGCACAAATCAAAAACTATATATGACTCGGGGGCTGTGCCGATTTCGGTACAGTCCTCATTTTTTCTATTCATAATGTATTATTACAGATAAGTACGTTGTCATCGGGGAGCCTCGGCGAGGCTCGGCTGTCAGAAACACCGTATAAGCACGCAGTGCGCCATGCGGTGACAAGACATCACCATACGGATTCGCACCTCGGAGAGCGTGCGGACTGTGATATACGCTAACAAGTGAATTTTGTTTATCTTTAATGGCTTCAATAAAAAGAAAACTGTGCCGTAAAAAGTTACGACACAGTTTATAGATTCAGGAATTATTAATTTAAGTATTATAATTCAGGAGGCACTATTTTTACGATAGGTTTTGCTTCCCAGCCAAGTGCTGATGCACCGAGTACGGCAGCATCGGCTTCTTTAAGTTCAGAGAGAAGTAATTTTACTTTACCTTTCCATAGAGCCATCATATTTTTCTCCATAGAGTTTCTGAGAGGTTTCATCAGAAGTTCACCGCTCTTTGCAAGTCCGCCGAAGAGAACGAATGCTTCAGGAGCAGAGAAGGTAGTGAAATCTGCAAGGGCTGCACCGAGAATATCGCCGGTATATTCGAACACGTCTTTGGCGAGTTTGTCGCCTGCCATTGCTGCATCATATACGTCCTTTGAAGTGATATCTTCAGTAGGCATATTGCGGAGGAGTGACGGTTCATTTCGTATTTCAAGGAATTCACGCGCTGTACGTGCCACACCTGTTGCGGAGCAGTATGCCTCAAGACAACCTGTACGACCGCAGCCGCATAGACGTCCGTTGTTGCGTTTTACAACAACGTGACCGAGTTCGCCTGCAAATCCGTCATGACCATATACCACTTGACCGTTTATTACTATACCGCTGCCTACACCGGTGCCGAGAGTTATCATTATGAAGTCCTTCAGTCCGCGAGCCACTCCGTAAGTCATTTCGCCTATTGCTGCAGCATTAGCATCATTAGTTATTGCTACAGGTATGCCGAATTTTTCGCTTACCAGTTGTGCCAGTGGGATAGGGGTAGGCCATGGGAGGTTTACACCGTCTTCTATTGTTCCGGTGAAATAGTTAGCATTAGGAGCACCTATACCGATACCATGCACTTTACCTACGGCATCATTGGCTTCAAGGAGTTTTGTAAGCTCTGAATGAAGTTCATCAATGTAATCTTCTATTTTGTTATGTTTAGCAGTCTTAATAGATGAACTGGCTATGACTACACCGCGAGCATCTACAATACCAAATACGGTGTTTGTTCCGCCTATGTCAATTCCTACGACGTATGGTTTACTCATGATAGTAAATGTTTTTAAAGTAAGTATTATTTGTTCTTTTTGCAAAGGTAATAATTTTGTGTAGTGTCTGTTTCATAATTAATGTTAAAAGCAATAGAAGAAAGAAGAGTCAGACTTGTCCGACAGGTCTGACTCTTCCTTTAAGCCAATTACTTCTTCATATTGTCATTAACTTTGACTTTTTCAGCATTTGGCACTGAAGTGTTCTTGGTGTTTGTGAAACTGAAGATACGTTCTGCATCACTCGGGTTATCATGAATTTTACGTTTGATTGCCGGATTGCCGAGAACAGTTTCATTTGATGCAGACTTGCCGGTATATGTCCAACTCCAGCCTGTTTCCATCACTGTCCAGTCGCCCGGTGTTAATGCTATCTTGCGGCTTACTTCGCTACCTGCTGCATTACCTGTTAGTACGATTTGCATGTATGGTGTTGAAGAAGCGGTTACGTCCTTTGTGGAGTAGATATTGAAGATCGCACTTTCGCCTTCTTTCAATCCTGACTTTTTGATGTCAACATATACGTATTTATATCCTAATGCTACGCTTACGTATTGGTTATTTCCGTATGCCACTCCTGAAGGAATACTTGCAATGTTTTCCGTGCGTTTAGCGAGAAGAGTTCTGTAACGTTCAACAGTGCTTGTGGCTGTTGCATTGCTTGGCTTGTATTGAGTGTATCCTGTGTCACCGTTTATGTAGTCTTGAGCCCAGAAGAGTGCAGCCTGAGGAACACCAACCTTAAAGTCGTTAAGTGTCATTGATGACACGTCAGGCAGTGTTACTTGTACTGTTCCGTTGTCTGCAGCACCGATTGACACTATATCATCGCCGCCGTATTCTGCATAGTTGCCGTAAATACCGAATGAGTTACCGCTGAATGTTGAACGAGCATGGTCACCGAGGAATAGTCCGCCGGCTATACCGTTGATGTTTTCATTTGGTTGGTCATTTTGTAAATAGGCAGAACCGGAAGGACCAACTTTAGAACTGTCATCGTGTCTTGTGCGTGCCATCGTTGAAGGCGCTGATTTGCCGGCACGGCTTATTGCTCTGTTGTATCGGATAAGACCATTGTTGTATTTTAATATACTATAGTGAAAGAGCATACCGGCGCCAACGTATGCAGTGTTGTTTTCAACGGTAGTATTTTCCATATTCAAGATACATTTGTTCCAACCGTTCATGTATATACCGCCGCCGTCAGCAGCAGTATTGCCTGAGATAGTACCTTTTTTCAGATATACAGTTTGTGGCTGAGCATCAGTGCCGCCATTACCGCCGTATATGCAAATACCGCCACCGTGGCTGCCTGACACATTGTTTGAAATACTTCCGTTTTCGAAGTAGAACGTTTTCGGGGAGTTGCCGCCGGCTTCAGTAACCTGATTATCGAAGAAAATGCCGCCACCGTAGTGCGCCGCTTTGTTTCCGTTGATTTCACCACCTTTCATTGTGAAATTAGAACCAACGATACTCAATCCTCCTCCAAACTCATTTTCTGCGGTGTTATTGTTGATTTTACCATTGTTCATGGTAAATGTGGAATAATCCACATAAAGACCGCCACCGCGCCATTTTGCCCGGTTGTTTGATATTTCACCGTTGTTAATGGTGAGCGTTGAGTTTGTCATATATACTCCGCCGCCGTAGAATGAAGTACTTGTGTTGTTCAGTATCTTACCTTCACCTATGGTCATCTTAGTTCCGGTCATATATATACCGCCTCCGGCTCCTTGAGTGGCATTATCAGTTCTTCTGGTTCTGTTCCCTGAGATTTCACCTTTTTCGAATGAGATTGAAATAGGGCTGTTTGCGTAAATACCACCGCCTTCATTCAATGAGGAGTTGTTTGTGATACGCACTTCTTTAAGTGTAAGTTGTGATGCGTTACCACTAATATAGATGGCACCACCCTTAGCGTTTGCCGTTTCATTAAGGTCATCTTTACCTACAGTACAGCCGGAGATTTCAAGCTTGTTAAGAGTAACCTTACTTGAGCCTTCGATATATATACCGCCACCACCGTGTTCCGCATAGTTGTTTGTAAATCTGCACCAATCTGTAGAATAATCATGGCAGTTTATATCGAAGTTCCATGTGTGGAGTCCTCCGCCAACGGCAGTATTATTGGTATTCTTCTCTACTCTGTTACCATCAAATGTACCTTTATCAAGGTAAAGTTTCGGAATCACATTGTTGTAATTGTGGTTAAGACAGATACCACCACCTTGCCAACCTGCTTTATTATTGGTAAACTGTGCACCGTCAATAGTAGTGGAGATATCCATTCCTCTTGGAAGTGTGCAGTAATCGTTGGAGTAGTTAATCATCAAGCCGCCGCCTTGTAGAGTAGCGGTGTTGTTGTATATTTTTACGGATTCTCCGATATGTTGTTTTATTTCTTGCGCTGTCACAGGGTCACCGCCTGAGTATCCCCAAATTCTGATACCGGCACCGCGTCGTGCTGTGTTATTATATATCTCATTGTATTCTCCGTTAGGTCCGTAGTCAAAGCGGAAACGTCCTTCAAGTTGTAGTGCACCGCAGTCATTGTCTGAGTGATTGTTGTAAAATTTGCAACCTCTGATAGTCAGCGTAGGCATATTTTGAAGACCGTCACCGATTGCGTTCCAAAGCAGTCCTGCACAAGCGTATGTAGAAGTATTATCATGGATTTTGCAATTTACCATTTCAAAATCACCTAACCATGCACCGCGGAAACGCAATATACCGGCTGAATTTTCATCTTTATCTATAATCAAATTTTCGTTATAGTAACGGTATTTCTTTATGTGTCCGTTTTGCTGAACATGGTCAATTTCCACATTTTCAAATGTGATTTTATTGTTTTTCGTGTTATTATCCAGTGTTTTATCTCGTGTAGGGTCACCGTAAGTTGTCAAGACAGAGGCATATCCTCCGTACATATTATTCACATTGGTGATATGGCAATGCTTTAATGTCGTGGTTCCAATGTTAAAATTTACTTGGTCACCGTTTCCATCTGCAACTAAACTCGTCCATGGCGAAATTTTAAAGACAGAGCAGTCCCCGTCTTTCGGGTTATTGTATTCCTTGCCGCCATATGTATAACCATAATTTTCAAAAGTGACATTTTGTATGGTGACATATTCCATATCAATAGTTCCGGTAGTTTCGATCAGTCCGAATCTTGTAGGTATAGAACTGCCGTTACCATCAATTATAATAGGAGAATCTGCTGTGCCATGTATTATTAAGGTAGCATGTTCCCATACATAAAACAGCGTATTTTGACCGTTTGCATTGTTATTGCAGCTGATATTTGCTTTTATAGTTACAGCATGTCCGGTGTTATTATACACCTCTAATGTTGCCTTCCCCTTCGGAGTGTCGATAACACCTGACCCGACAAAGATTCTTTGATCTATGACATCTTCGTAAGTGCTTGCATCATAATTGATAATGACTCTGTCACCTCTATTTATCTTTCTTACATTTGTATGTGCACCATCGGTAGTAGAGGAGATGTCGTTAATTTTTTTAATGTTTGTATAATCTGTAGCAGATATTGGTTGAGATATAGCAATACCAAGCAAACTGAGTAATATGAACCTTAGTTTCATAAAACAAAAATAAATATTATGTGTATATATACTGAGTAATATTTTTGCGCTCTCCGCCTCTGCTCTGACTTTATCCGCATCGCTGCTTGATGAGTTATGCCGATAACTTTCAATGCATTAACTTCTTCGCAAATTCTGTGCAAATATAATATTATTTTCACTAATAAGAAACTTTTGTCCAAATATTTTTTATGCACGGTCACGGCTCTTATATATATATATATATCAATATCTTCTGCTCAAATGGAAAAACCGTGTTCAAATAACATGAGTATCTGTTAAAATTCTTAAAAATATTAGATAAAAATTATAAATCAGTTTTTATTTTGTATATTTGCACTATAATAGTCCACAGGATTATTATAATTAGTTTTTCATAAGCAATAGATTTTGATTTGTAGCGTATGGTCGCCCTGTGAAGTGTGGCCATACGTTTTTTTTCAGGCATTATAGGATGTGTGAAAATCCACGGGCTCTAAAATGCTTTATCCATTGTGCGAAGGAAAGCTGATATCATCAAGTGAAACAACAAAATTTTCGTAATTGTCTGCAATCATTTCAAGTGGTGAATATTCTCTATTTCCGTACCAAAAATTGTATTTTTTTACTGATTCAATTTTTTCGTCCATATTCGAAACTTTTACTGATATTTATGATTTTTTCGTCTATAGACGAAAAATCTGACGAGTCCGACCTGTCCGACACTGCTCTTTCATTTAAAATATATAATAGAGTGAGTAAAAAGACAACGTTATCAAGGAAAGTCGGAGACTTTCGGCTGTAAGTAACTCAGGGTAAGCACATAGTGCGCCACCCTGAGATAGAAACGTCAACATATAACGAACCTCGGCGAGGTTCGGTCTGTGAAAATATAACCAAACACAAAGCATCTACCACAGACCGCACATCCCCGATGTGCGAATGTAGATGGTGGTATTCTTTCACCGCATGGCGCACTTACGTGCTTATACGGTGTTACTTACAGCCGAGCCTCGCCGAGGCTCCATGATGATGACTTTTACTTGCTTTGATTTATAAAAACCAATCAATTTCTTTCACTTTAAATGAAAGAGCCGTGCCTGTCCGACCTGTCAGACGCCCTGTCCGACTTAATTTCAGCAGTTGTAGAACTGTGTGAATGCTCGGATAATGTAAATCATATCTTGGGCAGACGCAGTTTCACGGACTGAGTGCATAGCCCATTGAGCTGCACCCATATCCACTCCGCGGAGATTTATTTGTGATGTCAGTTTATTTCCGAGAGTAGAACCGCCTTCCACGTCGCTATGGTTCACAAAGTACTGGTAAGGAACTTTTGCATCTTCGCATATTGTGCGGAACACTGCTGCTGAGTCTGCGTCAGACATATATTTACAGTTTGCATTTACCTTTATCACAGGACCGCCACCGAGTACGGGGTGATTTGTCGGGTCTTGTTTTTCCGGATAGTTAGGGTGAATACCGTGACCGTTATCGGCAGATACCATGAATGAAGATGCTATTGCTCTGATGTAGTCTTCGTTATTACCGCCGAGTGCTTCATTAATTCTCTGAAGAATATGAGTGAGAACCGGTGAGCATGCACCTTGCTTGGTGCCTGAACCTGTCTCTTCATTGTCAAAGATAGCCATCACCTTTGTCATACGAGTATCGTCGGAGTTAAGCAATGCTTCCATTGCGGAATATGCCATAGAGAGGTCGTCTATTCTGCCTGATGTGAGAAACTCGTTGTTTACGCCCACGAGGCAAGCCGGAGTGGTGTCGTAAAGTGTTAAGTCAAAATCAAGAATTTCATTTACGTTTACGTCAAGTTCTTTTGCCACAAGGTTCAGAATATAATTATTTTTCTCGGCGGCATCGTTAATGTGTGCTATTACCGGGAGCATATCTTTTTGCTTGGAAAGCGGATTGCCGGAGTTAACAGCTCTGTTGTAGTGAATGGCAAGGTGTGGGATAGTCAGCAGCGGACGATTAAATTTCACGAGACGAGATTCCGGGTGGAGCGGATTTTTGCTGCGGAGAATTACTCTGCCGGAGATTGAAAGAGGACGGTCGAACCATGTGTAGAGGATAGGACCTCCGTAAACTTCGGTATTGAGTTTTACAATGTTGCCGTCACAGAGCATTTCTGATGCGGGCTTGATTCTGAATCCGGGAGAATCGCTGTGAGCGGTGATGATTTTAAATCCGTTGTAAATCGGCTCGGTAGCAGCGACGAAGGCAAAGATGGCGGAATCGTTTTGAGTGACGTAGTATTTGCCGCCCGGCACGATGTTCCATTTATCTTTTTGACACAGTTTTACGTATCCGTTGTTTTCAAGACGAGAAGCGATATTTTTTACTGCCCAAAAGTTGCAAGTGCTTTCGTCAAGAAATTTCATTAAGTCTTTTAGTTGAAGGTCTGTTTGTTGCATAGTGAAGTAGTGCTTTTTATGTTAGTTGCTCATTCTTAAGTTAGAGCGAGCGGGTTTTCCTTGGTTTTCCTGTTGACTTTCCGTAGTAGTGGCAGCAGGCTTTTTAGACGGTCCGCGATGTTTAGGACCCGGGTCCGGCTCAGCCATAAGGTCAAGAAATTCCTGAGTGATGTTAAATACATCTTCAGGCGATGATGGCCGCAGGTTCGGGTACCATTTGAATTGCTGCAAAAATAGTTGAGATCGTTTAGCAAGGTACAGCGGAGTGATAACGCTTGACGTTTGTGGCATACATTTCATTTTTTCAACGTTATTGTTGATGAAAGTAGCCGTGAGGTAACTGCTTTCAAGTGAAACCACTTTATTATACGTAGAATCGCTTTCCTCAGGGAAAGATATTGCCTGCACATTTCCTGATACGTCAAGTTTGCGCAGATGTCCTTCATTGAAAGTGGCAAATATTTCTTTACCTGTGAGTTGCTGATAATAGCCGGGTTCTATTTCCTCAGCCATAAAGCCGAATTCCGGCAGCTGAGCGTAGTCAATGGTGGAGTCGTTAAGATGTATTTGTATTATATTTCCGAAAATCTGGCGGTTATCGCTCCACACTATCGGGTGATGATTCATGTACAGCATAGAATCTTTCTGCTCGAATGTCAGAGAGTCACAGATGCCCTGCATATCCGTTCTGAAGAATTTTACGTGGTGTGCGGCTATGATGTAATGTGTAGTGTCAACGTATCCCATTGATAGTGAGTCCTTAGCCGGGCGTTCGTAAATAAGTCGGTACGAGCGGATTGTGTCGGAGTGTAAGTGGAGGGTATCGCCTTGTGAAAATTCGCGGACAAGAGCTTTTCCTGTCACGAGAGAACTATCGCTTATTTCATCGTAGTAGCCGTATTCTCCGGTGAGAATAAGATTGTTTACGGAGTCGGTAAGAATCATATTTCCGAACGCTTCACCTATTCCGTTTTTTCTATCGTAGAATATTGAGTCACCGGTGAGAGTGTTGTTGTTCTTAGTGACAACGAGTGAGCGATGGAAGAGGTTGGCGAAAGAAGTTTCAGTGTTGTAGATAGCCGAGTCTGTGAAGATTTTACCGTCTTTATTAGTGATGACGGACGGTACATCAAGTTCGGCAACGTGGGTATGAGTGTTGTAGTAGAGATTGTCGCTGAAGATGCGGAGAGTGTCGGCATCGCGGAGTGATGTTAACTGCACTCCGTCAGTAAACACTGCTTCTGCTGTGGTAGGGCAATATTCACCGTAGCGTGATGTAAGTCTGTTCTGCTTGTCAGTCAGTTCTCCTCCCACTTCGTAGTAGCCTAAGTCAATACCGAGGTCGTAATTAAAGACAGTGGTTTTTAGCTCTACATCGCGGTTTATTAGTCTTACGTTTTTGCCCGGGTTTGCATAAAGGACAGCAAGTTGCGTAGAATCCGTATATACGAGTTCGTCGGCATAAACAAATAGGGTGTCACCTTGCTCCATGTGTACATTTCCGAAGGCTTCAATGGAGTTTGTAGCATCATAGAAGTGTGCGCTGTCGCAGTACATGAACATACCGCCTTTTCTGAATTCAACGTTACCGGTAAGTATTTGGTAATCTTCACCTTCGTGTGCCATAAGTTCATCAGCGCGTTCAAGGAAGATTTTACCTTTCTGGTATCTGTTGGCTGTAGGGATAGTAGGGACGATAGGCGTTTTGTCCTTTTTCTGAGTTTCAGCCGTGACGGTAGAGAAGAGGAGTGTAATAAATACGATTGCGACGATTGCCATAGGTAGTCGTCGCAAAGTGTTATGTCTATTTTTATCAGTACTGCTCATTGAGCGTAAGTAATATTTTTTAGTATGACTTATTTGTTCCAGCCGGCGTGTTCGAATTCGCAATCATTCCAGCCGTCTTCGATTTTGACGTAAGTATCTTTGATTTTTTTGTCAATCCATTCCTTGATGATTTTTTCCTTTACGGATTTTTCATAAAGTTCCTTAATTGTCTGGAAGTCATCAGAGAGGTTTGCTTTGTGAGCCGGAACTCGAGTGGTTAATTTCACGATGGCTACTATTTCTCTGTTTCTCTTAGGATCCATCATAATGAATGCATCGGATATTTCTCCGGGCTGCATCTTGTTTACCACTTTTGCCACTTCCTGAGGCAATTCAGACATTTGGAAACGTGTAGTACCGTCATTTTCATTCGTCATCACACCTTCGCTGTAACGTGTATCTTTGTCCTGCGAGATAAATGGAGCGGCTTCTTCGAAAGTGAATTTGCCGGCTTTGATGTCGCTTACCACGGAGTCAAGTTTATGAGTTGCCTTGATGAGATCTTCGTCTGAAACTTTCGGGCGGAGCAGGATATGGCGAGTGTTGATGCGGTCACCGCGCTTTTCTATAAGTTGGATAATGTGATAACCGTACTGTGTCTCAACGATTTTTGAAACTTTCTTAGGGTCATTGAGGTTAAATGCCACTGCGGCATATTCAGGTTCGAGGTGACCCTTGCCAAGGAAACCGATTTCACCGCCTCTGACGCTTGAGCCCGGGTCTTCGGAATACAAGATGGCAAGTGTTGAGAAATCGGCATCTCCGCGGTTTACACGGTCAGCGTAGTCACGGAGTCTTGCTTTGACGTCTTCAATTTCCTGTCTTGGGATAGTAGGGTTGATAGTGATGATTTTTACTTCCACTTGGAGTGGTACGAACGGGATACTGTCTTCCGGAAGTGTCGCAAAGAATTTACGGACATCGGAAGGGGTGGTCTTAATATCTTTTACGAGACTGCGTTTTACTTGGTCAATACGGGATTGATTGCGGAGCTGTTCGCCGCGCCATTCTCTCAAGTCCGGAATAGTCTTGCGGAAGTATTCTTCAACCTTTTCTTTAGTGCCGAGGTTAGTGACAAGGTAATTAATCCATGAGTCCACCTGCTGGTGAATCATAGATTCCTGAACTTCCACAGTGTCGATATCAGCTTGATGCAAGAAAAGTTTTTCCACAGCCATCATTTCAGGTATCACGCAGTACGGTTTACCTTTGATTTCCTGTCGATCGTATTGCATTTGCTGGTAAGTTTCTTCAATTTCGGATTTATAAATAGGCTGGTCACCGATGGTCCATGCAACTTCTTCCACAATGTTGTTTTGTGCCGAAATGTTTAGCGAAAATGCGATGGCGAAAAAGCCGAGTAATATTTTGTGTAGTCTCACTGTTTTCAATAAATTATATTAATAATGCCTATATCTGTGCAAAGTTACAATTTTTCTTTTACTTACACCTTTTAGTGCCGCATAAATTTACTAATAGTCTGTTAAAATAAGATAATCCGGAGAAATGTCATTCAAGTGCGCAATTAATCGTGATTTTTCCATTATCTTCCGCTTCTTTGAGCAGGTCGATGCGCAGTTTTCTGTCGTACTGTACTCGTTGTTGGTACACTAAGATGTCCTTGATGGTCTCTTCAGCATATTGGTACGGCATAATGTTTCCTGATGTGACGTATTCCGAAATATATAGCAGATACGTGAATCCGCCTTGTGAGATTTCCACCTTATTGTGCGATGTAAGGAAAGCATTGGGATTGCTGCCGAAGTCTTCGGGTATCAGTGCTTCAATTCTTTCCCAATCCACCCAGCGGTCTTTGAAATAGTCGTAGTGTATAGCGCCGTTAAGACATTCTTTTTCAAGTTTGTCGATATCTTCGGTTTTATCGGAGCAATAAAGTTTTTTTGCCTTTTTCAGAGCGGGAGAGTCGTTTGGAATTTTGAGGTAAATACCCTTTATGATGGGTCTTTGCAGGATTAATTCTGCCTTATGGCTGTTGTAATATGCTTCAACGGAGTCCTTTGATAAGGAATTTTTAAGGTGGTCGTCGTACATGCGTTTGCGGTACTCGTAGGCGATAAGGTCGTTGCGGTACTGTTCTGTCATGCGGTCTATTTCAGTGAGGTCTCCGATGTTTCTTGCGGCTATCTCACTGATGAGGTGACTGTCTATCCACGAGCGGATAAATGCTCTTGAAATTTTAGTACTGTCCTCCGGTGTCAGTCCGGCGGGCAGTTCTTTCTGCAAGTCCTCCTTTGTAAGGCTTGAGTTTCCTATGGATACTAAAACATCTCCGCTGCCGTCTCCCTTAGTTTTAGTGCAAGCTATGAGAAAGAAGGAGAGGAGGGCGGCAACGGAGATGTTTATGATATGTGTTGACTTTGTCATAATCTTTTTCCTTTTCATTTATAACTGCAAATATAGTGTTTTTTACACGATGTTGCAGTCAGTGATTATGACAAAATGCGTCTTACTTCAAGTTTTTGAGAACTTTTTTGTTTATTTTGTATTTGTGTTCGGCTTTGAGGCTTTCCACCCACTTGTTTTCAAGGTATGTCTGGTAGTCAGCTATAACGGCGCCTCTTACGTCGGCAGCCTCTTGCGGTTGGTCAAGAACAGTGTAAGCGTATGGGAAGTAGTAAGCCCAGCGACCGTTGTTTTCAGGCTTTGGAGCGCCGAAACCGACTGCGTCAACGATAGGATTTTCACCCTTGGCAGCGATTACTTTTTCTACTTTTACGTCTTTGCCGAAATGTTTGCGCATCGTCTTTACCAATGTGTCGGCAGCGATAGTGTTTTCTGCGAGGAATGAGAGGGCTTCGTTCTTAACTGAGTCGCTTGATGCAAAGATGATGTAGCCTTTGAATTTAGGAGCGTCCCATTTGTATTTATCCTTGTTCAGTAAGAAGAAGCGTTCAAGACCGTCTTTGTCCTTGGATGCTTTATCCCAAACTTTGTTGTTACTAACTTCGAAGAGGAGAATACCGTCGTGGTACTCGTTGAGCAAGTTACGGTATTCGGCATTTTCAGCAGGTAATAAGTCTGTTTCGATGTCTGCAACTGTTTTGTCAATCATTTCGTAGCAGTGTGATGAGATAGCTTGATTTACGTCTGAGCCGGAAATCTTGGCGATTCGCGGCATAGTGGAAATCAATTCTCCGAGAGAAATTTTATTGCCGGTGTTGAATGAAATTATAGGTCTCGCATCGTTGTAGTATTTAGCAATGAGAGTAGAGTCATATCCACCGTTTGCATCAGCGTAATTGATGACTTCGTTGTAAATATCTTTGTCAATGGCAGGTGCGAATTTGTCGCGAAGTTGCTTAATCTTGGCATTGCGAGGCTGAAGAGCTCTTTCATCGTTGTTTATTTGATTTTCAAGCATTTTGCGAGATTCTTCAAATGAAGGGATACCTTTGTGTGCCAATTTGTGGATAATGTGGTATCCGTAAGATGTAGCGAACGGCTTTGTGATTTCTCCGTCTTGAGCGTTAAATGCAGCTTCTTCGAATGGCTTAACCATACGTCCTGTGCCGAACCAATCAAGTTTACCGCCGTTTCTTGCGCTACCCGGGTCTTCTGATTCTCGGCGAGCCACGTCTTCGAAGTCAGCACCGTTGATAAGCACGTTATAGATAGAGTCAATGGCTGCTTTTTGTTTTTCAGCTTGTTCTGCAGGCATACCTTGAGTAAGTTTCAGGATATGTTCCACGAGGACTTGTCCCTTAGCCGGGCGACGACTGTTTACTCTTACGATATGATAGCCGAAACCGGAGTCAATTACCGGTGAAATTTCACCGACTTTTGTGCTGTAAGCTGCTGCTTCAAATGGTTCCGGGAACATTCCGTTACCTGAGATAAATCCCATATCACCATTGCCTGTTCTTTTTACAGCCGGGTCAATGGAATATTTAATTACCATTTCATTCCAGTCTGCTCTGCCGGCGATGATTTCAGTTCTTATGCTGTCCAATAAAGCCTTGTTAGCAAGGTCTTTGTCTCTGTTAGTCTCGTGAGAAACCATAATATGGCTTACGTTAACATCTTCTTTCAGTCTGTCGTAAGCATTTTGAAGAATTTGTTCTTGCAAGTCTTTATCTACAAGGTAAGGAGATGCAAGTTCTCTGCGGTATTTGTCGTATTCGGCTTTGAAAGATTTTGTAGTGTCAATACCGGCACTGATAGCATCGGCAACTTTGAGTTTGTATATTAAAAACAAGTCAAGGTATTGGTCACGAGTCAGTTGTGAACCTTGTTGCTGATTGTTTTTGTTGTATAAGTATTCGAATTCACTTAGTTTTGTATCTCTTCCGTCAATATTGAGTAAAACGGGATCTGCTGCATCTTTTTTTGCTGCAGAAGGAAGAATAGTTGCGAGTGTTAGCGCAAATGTTATAAGTCCTTTTTTCATGAGTTTTGCTAAATACTAAAAGGTGTATTGTAAATTTACATTACTAAGATAACGGCGGTTATGTAACTTTATTGTGTTAAGGATGATAAAAATGTTATTTATATGTTGTAATTGTGTTCTTACCGATTGTGGTGCTGCTTGATATTTTTACCGATTGTGGCAATATGGGCGCAGTTACGGGAGATGTCCCGATTACTTGTGTGGATTTTTCTATTCTTATTTTGTCGTATAATTCCCCGTCAATAAACGATTGAAGCAACCTTGGTCCTGCCTCTACGAGGACTGAATTAAATCCGCGTGATGCAATATCGTCAATGATGAATTGCAACTGTTTACTTTCTTCTGCGGGGATAATTATTTGTTCGGCATTTTTAAGGTCATTGCGCTCTTTCAGGGTGAAATAAAGTGTATTCCTTTCATCATCTTGAAAAATCCTCGAGTCCGGATTTACTCTGCCGTATCTGTCAATGACGGCACGCAATGGAGCATTACCCGTAGCCCAATATCTTGTGTCAAGTCTTGGATTGTCTGCTATTACGGTGGCAGATGATGTTAAAATCACATCGTTACGTGCGCGAAGACGGTGGGTGAGGGTAGATGTTATGCTTGAAGATATTGCAAGGGGTTTACCGTCGTTGTTTGCCATAAATCCGTCAGCAGTCTCAGCCCATTTTAGTGTGATGAATGGACGTGAGTTGAGATATTTACTGTTAAACTCCGGATTTAAGTCTTTACACTCTTGAGAAATCTTACCTGTAAGAATTGTAACTTCTATCCCGGCATCTTCAAGCATTTTGATGCCTCTTCCGTTAACTTTCGGTGATGGGTCTTGGTTGCCAACTACTACGCGCTTTATTCCTTTGTCTATAAGGAGTTTTGCACATGGCGGTGTCTTGCCGTAATGGCTGCACGGCTCAAGCGTGACGTAGATTGTGGCTTGATGCAGCAATGCCATATCGCCGGGTTTAACCGACGATATGGCATTTACTTCCGCATGACCTTGTCCTGCTTTTCTATGAAAACCTTCACCGATAATTTTGCCGTTGTGAACCACTACTGCGCCCACTCTCGGGTTCGGTGACGTATTGGCTAAGCCAAGTCTTGCGAGCTCTATGGCTCTTTTCATAAAAAAAGTGTCTTGTTCGGATATTTCGGTCATATTATGTTTTTCTACTTAATGAATTTATATGTCATAGTCTTACTTCCCTTACGGATTATCACTATGTACATTCCGTGAACTTCCGGTAAAGGATACTGTGAAACATTATTTTCATCAGCAACAAGTATGCCGGAAGCATTAAATATTTGTAAATTATCTACATTACCTCCGAATAGCAGTTCGCCGTTGTATAATTCGGGACGATAATCATCGGCTATATTATCTACTCCTGTTATTTGCACATAGTCAAGTCTGTATGCTGCAAGTCCGTTGTTAGGAGCGAATGTGTAAATAAATGCGGTGTTTCTCTCAGGCTGAGCGATGCGGACTAAAGCGCCGTAATCACCTCCGGCAGGGGTTATTTTACCAAGTCCTGCTTCAGGGAAGTCCCACATTGTTTCGGAGTCGGAGAATGAGGAAGGAAGGCCGGCACCTCTTACGAGTTTGTATGACACCGGGTAGTCGGCTTTATATCCTTGGTAGGGGTAAATGAGGAATTTTTCACCGTTGAATTCAATGTAGCCTATGCCATTCATCTGATAGTCGGTGGGCTTGATTGAATTAGCATTATCCATAGTCGCTATTGCATTCTCATTGCCCCATTGATAGTAGGCAGGTGTGATACTGCTACCGTCAACGAAGAAGTGATTTTCATCAACAGCTACAAGGCGCGGCGCTGTGCCGAGGCTGTTTGACAGTGTCATGCTTTCAGTGGAATTATATGTGCCGTTTACGAACTTGTGTCGGTAAATCTTATTGGCGTTTGTTGTGGCAAAAAGGTAACTGTTGCCATAATTCAGGCTGCCGTAGAAGTATGTATGGTCAAAACGTTCTTTAGTAGGGGTTGCCTCAAATATTTTGACAGTGCTTACCCAACCGTTACTTGGATTATATTTACCCAACGCTAATCGTTTTGTATTTGATACTACGAGGTTTGCTACAAGAATATTATTGCTGTTGTCAACCATAATATTATTCAGCGGAGAATAAGAGCATTGTGCGGTATAGTCCGATTGGAAATATATGCTCTTGGTCTCTGAAAGTTGACCTGTAGCGGCATTGAATTTGAGTACGTTGATCGTTGCGTTTGGAGAATTTGATGAAGAGTAAGTGACTAAAATGTCACCGTTTCCGTTTCCGTCAATATTCATCACGTCCATATCACGGCTTGTCTGCGTGGTGCTGCCTGTTGGCACTATGTCATTGCCGGTATTTTGTGAACAAATCCACAAGTTACGGAATTTGTAGTATCCGCCGTTGTTTGACAATATGATGGAGTAATCGGTGTTATCCACTTTGACATCACCCGTTTGGTCTTTGTAATTAACGTGGAACGAACGAATTTCACTATAAGAATCTTTAAGTCCTATAGCAGAGGTTACCATTCGGAAGAAGTATTTGCCTGAACCTAATTTAGAAGCGGGTATAATGTACTGAGGTGCACCGAGGTTATCAATCACTGTATAGTCGTAAGTGGAATATACGATATTGCTGAAAGATTCGTCGGTTGCTATTTCAAGTTTTGTGTTTGATGCATTCTTTGGATTGCTTGCACAAATCACGACGTCTTCGTTGTCAAATACAGCATCGTTCTTAGGATAGAAAACTTGGGAAACAGGTGCTGCCGGTAGTACAACCGTGAGGATTCTTGTTTCGCTGATTCCGTCAGTGTAGCCACCGTCCTTACTTGCTGAAACTCGCCAATAGTGAAGTACTCCGTCTCTGAGACCTATTTCTTTTGTAGAGAAAACTATTTCCGAACCGTTTTTGCCATAGTTCTCTGAAGAATAAAGAACGTTTGTGAACTCTGCATCAAATGCTACTTCAAGTTTGTATGAATCAGCATTAACGTCATTTGCTATGAACTTTACGTTATCATCATCGTAAACCGCATTATCAGCCGGCGAAATCAATTTAGGTGCTTGGTACTGCGGACGGCTGATGACAAAGTTTGCAGGTTCGCTGTAATTGTTAAAGTATTCAGCTTTTGAAGTTACAATTCTCCAATAGTAATTTCCGTTAGGGAAAAGTGCTACACCGCCGGAATAATACAGGCTGCCGTCTGTGTCATTTTTCGGTGGATTGGAGGATTGGAATAAGATATCGTTAAATTCACTGTCTTTGGCGATTTGCAGTTTATAACTGTCGGCATCAGTTCTTTTGAAATTAAGTTTCACTTCACCGAGACTTATAACTTTACCGTCTTTCGGCGCTATGATTTCTGTGGCTTGACATGGCTCGGAAATGGCTTGAATTTCAAAGTACCTTATTTCGCTGTCAGTGTTTAGGAATCCGTCTTTATGAGTAACGATTTTCCAATAGTAAGTACCGTCATCATAGCCGTAAGCGTTATGCGTGTATGTATTATTTCCGTCAACTGAAGTGGTAGGCGTAATAGTTTGGTCAAAAACTTTATTTTTCATTTGCACATCTTTTGCGATGATGAGTTGATAAGAGTCAACATCAGCCTTGGTAAATGAAAAATTGATGTATTTTGGCTTATGTACCGACCCATTGATAGGTGAAACTGCTTCAGATGCAGGTGCAGGATCAAATATCACTTCATTAAGAGTGGTGATGTCCCATTCATTCCCGTATCTGTCGTAAGGTGCTACTGCATACCAGTATCCGTTTGTCTTTTCAGTGAGAGTGTAAGAGTTTGAGTAGCTGATACCTACTATGTATTCGGATTTAAGGCCGTTGCTTGTAGTGGACTTAGCCGCTTGTCGGCTTGTAGTGTTTGGAATAGCGTAGAATATATATCTCATACCATTCATAGCGGTACAGTTCAGTGTGTTGCCACTCCTTGTCAGGCTTGATATTCTACCGGGATTTGAGACATTGTACCATGTCATTGCCGGTGGTACGGCTTTATTTTGGTATTTATTGCTTTTAAGCCAATCACCGAAACCGGATACTTTTTTCCCCGTGATTTCTCTTGCTGAATAATACACTTCGCCGGGTGCGTCGTTTAGTGTATAGTCACGAGAATATTGTGCTTGTTTACCCACTTCTTCCCAGTTAGCCTGAGTGTTACTGTTCTGCAAGAAAGTTGTTGAGTGACTTGCAAAGTGGTGACGCCCGAATTGATTTGCCACTACGGACCACCATTGAGTTATACGACCGAATGGATTTGTGCTGTTTGTTGTAAGCCAATATATTTGCGGAGTAATATAGTCAATAGTACCGGCTTTGAGCCACTGAACAGGATCAGAGTAAATATCATTGTACTGCCAGTCGTCGGCTTTACAGTAATTTGACAGAGGTTCTACTCCATGCTTTGCTGCCACGGCAGGATCGGAGCATGCAGCACCTGCAGGACCGACACCGAATCTTACCCATGGTTTTGATCCATTAATAGCATCGTGTACGTTTTTAATCATTAAGTTGACATTGTTTCTTCTCCAGTCTCCGAAACTTAGTGATGTATTTGATGACTTCCATAGATTATAGTCTCCGGCACTGCTATCTTCCGGTATTCCGTTAGGATAGAAGTAATCGTCAAATACCAGTCCGTCGATATCATAATTGTTTACAATCTCTTTGCACACATTCACTATTCTCCAGCGTGCAGAACTATGCCCCGGATTTAATATTACGTTACTTCCGTAAGTTAGAAGCCACCCGTTATTTTTCATCGCATTGTCGTTTGAAGTATTCCAGATTGTGCTGGTAGTAAATCTATACGGATTTACCCATGCGTGACATTCCATACCCCTTTTATGACATTCGGAAACTACGAATGATAATGGATCCCACCCCGGGTCTGTACCGCGAGCGCCGGTAAGATAGCTTGACCAAGGTTCGTAACTCGATTTATACACTGCATCACACATCGATCTTACCTGGAAAAACACTGCATTAAAGCCGTCTTTAGCCAGGATGTCAAGGTATTTTGTCATCTCTTCTTTTTGTGCTGCCCGAATTGATGACGATGTGCCTGTTTTAGTAGGCCAGTCAAGACCCCACACTGTACACATCCATACGGCTCTAAATTCCTGTTTAGGGTATGTGTCGGCTTTTATTACGTTTGAGCATAATAGGCATAATGTGGTGATCAGAAGGGTAGAAATTTTACGCATAGTGTGTAAATTTATTTATGATTGGTATTAGAAATACGAATTATTATGCAAATATACAGTCAAATTTTTTATATTAATTATGATTATATGCAAATAAAGGTTAAATAATTGTTACAAAACGGGTAATTTCCCCATTTTCCATAGTCGTATATGGCAAAAAAGGTGTGACTGCAGAGCCACACCTTTTTATGTAAGTTGGTAAAATCTTATTGCAAATCTTCTATGACACCCTCAGTAAATGAATAGCCTAAGTCGGCACTGAGAATGAATCTTGAAGCAACGGTAAAGTTAAGTGTAAGACCTTTTGTGATGATACCTGTACCGGTAAGTCCTGTAACAGGATAATCCGGTTGTTCTACAGGGTTTGTTACAGTTCCGGTATATACCTTAAGGTTGTCACCGGCAAGAGTGTAACCGTCTCTGCCGAGTTTTGCAGGGATATTGAAAATCATCAAGTCCATCTTAGGCATTTTGTCTGCGAACTTGGCAGAGTAAATGTAAAGATTTGCTGAAACGTTACTTCCTTCACCGATTTTTGTTTTGTCAAAAGTTACTGTGTAGAAAGTTTTGTCAGTGTTGGTTTGAGTAGATGTGTTGATAACCTGTACGTTTGTATTACCGAAGTAGAATGTTGAAGATTGGAAAGTTCTCACGAAGTATGAGCCGTTGATATTGAACGTAACATCAAATACGGGAATGTAACTTGTTGCATTCAAGTATCTTTGACGCATTTTGAATGAGAAGTTAGTGATAGTGTTACTGCCGCTGGTGTATGTGAGAGTGCTTGCCACAAGGTTCCCGTCTTTATCGTAAGAGCAAGGTATGTCTTTGAGATTAAGTACGAGTGAACCTCCGCCCGGGGTAAGTTGTACGCCGTCTATCACAAGGTCCAAAGTGGATTGGGTGATGTTGACATCAATGCTGTATTTAGCACCGCCTGTGACATTTACGTCACCGCTTTGTGTGTTTTCAACATAGTTGATACAGTCAGAGAGGGCAGCAATGTAATGTTGGTCATCATTACTTCCGCCGAGGCAGGAAGTGAGACCGAATATTGCAAGTGTCGCAATTAATAAATTTTTGATTTTCATAATCTGTAATTGTTATTTGTTGTTTTTTTATTATATTTCAAATCGTATAGTAGTGCCGAAAGAGGCGGGTCTGCCTTGCTGAACAAAGTCATTACCTATAGAACGGAAATAGAATACATAATATTTTGTTGAAGTGAAATTTTCCGTCCAAAGTTTAACATAGCAGTTCTTTATATTAATTTCCGCTGAGGCATCGCCGAGGAAGTATAGTGGCTGTGTGACTGTATTGTCCTCATTCCAGTATATTTTGCCTATACCTCTTGCACCTGCGTGTATAGTCAGTGATTTAATTGCAGAGTCCTTGAAGCGGAAAGAATAGTTGGCATCAGTGTAGATGGTGTTCTGCGGAGCGTATGGCACGTATTTCCCTTTATAGTCAGCCTTACCATTGTTGAACTCCTTGAACTTCGCATTGGTATATCCGTAGTTAAGGTTGAAATTAAGGTTTGCGGAAGGAGACCATTTAAGAGATATTTCAGCACCGTAGCTGCGTGTCTTGCCTGCGTTTGTCATAATTCGTCCCGTGGTGACACCATCGGGAAACATAGTCAGTTGCTGATCTCGGCAGTTGATGTAAAAGAGTGCGAACGCAGCATTTACGTATGAGCCGAAGTATTTAATACCTGCTTCGTAATTCCAACTGTATTCCGGTGCGTACTTTATTATTTTCTCCACATTGTATCTGTCGGAAAGTCCCATAAAACTCATTAATTTCTGTTGCAGCACATCGGAAAACATTTGAGTGTTGTACCCGCCTGCTTTGTACCCTTTTGAAGCCGTTGCGTATGCCACATGGCGGTGAATACCGAATTCGTACGATACGGTAAATTTTGGCAGAAGTTCCACAAAATTCTGTGATAACTTTTTACTTTCGTCTATCACTACCGGGACGTGTGCGTGGACAGTGGCGGGAGTGACAGTTGTGTTCCATATAGTGTATGCGGTGTTTGTAAAATTATGGTAGTCAATACCGACGTTTTCATAGTCAAGGCGCAGGTCGGCAGTGAATGTCAACTTATGGCTGTGGTCTATTTTTAAGTCGTATGCGCTGCTATGATATACAGCAAAACCATAGTCCGGCAGCATAAAGTCCGAGTTCAGCAGTAATGTTCTTTCGTCCCATTTTACGATGTACTTAATGTCCGGACGGTTATAATTATTCTCTATGAGATTGCGTATTCCGGTATCCTTAAAAGTAACCGGCGCACTCATATTTGTCCTTTTGTAAAAGCCATATACTCCGCCGAGCCATGAATAGTTTGCTTTTACTTTTCCTGATGCAACGACGTCTTGAGTAATAGTCCATTCGTGGCGTTTTTGTGAAAGGGTGAAATAGTCAAGTGGAAGGAAATCCTGGTCCAGTGTCATCTCATCGTTAATGTATTGAAAAGACGTTATAGATGATAGTTTTACCTTATTTATTTCTGTTCTGAAAGTAAAACCGTCACTGAATGTCAACCGATTGTAATAGCAAGTGTCGTTGTAATTTATTTCGTCTGTTTCCAAGTACTTGTAAGGGTATCCTCCCTGCCAAGTTCTACCGAAAGCAGCCACGTTCATCAGTTTGACGTCGCCTTTCTCGTATTGAACTTTCCACCTGGCGTTGATACTGTTTTCCTTGTCGGCTTTTTTGCCGTTGTAGTTATTCGTGAAGAAGCCGTCTGTGTGGTTGTATGAAAAGTTTAAGCTTGTACCGGCATATTCGCATATACTGCGATAGATGGCGGCAGCAGCGGTGATAGTGTTTTCGCTTCCGTATTTAAGCATAAATTTCGTACGGTTCGTACCTACCGGTGACGGCGTATAAATGGAAATAAGTCCGCCCATAGTGTTTCTGCCGTACATAGTGCTTTGCGGTCCGCGGTATAGGTCAATGCGCTGAATATCAAATATGTCAAAGTCGTAACAATCTTTGTTGAGTATAGGTACATTATCTATATTCAGTCCCACTATCGGCTGATCAATTCTTGCACCCATACCGCGGACATATACTGAAGATGTCATACGGCTTCCGTAGTCCGGAATATAAAAGTTCGGAGAAAAGACTGTTGCTTGCTTGGAGTTCGCAATATCGTATTTCTTGACGTCATTGCTTCCGAGCATAGTGACGGATACGGGATTGTCGTTACGCATATTTACATTTTTTATAGCCTTGACTGTCACATCATTAAGTGTGATAATGGAGTCGCTCCACTGAATTTCTTTCTCAGTCGCAGAGCAGGCTAATGCAGTAAAAATGGAAATGCTATAAATAAATGCTGACTTTATGCTTGATGACATATATGCTGTACTCAATGTGATTTGACCCACAAAGGTAGCACTTTTTTATGTTTGCTACATTACGTATGTTAGTGTTTAACATTTATTATGTGACAGTCACTGAGAATATCAAAAAAAAATAGTAACTTTACGCAAAATTCATCGCAACTACATTTTATGACAGTGGAAATACCAAAGGAAGATAAAGATTTGATTGCCCGACTACAGGACAGTTCCACTTGTCGTGACGCTTTCGCAGAGGTTGTACGCCGTTACAGCGAACCTCTTTACTGGCAGATTCGTCGTCTTGTTGTTTACCATGAAGATGCTAACGACTTGCTCCAAAACACTTTTATGAAAGCGTGGATGTACATTGAAAACTTTCGCGGTGAAGCAAAATTATCCACTTGGTTGTATAAAATTGCACTTAACGAAAGTCTTTCTTTTCTTGAAAAAGAACGTAAACGTCAAAATTTATCTATTGACGAGCAAGAAAATGCGCTTGTGAATAATATTCAGTCCGATGAATACATTGACGGTGACGACTTGGCTCTCAAACTAAGGCAGGCTATTGCCACTCTCCCTGAAAAACAGCGGATTGTGTTCAATATGAAGTACTACGACGAGATGAAATATGAGCAGATGAGCGAAATTCTCGGCACGTCTGTCGGCGCTCTCAAAGCATCGTATCACTTGGCGGTGAAGAAAATTGAACAATTTTTTGAGAATAATGATTAAACCTTTTTCTGAATCTTTAGTCAAAGAAAACAAAAGATTGAAAATAAAACTTTATGAGTATAGACAAAAACATATTAGACAAAGTCAATCGTCGGGAAGGAATGACTGTTCCCGACGGTTACTTTGACGATTTTGCATCTAAGATGATGGCTGCTCTTCCGGAAAAGCAAAAAGCACCGGAACTTGCGCCGCGTCAGCGTATATGGTTGCGAGTTCGTCCGTATGCGTATATGGCTGCTATGTTTGCCGGCATCTTCTGTATGATGAAGATGTTCGATATGATGCGTTCGCCGAGTGCGGATTTGAATATTGATAATTATCCTGCTGTGACTGCTGCTATTGATAATGGCGAGCTCGATAATGATATATTCAATGGTGTCGATGAAAATGAAATTATGGAATCTTGGTACGAAAACGGATATTCTACCGAAGATATCTACACTTACGAGGATTCTATCGATATGATGAATGATACTATTGTTCAATAAAATTTTATTGTCAATTTTTACACTTTCAGTATGAAGCGTTTTTTACTCTTATTTTTACTTTTAACTTGTGTTTTTTCTTCCGTTGATATTTTTGCTCGCGGACAAGAAGATGTGGATAAAGTTAAATTCATAAAAGAATTCAGAGAATACAAACATCGTTTTTTAGCAAAACAACTTGAATTGTCAAAGGAGCAGGAAAATGCTTTCTTTGAAGTCTATGACAAGATGGAAGCGGAAACAGATAAAATAGCTTCCGAAACTCGTGATTTGGAAAGAAAAATTTCCGAGTCAAATGATGATGTTTCGGACTTGGAGTACGATACTGCTACTGATGCTATGTTTGAACTTAAAATAAAGGAGGGCGAGATTGAAAAGTCTTATCTTGAAAAGTTTCGCTCTATCCTTACAAAGCGTCAACTGTTTATGCTGAAATCCGCAGAACGTAATTTTAATAAAGCTCTCGTACAGCATCAAAACAGATTGCATAACAAACGTGCCAGAAATTAATATTTAAATATTCGCAACGGCTTGCTTTGAAAACGATACTTTCAAGGCAAGTCTTTTTTTATCATGAAACAGACAAATACAGTAATATCAATCTGCAAGGGTATTGCTATCATTCTTATGGTGATGGGGCATGCCGAGGGTCCCGGTCTGCTGACTAATTTCATTTATCTGTTTCACATGCCGATATTCTTTATTACTGCCGGATACTTTTTCAGCCGTAAGTACCTTACAGATTCATGGACGTATGTGCAGAAACGTTTCAAGGGGTTGTATATACCTATGGTGAAATGGTCTGTCTTGTTCTTGTTGCTGCATAATCTGTTTTTCAAAATAGGGCTCCTCAATGAGCAGTACGGCAACTGGACAAATGGTGTGACTCACCCTTACACATTTCACGATATGTGCCAGCGATTTGTGAACATAATCTTTTCAATGGGAGGATATGACGAGTTTCTGCTCGGTGCATTTTGGTTTTTCCGTGCGTTGCTCGTGTCAAGCATACTGTTTATGGTGCTATATCGTCTGATTGACGGCAGACGTCCTTGGTTATCAGGGAATAAAGCCGTTGTTGTCATTATTGCGGCAACACTTCTCTTCGCTGTGTTCCGTATCGGTTGCGGAGTCAAAGTACTGACAATTTTTCAAGGTGGAATCCGTGAGACGTGGGGCGTGATATTCTTCGGAATTGGGGTGCTGTATCGTTCTTATGAAGATAGGATAAAGATGAATGTGTATTTGGCGGTATTATTTTTTGTACTTCTGTTCGTAGGTGCGTATTTCCATCTTGCAGGCATGAACCTCTCACCGAAATTGATTGATGTTCTTACGTTGCCGGTAACCGGTACTGTCGGATTCTTATTAGTCCGCTATATATCTTCTATTATCGACAGTTACCCGGGTAAAGTCCGTAACTTTTTGATATATGCCGGTAATATGACGGTGTACGTTTACGTTTTCCATATCATTTCATTCAAGGTGGTAAGTGCAATAAAAATATTGTGGTACGGATTGCCATGGGGACAAATAGGCTGCCACATGGTGATACACGAACATCATGGCGACTATTTTTGGATACTTTACACTATCGTCGGGGTAGGTCTGCCTTTGATGTGGATTTACGGCTATAATACTCTAAAAATCAAATTCAAGGGTAAATAGCAATTATTATAGATAATTACAAAATTTTATTTGTAATTATCCGACTAAAAATTTTTATATTTGCAATATCACAATGCAACCCTTATTTTGTTTACCGAAACATATTTTTTTGTATATTATGAGACAGAAATTACTTTACCTTATTTCTTATTTTTTAATATCATTTTTTGTTATGCTTAATGCTGAAGTAAAAGCCCCGGACTTTGCGTTTCCTAAAAAGGTTGCGACAGATTCCGAAAAAAATCTCAAGACTGCCATTAAAAATGGTGATGAACAGGGCATTGTCAGGTCTATCATTGATTTGACTCTTGCTAAATCCGCTGTCAGTGAGAATAATATTCCCGAGATGCTGAAGCAGATTAAAACGATTATCGATGAACCTTCATCTTCTTCACAGTTAAAGGCTATGTTAAACTTGGTGTCTGCCGATATATATAAATCCATTTACGATAATAATAAGTGGACTTATAATCGTCGTAATTTGCCTCTTGAACCGCTACCTGCCGACTATACGGAATGGTCCGGTGAACAGTTCAGACAAGTGATTAAGGACTATGCTGTTAAGGCTGTCGCTGATAAAGAGGAGCTGAATAAAACGCCTATAACCGATTTCCGCAGCGTGATCACTATTGAAAAAAATACGGAATATTTGTTTCCTTCACTTTTGGATTTCGTGGCATACAATGCTATCGAATTGGTTGACGAAATAGAAGACAAAGACGCTATGTTGCCTTTGCGTTGGCTTTGCGGAGCAGACTTTTTCATCTCTTCGGATTTTTCCAATAAGACTGAAAATGCTGATATAATCGCAGATATTTTCAAAAGTCTTATCGAATTAAAAACTCCCGGTTCTTCGTCGTATATTTTAGCTGATATTAAGCGAATTAAGTGGATGGAAAGTCATACTGAATACAATGTAAGAGGTGGCAAAGTAAGGGGATTATTGCTCGATATATACAATAAGTATGCGGACAATGAGGATTGTGCTTTGGCAATTCTTGCTATTGATGTCAATGGCGATGATATTGATGCCAATCAAGTGATTTATGATGCACTCCAACAGTATTCAAAAAAATTTCCTAACTCAATTTACAGGCAGAAGATTGCTGAATTTCGGAACTGTTTGACTCGTAAAAGTGCGAATGTAAGTTTTCCGTCGGTTGTAGTACCGGGTGTGGATTTTACGGTAGATGTAAGTTATGAAAATGTTGGAAAAGTATATGTACGGCTTTATTCATTAAGAAAGAAAACGGCTAAGTATAATACATCATATATAGAGGATAAACTTATCAAGGAAATAGAACTGAATGATACTTCCAATCTCTTGTTCAGGGCTAAGAAACAACTGACATTCTCTGTTCCGGACTATGGACTTTACACCGTAAAAGTTTACTATCGAGGTGTGGAAAATAGTAATTACGTGGATAGTTATAATATAATAAGAGCTACTCGTTTGTTCCCTATAGTCCTAAGAGCTGCGGATATGAAGCATACTCGCGTCTATGTGGCAGATGTGATTACAGGTAAGCCTGTTGAAGGAGTTACCGTGAAAAGTGATACATATATCGGTATTACAGACAGGAACGGTATGGCACTTATCAATGTATTGAATGACAGCTCCGATAATATTTTCGTAAGTAAGGGTGATGATAAATACGCGGATAGAGTTTATTCTTCGGAATTGAGTTATGACACAGATCTGTGTTATGCTTCCGTTACTACGGATTTACCTATTTATCATCAGGGTGATAATGTGCAGTGGAGTGCTGTTGTTTATCAGAAAGTTGATGACAATAATTCCGTTATGAAAAATCAGAAGGTGAGGGTAATTATTCGTGATGCGAATTATCAGGAGATTGATAATAACGAATACGTCACAGATAACTTCGGCAGAGTTCGTGGTTCACTTAAATTGCCTGAAACAGGTCTTTTGGGATACTTTTCAGTAGGTGTTGAAATTGAAAATGAGGAGCTCGGAAATGTCGGTAGCTTTATGGTTAGTGACTATAAGTTACCTACCTTTGAAGTCAAAGTGAATGATGTCCAGAGAGATGTGCCGGAAAAAGGGGCTGTTACCGTAAAAGGTGTTGCAACCGATTATTCCGGTTTCCCGATAGCTGATGCAAAAGTTGCCGTAACAGCAAAATCGTCTGATTCTTATTGGTGGTTCAGAACTGATGAAGAAGACTTCTTTACATCTGAAGTCGCTACGGATGAAAATGGTGTATTTACTGTTGTATTAGGTAAAGAAGATATTGAGACCGCAGATTATCCTAAGGGATTAATATCTGTGTATTGCGATGTGACATCTCAAGCGGGAGAAACTCGAAGTGCTTCTACCTCTTTCACTCTTGGAAAACCATACGCAATCCGTGTTAATAGTGATAATAATGTGAATATTGAGTCACCGGTTAATTTAGGCATTTCAGTTTGTGACGCTCTTGGTAATGAAAAAGTTATTCCGCTGACAGTTACTATTTTTGACGGTGATAAAATCGTTTTCAATAAGACTGTTAAAACTCCTTCTGAACTATTGGATATGAAGGAAGTGGCTACAGGACAATACAAGGTGGAAATAGCACCGGTTGACTCTGCTTTGGCGGAAAAATATATAGGTGAAAACAAGATTTTTTACAATCCGTCAAAAAAGGAGTTTCCTGTAAAACAAATTCTTTGGACTCCAAACTCATCTCTTAATTTTACTTCTCGGAAAGGTGATTTAATATTAGCAACGGATCGCGATTCGCTTACTATTAATCTTATAGCACTGTCCGGCGGCACTATTGTGGACCAAAAATGGGTTACGATAGAGAAGGGTATTAATCATCTGCCTGTGATGCTGCCTGATAGTATTAATTCTGCTATGATAAGAGCTATTGGCATCAATGATCTTGAGGATTTTAATCTTTACATAGCCGTTTCCACTCCTCCTGCTCGTGAAAAGTTTAAACTCGGAATTGAAACTTTCCGTGACCGCGTTGTTCCCGGTGATTTGGAGACAATTACGTTTAAGACCACATATCCCGCAGGTGTGGGAGTTGAGTCTGCCGTCGTGCTGAATATGTTCTCACAGTCAATAGACGATATCCTTACACATTCTCCTCTGAAACCTTATATACGTGGAGCCTATGAAAAGAATAGTATTGATTTCCGGGGAATACGCATTCTGTGTGATTCACATAACGAATATATCCGTTTTTATAATTATTCTATCTCTGATCCTAAACTAAATCTTTGGAATAGAGATTGGATACAGGCAAGATACATAAGAGGCTACGGACTGCATTATTCAAGAATGTATAAGTCTTCTGCAAATGATGCCGATGATGTGATGTACGATATGGCTATGCCGATGGTTGAGGAGAGCGCCGCAGTAGGTGGCGGTGAATTGGAAGAGTGTGTGGTGGTTAACGGTGGTGATGATAAAGCCGTTTCCAAGCCGGCGGAATCAGAACAATATCGTCCTTCTGAAGAACCGCTTGCTTTCTTTGAACCAATGCTTACAACGGATAAAGACGGTAATCTTGAATTCTCGTTCACTTACCCCCAGTCTTCAACTACTTGGATTCTTAATGCTACCGCTTTCACGGAAGATATGAAGGTTGATACTCAGACTCGTAAAGTCGTTGCTTCACGACCGTTAATGGTGAAATGCGCATTGCCTCGTTTCTTGCGTCAAGGGGATAAGGCGGTCCTTGCCGCTACCATTATGAACAACACTGATAGTGCTTGTGATAACGTAAGTGTAAAGGCAGAACTGTTTGATACTGCTACCGGTGAATCTATTGCTGCTGTCGTGGACACTGTTTCTCTTGGTGCTATGGAGTCAAAAGTGGTGTATCTGCCTGTACAAGTGGAAAAAGCAGGTACTCCTATGTTGTTCAGAATTAAGGCAAGTGACGGAATTAATTCCGATGGCGAACAAAACTTGATATTGACTCTTGAAGCGGCTCAGCCTGTGATTGAAACGAAGCCGTTCTATATGGGTATTGACCAAACATCGGTCCAAGTGCCTGTCCCGAGAGGTGAAAAGGCAAGTGTGACACTTGAGTTCTATGAAAATCCTGTTTGGAGTGTCGTTACTGCTCTTCCGGGACTTAGAGAAGAAAAGCCGATGACTTCTCCTGACGCTGCAGGGGCTATCTTCTCTGCTGCTGTTGCTGAAGGTATTTTAAAGCAGAATCCGGAAATCGCTTCCGCATTAAGATATTGGCTTGAGTCTGATAAAAGTGACTCTACGTTGACTTCAATGCTGAATAAAAATCAAGACTTGAAGGTGGCTCTTCTTGAATGTACTCCGTGGATGCTTGATGCTATGAATGATACTCAGCGTATGACTCGTCTTGCTCTCCTTCTTGATAGTAAGGAAATCAAGCATACATACGATGTTGCAATAGACGTTCTTGCCAAACTTCAACGCAATGGCGGAGGCTGGGCTTGGTGCAGTTACGGAGACAAGAGTTCCGAATGGGCTACGCAAAATGTCCTTGCTGCATTCGCAATGCTTAAGCAGATTGGATTTTATCCGTCAAGCAAAAAACTTGACACTATGGTGAACAGTGCAGTCCTTTACCTCGATGCTCAGATTGTAAAACATAATAAAGAAGCCGGTAAGACGCTTTCTGATATGCTTTACACTTACACTCGACTTTATTATCCTGAAATCAAGCAATCTTCAGCTTCAAGTAAAACTTCGGTTAAGACTGTGCAAGATATTATTGATGACTGGAAGTCTTACCCGCTTCATGAAAAGGCATTATCAACGATAATCCTCAGTCGCTCGAATTATCCTTCAATGGCGAAAGTCATTTTGACATCTATCAATGAATACTCTTCCGAAACCGAGGAAAAAGGTATGTGGTGGGATAATCTTGACAGCCGTTGTTGGTGGTCGTCAAGCGTAGTTTCCACTACATCACTTATCCTCAATGCCTACAATGAAGTAGAACCTTCATCAAAAGATATAGATAAGATTCGTCAATGGCTTCTCCTTGAAAAATGCCGTAATGACTGGGGTGATGCTGTTGCCACTTCTCATGCAGTAGCAGCGATAATCGGCAGCGGTAGTAAATGGCTCATTCCCGCATCTACCCGTTGTGCTGTTAAAGTAAATCAGGAATTGGTGACTCCGTCAAAGATAGAGAAAATAACAGGACACTTCCGCACTGATATTTCGGACCTTGTGACAGGACCTTCAGTCCTTACTATTGACAAAGTGGAGAAAATACCTGCTTACGGTGCTCTCTATTCTATCACAACTCAGAAAATGGCAGATGTCAAAAGCCATTCATGTGACGAACTTTCAGTAGAAAAACGTTTCCTTGTAAAACGTCTTACTCCTGAAGGTGAAAAATGGGAAGAAACAAATGAGTTTCATATTGGAGATATTGTAAAAATATCTCTAACACTAAAGGCTAAAGAAACTATGAGTTATGTAGCCATCGTGGATAATCGTCCTGCGTGTCTGGAACCGGTCAATCAGTTGCCGACACCTGTGTATAGTGAAGGCTTATATTTCTATCGCGAGACACGAAATGATTGCAGTTCATTATTTATTGACTTCTTGCGCAAAGGCACATTCATTCTGGAACAAGAATTTACCGTCACTCACGCCGGTGAATTTGCCTCAGGACTTGCCACTGCTCAAAGTCAGTATGCACCGCAATTCTCCGCTCACTCAGCAGGCGCAATGGTGACCGTGAAGTAAGAATTGACATAATCAAAAATTAACTGCGTGGCATCATCAAGCAGCAAGCAATATGATACCACGCCGTTTTTATCCACAACTTGCACAACAAAACAGCCTCAAATTGCACAACAAAACAGTCTCAACTTGCACAACGAAATAGCTACAAATTGCACAATTTGATTATTAATCCTTTGTTTTTCAATGATTTATTGCGTTGCTGAAAATGAAAATTAATTTGTTTTAATGGTTAGTGAAGTCCGTATAAAACATTCGGTTGTTTATTGGTGAAGAAGTGATATCAACAATGAATGTCAGAAACATTTATATGTAAATTACAGAAAAAATATGGCTATAAGAATCATTGGCGACACTCGGCTTTCAGAAACTTATAGTATGAACATAGTTCGTCACCATGAGTTATTTTCTTGGAATTTTTCTATTAAAATTTCACTTAAATATAGATTAAACTATTGTAAAAAAAATCGTAACTTTGCTGCTTAAAGCAAAATATCTGAAAACGGCCAAATAATTGAACTTGTAATGAACATCAAGTTGCTTACTTGTTAATAGCGCCTACATAATATTTATACCAGGTTTGGTCTCCTTCAGATGTTATGAGTGGTTTTTTATATGAAGTTGAAAAAATATACATTTATAGATCTTTTTGCAGGCATTGGAGGATTTCACCAAGCTCTTAGTTCATTAGGATGCACTTGCGTTTTTGCTTGTGACATAGATGAGCATTGTAGGAAAACTTATGAAGTAAACTATGGAATCAGACCAGCAGGGGATATAACAAAAATTAAAGCAGAAGATATTCCACCTCACGATGTATTATGTGCGGGTTTTCCTTGTCAGGCATTCTCAAAAGCCGGCAATAGATTGGGATTTGGTGACCCAACGAAAGGAACGTTGTTTTTTGATATATGCCGTATTCTTGAGTATCATAAGCCAAAGTATGCGTTACTAGAGAACGTTAGGAATCTTGCTAGTCATGATCATGGAAATACTTGGAAAGTTATTTATGACAAGTTATCTGAACTTGGTTATAACCTTTTGCCAAAGCCGGTTATTTTTAGTCCTCACTATATTGGTATCCCTCAGCATAGAGAACGTGTATACATAATGTGTGTGCGTAATGATGTAGGTGTGATAAAACCATATGAATTTAATAATGAGAGTTTGATACCATGTACAATAAATTCAGTTTTGCAGGATGATAATGATATTGAAGATGTTATGAATTATCATATTTCAATAGAAATGGAAAATCTTATTGATTTGTGGAACGAATTTATCCAAAAAATTAAAGTAGATAAACTTCCTGGATTCCCAATTTGGTCTGAATGGTTGCGTGATTTAAAATCCGATGATGAGATAAGTAAGTTTCCAAAATGGAAACAAAATTTCATCCAAAAGAATCATGAACTATATTTAAATAATAGAATTTTTATTGATAAATGGTTAATTCAAGCACGAAAAAACCCTTTATTTTTTGGCGCAAAAGCAAAATTAGAATGGCAAGCTGGTCAAACCGAACATCCTGATATTTGGAAACAAATTTTTCAAATCAGACCTTCTGGCATAAGAGTGAAAGTAAATACATATTTTCCAGCTCTTGTTGCAATAGTTCAGACATCAATAATTGGTCCTAGAAAACGCTTTTTGACACCAAGGGAGTGCGCTCGTTTACAATGTTTTCCTGATGATTTTATATATGATGAGATTCAACAACAAGCATATAAACAATTCGGAAATGCCGTAAATGTAGAAGTGATTAAACAATTTGCACAACACATGTTTGGTAATTAATTTTAAATTATAAAATAACGATGGCATCATTTGTAGAAACAATTAATTCAAAAGAAGAACTTTTAGAATATGCTAAAACTGGATATAAACTTTTTGTTGAAAGAAAAGTTTCAAAAAATGACTTTTTAGTTTTTTTTGGAATGATCCATGCTAGGGCTATCAGAGAGTTTTATCCAAATAATAATTATCAAGTCTTGGTTGATGCAGGTTTTAATACAGGAAGTGAGGCGTATTTTAGTGCAGGAATTAATGCTTCAATTAATTTGGAAAAAAGTATATATGAATTACCACAATACAGATTATCACATCCTATTGCAGTTAGAGCAAATGTGCCTCTTCAACAAATATACTATGGTGCGCCTGGAACCGGCAAGTCGTTTACGATTGACAATTTGACAGACGATGACAATTCTATTCGCACTACATTCCACCCTGACACTGACTATGCCTCTTTCGTTGGAGCTTACAAGCCAACTATGAAAGATATACCTCTTAGTGCTTTTGTTGGCAAGGAAGTGCATCGTGCACAACCACAAGGAGAACACCCTGGGACGGAGCAACGCATCGTTTACAAATATGTACCCCAGGCTTTCTTAAAAGCCTACGTTGCAGCATGGAGCAACCTTGATACTCCATATTACCTCATTATCGAGGAAATAAATCGCGGCAATTGTGCTCAAATTTTCGGTGATTTGTTCCAACTGCTTGACAGAAACGATTCCGGCAGTTCGTCGTATGCAATCAATGCCGACGAGGACATCGCAAAGTTCTTGAGAGAAGACGTGAATGGCTTCGCCACACTATCTCAAGAACGACGTGACGCCATTACTGCTTACGAACTTGTAAAAGACAATGGCGAAAGTCGGGCAATCGGTGAAAAAATTCTTGATGGAACGCTCTTGCTTTTACCGCACAATCTGCATATTTTGGCAACAATGAACACAAGTGACCAATCGCTTTTTCCGATTGACTCTGCGTTCAAACGTCGTTGGAACTGGAAATATGTGCCTATTGACACAACCCCAATCGACAAAAATACAAAGCAGCCTCTTAACTGGAAATTTGAGGTTGCAGGAAATCTATATTCTTGGGGCAAATTCTTGGAAAAAATCAATCCGGAGATCTACTCAATAACAGAGTCGTCAGACAAGCAGATGGGCTACTTCTTTGCAAAAGCAGACCCAACAAACGGTATTATCAGCGAAGAAGTGTTCTTGAATAAAGTGTTGTTCTATCTTTGGACCGACGTATTCAAAGACTACGATGTATCAAGCGAGATTTTCAAGAGCAAAAAAGTTAACCGTACTTTCCGCTTCACTGATTTCTTTGAAGATGACGATGCACTCGCAAACTTCATTGAGAACTGCGGACTTGAAGTCCTTAATGATAATTCAGATGACTTTGATACTGATGAACAAGGCGGTCAATCAGCATTTTACAACTTTATCTCTGATGGTGTAAAATGCCGTTCTATAACAAACGCGTTTAGATACATTTTGCGCAATGCTTGCGAAAAACAGAATTTAGACTTTGCTACCATTAAGTCGGCAGTTGAGCAATATATACAACGTGATGAAGCTGTAATCAAACAAGTAGAATCGGCTGATACATACGAAAAAGAAAATGGTTGGAACTCTAAAGTGCTTACAACTTCTGATAACATCTCATTTGTAGTATCCAACCAATGGAAGAAAGAATTCTTACCAATGGTTAAAACTCTTGCAGAACATTTTGGCGTGGATTTTGAAGAAAAATGAAACTACTGATTGAAGAATACCAATACTACGTAGCAGACGTTGAAAACGTGCTCGACGGACTTTTCACTCTACAAGATGTAGAGCAAAAAGTGTCGGTGAGCTACGTTGGGTATTATTACAATCCTAATGAGAAAGTTCGTGACGTAGTTTTCATTCTTCCAAAAGTGTTGCTCGATGAGCCTAAAGGTCGTGATGCTGATGACCGAGGATATGTATTTGGCAAATACCGACCAAAAGACCTTATCCACCTTGATGAAGCAAAAATAGATGAACACGAACGTAAATTCCTCTATGAATTTGCAGTGTGGATTCATCGTGCTATCGTCGTGTATAATGACACTCACGCCAAAAACGAAATCGTTCTGCATCGTCAAATTGAGGACGAGGGTAAAGGCATCCACAAGAAAAAGAGCAACACGCTGCTCGATGTTATCCTCTCGCTTATACGTTTTAATAAGGATAATCAGCAGTTCTTCACGTTTATTCTGAAGAACCTGCACTCCGGCTTCAACAAGATAAATTGGGGCAAAACAATCGCTCTAACTACGGCAATAGTGCAGGACGATAGCCCTATTTATCTTAACCCAGTAAACAAAAAACGCCAAGTGAATTTCGACGAAGAACTTATTATAATATTCTTCTCGATATTGCAGTATATTTCGGAAACATTCGGTTTCCGCTCAAATATAAACTTTGGCTTCAAACTCATCACCGGTGCCAAATTTCGTCGATACCTCGATGGCTTTGGACGTACCCGCCTACGTCAAATTAAATACAAGTACTTCTCCGACAAAGCTGTTAGACTATGGAATTTATGCTATGCTTTCTTCGACAAGGCATATAGTATCCGTGTCAATGTATCTCAAAGCGAATACTTGCTTGTGAAATCATTCCACATCGTATTTGAGGCAATGATTGACGAACTAATCGGCATACCTCATGAGCAACTTCCAGTCGGTCTTGCCGACCAATACGACGGCAAAATTGTTGACCACTTCTATACATACGCTGGACTGCTTATTGACGATAAAGTTGATGATGACATATACTATATCGGAGACTCTAAATATTACAAAATCGGTAATTCGCTCGGCACTGAATCCATTTACAAACAACGAACCTACGCTCGCAATGTAATACAATGGAATCTTGATATTTGGCTTAATGGCAATGCCTATAAAGATAATCAGTTTGAGCGAATACAACTGTTTGATGAAGTCACAGAGGGCTACAACATTATACCGAACTTCTTTATTTCTGCCACTATTGACAAAGAATCTTTGTCATATGAGGACCACACAGAACCACACCCTAAGCAGCCGCCTGTAAGCCGCCAATTTAAGAACCGTCTTTATGACCGCGACACGCTATTGCTTTCGCACTACGATGTAAACTTCTTGTTTGTTCTGTCACTATACGCTCGCAATCGTACTACTGACAAGAGTGCATGGCGTGATAGCGTTCGAGCCAAATTTCGCACGGCTATTCAGCAGATGCTTAAAGAAAAATTTGACTTCTACGCTCTTGCTGCTCACCCAGATGTTGACGCTTCGTCTTACTTCAAGGCTCATTTCCAAGATACTCTCGGAAAGACATTCCGGCCTTACGAGAACCAAAACATTTTCTCTCTTGCTCTCGACAAGTCGTTCCCGCAAGATAACAAAAATCTTTTGGCATCACTTGATGAAAATTTCTATGTAGTGCCGGTAAACCTCGGCGAAGACCCTTCGCCAAGCCTTAAAGTTGAACGGGAATTGAAAGGCGGTATCGATAGCCCTCACGGAATGGGAAAATTTCTTTTCGGCATTGTTACAAAATATGCAGATACTAAGGAGAAGAAAACTACCGCGGAATATGAATCTTTCCGTGAGCATCGAGCGTCTTCTTTAGTTATGCGTAATATGCCCAGTGGAGATATTACAAAGGTGAATTTCCTAATTCCAATGCTCGATGGAGGAATTTCCGGATTATTACTGTCCGCTAAACCATAAAATGGCTCGCCCAACCTCTTGAAAGATAG